>Ga0209023_10001867_pt1 | contig 27338 bp, 17 predicted proteins | sample LakOneMetagenome_FD_187468 | JGI IMG/M metagenome (GOLD analysis project Ga0209023, IMG submission 187468) | Freshwater and sediment microbial communities from Lake Erie, Canada (SPAdes) (version 2) | ecosystem: Environmental > Aquatic > Freshwater > Lentic | place: Lake Erie, Canada...
AGGAACGGCGGCACTAATATCTTCCGGTGTTTCCTGTCGGTTAGCTTTATAGTCGGCAAAATCAGTATGCCGTTCAGTAGGGGCAGAAGTATCAAAACAAACAGCCATGTGCGACGGCTTTTGTTTAGTGATTAACTCTACCAATGCATTGGTAAATCCAAATTGTGCATTAGTGTTTTTCCCTTTTGATGTTAGGCGGGGGCTTCTGATAAGTGCATAATAGGCCCTGAAGACAAGGGCGAAAGCATCGAGTAAAAAAACCTTTTTTTCCATGCCTCTAAGGTAAAGATTTCAAAGAGAGGCATGTCTAAAAACACAATAACCCCGGACTTTCGGCCGGGGCACTGTTATATTGTTACTGTTACGCTTAGTTAATTGAAAGTTTCAAGGCAGGGCCCTCATTCTGTTCACTTTTCGCTGAAACAGTTTCTTGAGGGGTAACACTTGTGGCGGGTTCATTTTTCTTTTGCAGGTACTGATCCGGATTGTCAACAAGTACGGTACCGCTAAAAGCAGCTGTACTTGACTGAACGGTTTGTTCACCTCCGGTAGCAGCGGTTTTATCTTTGTGAATAAAATTTAGGTATAAAGCAAAAAACAAAAGGTTAAACGCAAAGAAGTTGGCGATTTTACGGACACGTCTTTTCATAATATTGGATTTAATTGGATTTTAATGAAATTGGTTTCTCTGATATTCTGCTGCTAAGATATATGCGGGTAGTTTCGATAGCAAGCATGAGCCACACTTATTTAACGAAATCAGGCATAAATACTTGCCGGGGATTCGTAAAACTACGAATAGGCTATTTTTTCATGGCGGCTAACTGTTTTTGAAGATGAAACATCTCGTCTCTTAACCTCGCTGCCTCCATAAAATCTAGGTCCCTTGCTGCCTTTTCCATTTCTTTTTTAATCTTAGAAATAGCTTTTTCCATTTGCGGAATGGTTTTATATTCTGCCTGCTCTTCGGCGGCTACGGTTATCATGTCTTCATCCGGGGCAATGGCATAAGGGTTGGCGGGGTCATATCCTTTTATATCTAGCACAGAAGTTTGTGCAAAAACATCTTTCATTGATTTGATAACAGTTCTTGGGGTAATGCCGTGTTCAATATTAAAAGCAACTTGTTTTTCCCGGCGGCGAATGGTTTCATCAATTGTCTTCTGCATGCTTTCTGTCATCTTATCTGCATAAAAGATAACCAGGCCGTCAACATTTCTTGCGGCACGGCCAGCAGTTTGTATCAATGATTTTTCATTGCGTAAAAAGCCTTCTTTATCTGCATCCAGTATGGCCACTAAGGAGACTTCAGGAAGATCTAACCCTTCCCGCAACAGGTTTACTCCTACCAGCACATCAATTTTTCCCAGACGTAACTCACGGAGTATTTCTATTCTGTCTAATGTATGTACTTCGCTATGTATATATTTTGATTTGATATTGATGCGGTGCAGGTATTTATCCATTTCTTCAGCCATCCGTTTAGTTAGCGTTGTTACCAGCACCCGGTCACCTTTTTTTATTCGTTTATCAATTTCATCAAGCAAATCGTCAATTTGATTAACTGATGGGCGGATTTCAATCGGTGGCTCCAGTAATCCTGTCGGTCTTACCACCTGCTCTACTACTATGCCGCCGCATTTTTCTAATTCATAATCATCAGGTGTAGCGGAAACAAAAATGGTTTGATTGGTTAACGACTCAAATTCATGAAAATTTAAGGGACGATTATCTAATGCAGAGGGTAACCGGAAACCATAATCAACCAGCACTAATTTCCTGCTTCTGTCACCACCATACATGCCACTTACCTGCGGAATGGTCTGGTGGCTTTCATCAATAATGGTGATATAGTCTTTTGGAAAATAATCGAGCAGGCAGAAGGGCCTTGTACCGGGCCTTCTCCTGTCAAAGAACCGGGAATAGTTCTCTATGCCATTGCAATAGCCAAGCTCCCGGATCATTTCCAGGTCATAATTCACTCTTTCACTTAATCGTTGTGCTTCTATATATTTTCCTTCCTTCTTAAAATATTCTGCCTGGGCGGCTACTTCATCCTGTATTTCATATAATACCTGTTGTAAAACATCTTTTGGCGCTACATAAAGATTGGCCGGGAAGATGGCCGCATTTTCCATCAGCCCGATTCGCTTACTCGTTGCTACATCAATACTTTCTATTTCTTCAATCTCATCTCCAAAAAAAGTAATACGATAGCCATAATCAACATAAGGAAGATTAATATCGATGGTATCTCCTTTTACACGGAATGTCCCCCGGTTAAATTCCAGCGTTGTTCTGTTGTATAATGAATTGACTAATGAATGAAGAAAAGCCTGTCTTGAAATAGTTTGCCCTTTATTGATGCGAATAATTCCGTTTTCATAGTCCGTGGGATTGCCCATACCATAAATACAACTCACAGAGGCTACGACAATAATATCTCTTCTGCCACTCAGCAAACTTGATGTAGCCCGCAAACGAAGTTTATCCAATTCATCATTAATGCTTAAATCTTTTTCAATATAAACATCGCTGACTGGCATGTAAGCTTCGGGCTGGTAGTAGTCATAGTAGGAAACAAAATATTCCACTGCATTTTCAGGAAAGAATTGCCGGAACTCGCCATACAGTTGCGCCACCAATGTTTTATTATGTGTAAGGATTAACACCGGTCGCTGAAGATTCTGTATAACATTGGCAACAGTAAAAGTTTTGCCGCTGCCTGTTACGCCGAGTAGTGTTTGATATCTTTCACCTTCTTTTATCCCCTCAGTTAACTGGCGGATAGCTTCCGGTTGATCACCGGCAGGAGGAAAAGGAGTATGAAGATTGAATGGCATGAAGAAGCTGCAATTTACTGAAAGTGACTAAGGAAAAGATGACACTTTCCCAGCTATTAACTTGTTTTTCGATGCAGCTAAAGAGGAAGAAAAACTATCTTTATAAACCGGAGTTTCCGTTAAAATAATAATCCTGTTTTACGGAGTCGTATTTTCTTAATTTACCTGCAAAATAGTTACATGAAGAAATTCTCTTTTACAGCTCTCGTTTTCCTGCTTGCTGCTTTTTCCCTGGCTGCCCAGAAATATGAAACAGCGCTGAATAACCTGACCAGTCAGCAACAGGCCGAAAAAATCTATATCCACTACGACAAAGAATACTATGTAGCTGGCGAAACTATTTTTTTTAAGGCTTACTTATTTAGTGAGGGAAAGCCAAGCGGTGTCAGTAATAATCTATACTTGCAATTTACCGATAGTAAAGGCGGGGTAGTAAGTACTAAAAAATTTCCCATAATGGGTGCCGTAGCAAAAGGTAGTATCAGTTTGCCCGACTCACTTCCGCAGGGTAACTATTATTTGCGGGCACTAACACCAGGAATGCTTAATTATGAGGATGCATTTATTTATACTAAAGATATTTTTGTTTTCAAGCCTTCAGCAGCTGTTTTAAAAGAAAATACTACTTCTCAGAATGTGTCGGTACAGTTTTTTCCGGAAAGTGGCCATTTGGTTGACGGTATTTTAACCGTTGTTGGTTTCAAAGCGGTTGATCAATGGGGCACACCGGTAGAAATTAATGGGGTTATACATACAGATGACGGAACAACGATTGCTTCTTTTAAAACCTTTCATGATGGTATTGGGAAAGTGCAGTTTAAACCCCAGGCCGGAAAAAAATATACAGCAACAGTAGAAACTGTAGCTGGCGAAAGAACCTATCTGCTACCCGAAGTAAAAGAATCGGGTATTAACCTGAAAGTTCAAGATGAAAAAGGCGGGAAAAAATTTCAGCTATCCAGAAGTGAAAAAGATAAAGCATTATTTGAAACAGTTGTGCTGGTTGCACAAATTAATAACCATGTAGTATATGAAAACGAAATTACTTTTGAAGATTACCCTTCGATAGTCGGCCACCTGGTTACTGATAGCCTGCCCTCGGGAATTTTACATCTCACAGTATTTAATAAAGATGGGGCGCCATTGGCAGAACGCCTTTCGTTTATAGATAACCAGGAATATATAGGTAATGCCGCTATCAACACTATTAAGATTACTACAGAGAAAAGATCGGAGAATACCTTTGAATTAAATTTTATGGATGCCATTCAACGCAGTTGTTCGGTTTCCATTACCGATGCCTCCGGTAATAGTTTTAATGATAACGATAACATTTGGTCACGTCTGCTATTGACAAGTGATTTAAAAGGATACGTCAATAATGCAGCCTGGTATTTTACAGACCGCAGTGATACGACAAAGCAGGCACTCGACAACTTATTGCTTACGCAGGGCTGGAGTCGTTTCGACTGGACAAAAATTTTAGCGAACCAATTTCCCGAGAAAAAATATAGTGATCAGCCATACCTTTCGATAACCGGAAAAGTAATGGATGAAAAAGGTAAAGAAAACCTGTCAGGCGGGAAACTTAATATTTACTTGGAAGCAGAAGACTCTACTACACAGAACTATGAAGCAGCAATCAATACTGCCGGCGCCTTCAGCATAGACTCATTACTTTTTTATGGTACTGCCAAATTTTTCTATGCGTACACGGATACAAAAGGGAAGGCTCGGCCAGCATTGGTTTTCCTTAATGAAAATCCTCTACAAGTCGTGATGACAACAGTGCCGCCAACAATTACAGACAACAGGGTTGCTAAATCGGCTAACAATTTACAGGCAAAAGATGAAGTAGCTACCCGGTATGGGTATGTAAAATCAAGACTGGATGAAATAAAAGAACTGGAAAGAGTAACGGTGCATGCGGTAAGTAATAAGAAACCTATAGATGTAGTAAACGAAAAATATACTACTGGTGTTTTCAGGTCTCCGGGGAAAGTGAATCTTGATAACATTAACGAACCTGCAAACGATAAATCGCTGAATGCCGTTGATTATATTAAAAACAGTATTCAGCAGATTGAAATACAAAATGGCGGTATAGTTAATCGTAAAAATTTCAGCCTTGTATCAGGGCAGAAATGGGCGGTTGGTATTTTTATAGATGAAGCGCCAGCAAGTATTTTTCAATTGCGGTTGCTTAGGGCAGATGATATTGCTCTTGTAAAATTCTATGAGGCCGGATTTGTTGGCGTTGGCAGTAATTTTCCCGGCGGGGCAGTCGCCGTTTACACTAAGGAAAGATCAAACGAAGATGAAAAACCGGATAAGCTAAATTTTGTGGAATATAAGGGATATTCTATTTCTAAAGAGTTTTATAATCCTGATTATAACAATAAGGAAACCAAACAGCCTCTCGCAGATAACAGGACAACAATTTATTGGAACCCTGATGTGTATACAGATACTGAAACAAAATCAATCAAATTGAGTTTTTTTAATAATGATTTTAGTAAAAAATTTAAAGTGGTTGCTGAAGGCTTTGACGCAAGAGGAAGATTAATACACCTTGAAAAAATAATCGGTAATTAAGTAATTGCAACTAATAAAAAAAGCCGTCTATTGAGACGGCTTTTTTTATTAGTTGATTTATTTAGAAGTTTGCAGAGACACTTATTTTGGGTTCAGCAGCTACTTTTCCGCTGGTAATAGGTCCGCCGGTGACACTATAATCAGCCAATACAATGCTAAACTCAGAGCTGGTACTAACCGAGCCATCCTTTACAACGATAGTTACAGGGGTAGAAATAGCTTTACTAGTTCCTTTTACAGTTAGGTTGCCACTAACGTTTACTTTATAACTGCCGTTCTTATTGAATTTTACTTCACTCAGCTTGTCAATCTTGCCACTAAAAGTAAATTTTGGAAATTCGGCAGAGTTTAACCAGCCGCTGCTGTTAAAATGTTCCTGCATCTTAGGGTTAGAGAAAGCAAAGTTGTTTACTGCTGCTTCAAACATAATAACACCAGTAGTTTTATCAAGCGAAGCAATTGCTGTTTTATTTTCAGCTTTTGGTAAAGCATCTTTTGGTGTGGTAGCATCAAAACCAATTACGGCAGAAGTTGTAACAGCTTTCTGCGCCATGCCCGTCACAGTAATGGTAATAAGAGAAAAGAATAGAATTGTTTTTTTCATTTGTATTTGTTTTTACTTTTTATTTAGCGTAGCTCTTTTAAAACTTATAGAAGTGGTCCCTAATATTTCGCTGAAGATGCTGCCACTGCAAACACCTTTTAAAGAAACCGGATCACCGGCTTTAATATTTTTTACTTTCTCCAGCTCTTCTTTTTCAAGAGAAAAAATAATATAAGAACCCGTACTGTCAGCAAATCGGACAGTGCTTACAGAATCAGCTGCTATATCGACAGCCGATGCATGGCCTGTTACCACCAACATCTTTTCAGAGTATTTTGTATTACTACCGGTATCGTGGGTAATAAATTCTTTAATCAACTCATTAGCGGCTATAGTATAGTCTGCTTTTATATCAGTTGTGTTTTTATGGGTTTCACCCATTAGTTTGTTTTTTGTGAACGAAAAGGAAGCAAAGACAAAAACCGGACCTACTACTAACCAGGCTATTTTTTTTAACAAAGAAACACCTGGGGATACAAATAGTATAAGAACTATGGCCGCTATTAGCTGTAGCCAGATACCAGGGCTCATTGCTTCGAATAAGTTTTTCCCTAAACCAAAATCTGTAAATAGGATATAAAGAGTAGTTAATGAAAGTGATAAGGCTCCGGTGATATAAGGCAGCCAGCCTGTTTTGCGGCCAGTGCCAGCTAAAAAAATTAATAGTGCGGAGAAGATGGGTATGAAAACAAATAACAAAAAAGTAAAGCTCAATTTGGGAAAAGGGTTTTCTAGCCCAAGTGTTATTTCTGAAATCTTAAAAAAATTCCCCGACACCATAGCATAACCACTCACTTTACTATCACCCCATGCCATCCATGGAAGAAAGAAAGAAATGAGCAATACTGCTGCGCAAATAAGCGGTAGCCATTGTATAGTTTCTTTTTTGCTAGTCATTTACTCTTTAATAACGGTAATTTAAGTGCACTGGTTGCGGTAACCGAATACAAATATAATGATGTTTAAACATTGATTATATAAATCGTCTTAAAATTATTGTAAAGAAATGAAAAACCCTCTTGTTCTACACAAGAGGGTTTACAAACTAACCCATCTTAAATCGTTGACTACAAGCTGTTAAGCAGTTTGCATTTCTTTTATTTTCTCCCTGATTTTAATTTCTATCTCTTTTGCCATTTCAGGATTATCCACCATTAATTGTTTTACTGAATCACGGCCCTGCCCCAGTTTGTCATTATTATAACTATACCAGGAACCGCTTTTCTGAATAATACCCAGTTCGGTACCCATGTCAATAATTTCGCCGGTTTTAGAAATACCTTCTCCGAAAATAATATCAAACTCAGCAGCACGGAATGGAGGGGCCACTTTATTTTTCACCACTTTTACTTTAACGTGGTTACCTATTGCCTCATCACCATCTTTTACCTGTGCTTGCCTGCGGATGTCTAACCGGACAGAGGCGTAGAATTTTAAGGCATTACCACCAGTTGTTACTTCAGGGTTACCAAACATCACCCCTATCTTTTCACGAAGCTGGTTGATGAAAATGCAGATAGTTCCTGTTTTAGAAATGGTGGCAGTGAGTTTACGCAGTGCCTGGCTCATCAGCCTTGCGTGCAGTCCCATTTTACTGTCACCCATTTCGCCTTCCAGTTCACTTTTAGGAACCAGTGCAGCTACGGAGTCAATCACCACTACATCCAAGGCGCCTGAAAGGATTAAGCGATCTGCTATTTCCAATGCCTGCTCTCCATAATCGGGTTGTGATATTAAAAGATTGTCAACATCAACACCTAATTTTTTTGCATAAGCACTGTCGAAAGCATGCTCCGCATCTATAAAAGCACACATGCCACCTTTCTTCTGTGCTTCAGCTATTACATGGGTTGCAATAGTCGTTTTACCGGAAGATTCTGGTCCATATATTTCTACCACCCTTCCCCTGGGCAGCCCACCAATGCCAAGTGCCACATCCAGCCCCAGAGAACCGGTGGAAATAACTTCCTGCATTACCTGGGCTTTATCACCCAGCATCATTACGCTGCCTTTGCCGTAATCTTTCTCCAGCTTATCCATTGTAAGCTTGAGAGCTTTTAGTTTTTCACTATTTTGGTTTACTGTTTCGGGGGTTTTGTCTGTCTTTGCCATGGGTTAAATTTATGTTTTTTCGTATTGTAAGCCGGAAAATTCCGACCGAAACTCAAAACTAAATGATTTAGTAATTTAAAACTAATATTTTGAGAAATTTATTTTAAACTGACAAGCTGGCCTCGACTTACCAGTTTTAAGGAGAGGAAAACCATCCGGCAACATCTACCAACCCTGATTTTTGTAACTTGATTACCGGTTGGAGATTTATGAACAACATTTTCCTTCAAATTATACTGACATGAAAACATTTTATACCACCATTTTTCTTTTTGTTGCCTGGGGATTTATAACAACCTCCTGTAAAATATCCGGTGCTGCTACTAACAGCGAAACGAACAGCATGAAAATAAGAGAGAAGCCGGAGATAATTAATTATGCCTCCATTAAACGGCAGGAAATTCCTTCTTTTTCTGACAGGGCATCGCAAAGCAGGGGGTTTTTTGCGCCATTGTTAGGCGGTGCTGTTTCTCTGGCTACCAATGCGGTTAAAAAAATGATTGCTAATCAACGGAGAAAGTACACGGCTGAATACTCATTCGGATTGACTGATTTATATTTTTATGACCAGTTGTCGCTGGAGAGTGTATTTGACCCTGTGGGCTTGCAGTTTGAAGGATTTATACTGATAAGAACATTTTTAAATAAAAACAACCAGACCGACACCGCTTTAATAGCCCGGTTTGAGCTGGATACCACCTCCACTAATGAAATAATCAATAATTCTATTTTCCGGCTTAAGCTCACAGACTTTGATATGCGTCATACAAAAGCAAAAGTATCCAGGCGGCACCCGGATATTAATATGGATTTTGAAATCAGTTTTAAAACATCCTATGTAAATGAAATGGGGCAGTTATTTGATAATGTACCGCTGGGGAAATTTTATTTATCGCTACGCAATGCACCTTTAAATAAATCGGATACGGCTTACACTCCCTATTACGAAAGACTTAAAGGGAGACGATTAGAGGGAAAAAGTTTTATTGTACCCCGATCGTTTGGTTATTATAAAGGAGAGTCCGGCAATGTTGACAAATCTTACAGCCAGGGTAGCTATACTATCACAGCGAAGGTTACAGAAAGTTCCAAAGACAGGTTTGTTACCAAAATATTGGTAGATAACAGTAATCTGGTTATTGATATGCTGGGTAAACAGGCGACGAAGGTTTTAACGAAATAAAAAATTATGTGCATTCAGAGATTACCCACTGACGGGTATTGCTAACCAAATTATATGTGCTACTTTTTGCCTCAGATTGAAAAAGATGCTGAAGAAATTATTTTGCTTTACCTGTTGCCTATTAGTACTCTATAGATTGCCTGCACAAGCACCCAGGTTGGTATTACCTATTGGTCATACTAACGATGTTATTAAAGCACAATATTCCCCCGATGGGAAAATGGTGTTGACTTCCTCTTGGGATCGGTCTCTAAAAATATGGGATGCAAAGACTGGAATGATTTTACAGGAAATAGACAGTAAATCACAAGAGGCTGGCCAGTTTTCACCAGACGGTAGTAAGGTGTTGGCCATTTCAGGTGATACAGTCATGAATATATGGAATGTGACCACGGCTGATATTTATATAAGTATTCATGAAACAAACCCGATTACTTGCGCCCGGTTCTCACCCGATGGAAAAAGAGTCGCTATTTGTACGGATGAAATGATTAAAGTCTGGGACCTACTTACGGGAGAGGGGATAATTACAATAGGAGACGAAGAAGTTCGAAGCGATTCCTGGTTCGAGTTTTCTCCTGACAGTAAAAAAATATTCTCTTATGGCTTAAATAATTCCGTTACTATCTGGGATGTGGATGTGGGGGAGCGAATCAATTATCTTATAGCGGAGTATGAAGATATCTACCCGGAATCTGTTATTTTTTTAAGCGATAATAAAACCGTCTTAATTCCTTATTCGAATGGTACGATCAAGGTATGGGATGCAACCGGGCGGATCGACCCGTTATTACTAACTTTTGCATTCAAAGGATTTAATAAAATTCAAAAACTGTTAGTCAGCAGAGACGAGAAGCACATGCTGGTGATCTCTAGCAATGACAAGTCTTCAATATTAAAGGAATCAAAAAAGATATCGATATGGGATATAGTGACAGGAAAACATTTATATGATCTCATTTCACCGGACACAACACATATAAACGGAGTGAGATCTGCCTATTTTTCACCCGACGGTAAAAAAATCATCACCGCCTCTGGCGATGGTAGTGCAAATACCTGGGATGCGAGAAATGGCAAACTACTTATTCAATTTAAACAACCATATAGTTTTTTTCATGATGCAGAGTTTTCTCCGGACGGAAAGTATGTAGTGACTGCTTCTGGTAAACAAAGTGCCACCATTTGGAATGCCACTACTGGTAAACCCCTGATGAATTTATCGGGGCATGTGCAGGGATTTGAAGAGGTTCAGTTTTCTCCGGATGGGAAAAATATTATTACTACTTACGGAAAGGCAGGAGATGTTTTTTGGGACAGGTCTTCTGGCTTACCCCTGATGGGAAAAGAAAAGGTGAATCATGCAAGCAACAAAATACTTTTTACAAAAGACGGAAGACTATATGTTTCTGCAGAAGAGGAAAATACTAAAATCAGGAATTCTAGTTCTCATGATAGCCTAACGGTTTTATCAAACGAAAAAGGACCTATTTGGGGGATTCCATTGAGCATGGATTTTTCACCTGATGGAAAGCGATTGGTAATAAGTGAATATGATAGCACAGCTATTGTTTTTGATGTGGCCAGTGGAAAGTCATTGTTTTCCCTCTCTGGTCATACCGGTACTGTTTACAATGCCTTATTTTCCCCTGACGGTAATAAGATTATTACCTATTCAAATGATAACTTAGTGAAAGTGTGGAATGCAAAAACAGGCCTGCTTCAATTTGATATTCCAGATTCCCAATATGCCCGGTCGGCTTTATTTTCACCGGATGGAAAAAAAGTATTGGTTGGCGAACTTGATACAGCCAGAATTTACGATGCTGAAACCGGCAAGTACTTAATGGTTTTGGCAGAGGAAAAAGAGGAAGACCAATATAATGTACTGGAGTTTGCATTATTTTCTCCGGATGGTAAAAAGGTTGCTATTGTACGAAATGTAAGCTTGAAGGGTATTGCTACAATATGGGATACCGAAACAGGCAAACTCCTATCCACTTTATCACATACATCATCAATACGATCATTGAAATTTTCTTCAGATAGTAAAATAATCCTTACAGCTTCCTGGGATTATACTGCTAAAGTGTGGAATGCTGAAACGGGCAGCCTACTGGCCAATCTGAATGCACATTCCAATATGGTCAATAATGCAAATTTTTCCCCCGATAATAAAACAATAATTACCTGTTCATCTGATAATACGGCGAAGGTCTGGAATACAGTTGATGGCAAACTTATCTATACCTTTTTTGTGGTGGATAGTGCTGATTATTTTATTTTAAGCCCACAAGGTTATTACCTTACTACTCCGGCTGCTTCCAAACTACTTCATTATGTAAGTAAAGGGGCAAAGGTTATTACGTTTGAACAATTGGATGTTAAATATAACCGTCCCGATAAAGTACTCGAAGCGATTGGCAATACAGATACAGCATTAATAAAAAGCTACCGTAAAGCGTATGAAAAAAGAATAAAAAAACTTGGTATTGATACGACTGCTTTCAGAGATGGTTATAGTGTACCCGAAGCTGATTTTGTAAACAGAGATGTTGTAGGGTATGAACAGATAGCCGGAATGCTCACACTCCATATAAAAGGGAATGACAGTATTTATAAATTAGAACGCTTCAATATTTGGGTAAACGAAGCACCAATCTTTGGGCAAAGAGGTATTAATATTCGCAGAAGAAACAAAAACGATTTTGATACAACAATTAACATTAGACTATCACAAGGAGAAAACAGGATAGAAACAAGCATCATCAATGTAAACGGAACAGAAAGCTATAGAATGCCGCTTAGTGTAAATTATATACCAAGGATAAAACAAAAAGAAATGCTTCGATTTATCGGAATAGGTATAGATCGTTTTGTAGATAATAAGTACAATTTACAATACAGTTCCAAAGACATCCGTGATTTATCAAAAAAATTAAAAGAGAAATACAAAGAAAATATCATCATTGATACATTATTTAATGAGAATGTAACCGTAAGCAATGTAAAAGCGTTAAAACAAAAGCTATTACAAACAACAGAGAACGATAAAGTGATTGTTGCCTATTCAGGTCATGGCATGTTGAGTAAAGACTATGATTATTATCTCTCCACCTATTCGGTCAACTTTGATAAGCCGGAGGAAAATGGTTTACCTTATGATGAACTGGAAAACTTATTAGATAGCATTCCGGCCCGCAAAAAACTAATGCTGATAGATGCCTGTCATAGCGGGGAAGTAGATAAAGAAGATTTAATAACACTAAAAGCAACACCAGATTCATTAATAAAGGGATTAAAACCGGTAGCATACAAAAAAGAAGGGCAGCTTGGATTAAAAAATAGTTTTGAACTGATGCAGAGCCTTTTTGTAAATGTGGGTAAAAGTACCGGGGCCACTATTATCTCTGCGGCAGCGGGAACACAGTTTGCATTGGAGAGAAATGATTTGAAGAATGGCGTATTTACATACAGCATTCTGGAAGCAATGAATAAATACCCTGAAATGAAAATAAGTGAACTGAAAACGATTGTTGGAAAAAGAGTGGAAGAATTGACGAAGGGATTACAAAAACCAACATCGAGAAATGAAACGATTGCGGTGGATTGGAATGTGTGGTGATTATTTACCCATTAATTGGTGTTTGTCAAATTGATTTATAATAGTATTTTTTCCAAAGTTTACCTATGAAGGCTTTTTTTAGCATCTTGTTTTTCCTCTATTATTTTGCCATTGCAAATGCACAGCCACCAAGGCTAATGTTGCCAATTGGTCATACTGATGGTATAACGGAGGCTAATTTTAGCCCCAACGGTAAATATTTTATAACCGCTTCTGATGGGGGAATAATGTTATGGGAGGCAGGAACCGGCCGCTTATTGCAAAACATAAAAGGAAATGCTGTCGGTGGGTTTACCCCAAACGGGGAAACAATCATTTCTTACCAGCATGAGTCCGACTCTAAAGGCGCTATACAGCTAATTGATTTACTAAGTGGTAAAGTGTTGGATTCACTTGATGGATACGCAATAAATTTTAATAAAGCCGGGGATAAGGCATTGATCTCAACTTCTCTGGGCACAATCAAATATTGGGATTATAAAAATAGGAAAATAATTTTTGAACTGAAAGGTGCTTTGGGTGTTTTTCTGCAAGACGAAAGGTATATGCTAATCGTCACCGACGCACATAGAAATGAAATTGGAACGTTCTCAAACTATTCCTACGTTTTCAATGTATGGGATGTAAACGCTAAAAAAATGGTTCAAACGTATAAGGGACACCTTGCTGGATTTTCTAACAAATATATTTGTGTTGCAGAAGAGGATAAGCTGCAAATAATAAATACCCTTTCTGGGGATACGCTACAGACTTTTTCGATTCCCACGGATGTACAGGAAAAAACAGGTGTTTATATCAGCTATAGAGTAAAATTTAGCAGGGACAATAGCCTGATGGTTATTTATCCGAAATTTCAAGCCAATTATTTTTTAACGCTGGAGACGGAGACTTTTACAGTAAAGAAACAGTTTCAATATCCTCAGGGCCAAACTGTTTCAGAAGTATTTATTAGTCCAGATAGTAAATCAATTATTGCTGTAGATGATGATTCGTCAGCTATTGCTTTTAATCCATTTTCTGGCGACACTCTATATCAATTAAAAGGCCATCACAGAAGTATTTTTGGATTACAATTTAGTCCTGACAGGAAACTTATTCTTACCAACTCCCTTGACAACAAAGCAATTTTATGGGATGCTCATACAGGAATGATGCAAAAAATTTTTGAAGGAGAAAATGCAATGCCTGTTGAAACACAGGTAAGTCCGGATGGAAAATATTTCGCCTATTTCTTAAAAAACAACCTGATGCTGTATGAAACCTCTACCTTCAGAAAACGATTTTCAATACCGATGGAGGATGTACCCATATCGTTTACTCCAGATAGTCGCTACCTGTTGCTATACAGAAAATATAAGAGCAGTGAAGGAGATCCTCTATTGAGGAAAATTGATGTTCAGACAGGTAGCACCATTTATAATTTTAACTACAGCGAGGACTCCAGCTATTATGATTATTCAGCGGATGGATATCTGATTGCAATGCCGAAAAAAAACAACAACGCAAAGTACCTTGATATTTATAATGGGAAAAAGGAACAATTGTTGTCTATCAGGTACAACGATTCTAACAGCCTGAACAGAGTTATTTTTTCAACAGATAAAAAATATTGTATTGTTTCCTACACAGTCAATTGGAAAAAAGAAAATGAACGGGATGAAATAGTCTGTTACTTGGTAAAAGACGGTACCGTAAACTGGACTTATAGTAGTACGTATATTGATGATGATTTTGAAATTAATGAGCGGAAAGAAAAACTGGTACTCCGTACAGGCATTACTGACAGCTCTTTTATGTACCTTGATTTACACAACGGACAACCATTGCATCTGGTAACAGCCAATGAGAGATTTGCCAAATTCGGTTTCACAGAACCACAAATTGAGTTTAGTCCCGATGGGAATGTGTTTTCTATGAAGCATTTTAATACCATCAGGTTTTATGATTTCGGCACCCAACGCCTTTTGCTAGAAATAGAAACAATATCCCCCATTATGTTTTTGGAATATATTGATGAAAAAAAAGTTCTTCTTTGTAACCTGCAAAATGTTGTAGAGATCTGGGATTTAGCAACAAAAAAGAAATTAACTCAAACAAAAATCAATTCTTCTTTACAAGCTAATACGGGGAATAATTATGTTACTTCTAACAAATACTTTTTGTATTTATTCAATAAGAATTTTAAGGAGTTATGTTCCTTTATTAACCTTGGTATTGATGATGATATAACATTGATTGAAGGGGGGTATTATCAATCTACTCAAAGTGCCACCAAGATGCTATATTATGTAACGAAAGATTTAAAAACAATTGGTTTCGAACAACTGGATGTAAAATATAATCGCCCCGACAAAGTACTGCAAGCTATCGGCAACACCGATACCGCATTAATAAAGAGCTATCGGAAGGCGTGGGAAAAAAGAATAAAGAAGCTTGGCATAGATACAACGGCTTTTAGGGATGGGTATAGTGTGCCTGAAGCAGATTTTGCAAACAGGGATACTATTGAATATGAACAAAAGAAGGAGACATTAAGACTACACATAAAAGGAATCGACAGCACTTACAAACTGGATCGTTTTAATGTATGGGTAAATGAAGTGCCGGTATATGGCCAGCGGGGCATCAGCATTCGTAAAAGGCAGCGCAACGATTTTGATACAACGATTACAATCAGATTATCGCAGGGCGAAAATAAAATTGAAACATCTATAACGAATGCTAATGGAACAGAAAGCTACCGCATACCCTTACAGGTAAAATATATACCGGCAGTAATGCAAGCGGTGAAAATTCATTTCATTGGTATAGGCATAGACCATTTTGCAGATGATAAATATAACCTGCAATACAGTGCCAAAGATATCCGGGACTTAGCGGATAAGCTCAAAGAAAAATACGGCGCTAATATTATCATTGACACTTTGTTCAATCAGAATGTTACAGTAAAAAATGTAAAGGCTTTAAAAGAGAAACTCCAGAAGACCAATGAAAATGATAAAGTGATCATTGCCTACTCAGGTCATGGAATGCTGAGTAAAGAGTATGATTATTATCTTTCTACCTATTCGGTCAATTTTGAAAAGCCAGAACAAAATGGGTTGTCGTATGACGAGCTAGAGAATTTATTAGACAGCATTCCAGCAAGAAAAAAACTAATGCTGATCGATGCCTGTCATAGTGGAGAAGTAGATAAAGAAGATCTGATAACATTAAATGCGAGTTCGGATTCATTAATCAAAGGATTAAAACCCGTGGCGTACAAAAAGGATGGTAGGCTTGGATTGAAAAATAGTTTTGAATTAATGCAAAGCCTATTTGTGAATGTGGGCAAAAGTACCGGGGCAACAATTATCTCCGCTGCTGCAGGAACACAATTTGCTTTGGAAAGAAATGATTTAAAGAACGGAGTGTTTACATACTCCATCCTGGAAGCAATGAATAAATATCCGACGCTCAAAATAAGTGAACTGAAAACCATTGTTGGTAAACGGGTAGAAGAGTTGACCAAAGGATTGCAAAAGCCTACATCAAGGAATGAGACGAGTGCGGTGGATTGGAATGTGTGGTAAACATTCCATCTGCCCGGCATATTATCTAGTTAGAAAACCCAACTTGAAATTCTTAATATGTATAAATTTCTATTTCTAACATTTTTTGGACTGTGTGCTACTAGAATTTTTGCTCAATCATTACAATTAGTTATTCCAATAGGGCATACGAAGGATGTTGTTGATGCAAAATATTCTCCCGACGGGAAAACGATTGCAACAGGGTCTGATGATCTTACAGTAAAACTATGGGATAGCCAAAGCGGAAAATTACTTCACAGTCTTGAAGGGCATAAAGAAAAAATAACGAAGATTGAGTTTTCACCAGACGGGAAAAAAATAGTTTCGGGATCATGGGATAATACAGCTAAAATTTGGGAAGTTATTTCGGGAAAACTACTACTGACAATCAAACATAAATATTGGGCCAGCGATGTTCATTTTTCGGCAGATGGCAATAGAGTACTAACTGCATCAAATGATAATATAGTAAGGATGTGGAATGCTACCGATGGTAAGCTAATCTTTGAAACCGAAGGCCATAAAGGAGGCGTTAATAATGTATCTTTTTCTCCAGACGGAACCACTTTTTTATCAGCTTCGGCGGATATGACAGCTAAAGTATGGAATGCCGAAACAGGAAAATTAGTGTTTGATTTAAAAGGCCATAAAAAAAATGTGAACATGGCTGCTTATTCACCCGACGGGGAAAAAATAGCAACGGCATCAGAAGATAATACTGCTAAAATTTGGGATGCCGGTACAGGCCAACTATTGTACACATTGGCTGGAAATAAACTTGGAGTTAGTACCGCAAGATTTTCTCCCGATAATAAAAAGCTTGTCATTTCTCCAAGAGATAATTATGCGCCTACAGTGTGGGATGTTACTACAGGAAAATTATTATTTACTTTAAAAGGCCATACATCAGATGTTGGAAATGTCGCTTTTTCACCGGATGGCGAAAAAATAATTTCTGTTTCATATGATAAAACAATCAGGATCTGGAATGCCGCAAGCGGCAAGCAGGAACAAGTATTAATCGGGCATATAAATGCAGTAACAGATTTTTCTTATTCGCCAGCTGGTAAACAGATAGTAACAGCTTCGGCCGACTTTACTGCAAAAACCTGGAGTATTAACGATTATAAACTATTGAATTCATTTGAGGGATTTACAAAGCAGGTAATCGGCGCCGAATTTTCTCCAGATGGAAGAACTATTTTGACCGCTACGGATGGTGCATATATAAGAACCTGGGAAGCGGCTACGGGAAAATTGCTGCATTTTTTTTCTGGAGGTGAAGGAACATTGAACGGAGCAAACTTTACAAAAGATGGTAAAAATATACTCATTACCTCTTGTAACGTAGCCCAATTGTGGGATGCACAAAAAGGAGAACTTAGTAAAAACTTTAGTGGTAATAATAGCTGTGTTATTTCTGCAGAAGTTTCCCCTGATAAAAAAAACGTACTAGCCACTCTTTTTTGGAACGACACACCCAAAGTATGGGATATACAATCTGAAAAAGTTTTGTTTTATCTTAAAGGGCACACTAGTAAATACGGTGCCAATATTGCAAAATATTCTCCCGACGGCACAAAAATTCTAACTGCCTCTACAGGACCTGTGAGCGACTTGTCTGCGAAAATTTGGGATGCTGCTACTGGTAAGGTAATTTTTACTTTAAAAGGACATGCGTTTGAAATAAGAGTTGCTGAATTTTTTCCTGATGGTAAAAAAATATTTACAGCTGCGGCAGATAACACCGCTAAAGTTTGGGATGTTGCTACAGGTTCCTTGCTTTATGATGTAGAAGGATATACGCAATATCCAAATAGCATAAAATTTTCTCCAGACAGTAAACTTATTCTTATGGCATCTGGCGATAATATTGCCAGAACTTGGGATGCCGAGACAGGAAAAATGAAACTTACTCTGGAAGGACATACTGAAAGTGTAACAAATGCTTTCTTTTTTCCCGATGGAAAAAATATTTTAACTGCTGCAAATGATAACACAGTAAAAATATGGGACACCAATTCTGGCAAAGAAATAAGAAGTATAAGTTTGGGTAATAATACCTTTTTTAAAAACGTATCATTCGAAAACAGTAAAATTATCGGTAGTAGGAACAGTGAAATTATTTTCTTTGATCTGCAAAGTGGCCGGCAAATCTATTCATTGGTATCATTAAAAACAGACGAGTATATTATAAAAATCCCTGAAGGGTATTATATGTCAACGCAGGCAGGTGTAAAATTACTGCATTACATTACTCCAACTGCCGAAATAGTGACCTTTGAGCAATTGGATGTAAAATATAATCGTCCCGATAAAGTTCTTGAAGCAATTGGTAGTACCGATACAGCATTAATAAAAGCATATCGAAAAGCATATGAAAAAAGAATAAAAAAATTAGGTATCGACACAACTGCTTTTCGGGATGGAAGCAGTATTCCCGAGGCGGAATTTACAAATAGGAATAGTATATCGACTGGCCAAAATAGCAAAACGCTGTTGCTGCAAATAAAGGGAGCAGATAAGATTTATAATCTTGATCGCTTTAATGTATGGGTAAATGAGTCTCCGCTGTTTGGGCAAAGAGGAGTAAATATTAAAATGCAAAATAAAAATAATTTTGACACTACTATTAGTATAAACTTGTCGGAAGGAGAAAACCGAATTGAAACTTCTGTTAGCAATGTAAATGGAACAGAGAGTTATCGAATGCCGCTGGTCGTAAACTATTCACCAATAGTAAAGCATAAGGAAATGACCCGGTTCATTGGTATCGGTATCGATCAATTTGCAGATAGCAAATACAACCTTCAGTATAGTACCAAAGACATTAGGGATTTATCAACAAAATTAAAAGATAAATACGGCACAAATATTATAATCGATACACTATTCAATGAAAATGTTACTGTTGCTAATATAAAAGCATTAAAGCAGAAGTTACGGCAGACAACAGAGAATGATAAAGTGATCATTGCTTATTCCGGTCATGGTATGCTAAGTAAAGATTTCGATTATTATTTATCAACCTACTCAGTGAATTTTGAAAAGCCGCAAGAGAACGGTTTGTCTTATGACGAATTGGAAGATTTATTAGACAGTATTCCGGCCCGAAAAAAACTAATGCTAATAGATGCTTGCCATAGCGGCGAAGTAGATAAAGACGATTTAATAACACTGAATGCAACATCAGATTCATTGATAAAAGGGTTAAAACCCGTGGTATACAAAAAAGAAGGGCAGCTTGGATTAAAGAACAGTTTTGAATTGATGCAGAGCCTTTTTGTAAATGTGGGTAAAAGCACCGGTGCCACTATTATCTCTGCAGCGGCAGGAACGCAGTTCGCATTGGAGAGAAACGATTTAAAGAACGGTGTGTTTACTTATTCTATTCTCGAAGCAATGAATAAATACCCAACACTGAAAATAAGTGAACTGAAAACGATTGTTGGCAAACGGGTAGAAGAACTGACCAAAGGCTTGCAAAAGCCAACATCAAGAAATGAAACGATAGCCGTGGATTGGAATGTGTGGTAAAAAATATTTTATAACTTTTATACTACCCAGTTGGCAACAAGCATAGATACTGCTCCCGCTGCCAGCCCTGCATATACTTCAAGTGCCGTATGGTCAGATACAATAAACCTTGCCGTGCAGACAAGTCCTGTAATAAACAGCACAACAGATAACCAGATGCCATAATTAAGTTGCTGCGAAAAAGCCATCAGGATAAATAAGGTTAGCATTACTCCCGCTGAAATACTGTGCAGGCTGATTTTCATTTTTATGTTCGCCATCAACGCCAGCCAGGATGCAAGAAATGTTGCTAACGCTAATTGAACAGCTTCTTTAGGAATAAAAAGAGAATCACTCATTTTATTACTGTTCCACCAGATATAAGTGATCCAGAAATACCAGACACCACAGGCCACCAGCGGAATGATGCGGTCTTTTTGTGAATGAAGGTGAATGGATTTAATAAAGGCCAGACCTTTTAATAATAAAACAGTAACCAAAGGAAAAAAAGTAAACATCATAGCCGCCATCATAACTATCCGTACTTTATCTTTTGCGGTAAGACCGGTAAAAAGATATGGGTGAACGTACACCATGAACAGTACTATATATAATGGGACAAAAACAGGGTGAAAAATATACGAGATGATTTTCGCAACAATACGTAAACCTACGGGCTGTTCCGGAAAAACCCGTTCTCTTGCTTCCTGCAACTGATTTTGCCCATCCACCATCATTCCAGTGCTCATAAAAAAGCGTTGTTTTTTGCAAAGTAAAGGAATCTGTTATAAGCAACAGGTTTTTGTATATTTACTGACCATCTTCAACGCCGTTCATTTTTTTGAATTTTTTCACCAAACAGCAAAGCATGAAGAAATTACTGCTTATCTCTTTTGTACTTGTTTTTTTTCAGGAAGGGTTTTCACAAAATATCAATAAAGCTAAAATGCAAACCATGTATGATGCTATTAAAGCAGCAGGCATACAGCAACCTGATTTTGTAATGGCCCAATGTATGCAGGAAACGGGTAACCTGGCTTGTAAAAAATGTTGCCTTCGCTACCATAACCTTTTTGGATTTTATATAAAGGGAAATAAATGCAAAAAATTTAACTCCGATGAGGAGTGTATTGCCTACTATAAAAGCTGGCAGGATAAGCGATACCCGAAGTGGAGGACAAAACACCCTAAAGGCACTTACTATGAGTTTCTGAAAAGTGCAGGGTATGCCACCGGGGATAAATACACCAAAGAATTAAAACCGAAAGTTGCCTGGGTGCAAAAGCATTTGCAGTTATGAGCTAGCAGGGTATTACTGGTGCTTGTAATTGCAAGTTATTTTTTCAGTTTCCTTATATCATCAATATGAAATTGAGTATGTGCTGCAAAAATATTATTGATGAAAAGTAATTCATTGATGCCTTCTGCTTTCAGCATGGCAATAAAATCACCTTTATATGAACGCTGGTCTACTACAATTACTTTTTCATAATTATTAATCAGGAAAGGAGCAAAAGCATTTCCATACGATTCTTTTACCAACGCTATTTTTCTCCCATTCTTATGCTGTGTTTCCATTTTGCAAATAGGCAGGTCGCCTTGCAGAAAAACAGAATAGCTGTTATCGCCGCTAACCTGTTCTGCATACATCTTTGATTTGGCCCAATAGCCGATACTGCTGCTGCCAATGTAAAAATCAAGCGAATCAGGGAACTGGTAATATCGCACCGAATCAGGGTTGTTTTTTAATACAGCTGACCTGCTCACTCTGTATAAAAAGCCAAGAAAGCCTGGCTTTACTTTAGAGGGTATAGTGTCTAACGAAACAGGTATAAGGCCCGCTGCCTGACAAAAACTGCGATAGGCATAATAAGCACCCAGGCTTGTCCAGTGATGGTCGGTATTAAAATAAATGTATTCGGTACGATGGCGTCTTATTTCATCAACCGGATTTACCTTAATAATTTCAGGATCTTCAGCCGCAAATATGGCGTTGATAGCTTCTTTCGCCGGCTTTACAAGATCTTTGTATTTTTCTGTTATCTCAAATTCAAAACCATTCGGGATAACCAGGTTATAGATTTTAAGGTTGGGTATTTTTAACCGGCTGTACATATTGATAACGTCAGCATATTGCTTGCCCATAGAAGCACCACCACTAAATAATTCAAACCCCCGGTTTTTAAAAATGAATACGGGTCCTTTTCTCGCACCTACCTGCCCATCATCCGGAAGAATACGATCGGGAATGGCCAGACTGTCTTTTTTGAGAACCGCAGTATTCGTAGTATCAACGACGTTGTCTTTATTCTTTCTGGCAGTATTATTACAGGCGGCCAAAGTAATGATAGCACTAAAAAAAATATACTGAAGTTTCATAATTGGGTTTATTTTTTTAGCCCCTTTATCTTTTCTATATGAAAAGGAGTATGTGCTGCAAAAATGTTATTGATAAAGAGTAACTCATTAATACCTTCTGCTTTCAGCATGGCAATAAAATCTCCGGTATAATACCGCTGATCTACTACCACTACTTTTTCATAATTATTAATCAGGAAACAGGAGAATGCATTACCGTAGGATTCTTTTACTACCGCAATCTTTCTTCCGTTCTTATGCTGTGTTTCCATTTTTACAATCGGTAAATCGCCTTGCAGAAAAACAGAATAACTGTTGGGGCCACTGGCACCCTCGGCATACATTTTAGATTTGGTCCAGTTACCGATGGTGGCATTACCGATATAAAAATTCAATGAATCCTTAAAGAGGTAATAACGGACAGAATCAGGATTGCTTTGCAGACCCGGATCTCTTGTTAACCTGTATAGCGAACCAAGGAAAGAAGGTTTGGTTTTATAGGCAACCGTATCTAAAGAAACAGGTGTTAATCCTGCTGTTTCACAAAAAGCACGGTACGCATAATAAGCACCCAGGCTGGTCCAGTGATGGTCGGTATTAAAATAAATGTATTCAGATCGATGCTTTCTTATTTCATCAATTGCCCATACTTTTTTAATTTCCGGGTCTTCGTTGTTGTAAATATTTTCTATCGCCGGACGGTTTGGTTTTTGCAGCTTGGCATATTTCTCTGTTATTTCAAATTCAAGAGCTACCGGAATAATCAGGTTATAGACTTGTATCCCTGGTTTTAATAACCGGTTATAATCGTTGATTACATCTGCATAGGCTTTGCCCAAGCCCGGTCCACCGCCAAACATTTCAAAGGCCCGGTTTTTAAAAACAAAAACACCTTTCTTTTTTTCACCAATGGCCCCATCATCTGGCAAAGGCCCTGTTTGTTGCTGCTCTTTGGCAGTATCACTTTTTTCATTGGCTTCAGGATTGTTTACATCATCATATATTTTTATCTCGCTGGATTGAAAACCAAACTTGCTTCGGAAGGAAGTTGAAAAATTCATCCATTTATCCCGTAGCGGAAAATTATCTGCATAGTAAGCCTCAATATCTTTAAAATATTTTCCTTTCCAGAAAGTACTATCAGTATATTCTGGAAAGGAGGCCAGCTTACGGTTCTCCATTTCAGAAACGGATTGTTTTTTCATGGCCAGGGAAGCAATGCCGCCGAGCAATAAAATGCCACCGAAAACAATTACGTTAACCAGGTGGATTTTATTATTTGTTGTTTCACTCATACTCTTTGTTTCAATATGTTAACCGGTTAAAACCGGAAATAAATAAATGGATTATAACTTTTGCCTACCAGTTGTGCCACACAAATAAAAAGAAGGAAAACATTAAAGCCGATGCTTAGGGTATCGTAGGCATTAACCCTGCTTATCTTTTTATCAACAAAGGCTTTCACTTTGTGATATACCGGCATGCAAAGAATAAGAGCCATTATTAACCAGAATAAATGAACGGTAAGGGTGTTGTAAACTTCTGTATTGCCATTCTGTCCGGCAGTAAAGGCAAACAATTTTTTTACATAGGCAATCAGCATATTGGTATCAGTAAAATAAAAAATTACCCAGCCAGGAATAATAATGGCTAATGCATATACATGTGAGAAGAAAGCGGGTATTTTTTCCAACAGCCTTAATAGAAAGGCTTTTTCCAGCGCAATAAAAATGAAAAAGTATAATCCCCAGAAAATAAAATTCCAGCTGGGGCCATGCCACATACCGGTGAGGAACCATACTACGAGCAAGTTGAAATAGACATGCTTCTTATTACCACCTAAGGGGATATAAACATAATCCCTGAAAATACTCCCTAGGGAGATGTGCCACCTTCGCCAAAACTCACTGATGGATTTTGAAATGTATGGATATTCAAAGTTTTCCCTGAAATGGAAACCAAACATTCTTCCTAAGCCGATGGCCATATCAGAATAACCAGAGAAGTCAAAATAGATCTGTAAAGCAAACATGATAAGCCCTACCCATGCACCAAGGCTTGATAAGGCGGAGAGATCGGTCATGGTTAGCGGGTGGCTGTTATCACCCATGTACTTCTTTACTATTTCTGCTGCTACATTGGCAATGATAACCTTCTTAAATAGACCAATGCAAAAGCGGGAAAGGCCATGGCTGAAGTCTTTAAGGTTTTCTTTCCGGCCATATATCTCTTTTTCCACATGGGCATACCGGATAATAGGCCCTGCTACTAAAGATGAATACAGCGATACATACATTAAGAAATTGGGAAAAGATTTTTGTGCTTTAATATCTCCCCTGTACACATCCACTACATACGAGATGGTATGAAAGGTATAGAACGAAATACCAATAGGTAAAGCATAACCCGGTGCTTTAAATGAGGTACCTAAAAGAGAATTGACCTGGTTAACGAGGAATACATCATATTTAAAAGTAGCCAGCAGGCAGAGATTAAATGTTACCGTTACAGCCACCCCAATCTTTGCCCACTTAGTTCCGCGGTGCCGGTCAATAAATAGCGCATTACCCCAGTCAAATAAAGAAGAAAGTATCAACAGCGAAATCCAGATAGGTTCTCCCCAGCCATAAAAGGCAAGTGAAAAAACAATAAGAATAGCATTCCGCCACTTTGGGTTTTTACTGCTATAATATAGCATCAGGTTTAGCGGAAGAAAAATAAAAAGAAATAGCAGACTGGCAAAGACCATATAATGTGGGTTGGGAGTGTTTAGCCGTGTAAAATACTACTTTGCTTATTCATTCAAAATGAATGAGATGGTTTTTTTAAAAAATACCATAAGGAGGGTATGGGGTAAAGGTTTATCAATTGGCAATATGTATCTTCATCCTTAAATAAATTTCACATGCAATTAACGGCAAAACTCATTCAACTATTACCACTGCAAACCGGAACAGGTAAAAATGGCCAGTGGAAAAAGCAGGATATTATCGTGGAGACAGATGGGCAGTATCCCAAGAAAGTTTGTATTTCTATATGGGGCGATAAAATTAATGAAGGCCAGTTACAGGAGGGGGCACAACTCAGCATTTCCTTTGATGTGGAAAGCCGGGAATATAATGGCCGCTGGTACACCGATGTAAAAGCATGGAAGGTTGAAGCTGCCGGAGCCGCAAAAACTGATGCCGCACCTATTGACGGGCAGGAATATTTTGATGACGGGCAAATGGAAAGCAAAGAGGATTTGCCATTTTAAATTATAATTCCTTTCTCAGTCTTGCTACGGGTATATTAAGCTGCTCCCTGTATTTTGCCACCGTACGGCGGGCAATATTATATCCCTTTTCCTGCAATAATTCTGTGAGGCGTTCATCACTCAGCGGACGTTTCTTTTCTTCCGCCTCTATCAGGTTGCTGAGAATTTTCTTTACCTCCCTGGTAGAAACCTCTTCACCACTATCTGTACTCAGCGACTCGCTGAAAAAGAATTTCAGCCGGTAAGTACCGAATTCTGTTTGTACAAACTTACTGTTGGCCACCCGGCTTACGGTTGATATATCAAGGTTGGTTTTTTCTGCAATGTCTTTTAATATCATGGGGTGCAGGTCTGTATCATCACCCGTTAAGAAGAAATCGTACTGATGTTCCATAATGGCATTCATGGTGCTGAGCAGGGTATGTTGCCGCTGCTTGATGGCATCAATAAACCATTTGGCGGAATCAATCTTTTGCTTGATAAATAAAACCGCCTCTTTTTGACGTTTATCTTTTTTTGCTCCCCGGTCATATTCCTTCAGCATGTCCCGGTATCCTTCGCTGATGCGGAGTTCCGGTGCATTACGGCTGTTAAGCGTTAGTTCCAGCTTACCCGAATTATTCATTATGAAAAAATCAGGTACCACATAGCTTTCTGCCTTATTGATTTCTCCTACCGTACCGCCAGGTTTGGGATTAAGCCGGATGATTTGTTGCATAACTTCTTTCAACTCATCATCATCAATATTTAACCCCCGCTGTATTTTTTCATAATGTTTCTTGGTGAATTCATCGAAGTATTTGGTAATGGCTTTTATGGCCATGTCAACAGTTTTGCCTTCGTCTTTCTGGCGATAGAGTTGCAGAAGCAGGCATTCTCTTAAATCTCTGGCGGCTACACCTGCAGGATCAAATTGCTGAATGCGCCTTATTAGGGTTTCTACTTCTTCTTCCGTAGAAATTATGTTTTGCCGGAAGGCAAGATCGTCCACAATAGCAGCCGTTTCTCTGCGGAGGTAACCGTCTTCATCTATACTTCCGATAATCTGTTCAGTAATAGTTTGCTCTTTTTCTTCCAGCTTAAGCATTCCAAGCTGGTTAATCAGCATTTCATAAAAGCTGGTTTCTGTTTTGAAAGGCAACTGGCGGCCTTCATCTTCTTCGGGATAGTTGTCATCTCTCAGTTTATAATCAGCCACTTCATCATCTCCTTCAGATACATATTCGCTTACATCCAGGTTTTCATATTCATCCTGGCTGCCGTCTTTTTCTTCATAATCTTCCTCGCCATCTTCCTTAAATTCATCTTTTATTTCGTCCGCATCCTCATGTTTGTCCTCATCCAGCTCAAGAGCCGGATTTTCTTCCAGTTCTTCTTTAATCCGTGTTTCAAGATTGGCCGTAGGTACTTGTAGCAGTTTCATTAACTGAATCTGCTGTGGGGAGAGTTTTTGCAGTAATTTCTGCTGAAAGCTTTGACTAAGGGCCATCGGTTCGTTCTATAGTTTTAAAGTGGGTGACCCGATTTTTCAAAAATCCGGCCAAACATCAAAAATAATGCCGTAAATTTAGGAACAAAATAAATAAATATGGTGCAACGGGTATTTGTTTTTCTTGTTGTGTTATTGCTAATATTTCAGGGGGATATTTTGGGGCAGGTAAAACCTGTTGTTCC
>Ga0209023_10001868_pt1 | contig 27329 bp, 15 predicted proteins | sample LakOneMetagenome_FD_187468 | JGI IMG/M metagenome (GOLD analysis project Ga0209023, IMG submission 187468) | Freshwater and sediment microbial communities from Lake Erie, Canada (SPAdes) (version 2) | ecosystem: Environmental > Aquatic > Freshwater > Lentic | place: Lake Erie, Canada...
TTAAGGGTATCGGTAAAGTCGATAAAATATTTACGGAAGTATTTCAGGTTTTTTGGATTTTGATAATCTTCCAGTATCTCGGCATTGTCTTTTGCGGTTAGGCGGAACATCTTGTTGGGGCTCACCATTTCCAGCCGGTCTTTCTCTTCGTTATAGGTAAGCCTCCCAAAGTCCAGTTTGTTTTTAAATTTTTTTATAAAGCGGCCGCTCTTGTCAAATACCAGCATTTTTTTTGCACTGTAGTCGCATACCACGAAGAATTTTTTTGTGGGTATGATCCGGCTGTACCTGTCGAACCTGCTTTCAGGTGTTGTTTCAAATACAACGATACTGTTACAGGTAATAAAATCTGATTGTTTCCCCCCAACTGCCGCCTTGGGTTCAAAATAAATTTTTTCCTGGGCCATGCATGGTATACTGCAAAACAAGCCGGAGCCAATTACCAATAAAGCAGGTATTAATCTGGATAGCATACAAATTGTTTATTCATGCCGCAATAAGACGACATAAATGTCACATTACTGTCGCAACACACTTTAAATATTTTGATTAGAGGTGGATTCCATCACATGAATGGCTCCGGTTTGCAGTGATGTAAAGAAATTGCCGCAAACAGCAGATTCAAATGTATATAAGAAAGAATGGAAAACAGCTGCAGTTTTTTTACAGCATTATTTCCCCGGTCATATAGTAAATGCCTTTACCGGCCATGGTAACCCGCTGCTCGTTCAGCTGCTCACACCATATTTCTCCGCCCCGTTTGCTCAGCTGCAGGGCATGCATTTTGGTGATCCCAAGTTTTTCGCTCCAGAAAGGAATGAGCTGCGAATGTGCAGAGCCGGTTACAGGATCTTCGTCGATACCGGCGCCGGGTGCAAAAAAACGGCTTACAAAATCAACCGATTTACCCGGTGCAGTGATGATCATTTTGTCGAAATGTTTTTTCATCAGCGAAAAATCGGGGGCACAGTTTTTTACCGCCTCTTCATTGGTCAGTTCCACTAAAATATCGCGGTATTTGTATACACCCACAATCTCGGCACCCCCCAGTATCCGGGCCAGCTCTTCGGGATATTCAGCCAGCCTTTCGGGTTTCCAGCTGGGAAAATCCATAACAATAAGTTCATCCCTGCGGCCCACTTTAAGCAGCCCGCTTTTGGAAGAGAACACGATATTTTCTTTTTTAAAGCCCATTATATTAAACAAAACATAAGCACTGGCCAGCGTGGCATGGCCGCATAAATTTATTTCCACTTCGGGGGTAAACCAGCGGATATCAAAGTCGGCTTCTTTATTTGCAGAAGGCACAAAGAAAACCGTCTCGCTCAGATTATTTTCCATGGCCACCTGTTGCATCAGGGTTTCATCCAGCCATTCTTTTAACGGAATAACAGCTGCCGGGTTGCCGCCAAAAAGTTTGCCCGCAAATGCATCCACCTGGTAAATTGTCAATTTCATGTTGCCGAATATTTAGTAATTATTCTTTCATCATATCCTTTACGGTCATTATGATGTCTTCGGCATTGGGCTTGCTGAAGTAGTCGCCGTCGCTGCCATAACCGGGGCGGTGTGCATGCGCCGTAATGGTACGTGGTGCGATATCAAGATAACGGTAACCGCCCTGCTCCTCCATTACCTTATTGAACATATAGGCTGCTGCGCCGCCGGGCACATCTTCATCAATAAACACGATGCGGTTTGTTTTTTTAAGCGATCCCACAATAGAATGATGGATATCAAAAGGCAAAAGGGTTTGTACGTCTATCACTTCGCAGCTGATATGTAATTTTTCCAGTCTTTCTGCAGCTTCCTGCACAATGCGCAGGGTGGAACCATAACTTACCATGGTTACATCTGTGCCTGTCTTCATTATTTCGGGAATACCTAACGGTACAGCATAGGCCAGTAAATTGGAGGGCAGTTTTTCTTTAAGCCGGTAACCGTTCAGGCATTCGATCATCAGCCCGGGATCGTTACCCTGCAGTAACGTGTTGTACATGCCTACAGCCTGCACCATATTGCGGGGCACACAAACATACATGCCACGCAGTGCATGCAGCAGCATGCCCATGGGTGAGCCGCTGTGCCAGATACCTTCCAGCCGGTGGCCCCTTGTGCGTACAATCAGCGGGCAGCTTTGCTGGCCTACGGTACGGAAATGCGTGGTGCACAGGTCATCACTTAATGTTTGTAAACCATACAGCAGGTAATCGAGGTATTGTATTTCTGCAATGGGCCTGATGCCTCTTAACGCCAGGCCGATACCCTGCCCCATGATGGTCATTTCCCGTATGCCGGTATCAAAAATTCTTCCCTCGCCATATTTAGCCTGCAGGCCGCTGAAGCCCTGGTTAACATCACCTATAAAACCCACATCTTCGCCAAAAGCCACTACTTTTTTATTGCTTTCGAAAAGGGCATCAAAATATTTATTCAGTACTTCATACCCGTTTATTGTTTTAGCATCTTCCCCGTAATAAGCGGCAATGGGGGTAACCTGTAAGGCAGACTTTGGCCCCTGGTTATACAGGAAAGTATTGTATAAGCCGGCGTTTAATTTCTTCAAACTGTTGTAATAGTTGCTGATGGCACTGCTGCCGGCATCACCCAAAATATCTATGGCTTTGGACAGCACTTTCATTACTTCCCTGCGTAAGGGTTCTTTATTCAGCTGCAGTTCATTAACCAGTTCTTTTATTTCGCTGCGGCTGCTGTGTGCCGTTAGCAACTCAATTGATTGCCGCACCTGCTCCTGTATGGGGCCAAGGTATTTTTCCCAGGCGGCCTGTTTACCATTTTTTACATGCTCTTTAACTTCTATTTCCAGGTCAGTAATTTCATCAGCCGTGGCCAGGTCATTTTGTATGATCCATTCCCGCATTTGTTTAATGCAATCCCACTCCCGCTCCCAGGCCAGCCTTTCAGTGGTTTTGTATCTTTCGTGGCTGCCGGATGTGGAATGACCCTGGGGTTGGGTAATCTCTTCCACATGAAATAATGCCGGCGTATGTGTATCCCTGATGCGCTGCAGTGCCGGTTCAAACACTTCGCACATACCTGCATAATCCCACCCCTTTACTTTATAGATATCAATACCGTTGGTGCCATCAGTTTTTTGCATACCGGCCAATGCTTCGGAGATAGAGCCCTTGGTGGTTTGGTATTTTTTAGGAACCGAAATGCCATAGCCATCATCCCAGACAAAAATGGCCAGAGGCACCTGCAGCACACCGGCAGCATTTACGGTTTCCCAAAAATGGCCTTCGCTGGTGGCAGCGTCGCCAATGGTGCAGAAACAAATTTCGTTGCCATTATTACTGAGTTGCTTAAACTCCTTTAACGCATCAACACTCCTGAAAAGTTTTGACGCCAATGCCAATCCCAGCGACCGGGGCATCTGCCCTGCTGTAGGTGCCATATCGCTGCTGGTATTTTTTTGACTGGCCAGCGGCATCCACTCCCCGTTTTCATCAACATTTTTTGTGGCAAAATGCGCATTCATCTGCCTGCCGGCACTGAAAGGGTCGTTTTCAACATAAGGATCAGAATATAATTGTGCAAAATATTGTTCGGCATTGCAAATACCTGCGGCAAACATAAATGTCTGGTCACGGTAATAGCCTGCCCTGAAATCGCCGGGTTTAAAAAATTTGGCTGCTGCCACCTGTGCCACTTCTTTACCATCGCCAAAAATGCCAAATTTGGCTTTTCCTGTAAGTACTTCTTTACGGCCCAGTAAACTTACTTCCCTGCTGATGCAGGCAAAACGGTAGTCTTTTAAAACTTCATTGCGGAAATTTTCAAAGCTCAGTTTTTCATCTGTGGCAATCTCGTTGGTAATTGATACATTCATAAGCTGGCAGTTATGAGGCAAAAATATAAATTTATACAGCAGCTTTGTTAATAATCTGCTAACAGGGTAACAATTTACAGCAAGAATTGCCGTTTTAGTATCTTTGAAAGAGAAAACCAGAAAACAATTATTGTATGAAAAAAATAATTTCATTTTTCACCATTGCCCTGGCAGCAGTTGCCGCACATGCACAACAGGCTCCAATGCCAATTGCAGATGTGAAGGCTGCTGATGTAAAAGTTGCCCCCGTACAGGCTGTTGCACCGGTTGCTGAAGTGCTGACCATGAAAGAATCGGAGTACGATTTTGGCAAAATACCACAGGGTAAACCTGTTATCCATGTTTTTGAAATTGCCAATAAGAGCAAAGACTCGCTTAAGATCACCAATGTACAGGCCAGTTGCGGCTGTACCACGCCGGAATGGGACAGGGATAAAACAGTGGCCCCGGGCGGCACTACAAAAATTACAGTCGGCTATAATGCAGCCTCAGAAGGGCCATTTACCAAACCTGTAACTATCAGTTATAATGGTACTTTTACCAAAGTAATTTTCATTAAAGGTGAAGTATGGAAAACACCTCCGGCTTCAGCACCCGAAAACAAGGCAGTTGGCGACTTAAAAAATTAATCCATCAATTAAAATCAATAAATAATGAAAAAAATCGTCTTATCATTAACAGCATTAGTATTCACCACTGCATTATTTGCACAAAAAACAGTAGCAGATGTGGCCAAATTTACCGCCGAAGCTATTGATTTAGGTAAGGTAAAACAGGGTGTGCCCACCACGGCTACTTTTACAGTTACCAATATTGGTAAAGAACCCCTGATCATTGAACAGGCCAACCCCACCTGCGGCTGTACCATTGGTGATTATACTAAATCCCCGATCGCACCAGGTAAAACCGGCACCATTACAGCAACGTATAATGCAGCTGCTGCAAGCCATTTTGAAAAACACATGACAGTAAAATTTGCTGGTGTTGATGAAGTAAAAAGCATTACTATTACCGGCGACGTGCTGGCGGCTGAAGATTATGCCAAATGGCAGTTAGAAAACCCTGCCCCTGTTGTAAAAACGCAGCCTGTTCCAGTTGCAACGCCTGTTGCAGTAACCACTCCTGCAGTAAAATCAGCCAAAACAACTAAAACTGCAAAATCAAAGAAGCCCTGCAAAGGCAACAATTGCTAAAATAAACAAAATATTTAAAAATATTTATATGAAACCTCCGTTATAACGGAGGTTTTTGTATATTCAATATCTCTTTCAGTAATCTTTACGCCCTCAACAAGCGTTTTGATGCCGGAAGGGCTCATATAATTACCATAATAAGTTAAAGCGGAACGGTTTTTGGTAATTAGTATCGCTGCTTATTTTGATATTCAATGAAACTACTTTTTTCTGATACCAGCCGGAGCATACGGTTATTTACTTTAGCTATACTACTGTTGAGTAGTTTCTATGCCATTAGTCAACCTGCTGCTAACTTTTCGGCCAGCCCGCTTAACGGTTGCGCACCCTTAGCAGTAAGTTTTACAGATTTAAGTACCGGTGGTCCCACTTCATGGCAATGGGATTTAGGCAACGGCACTTTATCCACACAGCAAAACCCCACCACCACCTATTTTAATTCCGGCTTTTACACTATTACTTTAACAGCAACCAATGCATCCGGCAGCAGTACATTTACACGCACACAATACATTACGGTAAACGATAAACCCACCACAAATTTCTCTGCATCTGTAACAACGGGGTGCTTTCCTTTAAGAGTGAATTTTTCTGATTTTTCTACAGGTGGCTCTGTGGGTATAGCAAGCTGGGAATGGGATTTTGGGGACGGTGGTTTATCTACTGCACAAAACCCTTTTCATATTTATTCCACAGCCGGCAACTACACAGTAACCTTAAAAGTAACCAATGCAGGCGGATGTTCTAAAACCCTCAGCAAGCCTAATTATATCCAGGTATCGCCTGGCGTAAGTGTGGCATTCACCAATTCGGCCCCTGTGCAATGCAAGCCACCCGAAACAATACTGTTTACCAATGGTTCTACCGGTCCGGGAATATTGAGCTATGAATGGTCTTTTGGAGATGGTGGAAATGCATTTACAACCAACCCCAGCCACACCTATTTTTCAGGGGGAAGTTTTAATGTTGCACTGATTGTACAAAGCAGCCTAGGCTGCGTGGATACACTGATAAAGCCCGCCGCTGTTGTTATTAAAGATGTAACATCTGACTTTACGGGCCCTGTTTCCATATGCAGCGGGGTTACAGCTACATTTACCAATACCTCTTTACCCGCTTCAGCGGCCTCTTTCTGGGATTTTGGAGATGGTACTTTTTCTAACCTCACCAATCCCACCAAAATATATAATACCCCCGGCACTTATAACGTAAAGTTGAGGAACAATTACGGAACCTGTGCCGATTCCATCATAAAGCCCATTACTGTTTTGCCCTTACCGGCACCGGATTTTACTTCGGCAGATGTGACCGACTGTAAAGTGCCCTTTACGGTAAACTTTACTAATTTATCAACAGGCGATGTCAGCTGGGCATGGCGTTTTGGCGATGGTGGCTCATCCACGCAGCAAAATCCTTCGCATACCTATACGACACTGGGTAATTATACTGTTACACTGATTGCCACTGGAATTAATGGATGCAGTGATAGTATTTCTAAAACACAATTTGTAAAAGTTCAGGCTCCTGTTGTAGGCATCAATGGGTTACCACAGGAAGGCTGTGTACCTTACACTTTTTCCCCCACACCCAATGTTACCACTGTTGATGGTATTGCCAGTTATTTATGGGATTTTGGTGATGGATTTACTTCTCCCGCTGCCAACCCTTCACATATCTATCCCACACAGGGTACCTATACCGTAAAATTAATTATCGTTACAAATGACGGTTGTAAGGATTCGGCCGTCATTGCAGGCGCTGTAAAGGTGGGCAATAAATCCATTGCAGATTTTTCGGCAGTGCCATTGTCACAATGCGTGGGCCAGCCTGTACAGTTTACGGATTTAACATCGCCATCAGACAGGTGGTCGTGGGATTTTGGGGATGGTACCGGAACATCCATACAGCAAAACCCGCTTTACAGTTACCAGGATACGGGTAAGTTTACAGTAAAATTAATTGCCTGGAACAGTGGTTGTGCAGATACTATAACAAAGACAAATCTTATTACGGCCTTACCGCCAGTGGCCAGGTTTAACAGCAGTTTTAACTGCGGTAATAAACTGCAGGTGGCATTTACAGACCAATCGGTGCTGCCGCAAACATGGTTCTGGGATTTTGGTGACGGTACTACATCCACCTTGCAAAATCCTGGTCATATTTATGCTGCATATGGCAGCTACAATGTATCCCTTACAGTAACGAATGGCAGTTGCAGCAACACCAAAACCAGTACCATTGTTTTATTCAGTGAAACTGCCAATTTTGCTGCTATAGATGATACTGTGTGTATTAAGGAGGTGGCACAATTTCAAACCATTGGCATTAACCCGGCCAATATTGCCAGCTACTTCTGGGATTACGGCGATGGTTTTTCTGCAACCGGCGGCGCTGTTGGCTCGCATGCTTATACGGCTCCGGGTTCCTATACAGTAACTTTAACGATAACTGACAATAAGGGCTGCATATCTGTATTGGTAAAACCCAATGCAATAAGGGTTTGGGGGCCCAGGCCTGATTTTTCTTTTCTTCCCGTGGCAGGGTGCAGGCCCTTACTGGTAAATTTTACTGACCTTACCATTACTGACGGTGTACATCCCATAACTAACTGGATTTGGAATTTTGGTGACGGAATTACAAAAACATACAACGCCCCTCCTTTCAGTCATACATATGACACTACCGGGTATTTCTATGCACGGCTAACCGTAACCGACAGTTATGGTTGCAGCAACAGCCTGCTGACCACCAACCCGGTTTTCATTACCAGCCCAAAAGCTGATTTTTTCACGACTGATACCCTTACCTGCAAAGGGAAAAATGTACAATTTACAAATACTGCTATTGGCATAGGAATAAGTTCTTTATGGGATTTTGGTGATGGCACCTCCTCTACCGTAAATTATCCTTTGAAAGTATACAACACCAATGGCGACTACAATGTTTCTCTTACCATCACAGATATTAATGGTTGTAAAAGCACCATTACCAAACCTGCTTATGTAAAAATTCATACCGCTATGGCGTCATTTACTGCAAGTGACTCCTTAAGTTCCTGCTCGCCTTTTGAAGTAAATTTTGTAAATACTTCGCAATACTGGAGAAACAATATCTGGAATTTTGGTGACGGTACTACATCCACGCTGGAAAAACCCACGCATTATTTTTCAACACCGGGAACTTACAGGGTGGGTATCCTTGTGGACGGGCCGGGTGGCTGCCTCGATTCAGCATTTAAGACCATCACATTATTTCCTTCCACAGCAACTTTAACCTATAGCCCGCTGGCAGGCTGTTCGCCACTGCCGGTTCATTTTCACGTAAGTACTCCCGGCCCTGTAACTTACCTGTGGGATTTTAGTGACGGTAATACACTGGCTTCATCAGATTCTGACCTGGTATATAATTATTTTTTACCCGGCACGTTTTTGCCCAAAGTAATTTTAGAAGATCAAACGGGTTGCCAGATACCGGTTGAAGGTATTGATACTATTTATGTAACCAAAAGCCTGGTAAATTTTGCGGCAGATGATACTGTGTACTGTGGCACGGGTACGGTTAATTTTAGTGACTCCACCATATCTAATGGCATCATCACTTCTTATGCCTGGGATTTTGGTGACGGTGGCAGCTCCACACAGCAAAACACTTCACACACCTTTACCACACCTGGTTTTTATACGGTACGCTTAATTGTTAATACCGCCAATGGTTGCAGTGATACAGCAGTAAAAACAAACTATATCAAAGTGGTGGCCAATCCTGTTGCTGATATTACAGGAAATATCCCCATTTGTGTTTATGATAACCTCAGTTTTAAAGGCATTTTACTGCAGCCGGACACTTCCAAAGTAAACTGGTTCTGGAGTTTTGGCAATGGTAAAACTTCGGTGTATCAAATACCACCACTGCAGCATTATGATACTGCAGGCACTTATCCTTTGTTGCTTATAGTAACCAACAGCACGGGCTGTTCAGATACCGTCAGCAAAACTGTAATCATAAACCCGCTGCCGGTAATAGATGCCGGCCCGGATAAAACCATACTGGTGGGTTCATCAGTGGTGATAACACCAACAGGGTCGCCAGTGGTGGATTATTTATGGACGCCCTCCACCGCACTGAGTTGTACCAACTGTTATGTAACAGTGGCCTCACCAAAAAACACCACGACCTATACCATAAAAGTTACTGATGCCAATGGTTGTATCAATACCGATAAGATGACGGTGCTGGTGATCTGTAACGACAAAAATATTTTTATACCCAATACTTTTTCACCCAATAATGACGGGGTTAACGACTGGTTTTACCCAAGGGGAACCGGCTTATTTAAAATACAGGGCATGCGGATATTTAACCGTTGGGGAGAAATGGTATTTCAAAAGGCAAACCTTACCCCCAATGACCCCACCGCTGGGTGGAATGGCAGGTACAACGGCAGGTTACTTACCACTGATGTATACACTTACCTGATTGAAATTGTATGCGAAAACAGCGAAATTCTCACCTTTAAAGGCAATATCACCCTGATACAATAATAAATATGAAAAATATTCGTTCTGTTTGGGTAAATTGTGATGCACTAACAACAAAACCACAAGAAATCATGAAAAAAGGTTTACCTAAACCTTTATTACTTATCCTGCTGCTTATTGGTGGCAGCCGTGCATTTACACAGGATATACATTTTTCTCAATTTTTTGAAACACCGCTTTTAAGGAACCCAGCATTGGCCGGTATTTTTAGTGGTGATGTAAGGGTGCAGACGGTTTACCGTAATCAATGGAACAGTGTTACTGTTCCCTATCAAACAGGTTCTGTTAATGCGGAATATAAGAAGCCGGTTGGACGAAGTGATGACTTCATTACTCTGGGCGGACAAATATTATACGACAGGGCTGGTACCGTTGCCTTACAGTCCACACATATTTTACCTGCCTTTAATTACCATAAATCTTTAAGCGGCGAAAAAAACAAATACCTCTCACTTGGTTTTATGGGCGGTTGGGTGCAGCGCAGTATCGACCGCAGTAAAATAACCACTAACAGCCAGTATGATGGTACGGGATTTAACCCAACCTTGTCTGATGGCGAGAGCTTTCCACGCAGTGCGTATTCGTACCTGGATGCCAGCGTGGGTATGAGTTTTAATTCGCAGGTGGGCGACAATGCCGATAATAATATTTATTTGGGTGTGGCTTATCATCATTTTAATAAAGCCACAAAGGTTTCTTTTTATGGTTCTCCTAATTATGAAATGATACCCAAATGGGTGGGCTCACTGGGCGTAAGGATGAATATGAATGAGTATTCTTACTTTACTTTGCTGGCCGATTACTCCAAACAGGGTACTTACCAGGAAACAATGGCGGGCGCTTTATACTCCTGGAAACTGGATGATATGGACAACCCCAAATATGTACTGCATGGCGGGGCTTTTTTACGGTGGAAAGACGCCATCATCCCCGTGGCAAAACTGGAGTTTAAACCATTTGCAGTTTCGGTAAGTTACGATGCCAATATATCCCAGCTTAAATCTGCCAGCCGTGGACAGGGAGGTTTTGAACTGGCTCTCAGTTATCAAAAATATTTAGACCGTTATAATACCAGCGCCGACGCCGTAAGGTGTCCGCGGTTTTAAAATTATGATCTATAAAAAAAGCTGTCCCCAACAAGTTGGGGACAGCTTTTTTATTTGGTTGTGCCTGTGAATTATTGTTTGGGATTTTTAACGGGCGCACTTCCTGCAGCAGGAGGATTATAAGCCAGTTCATTATCCGGAACATCCCAGTAATCTAAATAGTTATAATCAATAGTGCAGTCGGAATAAAAAACACCAGCACTGGAATTAAACCAGCAATTGGTGCGGCCACCGCCAGCACTTACCGGGTCAATTACTTTCCAGCGACGGGCATCATAAAAAGAGAGCCCTTTAAAAGCGAGCCCTGCCCTTCTTTCACTGCGCAATTCATCCTTTGCCTGTGCTAATGTTACCGCACCTATAGGAGCTAAACCAGCACCCTGAGCAGTTCTTACACCATCTATAATTCCTGTTGCGGTAGTAATAGATCCGCCTGAGAATAATATGGCTTCTGCTTTCATCAATTCATTTTCTTCCCAGGTACCTGCAATATAAAATTCACTTAAACCGGCAGCGCTGTTATTGGTGTAAACAATAGCACCTGCAATACCATTGCCTGCACTTTTTAATCCCCAACGGGTATGGTATGCATTACCCCTGTCAACATTACCAATCCAGGGTGAAGACGCCTGTATAAAATTATTAGCTTTGCGCTGGTCACCTGTTCTGTAATCCTGCACCAAACGCTCACTTATTTTATAAGTATTTGAACCGGCCACACCAGCAGATTTTGCCGCAATGGTACCACCGGAAATGGTCATTAAATCTGAAGTGGTGTTGGAACGTGCCGTAAAGGTATAATCACCCGCCTGCATTCCGGCATTGGTCAATGTAAGCAAATTCGTCCAGTCAGTAGCTGTCATGGCAGCCTGGGTTTTATTTACCAGCAGGTTCCTTGCCTTCATGGTATTGATATTTCTTACCCACATGGCAGGTGTTGGTGGTAACCCTTTACCTACCTGGCAAAAATCAGGGATCAGTTTTGCCAGTGTTGCCGTATACGTTGCATTTACAGCAAGTGCATTTAAAATAGTTGCTGCTTTGTCGTAGTTATTGTTGCTTTCGGTAATAACAGCGCCGGATGAAACGTAGTTGCCCTGGGGGTTGGGATTAACCAGTGAAGAAACATCCATGATGAGTCCCGCATAATACATACTGCCAATTCTTGAATAAGCGTATCCTTTCCACCAGTAAGCCCATGCTTTTATTACAGCTTTCTTTGTTGCCGCATCACCTGAAAATGGAACAAGGTCCACATTCTCCAGCATAATATTGCAGGCATTATTGAGGTTATACATCCAGCTCCATTCATAAAATAAGGGGTTGGCACCTGCACTGGAGTTCTGGTTTTTTTCACGGAGCACCAGGGTACTCCTGTTGGGTGTACCGGGGTTTAAAACAGAAGTGGCACCTCCGTTATACGTTACTTTATCCGGGCAGCCCACCTGGTTGGCATACACATTAGCTGCTTCAATTCCTGTTTCATCTCCCAATAAAGAGTGGAAACCGTTTACGAAAGAGAAGAAAGATTCCCCAACCACGCCATCGCCATATTTTGTACTGCGGAAACCGGTTTGATATACCCCTGCCAGCCCGTATGCTACAATACCGTTTTCGGTTTTCAGCGTTTCGGGGTTGGGCTGATTGGGATTTTTTATATCCAGCTGTTTCTTACAGGCCACTCCCAATACTGCCAGCAAGATTAACAGGGTGAATGATTTGATTATTGTTGATTTCATTATAAAATATTTTTCGTTAAGTAATTAGAATCCTAAGTTTAAGCCAACGGTCATGTACTTCAGGTTAGGCATGGTATTGTGGTCTGTACCCCTGTCCCATGCAGATGCTGAGTTACCTGTAACGGCACCTGAATTGATCTCAGGATCAAAACCGCTGTACTTGGTTTTAGTGTACAGGTTCCTGGCACTTAACACCAACTGGCATTTTCTTATGCCCTTAATGGTTTTAAACTTAGCCACATCAAAACCAACTGAAATATTCCTTAAGCGTAAAAAACCGGCATCTTCATAAAAATAATCTTTGGTACCGTTGTTGGCACCTGCCTGGTAAACGCCGCGGTAGAAAGCAGTCCATGCACCGGTTTGCCCGTTGATGGTAATGGGCTTCTCATAGTCACCACTGATACCATCGCGGTACATCCAGCTTTTGGTTTGATTGTATAAATGACTTTTGTAGGTCCAGTCCCACTGCATATTAAAAGTTAAGAATCCTTTGTAAGAAAAGTCATTGATAAACGACATGTTGAATTTAGGGTTGGGGTCTCCAAAATCAACAGCTGTTGGATCAGCAATGGGTTGCTTGGTAGTTTTATTAACCACGTAACCGTTGCTGGCCACTTCGTAATTAGCCTGTTGTGCAACAGGAATAACAGGAATACCTTTAATATCAGTCTGGTCTACAGAACGGAGCATTTTATATCCAAACAACTGCCCGATCTTAAGGCCCGGACGTAAGATATAGTTGGTGCTTCCCGCACTTGATAACAGGATCACATCACTTCCTATAACTTTTGTAATTTCTGATGTTTGTTTACCAAAGTTTACAGTAAAGTTCCAGTTGATATTTTTAGTACTGTAAACAGGAGTGATCAACTGTGCCTGTATACCATGAGAGGCTAATGTAAATGCATTTTTAAGGTTACCGCCAACACCTAAGCTGGGAGCCACATCAACACTGTAAATGGCGTTGTCGGTGGTCCTGTCCCAGTAAGTAAATGTAAAGGCAGCAGTTTTAAACCATTTACCTTTTGCTATATTAAAATACAGATCGGTACCTATTTCCAGTTCTTTGGATATTTCCACGTTCAGGTCCGGGTTAGGTAAAGTATTGGGGAAATACAAACCCTGTGAAGCACCAAATGTTTTAGTGCTCAGGATGGGATACCTGTCGAAAGCGCCAGGCTGGATACCTGCTTCACCATATGCAGCCCTTAATTTCCAGTCGGTAACTATATTGGCCAGTTTACCCAGGTTATTCCAGAAATTCATTTGGGCCGGGCGGAAATAAGCATCAAAGCGTGGGAAGGTTTGAGGTTTGCTGCCGCGTCCGAAAGCAGAAGAATAATCGCTTCTGATACCGGCAGACACACCTGCAATCTCTCCGTATTCGATACGCTGGTTAGCCAGGAAACCGTATGTTACAAAAGGAGTGGTCCTGTCAGTCTGTATACGTTGTGTGGTATAGTTAGACGCTGTAAAAGGAGTAAATGCAGGCTGGGTTAAACCATATACATAATAATCCTTAAACTCACTTTTCCTGTAATCAAATGCACCAATAGTGGTCGTCCTGATGGGTATTTTTATGTTGAAATCTTTTTGAAAATCTGTTGTTACTGTTGCTGTACCCACAAAATTCTGGAAAAAGTTTTGTGTTTTCCTGATATTCACTTCACCATCAGCTGCAGAGCCGAAATTGTAAATTCCATAACTGGAGGTATTGGGGGTGGTTGGACTTCCTCCCAGTGCAATCAGGTTAGGATTAGACCGTTGGTTAGTATAAGTATACAGGTTATCACCTTTACTGAAATTTAAACCGTATTTGGCATCCAGTTCCACAAATCTCCTGAACTTATAATTGGCATTAAAGCTCTGTGCCAGGTTTTGTGTAATTTCTTTTGTGGTGGAGTTAGCCTGGTAGTAGTTGGGATTTAAGTGGTTTACACCTACTCCGCTTCCATAAAATGCTGCATAGTCTCCATTATCCATCTTGGCATCAAAATTTGCCCATGGACGTGCGTTATTGATAGAGTAGATAATTGACCTGTCCCAGTTTACTGTGTTCTTATCATAAATGACCTGTGTAACAGAGCGGAATTTAAATCCTTTAAATAACTCTGCACCCACATTGGAAGTGAAATTGGCCCTGTCCAGGTACCCGTTATTCTTAAAATTACTTTCCTGGTGGTTATAACTGCCGGTTATGGCAAAATCAGTTTTATCGCCGCCACCACTGATGCTTAATGAAGCATTGCGGTTATGCCCGGTTACAAAAAACATTTTGTAATGGTCATAATACAGCAGGTTCTTATTATAAGGAATATTAGACTGTGCCAGGGGATCTAATGCATTATAGTTAACATTACCATTCCTGTAAGGATTCGACAGATCATCAGAGAATAAACCTGTGGCAGAATTCCATTGCAATGGATTGCCGTTATTGCCTGTTACTTCGCCATTGCCATTAACACCGTAGCTGTGATATTGATTTTTATGAACATCGCCTATGTTAAGAAATTTTGTGGTGGTGCTGGCCACACTCACATCAATATTGATCTGTCCTTTTTTACCTCTTTTACTGAACAGCTGAATTACACCATTGGCACCCTGTGCACCATATAATGTGGCTGCTGCAGCACCCTGAACCACTTCCACTCTTTCAATGGTATTCAAGTCAATTGAATTTAATCCTGTGGCACCTAACTGAACACCATCCAGGATAATCATGGGATTGGTGCCCCTGCTGATACTGTTAATACCGCGGAGCAAAATACTGGGTGCCTGGCCGGGTTGTCCACCCACGCTCGAAATTTGTGCACCTGCCACCTGCCCTACCAGCTGGTCTAACACGCCACCGGTAGATACTTTAGTCTGCTTGGCAATATCCACCGCTTCCACCGCAATAGCCAGTTTCTTTTTTGAAACGGCTACACCGGTACCGGTTACCACCACCTCACTTAAAGCTTTATTATCAAGCTCCAGTGTTACATCGGCAGTTGTTTTACCACTAACGGTAACTGTTTTGGGAAAATAGCCAACATAAGAAACCACGATAGTGTTTTTGCCGGCGGGCAATTTTACAGAATAAGAGCCGTCAGCGGCTGTAGTTGCGGCCCCACCACCCTTTACAGATATGGTGGCTCCCGAAATGGGAGCGCCTGCAGCATCCCTTACTTTTCCTGAAATTTGTGTTTGAGCGAAAGCGCCCACACTGAGCAGCAATAAGAAGCTACCCAGCAGAAAACAAAGTTTTCTCATTAGTTTCGATTTTAGTTAAAAAAAAGTGAATTGTTCTGGATGGCTATGCTATATGGACAAATATATTTAAATAATGCTGCTTTCTTGAAAAAAAAATCCACATTTTGTGTATGAAATACACATTTTGCTTACATTTTTCTCATTTATTATATAACCGGGGTTTGCCTATCTTGCAAAAAAATACACATGTCTGCCATCATCAAAGAGGTTAAAAAAGTAACCACCAACACATTGCAAAAAATGAAAGCCTCCGGGGAAAAGATCTCCATGATAACGGCTTATGACTTTTCTTTTGCAAAGATTTTTGATGCCGCAGGCATTGATATTATTTTAGTGGGCGACAGCGCCAGCAATGTAATGGCAGGACATACCACCACACTTCCCATTACACTGGACCAGATGATCTACCACGCACAAAGTGTGGTTAGGGCAAGGGAAAGAAGCCTGATCGTTTGTGATATCCCTTTCGGGTATTACCAGTCCAATTCTGAAATTGCCCTCGCTTCTGCCATCCGCATCATGAAGGAAAGTGGCGCCAATACAGTAAAACTGGAAGGTGGCGAAGAAGTACTGGAATCCGTTAAAAAAATTGTGAGTGCCGGTGTGCCCGTAATGGGTCATTTGGGATTAACCCCGCAATCCATTAATAAATTCGGTACTTACGTGGTAAGGGCAACAGAAGAACAGGAAGCTAATAAATTAAGAAAAGATGCCCTGCTGCTGCAGGAAGCCGGTTGCTTTGCAGTGGTACTTGAAAAAATTCCCGCTTCACTGGCTAAAGAGGTTACTGAAAGTTTACACATACCCACCATTGGCATTGGTGCAGGTGGCTATTGCGATGGACAGGTGCTGGTAATGCATGATATGCTGGGCATCAATACAGAATTCAAGCCGCGCTTTCTACGCCAGTATTTAAATATCAGCGAACAGGTTACCCAGGCCGTACAGCAATATATAACGGATGTAAAAAGCAAAGATTTTCCCAACGAAAACGAACAGTATTAATAACTCTCTTCCCTTATGTGGACAGGCATCCGTAAATTTGCAGCCTAAAGCTGCATTATGAAAATATTGTCTTCCCTTAACATTCAAAAAAATAATAACGGGGTATCCACAGGGCTGCAATGGCCAAAAGCCAGGGGCGAAAAAATAAATTCCTTTTCACCTGTTGATGGAAAATTAATAGCCACAGTTACCGGTGCCGATAAAAAAAATTATGATGCTGTTATCACCACAGCCCAACAGGCTTTTGCCCAATGGCGGTTATGGCCTGCGCCAAAACGTGGCGAAGTGGTAAGGCAGGTGGGTGATGCGTTAAGAAAAAACAAACAGGCATTGGGTGAACTGGTAAGTTATGAAATGGGCAAAAGCCTTCAGGAAGGCCTGGGCGAGGTACAGGAGATGATTGATATCTGTGATTTTGCAACAGGCCTCTCCCGCCAGTTACACGGCTTAACCATGCACAGCGAAAGGCCCGGCCACCGTATGTATGAGCAGTACCACCCGCTGGGCATTGTGGGGGTGATCTCTGCCTTTAATTTCCCTGTGGCGGTGTGGAGCTGGAATGCAGCATTGGCATGGATATGCGGCGATGTGTGTGTATGGAAACCCAGCGAAAAAACACCACTCTGTGCAGTGGCCTGTCAAAATATTATCCATTCGGTTTTTAAAAAAAATAATGTACCCGAAGGGGTAAGCAATATCATTGCGGGTGGAAGGGAAGTTGGCGAATGGATGAGCAACGACCAACGCATACCGTTAGTATCGGCCACCGGCAGCACCCGCATGGGTAAGGCAGTGGGTAAAGCCGTGGGTGAAAGGCTGGGAAGAAGTTTACTGGAACTGGGTGGCAATAATGCCATCATCATTTCAAAAGATGCCGACCTTGATATGGCGCTGATCGGCGCAGCTTTTGGTGCTGTGGGTACAGCCGGGCAACGCTGCACTTCCACACGCCGCCTTATCATACACGAATCGGTATATAAAAAGTTTACCAAAAAACTGGTGCATGCATACGGGCAGTTAAAAATTGGCAACCCGCTTGATGAACAAAATCATGTGGGGCCCTTAATTGACAAAGCAGCAGTAACCATGTACCTCGATGCCATTGATAAATGCAGGGCCGAAGGCGGTAAGTTTATTGTGGAAGGCGGTGTGCTGAAAGGCAAAGGATTTGAAAGCGGCTGTTATGTAAAGCCCTGCATTGCCGAAGCCAAAAATGATTTTGCGATTGTACAGCACGAAACATTTGCGCCGATACTCTACCTTATGAAATATAAAACTTTGCCTGAAGCCATTGCCATGCAGAACGGTGTGCCGCAGGGTTTATCCAGCGCTATCATGACCACCAATTTACGGGAAGCAGAAAGTTTTCTTTCCCATGCAGGCAGCGATTGCGGCATTGCTAATGTAAATATCGGCACCAGTGGTGCAGAAATAGGCGGCGCCTTTGGTGGTGAAAAGGAAACCGGTGGCGGCAGGGAAAGCGGCAGTGATACCTGGAAAATATACATGCGCAGGCAAACCAACACCATCAATTACACAAATAAATTACCCCTGGCACAGGGCATTAAATTTGATTTATAGGCAAAATAGCTTTTCAATTATTTTTTATAACTTATATTTATACTGTATTTGCTGTTGTACATAATAAAAATATCGTGTTAAGCTATTAAATTAAAAGCCGCTTTTTGTCTATGTTTCGACAAGCTCAACATGACAAAAAGCTGTCAGCCTGAGCCTGCCGAAAACGGCTTTCAGAATGTTTTAGATCTTAATAAGGCAACACGGAAAAATAAAACAGCAAACAACTAACCCCCAAATACCGCACTACCTCATGTTGCAGCGCCTACGCTTACATTTTTATATACCAAAAATTGCATTGGCCATACTGCTGGTATCAGTACTGCAGGGTGCGGCAGCACAAACAAAATATGGTTTTGTTGCCGGCGCAGGTAAAACTTCGCTGTATAAATTTCCTTACTCACCCGACGATTTTGACAGGTATTCCGGCATAACCTCCTGGTGGGCCGGTTTAAGCGCCAATATCCCGCTTACAAAAAACGGCACCAGTGTTTTTGTAAGTGCTGCCTATAATAAAAAGGGGTATAAATATGCTCTGCTCAACGAATCCGGCGCCAATAACACACTTAAAGATTCTGGCTTTACACAAAATGTAAATTACGCCGACCTCTTTATCAGCCTGCGTAAAAAAATTGTATCAGAAGAATCAAATAATGGTTTTTTTGCGGCCACCGGGCCCATTGCCAGTGTATTATTAAATGGCAAAGAAACCATTACGGCAAATTATTTTGGCAATACAAAGCCTGCTGTAAATACCACCCAGACACAGTTGGGTAAAGGCAGCAGTGCCGGCCAGTACAAACCCGTTTTTTTCAGCTGGGGTTTTACTGCGGGTTATGAATTTGAAAACCTGAGTATCGGCGTTACAGCCGCTATCCCCCTTGCTGATTATTACCAGGATGCATCAAAGGGAGCTCCGCATAAATTAAAAACATTTGGTATCAGCCTTGGCTATACCTTACTCACCCATCAAAAAAATCCTTACCGCGAAAGAAGGGAAAGAAAGCCCCGTGCCGAACGTAATCTGCCCGTGGTTACACCTGTTAAAGATACCACCACCGACAGTGATGGTGATGGCATTGCGGATATCCATGATAAATGCCCGGGCCATAAAGGCACGCTGAAATATGGCGGCTGCCCTGTGCCCGATACCGATGGCGATGGGGTTAATGATGATGATGATAAATGTGTTGATATAGCCGGTACTGCCGCCAATAAGGGCTGCCCGCCTTTACGGGATACTGTTGTTGCAGTAAGTAAAGACACTGCACGGTATACTATTTACTTTGAACCCGGTAAGAGCATTTTACGCAGTGATGGATTTAATACTTTGAATGTTGTAATCAACCAGTTGAAAGCCAATCCTAAACTGGTGGTATTGTTTCAGGGTCATACCGATAACGTGGGAAGCGTTGAAGCCAACTACGCCAGGTCATTAGACCGTGCAAATGTGTGTGCCGCCTATGTGTCCAGCTACTACATCGATAAAAACCGTTTAACAGTTGTAAGCTATGGCAACACCATACCTGCGGCAGACCTGAATGATGCACTGCTGCAATGGAAAAACAGGCGTGTGGAGGTGTACGTATTTGAAAAAAAGGACTGATACCGTTTATCAAAAACGGCAGTTTTTAACATACTGATTGCAGCCTTATTTCATTTTCTTTAATAATTTTGAAAAAAGGAAAAAAGTATATGTACAAAACCCTGTTGGCATTTTTAATCCCTGCCTTTTGTTTTTTAACCAGTACCGCACAAAAAGAAACCGCCCCTAATGGCTGGCACCTGCTGGATAAAGAAACCGACGGGTATTACGGGGTAAGCGCACAAAAAGCCTACGATTTTATTAAAAGCAAAAATTTAAAAAGCAAAACCGTTTTGGTAGCGGTGATCGATACCGGTATTGACACCCTGCATGAAGACCTGAAATCAATACTATGGACCAATCCCAGGGAAATTCCCGGTAACGGTATCGATGATGATAAAAACGGTTATATCGATGATATACACGGCTGGAATTTTTTAGGGGGAAAAGATGGCCGCAATGTAAAAGAAGACAGCCGCGAAGAAGCCCGCCTTTACCATGGCCTTAAAGCCAAATACCAGGGCAAAGAAAGAGAAGATATTGACCCGGCACATACAGCAGAATATGATACCTGGCGCAAAGCCAAAGCCAAAATAATGGGCGAAGATGAACCCAATGGCATCGACTTCCTGGTACTGAAAAAATCTTTTTTAGGTCTTCAAAAAAGCGACAGCATTTTAAAAGTTGCCCTTACCAAAGAAATCTTTACCGGTAAAGAACTGGAATCTTTTATGGCCAGGACAGAAACCGTAAGAAGGGCAAGGTACGACCTGTTAAGCCTGATGAAACTGAATAACCAGGTGGAGGAAACCAATAAAGATTTTATGGATGGTTTTGAAGAATATGTAACCCTGGAAGAACGTAAGGAAGCAGACCGCAACAATATACCACAAAATTACAGGGCTCAAATTGTACAGGATGATGAGAATAATGTAAACGACCGTAACTATGGTAACAATAATGTTATGGCAGATTACATCATGCATGGCACCCATTGTGCCGGAATTATTGGCGCAGTCCGTAACAATGGTATAGGTGTGGATGGTATTGCAGACAATGTACGCATCATGATGCTGCGTGCCGTACCGGAAGGCGATGAACATGATAAAGATATTGCCAACGCCATCCGCTATGCAGTGGATAACGGCGCACAGATCATCAGCATGAGTTTTGGTAAAGATTTTTCACCCAACAAACAATGGGTGGATGAAGCGTTCCGCTATGCAGAAAGTAAAAATGTACTGCTGGTAAAAGCCTCCGGCAATGATAATAAAAATGTGGATGTGGAAGAGAGTTATCCCAGCACCACTTATTTAAATGGAGGCAAGGCCGGTAATGTAATTACGGTTGGCGCAAGCGGCGATCCCAAAACCGGCGGGCTGATGGCTTACTTCAGCAATTATGGCCGTAAGGAAGTGGACGTGTTTGCCCCCGGCGTAAAAATTTATTCCACCATGCCGGGCGGTAATAATTACGGTAACCAGAACGGTACCAGCATGGCCTGCCCGCTGGTGGCCGGTATTGCAGCTTTAACGCTGGAATACTTTCCCAGCCTTACCGCAAAACAACTGAAATATATTATTGAAACATCCGCACAGCAACCCCCTTATAAAGTAAAAAAACCGGGCAGCGATGAAATGGTAAACCTCAGTGATATCTGTAAAACCGGCGGTATTGTAAATGCTTATGAAGCTTTAAAGCTGGCATCCACTTTAAAAGGCGAATACAAACAACCCAAAGAAATATTACCCAAGCCCAAACTGGTAAGGTCTAAGAAAGGATAAAATTTCATACCTGTTGCCAGGCTTTGGCTTAAACCGGCTAATCTTCAATAGCTATATTACAATCGTAATAATGTACAGCCAGTTCCTTATGCGTTTGAATACATATTTCTAAATTTCCAAACCATTCCATTATTTCATTTCGTAATAATAATGTAGGCTGTGTTGAAATTATCGTATGCCAAGAACTCCAAGCATAAGCAGTAAAATCCCTTACTAATTTATGTTTAGCAGCATTGGCATGGATATAAATTATTGCCATAGTAAACTGAGATTCTTTTTTTATACATACTCTCTTAAAAGGTCTGTAAAACAGGTTACCCTGCCTGCTGTGTTGTTTATTAAATGCCAGTGCATAAGACTGAAAGAAACGTTTAAAAGTATTTTCTACTAATTCACTGAGTGTAATACCGGGGTTACCCGGGTGCTCGCGAGGGTTGACAACCTTTAAAAGGTTGTCAACCCTGTGCGTCAGAAATTTTTTTTCGGTAACAGTTAGTTCCACTTCAGCTTTGTGCTGCAGGTAAGCCAGAATGGCTTTTTCTGTTTTTACTTTAATGAGCAAATGAAAATGATTGGAAAGTAAACACCAGCAATAAGTATCGGCAAATGGCGACAATATCTCTTTATATCTTTTTAAAAAGAATGCCCTGTTTTCGTCTGTAAGAAATAATTTTTCCTTATTATTTGTACGGTTATAAACATGGTAAATACCGCCTTCTTCAAAATCTGCCATATATTTTTTGGGTATGGGCATATAACGGATTAAAGTTTTATGGTTGTCAACCTTTGTAAGGTTGACAACCATAAAACAACACTACTAAAATAATAAAAAGGGCGACATCCACCATATAGCTCAATTCCAGCAGTTTCTCACAGCATCTTTTGCAACCCTTCCCATCTCACTTTCCATTTACCATTTTTAGGTATACCGGGATTGGCAATGGTGCTACCTTCGTATCCTGCACACATCATGGCAATGGCAGTAAGCAGGCCCCCGTTGCCCGGGAGATAAATGGTTAAGCGCCCGTCCTGGTAATTGTGCCCGTTGTTTAAATAAGTGTTGGTGGTAACGGGCATTAATAACGCATCAATGGCTTTTTCCGGGAGGCCCAGCCTTGTGGCCGTCATGGCTGTCATCGGGAAATCCCAACCCCAGGTATCTTTCCAGCTCCAGGTATCCCATATCCAGTTAAAAGTATTTTGCATGATGGCTTTGTTCAGCATCGATGTTTCAGGCGCCATACCCAATGCACCCAATACAGAGGGGTGGTCAGTTTTAAATTCAGGATTGGTATAAGAATCAGTGGCGCTTTCAGTAAATAAATATTTATCACCCTGCACAGGCAATGGTGATAAATTATTGATCACATCATCCCATTTTTTATTCCTGGGCAAATGCAAACGTGTCCTCCATAATTGTGCGGTGGTTAATGCCCAATGCCAGTAAGCCAGTTCGTAAGTGGGATTAAAAGTTTGTTCTGCCTTAAAACGTTCCTGTGCGGCAATCACGCCCTTACCCAAAACATATTTATGTGTTGCAGAATCATAACGTGCAAATGAAGCCATAAAATCTGCCGTGGCAAAAACCAGGTCTTTATAATGTTGTAATGTTTGTAAATTATTTTTTTGCCGGTACAACAGCTCAGTAAAATAAATATAATGCGGTTGCTGCCATATTAAAAAAGCACCAATGGAAGAAGGCACTTCCCTCCCATCATTGTCTGTCATCTTTTGCCAGCGCACACCTTCATAACCCTGTCGCTGTGCAATGGCTTTTGCAGTGGCAGCAGCCCGGTCATACCATTGCAGCTGTTGTTCCAGTATGTCTACATGGTTCCATAAAGCAAAATCCACTGCATGCCACCAGTGCATTTCCATATGCGGTTTACCATACCAGCTGTTATAGGTTAAGCCTGTTTCCTGCGGGGGATTGTTGCCACCGCAGTTTATTTTAGTGAGGTATTGCGACAGTACGATCCTTCTCTCCAGTTCATCCGCCCTTGCATCAGTGCTGCCACTGAAATCAACTGCAGCGCCGAGGTTCCAGTAAGAACGCCAGTATTGCCTGCTGTTGCCCTGTATTTGCTGAAAACTGAGTTCACGCAATTTTTGAGTTCCTGAGTTTAAAAATAAAGCAGTGAATTCAAAATGGCCTTTTGCTTCAGGTGTTATTACAAAATAGTGCTCCTGCTTTTTGCTTACTGAGGCTTTTCCCTTCCAACGGATACTTATAAAATACGCAGTAGTATCCAGGCGATGTTTTATTAAAGCGGCAGTATTACCTGTTGTGTCAATTGCTGACTCATGTTTTTCATCATCTGTAAAATTATTTCCCATATCCGCCCAGCCGCCAGTGGGGTAAGGCAGCCTGATACGCACCTGTATTTTTTTTTCAAGCAGGAGCGGTGAATTTATTATTATACCTATTGCATCAGCCTGCTGGTCACAATATGTAATCACTTCAACAGGCTTTCCCTCCACTGTAAAGCTGGAATGAATTTCCCCTGTCCACATATTTAATGTTTGCAGGATATTTTTTACATCTTCAAGATTATAAATGCTGCCGTCATTTTTTATGATCTCCAGACCAATATTGGCCAGTTGCAGGCGGTGCAAATTTTGCCGGAAATAATTGGTGGCATTTTTATTTTGTTCCGGGCTGTTCCATTGCACCATGTATTGTACATCACGGCCGTTGAGCTGATAAGTCTTTAATCCTTCTGCTTCTTTATAATTTTTTGTATTGGGAAAACTGTGCCAGCCCCATTCACTTTGCGTACCCAGGGGAACACCTTTTGCATAAGCACCGGGAAAAGACTGCAGGCCTGTGGCATCAACGGTAAAGGCAAATCTTCCATTGCCTACCGAGAGTGAAGACAATGTATCCATTGATTTGTTTACAACAGTATGCCTTTCAACAAGGGTCTTCCTGTTAATGGGTTGTGCCGGTGTTTGGTGTAAACAAAATATCAGCAGTGGTACAATTATCCTTGGCTTTTTCATTCAGATTGAAGATGTATTTCCTTTTAGTTAAAATTTTTACATTGCTGCTTTCGCCTCCATCCCCAACGCGTTGGGGACGTACCTCCTCCATTGCTTTCACAGTCGCTTTTAAAACAAACTACCCAGCCAGAAAACATTATTAATTATTCATTGTTAATTATTCATTACCTAACCAGCGTCACTCCCATCAATCCCGCCACCACTTCATTAGCGATCGTTTCCAATTTTATACTTTTCAGTTCTCTCGTTTTATCTAACTGCATTTCAATTACAGTGGCAGCGCCGCCATCAATAGCACGGTTGGTAAACCCCTTGATCGAACTGAGCTTCTTGATTTCTTTTGTAAACTCCCCTGTTTTTAATAAGAGGCGGTACAGTTTTGGTGCACCGGTTGTAAAAGCATAACCATCATCCAGGTAATCCTGTTCAATGGGATACCAGTTGGCAGGATTGATCAACGGCAGTTCTTCTGTTGTACCATCTGTATAAGTAACCGTGATCCTGGCATTGGTAAACTGGCTTTGCTGGTGATTGGTGCTGCCCGCCATTAATAAATATGCATGTTGTGCTTTGCCACTTAAGGGTATGGATGCCGACTTTGGATAATTATCCCACTGCGAAGTGAACAAAATATTTTTTGCATCCATTGCCGAAGGTGTGGCAAAAGGAATTGTATTTAAGTACAGCATATTGGCAGCGCCTGCTTTTACCCGCATACCGCTGTCGTTGATATTGGCTTCCGTTAAAGGATAACACCAGTTGCCTATACCCTGCCAGGGAATTTGCAGCGTGGGCGACTGCGGCCTTGGTGACAGGTATTTGTTTTTAAAGATCTGTGTTACCTTATCATTGAAATAAGGCTGCATATCAACAGTGGTAAATTTTGTATTACTGCCCGGTTCAAAATCCATGTAAAACTTTTTTACAGTTAGTACTGTTCTGAAACTTACCGGCTCAAACCAAATTGCCGCTCCCTGCTGCAGTTGTAAAAAAACCGTATGCGGCTGTCCATCAGCTTTTGTTGTAAAATCAATGCTGTTCTGTTGGTTACTGCTCTTGATGAATACCTGCTGCGGGTCATCAATGCTAATGCATTTTGCCCTGGCCAAAACAATACGGCATTTTTTATCTTTTAAATAGCCCTGGGGAATTGTTACATGTTCAAAAGAATTGCCACTCCATATAACTGTAATGGTATTATTTTTTTCGCTGCCGGCTTCAATAGTAATCATGGGTTGCCCTACGGCATTTTGTAACCAGTTCCATTTTGCAGGCCTGCCATTAACTGTTACGGCAACCACTTTATCTTTCACCGCTTTTAACTGCAGCGTAATATCCAGCGATTTATTGTAAGACTGGCTGATGCCGTATGTTGAAATATTTTTGTCCAGTTTGTAATCAATGCTGATATCCGGTGTTGCCAGTTTTGCAAATTTCCATGCTGCGGGAAAACCCGGTTTGATAAGCAGTTTATTATGCAGGGCATCCGGCATAATGCCAAACAATCCTTCTGTGACCGTTCTTGCCGTTACACCAATACCATCCCCAAAATCGCGGTACAGTTCACCGCGGGCAGCATCATAAAAAGAGAGTTGCTGAAAACCTCCCGGGCTGGCACTGGCATACAGGCTTTCCACCAGTGTGCTTTTAAATAATTTGTAAGCATCATCATTTTCGCCGCTTTGCCAGTATGCTAAAGCAGTTTGTAAATTTTCTCCCAGCCCCACATTATTGATGCTCCAGGTATAAGGCTGCCAGTTGGTGGTGGATAACAAATAATACCCTTCATCTTTTAACCCATTTATTTTAACCGGTATATGCGGAATATAATTATCTACATAGCGCAGCATTTGGTACTGTTGTTTGGCATCCGCCGCATTTTCATCAATGGCATGATATACGGTCCATAATGCAGCAGATGGATGCACCAGTTGTAAACCCATCAAATCTCTATTCTCTGCAAACCAACCCTTGTCTTTCAACCATAAATTTTTATTCATGGCAGTAAGGATTTTTTTGGCTTCCGCTTCATAAGCAGTGCCGTCTTCTCCAATTAACCTGGCCAGCATGGCGGCAGTTGTATTGGCACGGTAATTATAAGCAGAGCTATGTGTAACGCCGCCGCCGCTGTATTCCAGTGCATCGCTTGCCCATATAGCAGCATAGGCATCATACAAACCATCTCCATCCGCATCAAAATTCCGCTTCTCCCATTGCAGGTGCAGTTGTATTGCGGGCCACATTTTTTTTACATAGCTGGTATCGCCGGTATAATTAAAGTGGTTTAATAAGGCATCAATAAAAACCAGGTTCATATCGTAATGGTGTGGACGGATATCGCCACCGGGATTGCGGCTGATATACCCGTTGCTGAACATAGCCGTATTCATTTTTTCCAGTTGCCGGGCAATATGCAAAGCGGTATCGAATACCACCGGGCCGGCAGGAATTTTTGTTACCTGTGATAAAGCATAACTGCTGAAATGCATCCTTGCCCTGTCGTGCCAGCCCAATGGATCTGCCGCATAAGGGCCACGCCATGCGGGCAAACGCATGCGCCAGGCAACAGCGCCGTGCATATAGGAAGGTTCTTCCCAAATGGCATCAGCAGCAACAGACAATGCACCACCCAATGTGTTGATATACGGATCGGGTGTTTGTATAATAATTCTATCTGCGATTTTTTTTCG
>Ga0209023_10001869_pt1:0-7500 | contig 27319 bp, 19 predicted proteins | sample LakOneMetagenome_FD_187468 | JGI IMG/M metagenome (GOLD analysis project Ga0209023, IMG submission 187468) | Freshwater and sediment microbial communities from Lake Erie, Canada (SPAdes) (version 2) | ecosystem: Environmental > Aquatic > Freshwater > Lentic | place: Lake Erie, Canada...
TAGCATCCGTGACGGCGAGCGTCACCGGAGCCGGGCCGGGGCCCACGTTCTGCTCCGCGGCGACCAGCAGGTCCGCGCCGGCCGCCAGCGCGACCGTACCGGAGTCGAACACGACCTGCGTCGGATGCCCTGCCACCGTGACGCGGATTTCATAGGAACCCGCCGGCACGGAGGCCGGTCCGATCGATCCCTGGAACGAGAAGCTGCCGAGCGGGTCGACGCCATCGAGGCTGGCGCCCGGAGCCGTGACGTAGACATCCACGGCGGGTGCATTGGGCGCGGCGTGGAACACCTGCACGCGCGCCTGCCCGGAAGCGACCGGCTCCAGCGGCCGCGTGAAGATCACGGGCCCCAGGTTCGCGACGGTGCCTTCGGCGATGACGATGTATTGCGTGGAGGCATCAAGCGTGAGGTCGGTCGGTCCGATGACCGTCGCCGGACTGCCCGGCACCTGCGCCTGCACCGCCACGCTGTGCGAACCGGGCGCCAGCAGCGTGCTGCCGCTGCCGTGGCCGTAGTCGAGGTCCGAGATCGCCGCGGCCCCGTCGACCAGCACGTTGACGGCGGGCGCGTCGGGCGATGCGTGCAGTACCTGCACGGCCGAAGCCAGCACGGTCACGTCGACCGTCGAGCTCAGGCCCGACACCGAAGCGGTGATCGTCGCCGTGCCCGGACCGGCTCCGGTCACGAGGCCGGTGCTGCTGACGGTCGCCACCGTGGGGTCCGAGGAGGTGAACGTCACGTTCGATGCAGTCGCGGGGTGGCCCTTGGAATCCACGCCCAGCACCGTGACCTGGTCGGTCGCACCGTAGTTCACGGTGGGGCTGGCGAGCGTGGCCTGGATCGAGGCGAGATACGCCGACGAGCCGTGACAGGCCGCCAGCGCAAGCGAGAGACCCACGAGCAGCGTGGATCGCAGCGTTCTGTGCAGGATGGTCATGGAAATCCCTCCAATTTTTTTGCCGCGGCCATTGCCGTGGTCCTGGGATATTCGATGCGCGCGCGAATCTGGATTCACGCGCGAAATGCATTTCACCGCGCCGCGCGATGCGTCGCGGCGCGCTTCGCAGTGCAGCGCCGATCGGATTCACCGCTTGGTGGATTTTTCGCTGGCGTGCGCTTGGTTGCCGCACCCACCCCGCCGTGATAATTTCATCGCGCCTTATCGGCATGGGCGCCCGGCGATTCACATGACGCAAAATGCAGAACCGCTTGTCCTTGGGCCTCGAGAGTTGTGACGGCGTGCTGAATCCACGCGCGCGTCGGCAACGTAATTAGGATCAGGCATTCATGATCGAACCCGTGCTCGCCAGGATCGCCAAGGGCGACAGTGCAGCCGTCGCGGAATGCCTCGATGAATTCGGCCCGCTGGTCTGGTCCCTCGCCCAGCGTTTTTCGCCGACGCATGCCGACGCCGAGGACGCGGTACAGGAAATCTTCATGGACGTGTGGAAGGCGGCCGCGCGTTTCGATCCGCAACGCGGATCCGAGCGCGCATTCGTGGCGACCATCGCCCGCCGCCGGCTGATCGACCGGTCGCGGCGGGCCGCCGCGCAGCCGCAGTTGGCCTCGACCGACGATCTCGAGACGATTGCCGGGGCCGCCACCGGCGTCGGCGGCGAGACATCGAGCGAAGCGGAACACGTCGCGCAGGCTTTCGCCCAGCTGCCGGCCGAGCACCAGCGGGTCATCGAGCTGTCGGTGCTGCATGGCCTGTCGCACGGCGAGATCGCCCGGCACACGGGGCTCCCACTCGGCTCGGTCAAGACTTATTTGCGGCGGGGCATACTGCGGGTGCGCAACCATCTGGGAATACGCGCCGCGGACGATGCGAGGGGCAGCGCATGAGCCAGTCCTTCCTCGACGACGATCGCCTGGTCGACCTGCTGATCCAGCAGGCCACCACTGGCCTGGCCGGCGACGAGCGCGCCGAGCTCGAGCGGCTGCTCGCGCTGCATCCGGGCGCCGACGCCGATTCGATCGAGCGCGCGGTCGTGGCGCTGACGCTGGCCGCGCCGGCGCCCCGCGAACCGCTGCCGCCCGCGCTGCGCTCGCGGCTGATCGCGCAGCACGCCGCGATCGCCGGCAGCCCGGCCGCGAACGTGGTTCCATTGAGGCCGCGCACCGCCTCCGACGACGCCGCGTCGGCGGCAACGCCGCGTCGCCCGGCGGGCGCGCTGGGATGGTGGGCGGCCGCGGCCGCCATCGTGCTGGCGGTGTTCGGGTGGTACCCGCGCTTCCAGTCGCCGGCGCCGGTGGCCGATGCGGCCCAGCAGCGCGCGCAATTCCTTGCCGCAGCGCCGCAGGCCCTGCGCTGGAACTTCAGCGCCGGCGGCGACTCGACCGGAACCGCGGCGAGCGGCGATGTCGTGTGGGATGCCGCCACGCAGCGCGGCTACATGCGCTTCCACAACCTCGCCGCGAACGACGCACGGCAGGTGCAGTACCAGCTGTGGATCTTCGACGCCACGCGCGACGCGCGCTACCCGGTCGACGGTGGCGTGTTCGACATCCCGGCCGGGCAGGCCGAAGTGGTGATTCCGATCACGGCGCGGTTGCACGTGGACAAGCCGGCGCTGTTCGCCGTCACCGTGGAGCGCCCGGGCGGCGTGGTCGTCTCGAGTCGCGAACGCATCGCCGTGCTCGCCAAGCCCGCCGCCGGCTGAGCAAGCTTATCGCAGTTGGCCGGCTGCCCGCCGGCCGCGGCGTATACTCCGGCCACCGCGAATACCATCCAGGACATCGCGACTCTCTAAAAGCCGGAGACAACAAGATGAACAAGTATCTGGTCGGAACGCTGGCGGCCGCGAGCATGGCCGCATCGATGATCATCGGGGCGGGCACTGCAATGGCCCAGGCGGCGGAGGTCAAGGAGAAGCCGCCGATGTACAGCTACCTGGCGAACTGGAATGTGCCCCGCGCGCAATGGGCGGAAATGGAGAAGTCCAACGCCAATGCCGAGAAGGTCACGGCCAGTGCGCTCGCAAAAGGCACGCTGGTCGGATACGGCAACGACATGACGATCGTCCACACCGAAGAAGGCTACACGCACGATGACTGGTGGTCTTCGATGTCGATGGCCGGCGTGATGAACGTGCTCGACGAAATGTTCAAGAGCGGCAACGCGACATCGTCGGCGCTGGAATCCGCCACCAGGCACTCGGACGGCATCTACGTCAGCCGTCACTACAACTGGCATCCCGGCACCTACACCGGCGCGTACACGCGCATCGCCGCCTACAAGCTGAAGGCCGACGCACCGGACGATGCGGTCGAAGTGCTGAGCAAGTCATTCATCGTGCCGACGCTGGAAAAACTGCTGGCCGATGGGACGATCGTCGAATACGAGATCGACGTGGAAGCAATCCATACCGCATCGCCGGACATGTTCTTCATCGATGTCATTGCCCGGAACGCCGAAGGCCTCGACAAGCTGAATGCGGCGCTCGCGGATTCGATCAAGTCGAACCCGCTGGCGGGCCAGGCGTTCGGATCGATGGTCGATTCCAGCGCGCATCGCGACGGCCTGATGCGATCGAACGTCACCTACAAGTAGGCGGCAGCCTTGGCAGCGACCACCGGGGCGTGTCGATCGCGCCCCGCGTGGCCGCGATCGCCACTCACGGCGGCGTCGACAGCACCACGATGCGCGACGGACCGGACAGGAACAGCAGGTGCTGGTCTACCGCCACGGCCATCGCCACCGTGTCCGGCACCGACAGGTCCGCATCCCGCGCTGCATCGCCCAGGTCGTCGGCGATGCTGATGGGGCCCAGGTCGGTGGCCACGTATGTATGCCAGTCGACGTCGCGCACATCGACGTGGCGCGAGCCGCCCGACGGATACACGTACGAATAGACACGCGTGGTATCGGCCGTGGATGCGCCAATGCGCGCCACGCGCCCGGTCGGCGCCGGGAGGCCGGCCCCGACCTGGGCGTCCTGGCCTGTGACCGTCACGACGCTGGAGTTGTTCACCAGGACATGGGTCGCCGTCGCGTCGACATCCAGCGCCTGCACGACAGCGGGCGCAGCCGGCATGTAGGGTGTACTCACGTAGTCGGATAACGAATCGAAACGGAAGAACACATTCGGCGCCTGCGGCTGCGACGAGCCGATGAAATTGCCAAATTCCCGGCTGCTCACACCGACGACGCCTGCAGCCACGCCGGGATTGACCGGATTCGTGATCACCGGCGTGTCGCGCACCAGATCGAAAATGACCGGCGGATCGGTTCCGCCCGGGCAGGCATTCTCGAGCAACGTGACCAGCGCCTGCTCGAGGTCCACCACGCCGATCTGGAACATCGAACGCCCACAGCTCGTGTCGCCAAGCGTGTAAAGGGGTGTCGCGACCGGGCTCGCCGCATCGAGCGGAATACGGAACATCTGGGCGCCGGTGATCGCAACCAGGCCGACGTTGGAGCGCTCCAGCGCCGCGTCGACGACACCGGGAACAGCCACGCTGGACAGCGTGTCCCAGGTCGACATCGCTGCGTTCCACCCGAACCGATCGATACGCCCCGCGCCCGGATTGACGGCGTAGAGGCGCTGGCGGATCGAGTCGTAGACCAGGCGGCTCTTGGCGCCGGCGGAAACGATGACGCCGGGCGACGGCGCCGCGGCCGACGACACGTGCAGCACCGCGCTCGACCGCGTCAGGCCAAGCGCGTTCGTGAATGAGACCGCGTATTGCCCGTCCGACTGCGCCGGCAAGTCAAACAACGCTTCGCTCGGCAGGATGAAACGCTGGTGGATATTCTGCGGCGCCTGCGCCCCGACGCGCAGGTCGGGATAAGTGGCCGGATCGAGCCCTTCGCCGGTGATGCGCAACGACGTCGCGCTGTTCGCGGCGATGTCGTTCGGCAGCACCGAACGCACGTAGGGCAGCAGAAGGTTGAAGGTCACCGGAATGTCGTATTGCTTGACCTGGCCGGCGCGGTCGGTGGCCGTGATCGAGACCGTGCCCGCATGCGTCATGGGCGGCAGCTGCTCCAGCTGCGCCGCCACGATCGAGACGCCCAACGCCGTCGCCGGCGAGGTGCGCCCACTCGAGGCCGACAACTGTAGCCACGGCGCATTCGTTGTCGCCTGCCAATCCAGGTCACCCGTACTGCTCTGCCCCTGCAGCTCGTCGCCGATGGCGATTTGGGTCGTCAACCCCCCGGCCGTGGTGTGCGAATCGACCGTGAAGGCGAGCGATGACTTGTCGAGCACGAGTTGCGCCGCCGTGACCGTGTACGTGACCGGCAATTGGACCAAGTTGCTGTCGCGGTCGTTCGTGATGTCGATCTCGCCCTGGTAGACGCCGGGCGGCAGCGATGGCCGCGCCACGCTGACATCGACGGTGGCCGCGCCGGTGCCACTGGTCGCGCCCAGCTTGATCCACGGCTGCGTGGTCGTGATCTGCCAGTTGATGCCGGCGCCAGCGATCGCGAGCTGCGCGCCCGCTGGCGTCGTCGCGCCAGGATTGCCGGCCAGCTCGGCGAACTGCATCGGGAAGACACTGGGCATGACAGAGAAAGCTTCCCGGTACGTGAATGAAATCGGCAGGTCGACGTAACCGGTCGGGTTGCTGAGGCTCGTGCCGGTGGCGAAGCGGAGGCTCGATCGATAGGTATCGGGTGGTACCGCCGACTGCGCCAGCGCCGTGATCGTGAACCGCGCCTGTGTCGTTGACAGCGCCGTCCCGTTGCTGACGAACAGCCAGGGCGGCTGCGTATCGCCGGGCTTGAATCCCACCGCCACGCCGACACCGTCGAAAGTCACGGTCACATCCTGCGTGGGCGGATAAGTGCCGCCGTCCTGCGTGAACTGGAGCGAAGTGGGCGAGATGGAAATTTTCCCGCCGCCGCCACCGCCGCCTCCTCCGCCGCCGCCACCGCCGCCGCAGGCGGCAAGCGCCAGCAGCAGCAGGATCGTGATCGCTGTCGAAAGCGATTTCATGGAATTCCCCCCGGGCACCCCGCACGTCGCGGGGATCGGGATCCATGGTACGCCGCACAAAACCGGGCGGGGCGCGAAATGCCGAAACTGCAGCAGGGGCCGCGCCGGATTCGACAATATGTACAAAGACAAAAGCCCCGGCACCTTGCGGTACCGGGGCTTTGCCCTTTCATGAGAGCCTGGCAGTGACCTACTCTGGCATGGCAACTGCCACACGACCATCGGCGCAGAACATTTTCACTTCCGAGTTCGAAATGGGATCGGGTGGTTCCTGTTCGCTATAGCCGCCAGGCGAAAACTGGGAAGATTTTTGATCGACGCGTGTCGCGTTCAACAATGTGATGGATCGCTCCATCTCGCATCAGGTCTACCTCGCACGATTGGCTTCGTAGCCAAACTGCTTGAGGTTATATGGTCAAGTCTCACGGGCAATTAGTACCGGTTAGCTGAAGTCATTACTGACCTTACACACCCGGCCTATCAACCAAGTAGTCTACTTGGGCCCTTTAGGGGAATTGAATTCCCAGGGAGATCTAGTCTTGGGGGGGGCTTCCCGCTTAGATGCTTTCAGCGGTTATCCCGTCCGCACATAGCTACCCGGCAGTGCCACTATCGTGACAACCGGAACACCAGTGGTGCGTCCATCCCGGTCCTCTCGTACTAAGGACAGCTCACCCTCAAATCTCCAACGGCTACGGAAGATAGGGACCAAACTGTCTCACGACGTTTTGAACCCAGCTCGCGTACCACTTTAATCGGCGAACAGCCGAACCCTTGGGACCTGCTACAGCCCCAGGATGTGATGAGCCGACATCGAGGTGCCAAACTCCTCCGTCGATGTGGACTCTTGGGAGGAATAAGCCTGTTATCCCCGGAGTACCTTTTATCCGTTGAGCGATGGCCCTTCCATACAGAACCACCGGATCACTATGACCTGCTTTCGCACCTGCTCGACATGTACGTCTCGCAGTTAAGCACGCTTATGCCATTGCACTCTGTGCGCGATGACCGACCGCGCTGAGCGTACCTTTGCACTCCTCCGTTACTCTTTGGGAGGAGACCGCCCCAGTCAAACTACCCACCATACAGTGTTCCCGGCCCGGATCACGGGCCAAGGTTAGAACTCCGAACTTATCAGGGTGGTATTTCAACGTTCCCTCCATGAGAGCTAGCGCCCCCACTTCAAAGGGTCCCACCTATCCTACACAAACAAGGTCAAAGTTCAGTGTAAAGCTATAGTAAAGGTTCACGGGGTCTTTCCGTCTTTCCGCAGCTACGCCGCATCTTCACAGCGATTTCAACTTCACTGAGTCTCCGGTCGAGACAGTGTGGCCAGCGTTACGCCATTCGTGCAGGTCGGAACTTACCCGACAAGGAATTTCGCTACCTTAGGACCGTTATAGTTACGGCCGCCGTTTACCGGGGCTTCGATCAGGAGCTTTGCCTTGCGGCTGACCCCATCAATTAACCTTCCGGCACCGGGCAGGCGTCAGACCCTATACATCCACTTACGTGTTCGCAGAGTCCTGTGTTTTTGGTAAACAGTCGCAGCCAC
>Ga0209023_10001869_pt1:12500-27319 | contig 27319 bp, 19 predicted proteins | sample LakOneMetagenome_FD_187468 | JGI IMG/M metagenome (GOLD analysis project Ga0209023, IMG submission 187468) | Freshwater and sediment microbial communities from Lake Erie, Canada (SPAdes) (version 2) | ecosystem: Environmental > Aquatic > Freshwater > Lentic | place: Lake Erie...
GAAATCGATGCGCGTCGTGGCCGGGTCGAGGATCTTGTAGATCTGCTGCTCGTAGGTGCGCGCGTTGCTCTTGATCTCGTCGGGCGTCAGGCGCGGGCGCGTCGCGTTGCGCCCGGTCGGGTCGCCGATCATGCCGGTGAAATCGCCGATCAGGAACGTGACCTCGTGGCCGAACTGCTGGAACTGGCGCAGCTTGTTGATCAGCACCGTGTGGCCGAGGTGCAGGTCGGGCGCGGTGGGGTCGAAACCCGCCTTGATTCGCAGCGGCTCGCCGCGGCGCAGCTTTTTTTCCAGGTCGGGAAGCGTGAGCACTTCCGACGCGCCGCGCTGCAGCTCGGCGATCTGTTCGGGGACGGGGACGGTAATCCTTGCCATAGATCACAACTTTAACAGGACGGCGCGCCGGCCACGTTGACGTAAGCATCGGCGGCGCAGTACGGTGCGCCATGCGCTTGTTTCGCCCCGCAATCGCCAGCTGCACCCTGTTCGTGCTGGCGCTGGCGGTCACGGATCGTTCCCCGCAGCCCGACCCGGCGCCCGGCATGGCGCGCGCGCAAGCCGCCGTGCTGTCGCCGCAGGCCGCTTCGCTGGCTGCTCCGTTCAGCAGCATCGAAGTGATCGTCCGGCGCAACGACACGCTCGATGCGATCTTCCGCAAGCTCGAACTCAGCCTCACCGACCTGGCGAACCTGCGCGCGGTCAGCGGCGTGCGCGCGCTGATCGACCGCCTCGTGCCCGGCGAATCGCTGCGCCTCACGCATCGCAACGGCGAGCTGCTCACGTTCGAGCGCAACCTGTCGCTGACCGAACAGCTCAAGGTATCGCGCGCCACCGACGGCTTTCGCGCCGATGTCAGCGCGCGCCCGATCGAGGCGCGGGCGGTCGTCGCGCACGGCGTCATCGACTCCTCGCTGTTCGATGCCGCGCAATCCGCGGGACTGCAGGACCAGACGGTCATGCAGCTCGCGCAGATCTTCGGCTGGGACATCGACTTCGCGCTCGACCTGCGTCCGGGCGACGAATTCACGGTCAGCTACCAGCGCCTGTACCAGCGCGGCGAGTACTTGCAGGACGGGCCGATCCTCGCCGCGCGCTTCACGAACCAGGGGCGCGAAGTGCGCGCGGTGCGTTACCGCGCGGCCGACGGGAGCGAGCGCTACTACAGCCCGGACGGCCGCAGCATGCAGAAGGCCTTCCTGCGCGCGCCGCTGGAATTCCGCCGCGTCAGTTCCAGGTTCAGCCGCGCGCGCTATCACCCAATCCTCGACCTGGTGCGCGCGCACCAGGGCGTCGACTACGCCGCGCCGACCGGCACGCCGGTGCGCGCCGCCGGCGACGGGCGCATCCGTTTTCGCGGGGTGCGAGGCGGCTATGGAAACCTCGTCGAGATCGATCATGGCGCGGGCATCGTCACGGTCTACGGGCATCTTTCGCGCTTCGCGCCGTCGACGCGCGTCGGCGCGCGGGTGCAGCAGGGCCAGACCATCGCCTACGTCGGCATGACCGGGCTCGCCACCGGTCCGCATCTGCATTACGAATACCGGCAGAACGGGCAGTACCTGGATCCGCAGCACGTCAAGCTGCCCGATGCGACGCCCCTCGATGCCGCGTTGAAGTCCGATTTCGAGCGCCAGACGGCGCCCGCGCTGGCCGCGATCGAACTACAGCCGAGCGCCCCGCCCGCCCCGGTCGCCCGGTAGGGCCTGCTCGCACCCAGCGGCGAATTTTCCACGGGCGCCCCCCCGGCGCGGGCTCCTTTTACCGCTTTTACGACGCTGTAACACAGTTGCAATGCACTGCGCCCTTACAATGGGGCCCACAGCCTTGAACCGGATTACCGTGGACCAGATTCCACTTCGAGCGCCGCAGAACTTCATCAACCGCGAACTCGCGGCGCTGGAGTTCAATGCCCGCGTACTGGCGCAGGCGCAGGACGAACGCGTGCCGCTGCTCGAGCGACTGCGCTTCCTGTGCATCTGCTCGTCGAACCTCGATGAGTTCTTCGAGATCCGCGTCTCGGGATTGAAGCAGCTGCTCGAGCTCGGCTCCGCGCAATCCGCGCCGGACTCGCTGAGCATCCCCGAGCAATTGGCGGCGATACACAGCCGGGCGCGCGCGCTGATCGCCGATCAATATCGCGTGCTCAATGATTCGCTGCTGTCCGACCTGCAGGCCGAGGGCATCGACCTGCTGCCCGGCACGCAGTGGGATGCCGAGACGCACGCCTGGCTCGAGAATCATTTCGCCGTCGAAGTCGAGCCGGTGCTGAGTCCGCTCGGGCTCGACCCCGCGCGGCCTTTTCCGCGCATCCAGAACAAGAGCCTCAATTTCATCGTCAAGCTCGCCGGCAAGGACGCCTTCGGTCGCGACGGCGACATGGCGATCGTGCAGGCGCCGCGCTCGCTCCCGCGCGTCGTCGCATTGCCGGCGGCGGGCGGCAAGCAACGCCTGGTCGCGCTCTCGACCATCGTCGAGGCCTTCGTCGCGCGCTTGTTCACCGGCATGGAAGTGCTGGGCTGCTACCAGTTCCGGTTGACGCGCAACAGCGACCTGTTCATCGACGACGAGGAAGTCGATGACCTGCGCCGCGCACTCGAAGGCGAGCTCGCGCACCGCCGCTACGGCGCGGCGGTGCGGCTCGAGACCGCGGCGAACTGCCCGCAGCAGATGGTCGATTTCCTGTTGCACCAGTTCGCGCTCGAACCGATCGACTGGTATTCGGTGCCGGGGCCCGTGAACCTGAACCGCCTGTCGGTGATCTACGACCTCGTGCCGCGGCCCGACCTGAAATATCCGGTGTTCACGCCGGGCATTGCGGAAGGATTCAGCGGCGCGCACGACCTGTTCGACGCGATCCGGCAGCGCGACGTGCTGCTGCACCACCCGTTCCAGAGCTTCTCGCCGGTCATGGACCTGCTGCGGCAGGCAGCGGCCGACCCGAACGTGCTGGCGATCAAGCAGACGCTGTACCGCACCGGCGATCATTCGCACATCGTCGATGCGCTGGTGGCCGCGGCCAACGCGGGCAAGGACGTCACGGTCGTCATCGAACTGCGCGCGCGCTTCGACGAGGAAGCGAACATCGAGTTGTCGACGCGCCTGCAGGAAGCCGGCGCGCACGTCATGTACGGCGTCGTCGGCTACAAGACGCACGCCAAGCTGGTGCTGATCGTGCGGCGCGAAGCGCAAGGCATCCGGCGCTACTGCCATCTCGGCACCGGCAATTACCACGCCGGCACCGCGCGCAGCTACACCGACTACGGGTTGTTCACCTGCGACGAGGCGATCGGCACCGACGTGCACGAGATCTTCCTGCAGCTGACGAGCCTGACGCAGACGCCGCGCCTGCGAAAGCTGCTGCAGTCTCCGTTCAAGCTGCACGAGGCGCTGCAGGCGCTGATCGAACGGGAAATCGCCAACGCGCGCGCCGGCAAGAGCGCGCGCATCATTGCCAAGCTGAACGCGCTGGTTGATCCGGCAACCATCGAGAACCTGTACCGCGCATCGAATGCAGGCGTGCGCATCGACCTGATCGTGCGTGGCGTGTGCGCGTTGCGGCCCGGGTTGCCGGGCGTGTCGGAGAACATCCAGGTGCGCTCGATCGTCGGGCGCTTCCTCGAGCATTCGCGCGTGTACTGGTTCGAGAATGCGGGTCGCGCGCAGATCTACCTGGCGAGCGCCGACTGGATGGAGCGCAATTTCTTCCGGCGCGTCGAAGTCGCGTTTCCGATCGCGCAGGCAAAGTTGCGTTCGCGCATCCGCGAAGACCTGGAGCGTTACCTCGCCGACAACACGCACGCCTGGCTGCTGCAGAGCGACGGCAGCTACCAGCGCGCGGCGCCGGACACGGCCGCCGGCGGCGCGCCGGGCAACGATGCGCAGGGGCAGTTGCTGGAAGCCTACGCGGCCGCGGCGCGGCTGCCGGAGTAGACGCGCAGCTTCACGCCCTGCGTGCGCAGGTATTCGATTTCCTGGTGCAGGTCTTCCATCGACAGCGCGTGGTCCTTGAGCCAGCGTGCCGGGAAGCGCAATTCCAGCGTGCGGCCACGCGCCGTCAGTTCGATCGGCGGCAGCGGCGTGTCGCTCCGTCCGCGATGCAGCAGCACTGCCAGGCGCAGCAGCAGCATCAGGTACAGCGCGAGCCGATCCCAGGGCGGAATCAGGTCTTCGATGCCCGCCAGCGTGAGTTTTCGGCGGTGTGCGCCGACCAGGCGCGCCAGCAACAGTTGTTCCTCGCGCGCGAATCCCGGCATGTCGGCATTCTCGAGCAGGTAGGCGCCGTGGCGATGGTAGCCGCTGTGCGCGACATCGAGCCCGATCTCATGCAGCCGCGCCGCCCACTTGAGCGCGAGGTCCGCGTGCGGATCGTCGAGCTCCCAGGGTTCGGCCACCTGCGCGAGGAAATCGAGCGCGGTCGCCTCGACGCGCGCAGCCTGCGCGACATCGACGTGGTAGCGCCGCTCCATCGAGCTGACGGTGCGCTCGCGCGGATCTTCGGCGGTGAGGCGACCGACCATGTCGTGCAGCAGGCCGTCGCGCAGCGCGCCTTCGGCCATGCGCAGCTGCTCGATGCCGAGCGCCGAGAACAGCTCCGCCAGGATGACGACGCCGCCGGGAAACACCGGCCGGCGCTCCTCGGTCAGCGTCTCGAGCTCGAGCTCGCGGCAATGACCCACCATCATCATCGACTCGACCAGCTTGTCGAGCGCCTCCGCGGTGATCACCGTCAGCTGCGGATCGCGCTCCTGCAGGCACTCGCCGATTGCGCGCACGGTGCCCGAGCTGCCGATGACACGCTCCCAGCCCTGCTGCAGGAAGCGCGTCTGCATCGGTTCGATCTCGACGCGCGCCGCGAGCCGCGCGCGCTCGAAGCGCTTCGGCGACAGTTTCTCATCGGCGAAATATCGGTGGCTCAGCGACACGCAGCCGAGCTTCAGGCTCTCGAGCAGCAGCGGTTCGTATCCCTCGCCGATGACGACCTCGGTGCTGCCGCCGCCGATGTCGATGACCAGCCGCCGGCCGGGCTCGGCAGGCAGCGTGTGCGCGACGCCGCTGTAGATCAGCCGCGCTTCCTCCATGCCCGAGATGATTTCGATCGGATGCCCGAGCGCGTCGCGCGCGCGTTCGAGGAAGGCCTGCTTGCGCCGCGAGATGCGCAGCGCATTGGTGCCGACGACGCGCACGCTGCGGGCGTGCATGTCGCGCAGCCGCTGTCCGAAGCGCTCGAGGCAGGCGAGCGCGCGCGCCGCGACCTGCTTGTCGAGGCGGCCGTCCGGGCCGACGCCGCCGCCCAAGCGCACCATTTCGCGCATGCGGTCGATGACGACGAGCTGCCCGTGCGTGTAGCGGGCGACGACGAGGTGGAAGCTGTTCGAACCGAGATCGACGGCCGCCAGGACGTCGGGCACGGTGCGCGCAGCGCGAGCCACGAAGCGGTCAGGCCGTCGTGAAGGAGGAGCCGCAACCGCAGGTGGTCGTGGCGTTCGGGTTGCGGATCACGAACTGCGCGCCGTCGAGTCCGTCGCGAAAGTCGATTTCCGCTCCGCCCAGGTAGTTGACGCTCATCGGATCGACCAGCAGCTTCACGCCCTGGTTCTCGATGCAGGTGTCGCCTTCCTGCAGCTGCTCGTCGAATTCGAATCCGTATTGAAGGCCCGAACAGCCGCCGCCCTGCACGAACACGCGCAGCATCAGCGCCGGATTGCCTTCGGCGCGGATCAGGTCAGCCACCTTGAGCGCCGCGGCATCGGTGAACACCAGCGGCGAATCGTTGGCGGGGGTCTCGTTGACGGGTGCGTCCATGATGGATCCCAGTTTAGGCGTGCCGCCGCAGGCCGTCAAAAAGCGCCGGGAATCGGCCTAGGACGCGCTCGCCTTGTCGGCCTCGGCCGCCGGATTGCCGGGAATGAGCCGCCCGGTGATCTCGGCGCCCAGCGCCATCTCGATGACGCCGTAGCTGACATTGCCGCGCACGCGCGCCTTCGCGCCCAGCACCACGCGTTCGGCCGCGTGGATGTCGCCATTGACGGTGCCGTTCAGCACCACCTGCTGCGCTTCGATGGACCCCTCGACCAGGCCGTGTTCGCTGACCGACACCGACGCGCTGCCGCCGGCCACGCGCACGTTGCCGGCGACGCGCCCGTCGATGTGCAGCCCGCCGGAAAATTCGATGTCGCCCTGCACGCTGGCGTTGCGCCCGATCAGGGTATCGATGCTGGCGGCTTGTTTGTCACTGCGGTTGAACATGAAATCCTGCTCAAGGTGCGTCCGGATTCCAGACGAAGGTTTGGCGAAACGGCGGCGCGCTCTTGCGGGCCGGCCGGATTTCTATGGTAACGCGTTCGGCGCGGAAATCCGCGGGCAGCGTCACAGCCTGCTCGATATTGCTGTAGTACCGGAAGCTGTAGCTCAGTTCCTTCTGCTTCGAGGCGGTCAGTGTCGCGAGATCGACGCTGGCCGCCACGCCGGCGCGTTCGCCGTCGACCGTCACGGCCAGCGTGCCGGTCGAGGACTCGTCGACGCGCGAAGCGCGGTTCAGCGCAAAGCGCAGCGTATAGCGGTGCGCGGCGGCATCGTTCGTCAGCACCTGGAACTGCTGCACGCGCACGGTCGGCGCCTTGGCGGCGGCGAGCGGATTGGCAATGCCACGATAGAAATCGAGGTCCTGCTGCGCGCGGCCGAGCGCGGCCTGCAGTTCGCCGATCGTCTTGGCGACCTCGCTCCGTTCGCGCACCTGCGCGATGCGCGCCTCGTCGGCGGCAGCGAGCTGCACCTGCAGGTCATGCGCGTTGGCCTGCAGCGCGACGATCTGGCTTTCGAGCTCACTGCGCTGCTGTGCCGCCTGGATGCCATCGAACCCGGCCTTCTGCCGCCCGAACTCGAAGGCGAGATACAGCGCCACGGTGCCCAGCAGCAGTGCCGAAGCCAGCATGGTCCAGCGGCGCGCGGGCGCATACGTGCGAACGACGAGCTTGCCGGGGATGTCCATCGCGCTACGAGGCCTCGGCCTTGGCGTCGCCGTCCCGCTTTTCGTCGGCGTGCCACCAGTCGGGATACTGCGGCAATCCCTTCGGAAACACCTGCGCGCCAAGCTCGTGCAGCGCGCGCGTGTATACGGTGCGCTTGAAATAGATGACTTCGCGCACGGGTTGCCAGTAGTCGACCCAGCGCCAGCGATCGAATTCCGGCTCGCCGGCCGTGTCGAAGCGGAATTCCGCGTCCGCGCGCTTCAACCGCAACAGGTACCAGCGCTGCTTCTGGCCGATGCAACGGGGTCGCGAGTCGCGCCGCTGGTATCGCCCCGGCAGCCGATAGCGCAGCCACCCGCGCGTCTGGCCGATGATCTCGACGTCGTCGCGCTTCAGGCCGATTTCCTCGCCGAGTTCGCGGAACAGCGCTTCCTCGGCCGTCTCGCCTCGCTTCATGCCGCCCTGCGGAAACTGCCAGCCACGCCCGCCGGAGCGGCGTCCGATGAAGAGGCGTCCGTCGTCCTGCATCAGCACAATGCCGACATTGGCCCGGAAACCATCCCGATCGATGACATCGCCCATAATGCGGTCGTTTTAACCCTTAACGCCCCTCGCGCTCAAGCGGCTGCGTCGGGTTACGTGGATCTTGTTATCGACCGGGCGAGGTCTTTAGGCTCTGCATATGACGAGGAGCACACAAATCTGGACGCTGGTGGCGTTCGCCGCCGTGGCGCTGGCCTGCCTGCTGGCCTCGCTGCTGGCGGGTTCGGCCAGCTTGTCCATGCCGCGGGCGCTCGCGGCCCTGGGCGGCGGGGGCGATGAGCTGGCCGCCACGATCGTGCGCACGATCCGGTTGCCGCGCACGATTTCGGCGTTCGCGGTCGGGAGCCTGCTGGGGCTCGCGGGCGTGCTGTTGCAGGCGCTGTTCCGCAATCCGCTCGCCGATCCCTTCGTGCTGGGGGTGTCGGGCGGCGCTTCGGTCGGTGCACTGGCGGGCATGCTCGCCGGCATCTCGCTGGGCGGGCTCGAATGGACCGCCACCGCCGGCGCGCTCTGCATTGGCGCGCTGGTGCTCTGGCTCGGCAGCGGCGCGGAAACGGGCCGCCTGCTGCTCTCCGGTGTCGTGCTCGCGAGCGCCTGCGGCGCGGTGATTTCGGTGTTGCTCGCCATCGCGGACAACGGCCAGCTGCGCGGCATGGTGTTCTGGCTGGCCGGCGACCTCGGATGGGCGCAGCATCCGTGGTTCGATCTCGCCGCATGCGGCGCGGCGTTGCTGCTTTCGCTGGTCGGCGGGCGCGCGCTCAATGTGCTCGCGGCCGGCGAAATGCGCAGCGCGGTGCTGGGGCTCGACGCGCGGCTCGCGCGGCCGCTGGTGTTCCTCGTCGCGGCGACACTCACCTCGCTCGCCGTGCTGGCCGCGGGTCCGGTCGGCTTCGTGGGACTGGTTGCGCCGCACCTCGTGCGGCTCGCGCTGCGCAGCTCGGATCACCGGCTGGTCGCGCCCGGCGCGGCCTTGTGCGGCGGCGGACTGCTGTGCCTCGCCGATATCGCCAGCCGCACGGTGGCCGCGCCGCGCCAGTTGCCGGTGGGCGCGATCACCGCGTTGATCGGAGCGCCGGTGTTCCTGCTGCTGCTGCGCCGGCGCGTCGCGCGCTAGCTCGCTGGCGCGTCAGGCGCGCCGCTGCGTCAGGCTGCGCCTGCCCTGCGTATATTCCTGTCCGCCGACCATCAGCGCCTTGAAGCGCGCGGCATCGCCAGCCTGCACGGCGCTGCGCACGCTGTCGACGGCCTGCGCGAGCGCGTCCAGCGATTCACGGCCGTATTCGTTCAGGTGCTGGATCTCGAAATACAGCTCCGGGCTGTCGTTCGAGACGCGTGCCGCAACATCGAACTGCGCATCGAAGGTCGTGCTCGACATCTGCACGAGGCGCGGCGCGTTCTCGCCGCTGCGCGCCAGCGCCGTGACGAAGGCGATGTTCAGCGCATGCGAGAGCCCCAGCACGTAGGCGATCAGGCGATCGTGCTCGTCGAGGCTCATGACCACCTGCTCCACCATCGTCGGCGCGAAGAGATTCCGCGTGCGCTCGAGCGCATCGCCCATGCCAAGGTCGATGAAGATCACGTGGCGGCCCGACAGCAGCTCGGTGTCGGGCCCGAACATCGGATGGATCGAGGTCACGCGCACGCCCGCCTCGCGCAGGGCATTGAGGCCCGCGCGCAGCGGCGTTTTCAGCGAGCCGACGTCGAAGACAACGCCGCGCGGCCGGCGCACCGCCAGTTCGCGCAATATTTCATTGGTGGCGCCCAGCGGCGTCGCGACCACGATGAAGTCGTGGTCGAGCGGGCTCGTGCGCCAGTCGGCGAGCGCCGCGGCGCCGCCGGACGGATCGGCGATCTCGACCGCGAAGCCCTGCGAGGCCATGAACTGCGAGAACCATCCGCCGATCTTACCGGCGCCGCCGATGACCAGCGCGCGCTGCCCGCTGCCCGCGCCGCGTGCGGCGACGCTGGCCTGTTCCTGGGTCGTCAGCGATGAGCGGATCAGCAGGCGCATGACGCCCTCGGCGATGTCCGCGGGCACGCCCAGTTCCGCGGCATTCTTGCGCACGCCGAGTATCACGTCGCGTTCGCGCGCATAGTCGCGGGTCGGATAGCCGGTCGCGCGCTTGACGCGCGCAATCTCGCGGCTGGTGGCCTGGCGTTCGTTGATCAGTTCGAGCAGGCGCCGGTCGAGCGTGTCGAGGCGTTGGCGGAGTTCATCGAGATTCATGCGGTGCTTTTCCGTCCAGGACCCGGCCTTTGTAAAGGCAAAGCCCCGGCGCCGCAAGTGCGCGGATCGGGCACAATGCCCGATCCGCGCCGCCCCAAAACCGCTGCGAGGATCTAAAAGTGCAGCGGCAGGCTGAGCAGTAGCGAAAAGCCGTCGTCGTAGCAGTCGTAATATGAGTAGTAGCCGCAGTCGTACGAATAGGCGCTGCGGTACACCGGCGGATAGACGTAGCGCGGGCGATAACCGTAGCCGTAACCGTAGTACGGGCGGTCGTAGTAATAGTGTGGGTAGCGATAGCCGTAACCCGGGCGATAGTCGGGCCGGCCCCAGCGGTGGTTGCCGTGATCGTACCCGCCGTCATGGCCGCGCCAGTCGTTGTGCGCCCGCCAGTCGTCGTGGCCGTGGTTCCAGTTGTCGTGGCCGTTCCAGCCGTGGGAGTCGCCTCCGCGGCCGTGATCATTCCAGTTCGGGCGGTTGTCGTACCGCCCGTGGTCCTGCGCGCCAGGCTGCCCGTACCTCGGGTCGCGGGCCTGGGCCTGCGGGGCCAATGTGAGGGCCGCCAGCAACACGGCGGTGGCTGTGATGACTCCTTTCATGGGCTGCTCCTCGAGTTGCGCCTTTGAGCGTTGATGCCAAATTAGCCCGGCGACGCTGAACAAAGCCTGAACCGCCCGCCTGTACACCACGGAAACGCAGCCTCCCGGTGCGGCGTTGACCGGTGCGGGTGGGTCGGCGGCGCATCAAGTAAAATGACGGGATATGGCCTGGCACCGCGAACATCTGCCCGAACCGCTGCCCGCGGAACCGCTGGAACTGGCCGCGACCTGGCTCGCGGACGCGACGAAGCGCGCGCTGCAGCCGAATCCAAACGCGATGGTGCTGGCGACAGCCGATGCCTCCGGGCGGCCATCGGCCCGGGTCGTGCTGTGCAAGCAGATCACGCCACAGCCCGGCTTCATCACTTTCTATACCAACTACCATTCGCGCAAGGGACGCGAACTCGAGGCACGCTCGCAGGCGGCGATCGTCATGCACTGGGATGCGCTGCACCGGCAGCTGCGCGTCGAAGGCCGCGTCGTGCGCGCGGGCAGCGCCGAAAGCGACGCCTACTTCGCGAGCCGCAACTGGCAGAGCCGGCTCGGCGCATGGGCCAGCCAGCAGAGCGAACCGATCGGCTCGCGCGGCGAATTGCTCGCGAACGTGGCGAAGACCGCATTGCGACTGGCATTGCCCGCACCGAAGGACGACGAGATGGCGCGCGATCCGGGCGTGCGCATTGCGCGCCCGCCGCACTGGGGCGGCTATCACCTCTGGGCCGAAGCCGTGGAACTGTGGGTCGAGGGCAGCGCGCGCATCCACGATCGTGCGCGTTGGCAGCGCGTGCTCACGCCGCAGGGCGATGGATTTTCGCCGGGCCCGTGGTCCGCCACTCGACTGCAACCGTGAAGCACGACAACCGCGCGGCATGGCGCACGTTGCGCATCGTGTTGCTGCTGCTCGTGCTCGCCATCGTGGCCGGCGGCGCCTGGCTCGATCGCATCCGCACGACCAGCTGGCAGCACACGGTGTTCGTCGGCGCTTTCCCGGTCAACGCCGACGGCAGCGCGGCGGCGGATCGCTACATCTCGGGCCTGGGCGAAGCGCAGTTGCAACCGGTGGCCGATTTCATCGCGGGCGAAGCGCGCCGCTACGGCGTCGCACTCGACGTGCCGATCGTTCTCAAGCTCTATGCGGCGCTGCCCTCGCCCCCGCCGCAACTCGATGCGGGCGCGGGCTTGTTCAGCCGCATCCTGTGGTCGCTGCGACTGCGCCTCTATCGCTCGCATGCGATCGGCGCCATCGAACGCTCGCGCCCACAGATCGCCCTGTTCCTGCTGTACCACGATCCTTTGCGTAGCCCTTCCCTGCCTCACTCCGTCGGACTGCAACGGGGCCTGATGGGCGTCGTGCATTTGTTCGCGACGGATGCGCAGACGGAGCAGAATGCGATCGTGACCGCGCATGAATTGCTGCACACCTTCGGCGCCACCGACAAGTACGCCTTCGACAGCGATGCGCCGCTGTATCCACAGGGCTACGCCGAGCCGTTGTTGAATCCGCGCTATCCGCAGCGCTACGCGGAGATCATGGCCGGCCGCATTCCGGTCTCGCCCGACGACCAGGTCATGCCCGATGACTTGTCGCAGGAGCGCGTGGGTCCGGCGACGGCCCTCGAAATCGGCTGGTTGCGGCCATGAGCGGCGCACTGCTCGGCGCGCGTTCCCTGAGCGTGCAGGCCGACGGCCGCGCGCTGCTCACGGATCTCGAGTTCGCGCTGCAACCGGGGGAATTCCTCGCGGTGCTGGGCCGCAATGGCAGCGGCAAGAGCCTGACGCTGCACACACTGGCCGGATTGCGCGCGCCGGCCAGCGGCACCGTGCTGCTCGGCGATGAGGCGCTCGCGCAGCTGCCGCGCAGCGAAATCGCGCGCCGCCTCGCCTTCCTGCCGCAGGATCGCGAAGACGCGCTGCCATTGTCGGTGTACGAAGCGACGCTGCTCGGCCGCCATCCGCACATCGGCTGGCTCAACGGCGAATCGCCGCGCGACCATGCGATCGCGCGGGCCGCGCTCGAGCGCATGGGCGTGGCCCAGTGCGGCACGCGCCTGCTCGCAACGCTCTCCGGCGGCGAACAGCGCCGCGCGGCAATGGCAGGCCTGCTCGCGCAGGAGCCGCAGGTGTACCTGCTCGACGAACCGACCAACCACCTCGATCCACATCACCAGGTCGATGTGCTGCTGGCTTTCCGCGAGCGCTGCGCGACGGGCGCGGCCGTCATCGCGACGCTCCACGACCCCGCGCTGGCCGAACGCTGCGCCGATCGCGTGCTGCTGATGCACGGCGACGGACGCTGGCGCCTCGGCGCAGCGAACGAGGTGCTGAACGCGACGGAGCTGTCGGCGCTCTATGCGACGCCGATGCAGGAGCTGTCGGGCGCCGGCCGTCGCGCGTTCATTCCTGCATAGCGGCCAGCACCGGCGCATGCAGCGCGGCATTTGCCGCCAGCACCGTGGTCGTGTCGAGATCGATCGCATCGCCATCCAGGTCGGTGAAGAGGCCGCCCGACTCGGCGACGATGACGCTGAGCGCCGCGATGTCGAGGATGTTCACGTCCGATTCGATGACCACGTCGAGCGCACCGCGTGCGAGCAGGTGGTAGTGCAGGAAATCGCCATAGCCGCGCAGCCGGTTGACGCGACCCACCAGCGTGCCGAAACGCCGCCAGCCCACGGTCGAAGCCGCCAGCGTCTTGAGGTTTCCGGTCGACAGGATCGCCTCCGACAGTGCAGTGATCGGGCTGGCGTGGATCGGCTCGCCGTTGAGAAAGGCGCCGCCGCCCTGCTCCGCCCACGCCATTTCGCCGTAGGCCGGCGCGCTCGACACGCCCAACACCAGCTTGCCCGCGCGCCGCAGCGCGATCTGCGTCGAAAAGAACGGGCAATCGCGCACGAACGATTTCGTGCCGTCGATCGGATCGACCAGCCAGACATGCTCCGCATTCATCGCACGCTGGCCGGTCTCCTCGCCGTAGAAACCGTAGTCCGGGAATCGCGCCTCGAGCACCGCGCGGATCGCGCGCTCGCACTGCACGTCGGCCTCGGTCACCGGCGTGCGATCGTCCTTGATGCGCACGGCGATGTTGCTGCGGTACAGCCTCGTCGCGATTTCGGCGGCGGCTCGTGCCGCCTCGAGCGCGCATTCCAGTTCCGGGGATGCCATGAAGCGATTCTAGCGCGACTGGCACGCTGCCGGAGCTGCGCGAGCGCGCACTGCGGTGCGATCGCAACGCGCGGCGCGCTGATTGCTGCCGCCATTCAACGGAAACTGAAGCGCGTCGCGACAAACAAGGCGCGACCCGGGGTGTTGTAGCCGCCGGCGAGCTCGTAGCGGTGGTCGAGCGCGTTGTCGAGGCGCGCCGTCAGCGACCAGGCCGGTGAGATCGTCCACTTGGCGTGCAACCCCAGCAACGTATAGCCGCCGGTTCGCACCGGCGCACCGCTGGCGACATCGCTGTCGGCGCGCGGCCCGGACTGCAGTGCATCGACGCCCACTTCGCCAAACGCGCACTTGCGCACGCCGCTCAACGTGACGCTCTGGCGCGCACGGCGCAGCAGCTGCGTGCCGTCGACGAGATTGCGCGGATCCTGCCAGTTCGCCTCGGCATGCGCCGACCAGGCATCGAGATCGAGGTCCCAGCTCAGCTCGAGGCCGCGCACGCGCGCTCGATTGATGTTGACGTTCAGCGGCGCGAAAGTCGGCGGCGCGAAGATCGTCGTGATGAGGTCGTCGATCGTGTCCTGGAACACGGCGACGCCCAGCTGCTGCGACTTGTCGGCGCGCCATTTGACGCCCGCCTCGAAGTTGCGCGACTGCTCGGGTTTCAGGTCCGGGTTCGCGCCGAACCCGAAGCGATCGGTCGCCGACGGCGCGCGGAAGGCCGTGCCCGCCGACAGCGTCAACAGCAGGTCGTCGGTGGCCGAGTAGCCGTATTCGGCATTCCACGTCGCATGGTTGCCGAACGATGGATGATGGTATTCGCCGCCGGCCAGCAGCAAGCGGCTCGAGCCGAGCGTCAGCTGGTCCTGCAGGTAGTAGGTCTGCGCGTTGGTGCTGGCGGCGTAGTGCGTGCCGAACGACAGCGAATCGGTGTGCTCCTGAGCCAGGACCGCGCCGAACGTGAACACCTGGCCCGCCTTCGCGTCGCCGACCGCCACGTCGTTCTGCAGGTCGATCGTGTTGCGCGTCGTGATGTCGTAATCCTTGGCGAGATTGATGTCGAAGACATCAGGCTGGTTTTGCCGCAGGTCGTCGACGTTGCGGCTCAGCGTGACTCGCCCGTGCCAGGCATCGGTGAGATTGCCGCTGGCGTGCACCGCGGCGACGCTGTCGGCGAAGTCCTCGTCGGCCGCGGAAAAGCCGATGACCGCATACGGTGGATTGAAGTCATAGACCTGGTTTGCGTAGTCGGAGGTGCCCTGCGCGCGCCAGTACAGCGCGCCGAGCTCCACCGCGCCCACGTGCGTGCCGGCCGTGATCGTGCCG
>Ga0209023_10001870_pt1 | contig 27312 bp, 29 predicted proteins | sample LakOneMetagenome_FD_187468 | JGI IMG/M metagenome (GOLD analysis project Ga0209023, IMG submission 187468) | Freshwater and sediment microbial communities from Lake Erie, Canada (SPAdes) (version 2) | ecosystem: Environmental > Aquatic > Freshwater > Lentic | place: Lake Erie, Canada...
TTTATTTTGCTTTAAGCGAGACCACCATGAAACGTACTTACCAACCTTCCGTCGTTCGTCGCAAGCGCACGCACGGCTTCCGCGCACGTATGGCTACCCGTGGCGGTCGCGATGTGCTCAACGCACGCCGCGCCAAGGGTCGCAAACGCCTGGCTGTATAAGTCTGGCACCTACTGCCGGATCGCGGTTGGCTATGACTAGCGAAGACTCACAAGACTTCGCGCGCGTTCGGCGTATCGTTAAAACGGATGAATTTTCATCCGTTTTTCGTTTGCGCCCTGCCCAAAAGTCGGCGCACTTTGTGCTCTACACACGCTCGAACGAATTGCCGCATGCGCGGCTGGGCGTCGTGGTAGCCAAGCGTTTCGCGCCGCGCGCCGTCACGCGCAACACGATCAAGCGCGTCACGCGCGAGCTGTTCCGCTGCGCCAAGCTGCCCGCGATGGATTGCATCGTGCGCCTGGCCCGACCGGTCAACAGCAAGGACGGCCCGGCCACTACGGCTGCGCTCAAGGCCACCTTGCGCGCCGAAATTTCCAAGCTGCTCTCTTCGCAGGCCGCGCGCCCGCCGAAAGCGGCGGCATGAACCGGCTCCTGGTCTGGATTCTGCGCGGCTACCAGCTGGCGCTGTCTCCCATGCTGGGCCAGAACTGCCGTTTCTATCCCAGCTGTTCGCACTACGCCATCGAGGCGATCACCACCCATGGCGCCGCGCGCGGCAGCTGGCTCGCGGCACGCCGCGTCTGCCGCTGCCACCCATGGAACGAGGGCGGCCACGATCCCGTGCCGCCTGCGCACGACAAGAATTCATCTACGGCCGCTTGCGGTTGCAACCACTCCTGACCAATACCTCAATGGATATCAATAAACGTACTATCCTGTGGATCGTGTTTTCCATTTCGCTGGCACTCCTGTGGGACAGCTGGATGGTGTCGAACGGACATCCGTCCTTCTTCAACATGAACCAGCCGGCCGCCAAAGTGGCGCCTGCGCCTGCCGCGAACACGCCGGCCAACGCCGCCGCGTCGGCCACCGCCGGCCTGCCGCCATCGGCTGCGCCTGCCGCCGCGGCCGTGCCGGGTGTGCCTGGCGCGCCAGCCGCGCCGGCGCCGGTCAAGACCGAAGTGATCACCATCACCACCGATGTGTTCAAGGTCGACGTCAACACCGCCGGCGGCGTGATTCAGCGCCTGGAACTGCTCAAGTTCCGCGACAAGATCGATCAGACCAAGAACCAGGTTCTGATGAGCACCGTTCCGGAGCACACCTACCTGGCCCAGACCGGGCTGTGGAATCCGGTGGCCGGCGCCGTGCCGCCCAACCACAACACGCCGTTCACGGCCGTGCCGGGTCCGCGCATGCTGGGCGACGGCAACGAAGTCAAGCTCGTGCTCGAAGCGGTGCAGGACGGCGTCAAGCTGACCAAGACCCTGACCTTCAAGCGCGGCGACTATGTCATCGACATGCTGCACCAGGTCACCAACGTGGGCACCGCGCCGGTTGCCCCGCAGCTGTACCTGAAGCTGCAGCACCACGGCAACAAGCCGGAAGGCGATTCCTACTTCACGTCGAGCTACACCGGCCCGACTCTGTACTCCTCGGTCAACAAGTACGAGAAGCTGCAGTTCAAGGATATCGAGAAAGCACGTTCCGATCCGCGCAAGATCGAGTACACCAAGCAGGCCAATGACGGCTGGATCGCGATGTCGCAGCACTACTTCGTGACCGCCTTCCTGCCGCCGGAAAACACCCCGCGCGAATACGACGTGCGTGCCGAAGATGGCGCCACCAATCTGTACGCGATCATGACGAAGCTGCCGCTTGGCACCATCGCGCCGGGCGCGACCGTGACCCGTGACGTGCGCATGTATTCCGGTCCGCAGGACGAGAACATTCTCGAGAAGACCGCCCCAGGCTTGGAACACGTCAAGGATTACGGTTGGCTGTTCATCATCGCCCGCCCGATTTTCAAGGTCATGGACCTGATGCACAGCTACATCGGTAACTGGGGCTGGACGATTATCGCCTTCACCATTGCCATCAAGCTGCTGTTCTTCCCGCTGTCGGCTGCCGGCTACAAGAGCATGGCGCGCATCAAGGTGGTCACGCCGAAGATGCAGGCGATCCGCGAAAAGTACAAAGGCGACCCGGCCAAGATGAACCAGGCCACCATGGAGCTGTACAAGACCGAGAAGATCAATCCGCTCGGCGGCTGCCTGCCGATCGTGGTGCAGATGCCGGTGTTCATCGCGCTGTACTACGTGCTGTCGGCCTCGGCCGAGATGCGCGGCGCGCCATGGATCAGCTGGATCACCGACCTGACGCAGCCGGATCCATACTTCATCCTGCCGGTGCTGTACGCGATTTCGATGTTCATCACCACCAAGCTGAACCCTGCGCCTGCCGATCCGATCCAGGCCAAGATGATGCTGTTCATGCCGCTGGCATTCTCGGTGATGTTCGTGTTCTTCCCGTCCGGCCTGGTGCTGTACTGGGTGGTCAACAACATCTTGTCGATTGCGCAGCAGTATGTGATCACCAAAAAGTTCGAAACCGCGGCAGTCAGCCTGAAAAAGTAAGTATTTCTCGCTGAACGCTCAAAAAGCCCGTGTCCTGCACGGGCTTTTTGCTTTCCGCCTTGAATAACATACAATCCCCCCATGAAACTCGACTCTTCCCCCATCGCCGCCATCGCCACCGCACCGGGCCGGGGCGGCATCGGGGTCGTCCGCGCATCCGGCAAGTCGCTGGCGCCGCTGATGACCGCGCTGTTCCCTGACGTCACCCTGTCCCCGCGCCGCGCGACCTATCTGCCATTCCGCAACGCCGACGGCAGCTTCATCGACCAGGGCATCGCGCTGTACTTCAAGGGTCCCCATTCCTACACCGGCGAAGACGTGCTCGAGCTGCAGGGCCACGGCGGTCCCATCGTGTTGCAGATGCTGCTCACGCGTGTGCTCGAAGCGGGCGCGGAGAGCGGCGTGCGGCTGGCCGAGCCGGGCGAATTCACGCGCCGCGCCTACCTCAACGACAAGCTCGACCTGGCGCAGGCCGAGGCCGTCGCCGACCTGATCGACGCCTCCACCGAGGCGGCCGCCAAGTCGGCCACGCAATCGCTGTCGGGCGCGTTCTCCAAGACCGTCAACAAGCTGGTCGAACAGACCATCGGCCTGCGCATGCTGGTCGAAGCGACGCTCGATTTCCCGGAAGAGGAAATCGACTTCCTGGAAAAATCGGACGCGCGCGGCCAGCTGGCCGTGATCGTCGATTCGCTCGAAGCCGTGTTCCAGCAGGCATCGCAAGGCGCGCTGCTGCGCGAAGGCTTGAACGTGGTGCTGGTGGGGCAGCCCAATGTGGGCAAGTCGTCCCTGCTCAACGCGCTGGCCGGCGCCGACGTGGCCATCGTCACCCCGATCGCCGGCACCACGCGCGACAAGGTCAGCGAGACCATCCAGATCGAAGGCATTCCGCTCAACATCATCGACACGGCCGGCATCCGCACCATCGATGAGGCGGTCGACGTGGTCGAGCGCATCGGCATCGAACGCACCTGGGGCGAAGTGGCCAAGGCCGACGTGATCATGCACCTGCTCGACGCGGCGCATGGTCCGTCGCGGGCGGACGATCACATCATCGAAGCTTTCCCCGCGGGGATTCCCGTCATCCGGATCTGGAACAAGATCGATCTGTCGGGCCACAAGCCGTCCGTGATGGAAGCGCCGGATGCGACGCATGTGTACCTGTCGGCGCATGAGCACATCGGGATCGACCTGCTGCGCGCGGAGCTGCTGCGCATCGCGGGCTGGCAGCAGACTGGTGAATCGCTGTTCCTGGCGCGCGAGCGGCATCTGATCGCGCTGCGCTCGGCGCGCAAGCATTTGCAGATGGCCGAGGCGCATGCCGCGCAGACCGATCAGTCGCTCGATCTGTTTGCCGAGGAGTTGCGGCTGGCGCAGGCGCAGTTGTCGAGCATCACAGGCGAATTCTCGTCGGATGATTTGCTGGGCGTGATTTTCAGTCGCTTCTGCATTGGCAAGTAAATGTAGCTCGGCTTTGTCGTCAGTCCGTGTAGAGGTGCGAGGGAAACTTGAAGTCGAGCGCTTCGCTGATCCCCCACCCGTCATACGTGCGAGCGTGTTCTTGTGCATGTAATCAAATTGCTGATAAATAAACCGGGGCTTGCTTTTCATCTCCCCCCGTTCCGGCTCACCGCATCCAGCAGCGACTGGCGCAATAATGCGAATTGCTCGGTTGAGCTCAGCTCCTGATCACTTGCCCAATTGAGCTGAGCGACGGCAAGGAGGGTTCATCGGTGGACGTAAAGCTAATGTAGCGTTTCGTGCCGCGCCGGCCCTCTGGAGAGTCGATCAGTTCGAAGCTAAAGACAAAGCGTTCGACAGATCTGCCGAAGGACTCCGGCGCTATGCGTGCACCCATTCCCGCAGTATGACTCGTAATGCCGACGTATCCTCTTTTCGTCAGTAGATCACGAGGAAGATTTCCTCCGTTGCTGTTGCCTGCGCTCAAATGCAGAATAAAATGAAATCTGGTCTCTGTTCCTACGCTCAGACATTCTGAATCCTATGGGAATCGGCTTAAAATTCGGTTTGGTTGAAGGACCGCGTTGTTCTTTCCGAAGTTGGACGCAATCAATTTCGCCAATTACGTAGTAGTCACTCGCCCCGCCTTTTACTTGAACTATATCTCGCTTATAGTCGTCTTTAGCAGGTGAACGTATTCTGCTGTCGCCATATTTTCTATTATTGACTTGTATTACAAAAGCATGGAGGTCGTTCGCGGTCGATTCGACTAGTGGTGAAAAAGTTTTGATATCCTTGTTCCATTCTAATGCGAATAGCGCATCAACATGTCCGCGCAGTCCATTGCGATGGGAAATATTTGTCAAGTCACTGCAAATAAGAATGGAAAAGCAGAAATTTCCGTGTGTATAAACCGTAGGAGTCGAATCGCGGCCAGTAGGCTCGAACAGCGCGCCCGTCTTTAGACTCAATTCGTTAGCCAACTGAATCTTCTCATCATGGGCTGGCTGAAATTTCGGCTGCAAACGCGCAATATGCGTTCTGTAGCCTGGCCAGTTAGTCACAAGCGAAACGAGGCAGTCATTTCTCAACTGTAACGCATTATCGCGATAATATTCGACGCCCGCAATTAGCGATATATTATTCGATGCAAGTTTCTTTGAAATCCGCCTTGCCCACCGCAACGGTATACTCAGTTCTGGCATAACAATGTAATGTGGACGATCCTTTTCCTTCAAAATCTGATTTAACAAATTGTTGATATCTCTGTAGCGTCTAAACGCCCGATCTGGCACTCCTTTCGCCGCACCCCATGCCTGTTCCTCCGTTGTCTGAACGCTCGTAACAGCTATTCGTAGCTTCTCTGGTTGCGGTAACGGCGCATGAAAATTCACCACACTTTCATAGCCGAAAATTTCAAAACCGAACTTCGATTTCGAAATCACTTTTGCCCCGCGCAATGCTTTAATAGCCAGTTCAAATAAGTGTGGATTCTCAAGGGCATCCGGAGCTACTAGTCCGATCTCTTCCACATGCAATGGACGAGTTGGAAACGCCAAGGCTGGCCAATGGGGTGTGCAGAGCGTTGTGGTCTTTTCACGAAATCGTCGGATTGCCCCAAGTCGAAGTACCTTAAGAATTTCCCGCTCCGTGGGCACTTCCGGCCCTGTTTCATCGTTCTTCTGATCCAGATACCAATAATCTTTGTATGGGCGGCGTCCCCAATCAGCCAGCAGCACGTCTTTGCCAATTTTTTTCAGATCGGCAATCGATTTCGGCAAGACCAAATTGGCGTCAAGTAGACGGAGCTTTCTAAGTACTTGCAAAAATCGTTTGTCAGGATTTCGTAATCTTCGAACAGTTACCGCTTGTAGTGCAGACTGCCGTAGTGCGAGTGCGTACTGGGAAACGCAGGCTGTAAATTTTGAACGGTTTTTAAGATCTCCGGCAGTTGTGGTTTTCCACAAAACGGTAATCACTCTCTGCAGCTGCGATATCAATCCTTCAGCGGCGTCGTAATCTTCGCAACTTAGCATCAGGCCAAAGACTCTATGCACGTAACCGAAGAAATCGAAGAAACCCTGAGGAGTAATTACATGTCGGTTCACTAATCCATAAAACTCCTGTCGCACTATTTGCCAACTATTGGGTGACAAATCTGCCGAGAATGTTTCAATATCACTCAAGAGTAGGGAGAGCCCGAGGCGACGTACAGATACAACGTCGGCCTTTCTGAGCGCATCGACCTGTAGTGAAGCGTGTGGTGTAGCAAGAAGTGCTCGAGCTGCCATCCCCACAGCAGTTTCAGGAATCGAGGGCAAGAGCCTATATTCGCTCGACTGAAGGCGGATCTGTTCCTGGATATGCTCGATTAGATCGAGTCCATGTGGCGGGGCAAGAGAAAAGATCTTTTGCTTCGGACCAGCGAAAATAAGAGTTGAATCTTCCGCATAGAGCAATGAAACCTTTAAAGACGGCGGACCGTCAGCGCTTGGAATGAGTTGTACAGTCGGTGCGAGTCTCCGCGCCATACTCGAGATTACCGCTCGGGCATTTTGGGCGCTTTTGGGCTTTCGAACTACAAGAAAAATGTCGTCGACATAACGACCATAATAGATCGGCTTGAGTTTACTTTTGACTTGTTGATCAAATTCAGTCAATAATACATTGGCGATGACTTTGGATGCCGATAGTCCAACTGGTAACGCGCCGTGTGGACGCGTACTATAATCGGGGGTAGTCTCGTACCAATTTTGCATTGCTAGGAGAAAAAGTTTGGTGAAATTCGACTCAAATCTCGAGAGGCGAACATTGATTGTCTTAAGGAAGCTCTTTCGCAGCAAAAATTTTGGTGAAACGCGATGATAGAATTGCTCCAAATCCATCGTCACCGCTAGAATTTCTTTCCCCTTAATAAGAGATTCTTTCATTAAGGATAGGCCGTCCTCACGCCATTTCTTATATGCCCCAAAATACGGCTCAAACAATCCGGGCGTTGCTAAATTTATTGACCCTGGAACAATATCTTGCCCATCTGAATAGGATCGACCCCGTCGCAGCCTGTTCCCGTGGGAAACCGAGCGGTCGACTACCCCATCAAATTTGTGTCCGACAGTCATGATCCAGAGCGCGGAAATTATTTGAAATTGCACGGTCGCCTTAATGACTAATCGCAATTTTATTTCTGCGCTTTTGCTGTTATGCTCTAGGTATCGTTGCTCCCAGTCAAGTGTGGGGTCCAGCGCCCGAAAGTGGCCGTCATTGGGCGAATCCCAGCTCGAACAATCTATTGATTTAGGAAGGTATGAAAAAGAGCCAAGTTCAGTTGCTGCGGTCCATGGATGGGTTATTGTGTTAAGTTGTTCCAACAATTGACGTAAATTGTTATCCAGATTTCGTTCAAAGTCCGTGTAATCCAATGCGTGAAAGTGTGTATTTTCATAGAACGCTTCCGCTTTAGCTTTTCTGTACGCCAAGTAAAGGTTTGGTAATGTAAACGATTGTTTCGACACGATCTGTACCTCGTCCTATTGTTGAACGGAAATTCGATTCATTTTACTTTGTAACCAGCAGGCAATTCTCTCCAATTCTCTCTCGAAAGAAACGGGACAAACATAGGCGGATTTTTTATTGACGTGGACTGCCGCTTACCTGTCTGACGGATCTACTCGCAATTATTCGACCGGCTTGATCGACGCCGTGGACCAGGATGTTGAACTACAAGCAAAAATTTTCATTCCGTCTTTCCCGCCACCTACTTCGTTCCCCCGATCCCCACATTCTGATAAAGTCAACAACCTGAGTGCGCGTTGTCCAATTCAGATCCGGGGAGTGATCATGCTGAGCGGCGGCTGTTATTGCGGTGCAATCCGGTACCAGGCGAAAGGCCCGGCGTCCAGCCAGTCCATGTGTCACTGCAGCATGTGCCAAGGAACCACGGGCGCGCCCTGCGTTGCCTGGTTCACGGTCCCGCGTGCGAAGTTCCAGCTTGTTTCCGGCAATCCTACGCAGTTCCGTTCGAGCAATCACGCCACCCGTAGCTTTTGTCCCGCCTGCGGCACGCAACTCACCTTCGCCGACGACGCCTTGCCCGGCGAAATCGACATCACCACCTGCAGCCTGGACGATTCCGGCCTGGCGCCGCCCAAGCGCCACATCTATACCCAGAGCCAGGTTGCCTGGCTGAAAATTTCGGACGGACTCCCGGTCTTCTCCGGCAGCAGCTCCGGCCTCTGAAAAGAACTTCAAAATATTTTTCAACAGCCTGTCGATTTCCCGTTTCATCGTACGTCGTCGTTATAGCAACGCAAAAACAAGGAGAACACCATGCTAGAAACGCCGCATATTGCCCATGCAGAACCGTGCAAGGCAGCAGTGATTCATGTCACCGTACCACGGTCCGAGATCCAGCACGTGATGGGGCCTGCGATCAACGAAGTCATCGCCGCCGTCAACGCGCAAGGCATCGGCCCGTTGGGCCCCGTGTTCGCGCACCACCTCAAGATGTCGGCCGACACCTTCGACTTCGAGGTCGGCGTGCCGGTCTCGGGCCCGGTCCAGCCGAGCGGGCGCGTCAAGGCCGGCAATTTGCAGGGAGGCCGCGTGGCCCGCACTGTTTTTCAAGGCAACTACGATCAGCTCCACGCCGCGTGGGGCCAGTTCGGGGAGTGGATCCGCGCACAAAACGTGCGCACCGCTCCCGATTTGTGGGAAGTGTATGCCAAGGGCCCGGAGTCCGATCCGGATCCGGCGTCCTGGCGTACTGAATTGAACCAACCATTGCTCGACTAACCAAAGGAGATTCACCATGACTGCACCCGTGAAACCAATTCCAGATGGCATGCACACCATCACCCCGCACATCGTCTGCGCCAACGCGCTCGAAGCGATCGAGTTCTACAAGCGCGCATTCGGCGCCACCGATCCCGCCACCATGATGGGCCCGGACGGCAAGCTCATGCACGGCCAGATCCACATCGGCGATTCCGTCGTCATGCTGGCCGAAGAAAACAAGGAGTGGGGCATGCTCAGTCCCAAGAGCCTGCAAACCACGCCGGTCACGATCCACATGTACGTCACCGACGTGGACGCCGTCTACGCCCGCGCCATCAAGGAAGGCGCCACCGCCAAGATGCCGCCGGCCGACATGTTCTGGGGCGACCGCTACGGCGTGCTGATCGATCCGTTCGGCCACAGCTGGTCGATCGCCACCCACACCCGCGACCTGACGCCGGCGCAGATGGAAGAAGGCATGAAAGCCATGTGCTCGGAATCGCAAGCGCAAAAACAATAAAGGAGAACTGTAATGAAATTCATGATCATCGTAAAAGCCACCGCGGATTCGGAAGCCGGCAAGATGCCGAGCGAAAAGCTGCTCACCGAAATGGGCAAGTTCAACGAGGAGCTGGTGCGCGCGGGCGTGATGCTGGCCGGTGAAGGTTTGCATCCGACGTCCAAAGGCGCCCGCGTGCGCTTTTCCGGCGACAAGCGCACGGTGATCGATGGCCCCTTCACCGAGACCAAGGAGCAGATTGCCGGTTTCTGGCTGTTTCAGGTAAAGTCGAAGGAGGAAGCGATCGAGTGGGTCAAGCGCTGCCCCAATCCCATGGAAGGCGAATCGGAAATCGAGATTCGCCAGGTGTTCGAGGCCGAAGATTTCGGCGCCGAGTTCACCCCGGAATTGCGCGAGCAGGAAGAACAACTGCGCGCCGCGATCGCTGAAAAACAATAGCCATGCAGGAGGACGACATGACGCTCAAGGGAAGCTGCCATTGCGGCAAGATCGCATTCGAAGTGGACGGTGTGCCGAAGGAAGGGATGGCGTGCAATTGCTCCATCTGCCAGCGCAAAGGGTCGTTGATGTGGTTCGTGCCGCGCGACAGCCTCAAGCTCCTGACGCCAGCCGGCGATATGGCGACCTACACGTTTAACAAGCACGTGATTGAGCATCATTTCTGTCCGACCTGCGGGATTCATCCCTTCGGTGAGGGGACGGATCCGAAAGGGAACAAGATGGCTGCGGTGAATATCAACTGCCTGGAAGATTTCGATATCGGCAGTGTGAAGGTGCAGCACTACGACGGCCGCAAGGCCTGAAACTCACAAAATCGCAACGTCGCCCTCGCGAAGGCGGGGGCCCATGGCGCGCTGAACAACTTCGGGTAAGCGCCATGGGGGGCTCGCATGCGAGCCCCCTTCGCGAGGACGATGCGGAGGTAACTCATGCAATATATGATCTTGCGACGGTCCGATCCGCGCTCCGAGTCTGGCCGGCTGTCTCAAGCCGAGGACAGCCAGCTCTTCGCCAGCCTTCGCCCCAGCAAGGGCGCGGTCCGCCTGTCCCTGCGCGACGGTGAAGCCACCGTCACCGAAGGCCCCTTCCCCGACCCCGCCGAACTGATCGCCGGCTTCGCCATCATCGACGTCCCCGACAAGGCCGCCGCCGTCGACTGGCTGCGCGCCTGGCCGGCCGGCGAAAGTGAGGTCGAACTCGAGATCCGCGCCAGCGGCTGTCCCGGCGGCTGCGCCCAGGTCATTGCCGAATCGGTGCCCGGCCACGAAAACGACAAACGCTTCGCCGTCCTGCTGCGCTCGAGCGCCGACCTCGAAGCCGAAACCCCGGTCCCGCAATCGAAGCTCGACGCGCTCGATGCCCACAACGCGGTCCAAGCCAAAGCCGGCGTCTTGCTGGCCGCCGATGGCCTGCGCAGCAGTTCCCTTGGCGCGCGCGTCAAGGTCGCCAAGAACAGCTTTACCGTGATCGACGGCCCGTTCACGGAGATCAAGGAAATGATCGCCGGCTTCTGGCTGATCAGCGTGCCGTCCATGCAAGACGCGATCGCCTGGGCCAAACGCAATCCCTACCCCGTGGGCCCGCATGTCGACGTCGAAATCCGCGAACTGTTCGACGCAGCCGCCACTGCCGATCTGTTCACGCCCGACCAGCAGGCCGCCGAGCAGCGCATCCGCGCCGAACAGCTTGAAGCGGGCATGCGCGCCCACCTCACCGCCTAGCGCATGAGCGGCAGCGACGCGGGCCGGGTAGCCGAAGCCGTCTGGCGCATGGAAGGCGCGCGCATCATTGGCGCGCTGGCCCGCATGCTGCGCGACGTGGGTCTGGCCGAAGAACTGGCTCAGGACGCACTGGTCGGCGCGCTCGAACGCTGGCCCGCGGGCGGCATTCCGGACAACCCCGCGGCCTGGCTGATGGCGGTCGCCAAAAACCGGGCGCTCGACCACCTGCGCCATCAAAAGCTGGCGAACGCCAAGGCCTTCGAGCTGACCTACGAAATCGAAACCCAGTTGCAGGATGCGGCCCCCGATCTCGAAGCGATGATCGACGACGACATCGGCGACGACCTGCTGCGCCTGATGTTCGTTGCCTGCCACCCGGTGCTGTCGATGGATGCGCGTACCGCGCTCACGCTGCGCTTGCTGGGCGGTCTGACCACCGACGAGATCGCCCGTGCATTCCTGGTGTCGGAACCGTCGATCGCGCAGCGCATCGTGCGCGCCAAGCGCACCTTGGCCGAAGCGAAGGTGCCGTTCGAAGTGCCGCAGGCCGATCAGCTGATGCCGCGCCTGGCGTCGGTGCTGCAAGTGATCTATCTGATTTTCAACGAAGGCTATTCGGCCAGTGCCGGCAGCGACTGGATGCGCCCCAAACTGTGCGAGGAAGCACTGCGCCTGGGGCGCATTCTGGCCGAGCTGGCGCCGGCGGAGCCGGAAGTGCACGGTCTGGTCGCGCTGATGGAGATTCAGTCCTCACGTTCGCGCGCGCGGGTAGGGCCGGACGGCGCACCGATTCTCTTGATGGACCAGGACCGCAGCCGCTGGGATCAGCTTCTGATCCGGCGCGGCCTGGCCGCCCTGGAGCGCGCTGCGCAGCTGGGCCAGGGCTACGGCCCCTATGCCTTGCAGGCAGCCATTGCCGCCTGCCATGCGCGCGCGGTCACGCCGCAGCAAACCGATTGGCAGCGCATCTCGGCGCTGTACGATGCGCTGGCGCAGCTGGCGCCGTCGCCCATCGTCGAACTCAACCGCGCGGTGGTGCTGTCAATGGCGTATGGACCGGCAGCGGCGCTGGAAGTGGTGGACCGGCTGGCATCGGAGAGCGCGCTGCGCAATTATCATCTTCTGCCCAGTGTACGCGGCGATCTGCTGGCCAAGCTCGAGCGCCACGCCGAAGCGCGCGTCGAATTCGAGCGCGCCGCGCAGCTGACTAACAACGAGCGCGAACGCGATCTGCTGCTGGCACGGGCCCGCGCCTCCACCTGACTACGTGGCCCTCGCGCAGTGAAAGCGTGGAAAACACTGCGCACAATTGCTATGGGCCCCCGCTTGCGCGAGGGCGACATGGGCCATGCATGCATCCGGGCCAATGGCGACGCTGGTACTGCAGATGTGCTACGCTTTTGCCATGCAAAAATTATCCAAGCTCCTCCCCCTGCTGGCCCTCGCCCTGCTCACTTCCTGCGCCAGCCTGGTCGGCCCGCGCGATATCGAACTGCCGCTGTCCAAGCTGCAAAGCGGCCTCGATCGCCGCTTCCCGGTCAGCAACCGCATGATGGAATTGTTTGACGTGGAATTGTCCCATCCGCAGCTGGCGCTGCAGTCGGACAATGGCCGCGTCGGCCTCTCGCTCGATGCCGTGGTCGCGCCCGCCTTCCTGCGCCAATCGTGGCGCGGCAACCTGGCCCTGTCAGGCCGCCTGTACGTCGATACCGTGCGCAACGCGGTCATGCTGGCCGAGCCGCGCGTCGAACATTTCACGATGGACGGGGCCGATGAACGGCGTCAGCGCCAGGTCGCCGGCATTGCCAATGTGCTGATGGAAAAGGTTGTGGTCGATACGCCGCTGTATCATTTCCGACCCGAAGACTTGCGTTACGGCGGGGTCCAGTTCGTCCCCACGCGCATCGCGACCACCCCGCGCGGGCTGCTGGTGTCGGTCGAACCGGCGAGATAGGCAATCTCAATCCTGCTATGATTTATCGCCACGGAATCTATTGGCGCTGCCGCTTTATTCGGTAGTATCATGGTTTCCAAGGGGCAATAACTGTCCAGATTCACAGCATTGCGGTGCCGACTCTTTGCGTGCAAACTTGGAAGTTCGTGCTCGCTGCGAGACGCCTTGCGTTTTGTCATACACCTGATATTCCACTAACGTAATCTTGCTGTAAGTCTTTGATGTGCTGCCATGTTTTGGGGGTGAATCTTGGGAACCATACAGGAAAGTTTGATGGATAAGGATGCCGCTTCGGAGCCTCCCCCCGCGGCCGCGCCTGCCACCCTGCGCCCACGTCACAGTCTGCAGCCCAAAGGTTCTTGCTGGTATTGCGATAAGCCCGTCGACAATGTGCGTCGCTTTTGCGGCAAAGAATGCGCCGACGCCTTCGATGAAGAAGCCGAATACAGCGCCGACAATATCGGCAATCCGGCGCGCTAGATTCCGCTGCCGGCCGACGTTTCCCCCAGCACCTCGAGTGCCTCGTCAAAATCAAAATCGTTGATCGCTTCGGTGACGCGCAGCAGTGTCGCTTCGCCGAGGATCACGCGCAGGCTCGCGCTCGACTCTTCCAGCAGATCCACGGCGGCGCCATCGCCGTCGGACAACAATTGCATCAGGCGGTTCAGCAAGGCCGAATCTTCGAGCAGGGGCCGCGACGGCACTTGCACCGGCATGCCCGCCGGCGGTTTGCCTTCCAGCAGCACATCGAGCAGCAGCAAGACACGCTGGAATTCGGGCGTGAGCGAGGCCAGCAGCTCGCGCTGATCCTCCGCGTCGGTGCGGATCGCTTGTTCCAGAATCGAGGCGCGCTGCTGCAGGCGGTGCGCGCCGATCATCCCGGCGGCCCCCTTGAGCGAGTGCACCAGGCGGTGCGCGGTGCGCTTGTCCTGGTCGCCCATGGCGGTGCGGATCGGGAGGGTGGCGTCCTGGTATTCGCGCCGGAAACGGCGCAGCATGCGGGCATACAGCTCGCGGTTGCCCATCAGCCGCTCGATGCCATCGGCAACGTCGATGATGTCGCGCGTCACCGGGTCGGCGCGCAATTCGATGAGATCGTTCGGCTTGAGGGTATCGGTCATGCGGCGCTCAGGGCAAGGTCCTGTCGCCTACGATAACAGAAAGTGCGAAGTCGTTGTCAAAAGCTAAGACTTGGTAGTGAACGACCAAGTTTTCACAACGGGAATCGCCCCGACCATGCCGCTGAAACTGACGTCATAGATCGCGCCCGCCGCCAGCACCGACAGCGGGATGATGGCGGCGGACGATTTCGGCGTGTGGACCGAATCGTTGACGCCATTGATCAGCTTGACGGCGAGCGTGCTGCCGCCCCGTTGCTGGATCGTGAAACTGTTGACCGTCAGGGTCAGGTCGCCGTCGGCGTGGACACTGACCGGATAGCCCACTTCGTTCTGATTGGCGACCGGGTCCGGGCTTTCGAAGTCGCTCATGAAGTTGCGGGTCACGCCCGTCTGGCCATTGATGGGCCAGGTCGCCACGTTGCCGGCCCCGATACCGGCGCCCAGGCCGTTGTTGGCCGCAAAATCGATGGTCAGGATGCTGTAGCCATTGCTGCCCGTGACTGCGCCGGCGCCGATTTCCTTGAATTTCGGCTCGAAGATGACAAAGCGGTGATAGATCGCGGTAATCAATTCTTCGGTCAGATAAGCGCCCGAATTGCTGGTGCTGGCGGAAATGACTTCGCCGATGAAATAGCTGGAGCCGAGGTAGCCCACTTGCGACAGGCGGTCAGCCAGCGTCACGCCGGAAAAGCCGGGCTTGCCCACTTCCTGCTCGTGCGTGATCGAATTTTGTTGCTGGTACGAGGAGTGACGTTGCGCGGCCAAGTCGATCAGCGCGTTGCGCGACAGGACCGGCAAGCCGCTCTGCGCACGACGGAAATTAGTCCAATTGACGCCATCGGTTGCGATATTGCCGGTTGCGGCGGGCGCGCCCGGCTCCGCGGGCAGCGGATTGGTCGGGGTCGGCGTCGGCGTCGGCGACGAACCCCCGCCGCCGCAAGCGACCAGGGCCCAGGCCGTTACCAGTGCAGCGGCCGTGGTGTGCCAATGTCGCATTGTCGTCATCGCTTTTCTCCGCTAAAAAATCTTCTAGGATAGATTTTAGGCCAAAACGGGAAACGGCGACATTTCTTTGATCGGGCATGCGGCCACAGGGCCTTGACGAGGCTGTAAAATACCTTTTCGATCATCTATTCCTTCGGGACTGCGACTTCATTTGAAACCGACCCGCCAGCAGCGCCTCGCGCGCGCCAAGTTTGCCTTGCCCAGTTCCGTCACGCTGATGTCGATCGCGTGCGGATTCGGCAGTATCGTCCTGTCGGTCGACAACGCCCGCATCGGTGACGCGTCCAATTACCGGCTGGCGGCCCTGCTGCTGGTGGCGGCCGGCGTGTTCGACGCGCTCGACGGTTTCGTGGCGCGCCTGACCAAAACCTCGTCCGAATTCGGCATGCAGCTCGATTCGATCGCCGACGTCATGAATTTCGGCTGCGCCCCGGCCATGCTGCTGTACTGCTATGGCTTCACCCTGCTCGGGCCCGAGCATCCGACCCTGCTGCGCGCGGGCGGTCTGGCCTGCTTCATTTTTGTCGCCTGCGGCGCCTTGCGCCTGGCGCGCTTTAACGTCAGCGTCGGGCGCACCGATCCGCGCTATTTCGTCGGCATGCCGATCACGGCCGGCGCCGCCTGCGTGGCGTCGGTGGTCGTGGCATGGCCGGCGCCGCTCGAGCAGATGGGCCAGGCCCTATGGCTGATCTTGCTGATGGTGGCGGTGGGCACGCTGATGGTCTCGACCATCCGTTTCCCCAGCTCCAAGCAAAAGAAAAGCAAGATGCTGTTCGCCATCCTGGGCGCGGGCCTGGCGCTGCTGGCCTGGATGCAGATGCAGTTCTTTGTGCTGTTCTTCCTGTTGTATGTGAGCGCAACGCTGCTCATCAACATCGGCTGGCAACTGGGATGGCGCGGCTTGCCGCCACCCGAGGTGTATCAGGACTAGGCGAATTTATCGAGCAGGGCCGCCAGTGCGGCGGCGCTCGCTTGCGCATCGTCGAGGTCGCGCGCATTGGCGGTCTGGGTCACGATGCTGGACGTCAGCAGTTGCACGAAGGCGCGGTCAAGCGCCTTGCGCGCCGCTGCCAATTGCTGGGCCACCGCATCGCAGTCGGAAGGGCGGTCGGCAATCGCGATCAATTTTTGCACCCCGCGCAGCTGGCCTTCGATGCGCGCCAGGCGGTGCAGCAAATCCTTCTTTTGCACCCCATTGAGGGCGGTGCCTTCCACGATGTTCAGCGACGCATCCGTCATCGCCGTGCCTACGCGACTTCGTGTCCGCGTGCCGCGCGCAGGATGCTGAACCAGTCCGGCTTGCTCAGCGTGAACTGGGTGCCGGCCACCGCCACCGCGATCGCTTCGATGCGGCCGGTGCCGGTCAAGGGGACCGGGCGGCACGGCAACTGCATGATCCACGCAAACACCACGCTGGCGAAGGGCTGGCCCAGATCGTCGGCAATGCCCTTGATCACCAGGCGCAGGTTGTCGGCATGGTCTTCGCCACCGTTGAACAGGCGCCCGCCCGCCAGCGGCGACCAGATCATGGGCGCCACGCCCAAGTCTTGCAGGCCGTCGAAGGTTTGGTCGAACATCGGGTCCGTGTGCAGGGGCGAGAATTCGACCTGATTGGTCGCCAGTGCGATGCGGCGGTCGAGCGCCTCGAACTGATGACGGCTGAAATTGGACACGCCGAAATGCAGCACCTTGCCGGCCGTGCGCAAGAGCTCGAAGGTGCGCGCCACTTCGTCGAAATCCATGAGCGGATCGGGACGGTGAATCAGCAGAAGATCCAGACGGTCGGTGCCGAGCTGGCGCAGCGATTCGTCGACCGAGGCGACGATGTGCGCCGCGCTCGTGTCGTAGTGCTGGATCGTGTGTTGCGGACGCCGTGGCGACACCAGTTTGATGCCGCACTTGGACACCAGTTCCATGCGGTCGCGCAGCGAGGGCTGCAGGCGCAGCGCATCGCCGAACAGCGATTCGACGCCGTAGCCGCCGTAGATGTCGGCATGGTCGAAGCTGGTGACGCCCAGTTCCAGGCAGCGTTCGATGAACGCCACGCGCTGCTCGACCGACATGCCCCACTCCGTCATGCGCCACATGCCGGCCACGATGCGCGACAGCTCGGGGCCGTTGGCGCGGGTGCGGATGCGGGGGCAGTGCAGGTTGGCGGGCAGGGGGTGGCTCATGGACTTCTTTCTAGAAAATACTTTTCAGAGATTATATACACGTCGCCCTCGCGAACTACGGACGCCCGCTGATCGTGACGTCGCCCTCGCGAAGGCGGGGGCCCATGGCACTTATCCGAATCCGGTAACGTGCCATGGGCCCCCGCCTCCGCGAGGGCGACGCAGTGGTTTGCGCGCTATGAAGTGCTGCGCGCGACAGTCAACTGTTACTTCAGCCAGAGCCGGATCGAATCCCATGCGCGGCCGAAGATCGAGGCCTGGCTCACTTCTTCCAGCGCCACCACCGGCAGTTGCAGCACCGGCTTGTCATCGACCATCATCTTGAGCGTGCCGACCTGGGTATTGAGCGGCAGCGGCGCCACCAGCGGATCTTTGCGTTCGAGCACAGGCTTCATCTTGCCGGCCACGCCCTTGGGCACGGTCACCAGCACATCGTTCGTGAAACCGATCTTGACGGTGCTCGACGAGCCTTTCCACACTTCCGGCTGCTGTACGACCTGGCCCTTGGAGTAGAGCTTGACGGTGTCGAAGTTCTGGAAGCCCCAGTTCAGCAGCTTCTGGCTTTCCTGGGTGCGGGTCTGGTCCGAATTGGTGCCCAGCACGACCGAAATCAGACGGCGCTGCAGGTTGCCGTTCGGGCGCTTGGCCGACGCGATCATGCCGTAGCCGGCGCCTTCGGTATGGCCGGTCTTCATGCCGTCCACGGTCGGGTCCAGCCACAGCAGGCGGTTGCGGTTCGGCTGGGTGATCTTGTTGTAGGTGAAGCTCTTGACCGAGTCGATCTTGTAGAACTCGGGGAAGTCGACAATCACGCGCGCCGCCAGGATCGACAGGTCGTGCGCGGTGGAGTAGTTTTCGGCGCTCGGCAAGCCGTGCGGATTGCCGAACTTGGTGTCTTTCATGCCCATGCGCTGGGCTTCTTTGTTCATCAGGAACACGAACGCGGTTTCGTCGCCGGCCACCGCTTCGGCCAGGGCCACGGCCGCGTCGTTACCCGACTGGACCATGAGGCCGTGCAGCAAGTCGCTGACCGACACCGGCGTGGCCGGATCGATGAACATCTTGGAGCTGCTGGCGTCGACCTTCCACGCTTTGACCGACACGTTGATCATCTGGTTCAGTTCGAGCTTCTTGTCGCGGATCGCGGCGAAGGTCAGATAGGCCGTCATGATCTTGGTCAGCGAGGCCGGCTCGATGCGGGTGTTCGGCTCCTGCGAGGCGATCACCTGGCCGCTGGTCGCGTCCAGCAGCAGCCAGGAACGGGCGGCGATGGTCGGCGGCGGCAGGGTTTGGGCGACCGCGGCCGAGATGGTCAGGACGCTGGCTGCGAGTGCCGCAAGTAATTTTTTCATGGGATTGGTACTCAAAAAGTAGGGATGCAGAAAGAATGCGGCCAATTATAGACCTAGCGCGGGCTGTCACCTTCCCGGCGCCACAGTTGAATCACGAGATTTTTAATGTGGCCAAGCTTGCGATGGAAAAAGTGGTCGGCGCCCGGGATCACGATCACCGGGATATCCTGCGGGCGGGCCCAGTCCAGCACCTGGGTGAGGGTGATGGTGTCGTCGACTTCGCCGTGAATCACGATGGTGTCGGCCGGCACGGTGGGCACGTCCCACTTGCCGGCGGCGGTGCCGACCAGCACCAGGCGCTCGGCCGCACGTCCTTCGGCCTGCAGGCGCTGCTGCAGGCGCGCCATGACAAAGGTGCCGAAGGAAAAGCCCGACAGCGCGACCGGCAAACCCGGATACTGGGCTTGCATGTGTTCGAGCATGAGCAGCATGTCGTCGGTCTCGCCGATGCCATGGTCGTGCACGCCTTCGGAAGCGCCCACGCCGCGGAAATTAAAGCGCGCCGCCACGTAGCCGAGCGCGACAAACGTGCGCGCCAGCGTGGCGGCCACTTTATTGTCCATCGTGCCGCCGTACAGGGGGTGCGGGTGCGCCACCAGGGCGATGCCGCGCGGTGCGTCGGTTGGCAGGTCGAGCAGGCATTCCATCTGGCCGGCATGGCCGGTCAGGGTAAATTTGTCCGAATTCTTGTTCATTTAGATCTTGAGACGGTCGACGACCTTGCCGCCGACGAGATGAGTATCGATGATGTCGTCAATGTCGCTGGTGTCGACATAGGTGTACCAGGTGCCTTCGGGATAGACCACCAGCACCGGGCCTTCGTCGCAGCGGTCCAGGCAGCCGGCCTGGTTGATGCGGATCTTGCCTGCGCCATTCAGGTCGAGCTGCTTGATGCGTTTCTTGGCGTGCTGCTGGGCTTCTTGCGCGCCTTGCTTGCCGCAGCAGGCACGGCCATCTTCGCGCATGTTCATGCAGAAAAAGACGTGTTTTTGGAAATACGGTGTGTCGCTCATGGTCTCTATGCTTGCGTGAGGGAAGTTGCAATGATACGCGTTCTATTGATTTCTGCGATCCGCGACCCGGTTCAGCTTATGTGACGGCAACAAGAGGAACCACAAGGCAAAAAATGGCCACAGCAGCGACAGGAATTGGGCGGCGCCGTTGAAGTTCAGGAATTTGCCCTGGACCCAGCCTTGCAGCGTTGCTGAGAAGTAAGGATTGACCGGAATCGTATTCACCACGATCAGGCTCAGCAGCAAGGTGACGACCGCCAGCCGGCGCTGCGCCACTTGCGGCGCGAAGGCCAGGCCGCCGAGCATGATCAGGCCGATCAGGAAGCCGCCCTGGGCACCCGGTGTGATCCACACGAAGGCATTGTCGGGCGTAAACAGCAGGGAACTGGCGAAGGTCTTGACCAGCAGCGTCGCGCCGATCATGGCCAGCATCAGCCACACGCGCGGGGCGCCCCGGTTGAGCAGGCACAGCATGGTCAGCACGGCGCCGGTCATGCCGCAGGCCGTGATCACGGTTTCCGACAGCCAGTACTGCTCCACGCTCATGGCCGCGCCGGGACGCAGCATGGCCACCAGGTCGATGTCGGCATCCATCCATTGCGACAGCCATTCCGAGAAGATCGGCAGCAGCTGGCCGTGGCCGAACATGTAGCCGAGCGGGTAGATCTGGGCCAGCGGCCACAGCGCCAGCAGCACCAGGCCCTGGCTCGCATGCGGGGCGAACCAGCGCTGGCGCAGCTGGTACAGGCGATTCTGGTTCAGGTAGGAGCGCGCGCCCACCAGCCCGAACATGGCGCCGATCAGGGCCCCGGCCGAATTGGTCATGAAGTCCAGGTTGGACGGCACCCGGCTCGGCAGGTAAGTCTGCACCGCCTCCATCGAGCCCGACACCAGCACCCCGATCAGGGTGGCGCCGATCAGCGCCGGCACCCCGCGCAGGAAGGGATGCAGGGCCGGCACCAGCAGCATGCCGAGCGGGATGTAGCCGATCACGTTGACGACCACGTCGAACACGGTCCAGTACTGCGGCATGGTCAGCGTCAGGAAGGTCAGCGGCGACAGGCCGGCGCCGCGCCAGCCGGTGAACGGGAACCAGCTGGCGTAGATAATGAGCAGCAGGTACGCGAGCAGGGCTGCCCGCGCCACGGGCGATCCGCGCTGCGTCGCCGGTGACGCTTCCGGGTTCATTCTTTGGTCTGACGCAGCGTGGCAAGCCAGGCGACGATGTCGGCGGCGACCGCGTCGGTGGCTGCGGCCAGGGCGCGCGCGCCGCCGGCGGCATCGGCGCTGGTCGCGGCGCTCTTGCGGCTGAAGGTCTTCTGGTCGATCAGCTTGTGGCCCTGGAACAGCGAAGCGCGCAGCACCACGCTGCCGGCGCTGCTGGCCTGGGTGTCGAAGCTGTGGCTGAAGTCATCGAGCTCGGTGCGCAGGATCGCCACGCCGGTCGAGGCGTCGGTCGTGGCCAGCACCTTGGCGCCCGATTGCGCGATGCGCGCTTTCAGGCGCTGGGTCACCAGCTGCAGCGGGGTGGTGCTCCAGCGGCTCTGGGTGTAGCTGCGCGCCTGCAGCGGGTCGGCGTAATTGAGGCGGTAGTACATGCGCTCGTTGTCGAGGGCGGCGGTGCCCGTCACGTCGGTGACCACCACCGCGCCATAGGGCGTGGCGGCCAGCGCGCCAGGGGTGGCCGGGCCGAAGTCGAAGGTGGTCGCGGGGGGCGTCTTGTCGGTGGCGCAGCCGCCCAGCAGCAAGGTGCAGGCAAACAGGGCCAGGAGCAGTCGGGTCGGGATCAGGTTCACGTTGTTCCTCATTTGGTCGGGGCGACGAAGCCTGGCTCGCCAGGTCCGGGAGTGCCGTTGGGCGCGCCGAACAGCAGGCTTTGCGGACGGTCGCTGAAGGTGTTGGCGGTGCGCCGCACGGCGCGCAGCGAGGTGCGCGCTTCGTCGGCCATGTTCACCAGGTGCGGCAGGGTTTGCATTTCGAGGTCGGAGGTGACGCCTTCGAGCGAGCCGCCGACCCGGTCGACGGTCGTGTTCAGGCGCGCGATCGGGCCGTCCTTGGCTTGCAGGCTGCTGGCCAGCTGGTCGAAGTTACGCGTCATCTTGGTGGCGCTGGCCGACAGTTCGTTGAACGAATCCATGCTGCGCTCGGCCTTGGCGGTCAGCTCCGGCAGGCGCGCGATGGTCGGCTCGAGCCGTTTCGGAATCGCCTCGTAGGCATCGGCCGCGCGGCCCACCTTGTCGAAGGCGCCCACGATCTTTTGCTGGTTTTCGGGGCTGAGCATTTTATCCAGGCTGGTGGTGATGGCTTCGGCTTTTTCGAGGATCACCAGGCCGCGCTTTTCCAGCTGGTCGAGCAGGCCCGGACGCAGCGGAATGCGGGGCGGTTTGCCGTTGTCGCTGCCCAGGCGCGGCGAACCGGTCTTTTCGTCGTCGAGCTGGATGAAGGCGATCCCGGTCACGCCCTGGTAGCCCAGCGTGGCGTAGGTTGTCTTGGTGATCGGCGCATCCTTGTCGATCGCCATGTGGATCAGGATCTGCCCGGTGCTGCTCTTGTCGAACACGATGTCGTTGACCTGGCCCACTTCCAGGCCGCGGTAGCGTACCGTGGCTTGCGGATTGAGGCCGGGGATCGATTGCACGGTCGCGATGTCGTAGGCGCTGCGTTCGGTGCGGTCGCGATTGAACCACAGGCCGGCCAGCACGGCCGCGATCAGCAGTGTGATTGTGAAAAAACCCGTCATCAGGGCATGCGATCTGTTTTCCATTTCTTATTTCTCCGATTCGTTCGCAGCTTCCGTTTCATCGAGCACCTCGAGCGCACGCTGTCCGCGCGCGCCCAGGAAGAATTGCTTGATGAAGGGATGGTCCACTTCGAGCACATCGCGGGTCGGTCCGACCGCGATCACATGTTTTTCAGCCAGCACCGCGACCCGGGTCGACAGGGCGAACAGGGTGTCCAGATCGTGCGTGACCATCACCACCGTCAGGCCCAGTTCGCGGTGCAGCGACTGGATCAGGGCCACGAAGGCGTCCGACAGGTCGGGGTCCAGGCCGGCGGTGGGCTCGTCCAGGAACAGCAGTTGCGGCTCCAGGGCCAGCGCGCGCGCCAGCGAGGCGCGCTTGATCATCCCGCCCGACAGGTCGGACGGCATCTTGTTGGCGTGTTCGATGCCCAGGCCCACCATGTGCATCTTGAGCAGCACCGCGTCGCGGATCACGTCTTCGGGCAGGGCGCGCAGTTCGCGCAGCGGGGTGGCGATGTTGTCGAACACGGTCAGCGCCGAATACAGCGCGCCCTGCTGGAACAGCATGCCCCAGTGGTTGCGCATGCGCTGCAGCTGCTCGGCGTCGGCTTCGCTGATGTCTTCGCCGAACACGCGCACGCAGCCGCGCGCCGGCCGCTCCAGTCCCAGCATCTGGCGCAGCAGCACGGTCTTGCCGGTGCCGGAGCCGCCCACGATGGTCAGGATCTCGCCGCCGTAGATTTGCAGGTTCAAGTCCTGGTGCACGACCGTGCGGCCGAACTTGGTCCACAGGCCGGTGATTTCCACCACCGGCGGGCCGACCTCTTCGTCGGGGACCATGTTCAGGCGCTGTTCGCGGCCTTGGGAAACGCATTTTTCCATCAGAACCCCACGTCCGAGAACACGATCGCGAACACCGCGTCGGCCAGGATCACCACCGTGATCGCGGTCACGACCGAGGTGGTGGTGCCGCGTCCCAGACTTTCCGTATTCGGTTTGATGCGCAGGCCAAAGTGGCAGGACACCAGCGCGATCAGGGTGCCGAAGGTGGTGCCTTTGAGCAGACCGATCACGTAATTGGAAAACGGCACCGCATCCGGCAGCGCCTGCACGAAGTAGCGTGCCGACAGACCCAGCTCCACCTTGGCCGCGGCCATGCCCCCGAGCAGCGCCATGCTGTCGGTCCAGATCACCAGCAGCGGCATCGAAATGGCGAGCGCCAGCGCCTTGGGCATGATCAGGCGGTAGCCGTGCGAGATGCCCATCACCAGCATGGCGTCGAGTTCTTCGGTGACGCGCATCACGCCCAGCTGCGCCGTGATCGAGGAGCCCGAGCGGCCGGCCACCAGGATCGCGGCCAGCAGCGGACCGAGTTCGCGGATGATGCTCATGCCGAGCAGGTTGACGATGAACATGTCGCCGCCGTAGGGGCGCAATTGCTGCGCGCTCAGATAGGACAGCACCACCCCGATCAGAAAGCCGACCAGGGCCGTGATGCCGAGCGCCTGGAAGCCTGCGTGGAAAATGTTGGCCGATACCTCGCGCCAGGGGCCGGTACGCGGATGGCGCACAAAATGGCCGAGGTCTTGCACCACTTGCCCGATCAGGCGGATGAAGCCGTGCATGTGCTCGAAGAAGGTGAGCACGCCGCGGCCGAGGATCATCACCGAATTGAGGCGGTTCTTGCGCTCGCGCGGGATTTGCAGGCGGCTGGCCTCTTCGATGCGGGCGAACAGTTCTTCCTGGCGCTCGGCGAGCTTGAGCTGCGCGGGGCGCTGCTTGCCCCACGAATTCCAGAACATTTGGGCGCCGATGTGGTCGAGGCTGGTGAGCTGGCTCAAGTCCCAGTTCACGGCGGTCTGGTCCTTGAGCGAGGCGAGCGTGGCCGACAAGGACTTGATGGCGCCGCACTGTGCCAGCGCATGCACTTGCCATATTCCCGTGGCCACGACCGACTGCGCCCCGCCGGCATCGGCGTGGTTGATGGTTAATGTTGGCGCATTTTCAATCTGCATTGCGCCAGTGTAAAAGAGATTCGCTGTGGCCGCTACCGGAGTTCGTGCGGGACTCACGCGGCAAGATGGCGCGCCTGGCGCGCGGGAGCGTTCACAACCGGTTTGGCCTTCTCGGCGGGCGCGTCGACGCGGCCCGCATAATCGCTGGCCACCAGCGCGCTCGCGTCGGCCTGCGACATGCCGCGCGTCTGCAGCCACTGCCCGACCAGCGCGGCCAGACGGTCAAGCGCGATGCGGTGGGTGGCGTCGGTTTTTCCGTAAATCCAGTCCGAGAAGGCCATGAAATTGGCGAACGGCGCCTCGCCCAGCATCCGTTCGATGGTGTGGGTGAAGCGGCCGGAATTGGCCACCAGGTCCCAGTAACGCGCAAAGCGGACCAGGCGCTGCATGGTGGAAAAGTCGATCAGGCTCGTCGCCAGGATGGTGTACGGCGGATAGGGATCGAACACCATGCCGTATTGCTCGGTATGGCGGATGATGGGCGTGCCGCGCAAGCGCTTGAGGATGCCGAACTGGATTTCATGCGGCTTGAGCGCGACCAGTTGATCGAAACCGCGCGCGAAACTGTCCACGTCTTCGCCGGGCAGGCCGGCGATCAAGTCCACGTGCAAGTGGGCATGAGAATGCTCGCACAGCCAGCGGATGTTGTCGGCGGCCTTGGCGTTGTCCTGCTTGCGGCTGACCAGGGCTTGCACCTCGGGATTGAAACTCTGGATGCCGATTTCGAACTGCAGCGCGCCCGGCGGGAACTTGCTGATGCCTTCCTTGAGCGCATCGGGCAGATGGTCTGGCACCAGTTCGAAGTGGGCGTAAACAGGGTCGTCCGGATTGGCTTCGATCTTATCGAGGAAGAATTGCATGATCTTCAGACTGGTCTTGATATTCAGATTGAAGGTGCGGTCGACGAATTTGAACAGGCGCGCGCCGCGCGCGTGCAGCGCCTCGAGTTCGCCCAGGAAGCTGTCCAGTCCGAACTGCCAGGCTGTCTTGTCCAGTGCCGACAGGCAGAACTCGCATTTGAACGGGCAGCCGCGCGATGCCTCCACATAAATGGTGCGGTGGGCGATATCGTGGTCTGTATACAAGCTATAGGGCAGCGCGATCTCGGCCATGGGCGGCTGTACGCCGGCATGCACCTTCATCAGCGGCTTGGGACCGTTCAAGATCTCGCCGCACAGCTTGGGGAAGGTCACGTCGCCCCAGCCGGTGACCAGGTAGTCGGCCAGCTTCACAATGTCTTGCTCGCCATGTTCGAACGAGACTTCCGGGCCGCCCAGCACGATCGTGACCTGCGGCGCGACGCGCTTGAGCATGGCAACGACCTTGGTGGTCTCGTCGACGTTCCAGATGTAGACGCCAAAGCCGATGATGCGCGGGCTGGAGGCCAGCAGGCGTTCGACGATCTCGGTGGTCTTGGCGCCGATCACGAATTCCTGCAGCCGGGTTTGCTCCTTGAGGGCGCCCATATTGGCCAACAGATAGCGCAGCCCGAGCGAAGCATGGGCGTAGCGGGCGTTCAGGGTGGACAGCAGAATGGACATGGTGGGGCACAAGCAAAGGTCAAGACCGCCATTTTACGCTGCCTTCGGCTGCTGCCTTTCCGACAATTGAGTTGTATGCCCACAACCTGTCAATACTACAGATAGTGCTTTTTCGGGGAATGATCATTAGTATGGGGGTCTTGCTCCATTTCAATAGATGCGTAGTTCCTTATGAATAAGAATGGTGTTGTACTAATCATTGGCTGCTTGTTGGCCTCGGGCGCGCTGGCGCAGCAAATGTACAAGGTCGTCGGTCCGGATGGAAAAGTGACCTATTCCGACCGTCCTCAGTACGAAAAGGCGAACAAGCTGAGCGTGATGAGGTCGTACACGCTGCGTCCGGTCGAACAGCCGGCGCCAGCGGCGCCCAAAACGGGCGCGACTGGAGTGGCGATCGATCCCAATGCGACCATCACCGCCGATGTGGAAGAGGCGATGGTCAATATCATGAACATGAACCAGATCGCCGTCCAGCATCTGCACATGTGCAGCGGCCCCGGCGGACAGGGAGGCAACTATGCGGCGGCCACCAGCAACTGGCGCAAACGTAACGCTCCTTATATAGAGCAGCAAAAGCGATTGCTGATGGAAGTCATGTCGCCCGTCAAGCGTGCCGAAATGAATGACCGGTCCCAGGCTGCGGTCACGGAGATGAGTCGGGCCATTCCGCCCACCCCGCAGGGGCGCAAGGCGTGGTGCGACGGTGCTGTCGCTGAACTGGACAGCAAGCGCGCCGATATCAACAAGCCAGCGATGCTGAGCATCCCGATTACCACCTACAAAGCCAAGTAGTCGGACAGAAATCTGCAAACCTCCCCTTGTCAAAGCTTGGCCCCTTTGCTATAGTTCGCCTCCCGCTGAAAAGCATTCGTAATCAAGTAGTTGCGAGGGTTTCATCGGGAAGCGCATTAAGTGCGCTGCGGTAAAAAAGAAGTTGACGAAGTTTGCGGAATGCTGCATAATCTCATCTCTTCGCTGCTAACGAACACAACGCTTCGTAACAAGCAGCAAGGCAGTACCGAATAAGTTCTTTAACAATTAACAGTCGATAAGTGTGGGCGTTTGATGAAGGTGCCAAGACTTCGGTCTTGAATACTTAAATTATCAAATGTTCACAAAAAAGAAATATAGGCGCTACGAAAGTAGTGGCCTGTCAGTATTTTGAGTGAGCGAATTCGGACCAATGGGACGAATTCGGGCAGAAATGCCCGACAAACAGAGATTGAACTGAAGAGTTTGATCCTGGCTCAGATTGAACGCTGGCGGCATGCCTTACACATGCAAGTCGAACGGCAGCGCGGGGCAACCTGGCGGCGAGTGGCGAACGGGTGAGTAATATA
>Ga0209023_10001871_pt1 | contig 27301 bp, 25 predicted proteins | sample LakOneMetagenome_FD_187468 | JGI IMG/M metagenome (GOLD analysis project Ga0209023, IMG submission 187468) | Freshwater and sediment microbial communities from Lake Erie, Canada (SPAdes) (version 2) | ecosystem: Environmental > Aquatic > Freshwater > Lentic | place: Lake Erie, Canada...
GTTTGTTGTTTAAAACGCCAACTGAGCAGGTTTAAAAGAGGATGTATATGCAGCATTGTTTTGTGATTCCTGTTTATAACCATCCGCATTATATTGAGGCTTTGGTTGCACATTTGCAGCCGTTTCAGTTGCCGATTATTTTAGTCAATGATGGTAGTGATGCAGAATGCACGAAATTGCTACGTGATATTGCTACGCAGTTTGAACAGGTCATTCTCGTTGAACATGTACAGAATCAAGGTAAAGGTCAGGCTGTTATTACGGGCTTGAACAAAGCTTTTGAGCTTGGTTTAAGTCATGCTTTACAGATTGATTCAGACGGACAGCATGATTGGAATGATATTGCCAAATTCATCGACATTTCAAAACAATATCCGCATGCGATGATTATCGGTCAGCCTGTTTTTGATGAAACGGTTCCGAAAGGTCGTTTGTATGGGCGTTATGCAACGCATATTTGGGTGTGGATTAACAGTCTATCTTTTGAGATTAAAGATAGCATGTGTGGTTTTCGGGTTTATCCATTGGCTGAAACACTCTCTGTTATTCAAACTGCCAAATTTCAATTGCGTATGGGTTTTGATAGTGAAATTTTAGTGCGTTTAAAATGGGACAATGTTTCTTTCGTAAATGTCCCGACTAAAGTCATTTATCCTGAGCAAGGCATTTCACACTTTCATGCATGGCGTGACAATTTAGGCATGAGCAAAGCGCATTCACGACTTTTTGCTGGAATGTTGTTGCGTTTACCCAAATTACTCAGAAATAAATACAAAGGTTCAGTAGATGACTGAATCACAATCACCGCAGTGGAATCATTTAAAAGAGAAGGGGGGAATGCTCCCTTTAATGTTGATGTTGGGGTTCTATCGCCTAGGTGGACGAGTATTGTGTCGTATCGTTTTATATTTTGTGATCATGTGGTATTGGCTATTTTCAAATATTGCCAAACAAGCATCCCTGCAATATTTAAACCAATTACATCACTTTGCAGGTGAGCGATCGCCTTTTTCGCAACCACCTACACTCGCGAATAGCTATACACATTTCATGCAATTTGGTGAATGTATTTTAGATAAAATTGAAGGCTGGCTAGGTAATATTCCAGAGCAAAAGCTGAATTTGCATGGCCATGAACATTTTCAAGCACATTATCAAAAAGGTGCAATTATTCTTGTATCACATTTTGGAAATATTGAATTATTACGTGCAATTAAGTCGGAAAATTCACAAAAAATTAATGTGTTGGTTTATCAAAAACATGCAACAAAATTTAATGATTTTTTGAAAAAAATTAATAGTAATGCAGATGTACACCTAATTTCTGTAGACGAGTTAGGTGTTGAAACAGCTGTACTTTTGCAAGAGAAACTTGAACAGGGTGAATGGGTTATTTTGGCTGCCGATCGTGTTCCTGTGCAGTCGCAACGTGTACAACGTGTGAGCTTTTTAGGTGAAGATGCCGATTGGCCACAAGGTGCTTGGATTTTAGCAAGTTTGTTGAAAGTACCATTATTGGCTGTGTTTTGCTATCGGCAACAGCAGCAGTTTGATGTGCATATTCATCTGCTTGCAGAAAAAGTTGAATTGCCACGAGCCAACCGTTTGCTTGCGATGCAAAACTTCACTCGAAAATATGTAGAAGTATTAGAACAGCATTGTATACGTGCTCCTTATCAATGGTTTAATTTTTATAATTTTTGGAATAAGTAGTTGAAAAATAAAGATATGAATATTTTGGTTGTAGGCGAACAAGCTTTAACGATAGAACAAGTGATTGCAGTTGCTCAGAATCAATGTTTGGTAGCATTACCAACTTCGCAACAATGGCAAAACTTGATTCAGCGTGGCGCTGATTTTCTAGATCAATTACTAGAAGAAGAAGGCGTGATTTATGGTGTTACCACAGGATATGGCGACTCATGTTTAGTGGAAATTCCTCCGCATCAAGTCCATGAATTACCACTGCATTTATCTCGTTTTCATGGTTGTGGATTAGGGCAAAACCTTGATTTGATCACAGCACGTGCAGTTGTGGTGACACGTTTGTGTTCACTGGCACGTGGTTATTCAGGTGTATCTTTGGTATTGCTCGAGCGCTTGGTCTGGATGCTCAATGAAAATATTATCCCTGTAATTCCGTCGGAAGGTTCAGTCGGAGCAAGTGGTGACTTAACACCATTGTCTTATATTGCAGGTGCATTGGTTGGTGAGCGTGATGTTTATCAAAAAGCGCAAAATAAAATCGTGCCGATTGCACAAGTTTATGCTGAATATCAACTTGATGCTTTAGTGCTACGACCTAAAGAAGGTTTAGCACTGATGAATGGCACGGCTGTGATGACCGCAATTGCTTGTTTAAATTATAAAAAAGCTGAACAAATTTCATTACTTAGCACCTTAGTGACTGCAATGAACGTTTTGGCTTTGGAAGGCAATCCAAGTCATTTTGATGAGGTTTTATTTGCACAAAAACCACATCAAGGTCAGCAAAATATTGCTGCTCAGCTTCGTGATTGGTTGAATAGTGACGTTCAAACTGAACATCAAAGTCCACGTTTGCAAGACCGTTATTCATTACGTTGTGCACCGCATGTGATTGGTGTTTTTGAAGATTCGAAAACGTGGTTACGTCAATTTATTGAAAATGAACTCAATTCAAGTAATGATAATCCATTGATTGATCCTGTGAATTTACGTGTTTTACATGGTGGTCATTTCTATGGTGGACATATTGCTCAAGCCATGGACAGTTTAAAAATCATGATTGCCAATATTGCTGATTTGATGGATCGCCAACTGGCACAATTGGTGGATCACAAAATGAATCATGGTTTACCACGTAATTTGACGGGTTCGAGTCTTGAACGTTTACCGTTAAATCACGGTTTTAAAGCCGTTCAAATCGGTGTGTCTGCATGGACAGCAGAAGCTTTGAAGCAGACTTTGGCTGCGTCTATATTTTCTCGTTCTACAGAATGTCATAACCAAGATAAAGTGAGTATGGGCACGATTGCAGCACGAGATGCCAGTCGAGTGATTTTATTGACAGAGCAAGTCATGGCTGCTTTAAGCTGTGCGGCAGTGCAAGCCATTCAACTGAGAGGATTGAGTGAACAATTGGGAGAGGTGTTAACGCAGTTCCAACATTGGGTGCTTGAAAGCTTCACTTTTGTAGAAGAAGATCGTGCTTTACAACATGATTTACAACGTTTGGTTGACCGTTTTGAACAGCTTGAATTACTAAATTCAACTGATCAAAGTTTGAAATGGCACTAATTTGAAATGGAGCTGAGTTATGCATGCTGATGTCATTATTGAAATTCCATTTCATGATGTTGATACCATGAATATTGTTTGGCATGGTCATTACATTAAATATTTTGAAATCGCTCGGTGTAAATTATTAGATGAGTTTGACTATAACTATGTACAGATGAAAGATTCTGGTTATGCATGGCCAGTCATAGAAAGTTATGTACGCTATGTACAAGGCATCGAATTTCAGCAAAAAATTCGAGTGCGAGCTATCTTAAAAGAGTGGGAAAATCGTTTGAAAATCGAGTATCAAATTTTTGATACGAATACTGGAAAACGCTTAACCAAAGGATTTACATCGCAAGTTGCAGTGAATATTGAAACACGTGAAATGTGTTTTCAATCGCCACAGGTTTTATTTGATCGCTTAAATGCTTGGTCAATGTTCTCAGCGACTTAGTTTAAATCTTAAAAGGAAATGCTCATGAAGCAAAATTCAACTTCGATGTTTCAACAAACACAATCTATTTATTTGATGTTGAGTTTAAAGTCGGTTGTCTTATCGAAAGCGATGAAGTCTTTGTGGATGTTCATGAGCCTAGTTTTGAGCATGCTGTTTTGTGCAACATTTGCAAATGCTGCGCAGGCGCAAAGTACGCAAGTGGGGCAGATTTTTAAACAATTATCAACCACACCAACTGTTCGTGCCAATTTTCAACAGCAAAAAAAATTAGCTTCTTTGAATAAAACCTTTGTTTCAAACGGCACAGTATTATTTTCTAAACAATATGGTGTGTTGTGGCAAATTCAAAAACCTGTACAAGCCAGTTTAATCGTGACGCCTAAAAAGTTGGTTCAAAAAACTCAACGAACCTATAGCCAAATTGAAATTGATAAATCACCTTATGGTTCAGTTGCAACCATGTTTTTACAGTTAATGTCAGGTAATGAAACGGCTTTGGCGAAGAATTTTAATATTGTGTCTGCAAATTACACACCTACGCAATGGAATGTGACTTTGACACCGAAAAGTAGCTTATTTAAAAAATTATTTGATCGTGTTGAGGCGCAAGGGCAGCGCTATGTAGACCGCATTGTCATTACTGAAAAATCCAATAATTCGACTGTTATTCAATTTAGTCAGCATAACCCTCAACCTGTTCAACTTACGGCTTCAGAAGATGCACTTTTCAAATTGGCCAAATAAATTTACAGCACTCTGGGTCGGCATTTTATTGTGTGTTGCATCCAGTTTGGTGTATTCATGGTTGAAGCATGACATTCATATTCAAACCAATATTTTTGCATTATTGCCAAAAGAACATCAGGATGTGCAACTAGAAAAGACGCAAGAATATGTCAATCAACAACTGAATAATAAAGTCTTTTTGGTGATTGATGCATCAAATGATCAGGCCTTGCAACAAGCTACAGATATTTTGAAGCAACAAGTGGCAGACTCTCAATTATGGCAACCGTTAAAGCCACAATTGGATACGGAAAAATTTGCACAAACTTTATACCAATATCATGCAGGCTTAGTCAGTGCAGAAGACATTGAGCTGTTAAAAAAACAAGATTATACGGCTTTGACTGAGCAAGCGCTTTTACAGATTATGAGCCCTGGTATGCCTATTAGCGCAGACCTGTTAAAGAAAGATCCGCTGTTACTTTTTCCTCGTTTTGCTATGGGGTTGTTTAATCAAAAAACAGATCAAACCATTGATATGGAACAGGGCTTTGCCACCATCCATGATGAGCACGGCAATTCTCGTTTCTTTAGTTTAGAATTAACCCAAAGCCCATATAATATTGATTATCAAGAAAAGACATCTGCTTGGATGCAACAGGTTGATGCTGAATTAAACAAACTGAATGTTAAAACACATTGGACTGGAACGCTGCTCTTTTCAAGTTTTGGCACGCAGTCTGCTGAAAAAGAAATTTCAACCATTGGTTTAGGTTCAAGCTTAGGTGTTTTATTACTGGTCTGGTTTGGTTTTAGATCATTACGTCCAATGCTCACTGAGTTTATTGCAGTGAGTAGTGGAATTTTGGTTGCGTTTGCAATAACACATTGGGTTTTTGGTGAAATTCACCTCATGACTTTGGTGTTTGGCGCAAGCTTAGTCGGTGTATGTGTCGATTTTTCTTTTTATTTTATGGCATTGCAATCACAACATCGTAATACAAATGGCTTTACGATTTTAAAACCCGTTTTGCCTAGCTTATTTATGGGCTTGATGACCACTTTGGTTGCTTATGTCTTCCTGACCTTTACGCCTTTTCCCGGTTTCCGTCAGATTGCTGTATTTTCAATTGTTGGGCTGAGTGCTGCTTGGATCACCAGTATTTTACTGTTACCCCGTTTAAAAGCACTGAACGCACAACCTGCGATAAATACCTTAGGTTTTATTGGACAAGCTCGAGCTTATTTTTTACAACGTCCTATTTTACGTTATGTTGTGATTGCTGTAATCATTCTCGGATCGATCACAAGTCTATCTTTCTTAACCGCCAATGATGATATTCGTAATTTACAGAGTATGGATCAAAAGCTTAAACAAGAAGACCGTTATGTACGTGAGCGTTTCGGACAGCAACAAAGTAGTGATTATTTCGTCATTCGTGCGGAAAATACAGCACAGCTTGAGCAACAAGAACAAACATTATTGACCAAATTAAGCCAGCTGAAGCAACAAGGGCAGTTGCAAAATTTTCAAGCAATCGGCCAATCTGTACCATCTATGGCGATGCAACAGACCAATATCCAATTATTACAACACATTCCAGTCAGTGCATTGAAAGCTTATGCTAAATCAATGCAACTGAATGAAGACGATGTCATCACATGGCAAAAACAATTGACAAATCAGCCTTTATTGACAATAAACGCATTTCAAGATCATCCTTTGGCTTTTTTACAGCCAAATGAAACTGAACGTTTGGTTTTGGTTCAAGGAATTTCGCATTCTCAAAATATACAGCAGCTTGAAACTGCACAAATTAAACTATTGCAACCCGTAAGCAGTCTATCGAAGTTATTTCAAGAGCATCGTATTCAGGCACAGTATTTATTGTTGTATGCCTTAATTGCTCTCGTGATTGGCTTAGGTATTATTTATGGAATTGGCTCAATCATTGCGTTAATTTTACCTGTAAGTTTAGCTTTACTCAGTACTTTTGCAGTACAAGCATGGCTAGGCGTAGAAATTAACCTATTCAGCATTATGGGGACATTTTTAATTATTGGGATTGGTGTGGATTATGCGATTTTTTATCGGCATGGACATGACCATCCACAGGTCGTTGGCATGGCTTTATTTTTATGTATGATGTCGACTTTACTTGGCTTTGGATTGTTATCCTTTAGTCATACTTATGCCATTCATTGTTTTGGTTTGACCGTTTTATTGGGTGTGATTTTTTCGTTTGTATATGCCACAATTTTTACCAAAGCAGATGATCAGCACCGTATTATTTTACAAAATCAGCAAGATAGCTGAAAACAAAGAGAGAATAATGAATTCAGTTCAACAAACAGATATTTTAATTATTGGTGCAGGTCCATCTGGAAGTTCGGCAGCCGCATTATTATGTCAAAAAGGCTATGCTGTTACGATTATTGAAAAACAATATTTTCCGCGCTTCTCGATTGGTGAGTCTTTACTTCCTCAGTCAATGGTTTTTTTAGAAGAAGCAGGCTTATTAGACATTGTTAAAAACCATGTCGATGAATATGCCTTTCAATTTAAAAATGGTGCGACATTTTTAAAAGGTCAACAACGTAGTTTTTATGATTTTACTGAAAAATTCAGTGATGGCCCAGGGACAACATGGCAAGTACGTCGTGCCAATTTTGATCAGCTTTTAGCACAGCAAGCAGAGCAATATGGTGCTGAAATTCGTTTTGGGCATGAAGTTATCGCTGTTGATGTTGCAGTACAAAATCCAATTTTAACGGTTAAAGATGAACACGGTACGCAGTATCAAATTCAGGCCAAATTTTTACTCGATGCCAGTGGTTTTGGGCGAATTTTGCCTAAATTTTTGGATTTAGAAAGTCCATCTAATTTTCCTGTGCGTCGTGCTATTTTCACGCATATTGAAGATGGAATTTTGAATAACCCTGATTTTGATCGTGAGAAAATTTTAATTACAGTACATGAAAAAGACCCTCGTGCATGGTATTGGTTGATTCCGTTTGCTGATGGTCGTTCTTCGTTTGGGATTGTTGCAGAACAAGATTTCTTTGAAAATTATCAATTTGACGATACCAGCGCAGAAACTTTACAGGCTACATTTGAACGTATTCTTGCAGATGATCCAGCCCTATCTCATGTATTACGTCATAAAAAGTTTGATACGGCTGTGAGAACTTTGGTTGGATATTCTGCCAATGTGAAACATTTAGCAGATCGTAATTATGCGTTGTTGGGCAATGCAGGTGAGTTTTTAGATCCTGTGTTTTCTTCAGGTGTAACGATTGCTTTGAAATCCTCAAGTTTGGTTGTGCCATTGCTTGAACGGGTTTTAAAAGGTGAAGCGGTTGATTGGATGCAAGAATATGAGAAGCCTTTAAGAAAAGGGATTCACGTATTTCGTGCATACGTTGAGTCATGGTATGAAGGCGAGTTTCAAGATGTGGTTTTTTCCAAAAATCAAAATGATAAAATTCGCCGTATGATCGCATCGTTATTGGCAGGCTATGCATGGGATGATAAAAATCCGATTCATAAAAATCCCAAACAACGTTTAAGCACCTTAGCTGAATATTGTCGTGAGGAGCAGTCACAAATTAATCCAATAGGAATTGAATGATGTTGCATAGATGGAAACATTGCACTTTGGCAATCTTGCTGATCTTGCCTTTAACTGCATGTCAGCAAATGTTGCCCAAAGCACAAGGTCTCGTCAATTCACAATGGACAGCTCAGCAATATCAACGGCAAGATTTGGTTGAAGTACAATGGAAACAACATAGTTTTAGCTTTCTGTTATATCAACAACAGCAAGATCAAAACTTGGATTTCTTAGCATTAAGCCTCACAGGGCAGCAACTTTTTAAATTACATTTTGATGGGAAACAGGTAACGGTAGAGCAACGAATTGAACAAATGAAACTTTTACCTTTTGATTTTTTAGTTCGAGATATTTTATTTGCAACCTATCCAAATTTTATTGCACATCCACCTGAAAATGTTCAGGTGAATCGCTCACAACAAGATAATTCAATGAATATTGAAGATATCTTGATCCATCAAAACAAGGTGCTCACGATTCGACATACTCAAGATCATATTGAGTTGGATAATATACAGGTACCGTATCAAATGGTGTTTAGCGAAGTGCCAAATACTTTGGAAAATAATGAGTAGGTGCCAAAATGCCTGAATTAATTGATCAAAATAATCCAGCTGTTGGTATTCAGTTCAGTGTTGGCTTATCTGCTTTGGGTTCGACCACGACACAATTAAAACAAGCTTTGACGAGGACTGAAAATACTTTAAGTTTAAGTCATGCATTCATTGCTGAAAAAGAGCTATGGGTAGGTGCTTATCCTTTTGAATTGATCCAACAAGTTCCAGTAAATTTAAAAGCATTTGAAACACGTAATTTACGTTTTGCTTTGACCGCTTTACAACATGTTGAAGCCGATATTCAAAATTATGTTGCTCAGTTTGAAAATAAACGCCTTGCCATTGTAATCGGAACATCCACTTCAGGTATTGCAGATAATGAGCCTGAATTAAAACGTTATTTTCAAGGTGATCACACGATACAAGTCAAGCAGAAGAAACAAGAGATGGGGTGCTTAGCCAAAGCTTTACAAGCTTATTTGGGGTGGGACGGCTTGGCATATACCATTTCTACGGCATGCTCATCGAGTGCAAAAGCATTTGCTGCAGGACAACGTTTGATTAATGCAGGACTTGCAGATGTTGTATTGGTTGGTGGTGTAGACACGTTATGTCAATTGACTTTGAATGGTTTTAATAGCTTAGAAAGTTTATCCGATGCAGTGTGCCAACCTTGCGGTCAAGATAGAGATGGAATCAATATCGGTGAAGCCGCAGCTTTATTCTTATTGTCTAAAGAAGTTGCACCTGTCATGTTAATGTCGGCTGGAGAATCAATGGATGCATGGCATATTTCTGCACCACATCCTGAAGGCGAGGGTGCGGCCAAAGCGATGCAAACTGCTTTAAATATGGCTCATTTAAATGCAACTGAAATTGGTTATTTAAATATGCATGGCACGGCTACTCCACAAAATGATGCAATGGAAATCAAAGCCGTACAAAAAGTGTTTCAACATTATGCTGTGCCTTTGAGTAGCACAAAGCATAAAACTGGACATTGCTTGGGTGCTGCGGGAGCGATTGAAGCGATGATTTGTAACCAAATTTTAAAAGATCAAGATTGGTTACCTTTGCATCAACAAGGTGTTTTGGACAATGAATTGGCAGAGCAGAATTATGTGATTCACTCAAGTTTGGATCAACCAATTCAATATGTTATGTCCAATTCATTTGCTTTTGGTGGTAGTAATATCAGTTTAATTTTTGGAACACAGCTAAAATGAATTCGTCTGAATGCTTAAATGCAATTGATTTCATTCCGCATGAAAAACCGATGGTTTTTATTGATCATGTTGTAGAAATAGGCGATAACTTTGCTATAGCTGAATTATTGATTCGCCCAGAGTTGATGTTTTGTGAACAACAAGGTTTGCCAACATGGTCGAGCATTGAATTGATGGCACAAACGATTAGCCTATATGCAGGTGCTCAAGGTGGAAAGTTAGGACAAAAACCAAAAATTGGCTTTCTTTTAGGAACACGTAAATTACATTTACCTGTGCCTTTTTTTGAAATAGGTGAAACAGTCACAATCCGAGCAGAAAAACAGTATTTACATGAAGGATTGGGACAATTTGCCTGTGAAATTTATTATCAAAACCATACAATCTCGGCAATGTTGAGTGTGTATGAACCTGAAGAATAACGACAGGTTTTAATGATTAGGATAAAAGTGTGACAAGAAGAGTTTTAGTAACAGGGTCGAGCCGAGGCATTGGAAAAGCGATTGCATTACAGTTGGCAGAAGCAGGTTTCGATGTCACAGTACATGCACGTTCAAAAAAAGCAGAAGCAGAACAAGTCGCTACAGAAATTAAAGCATTGGGAAGACGTAGTCACGTTCTTTTATTTGATGTAACAGAACGAGAGCAAGTACGACAGTTATTAGAACAAGATATAGCCGAACACGGTGCATTTTATGCTGTGGTGTTAAATGCTGGTTTAACGCATGATGCCGCCTTTCCTGCACTCACTGATAATGATTGGGATGAAGTTATTTCTACCTCTTTGGATGGTTTTTATAATGTATTAAAGCCATTAGTCATGCCAATGATTCGCCTGAAACAAGGTGGGCGTATTGTCACTATGTCTTCAGTATCTGGTGTGATGGGAAATCGTGGACAGGTGAATTATAGTGCTGCAAAAGCTGGTTTAATTGGTGCAACCAAAGCTTTAGCACTCGAATTAGCCAAAAGAAAAATTACAGTCAACTGTGTTGCACCCGGTTTAATTGAAACCGAAATGGTCAGTGATGAAGTTCAGGAACATGCCTTAAAAATGATTCCGATGCAACGCATGGGACAAGTCGATGAAGTTGCCAAAGTCGTTAAATTTTTATGTAGCGATGATGCAAGTTATATCACCCGCCAAGTCATTTCAGTCAATGGAGGATTGATTTAATGAAGCGTGTTGTCGTTACAGGCATGGCTGGGATCACTTCATTAGGTGAAACGGCAGACTCTATTTTCGAACATATTGCAGCAGCTAAGAATGGCATTCGCTATATGCCAGATTGGGAAGTTTTTGCTGATTTGCGCTGTAAAATAGCAGGTGCTGTTGACCATTTTGAAATTCCTAAACATTTTAATCGTAAAGTCACACGGGGAATGGGCCGTGTTGCCTTAATGTCTGTGATCAGTGCTGAAAAAGCGTTGATTGATGCAGGTTTATTGAATGACCCGATTTTACAAAGTGGTGATACAGGCGTTGCCTTTGGTTCTTCAGCAGGGAGTGTGAATGCCGTTGCTGAGTTTGGTTCAATGTTATTGGAAAATAACATGAGCAAAATCAATGCAACGACCTATATTCGGATGATGTCACACACCAGTGCTGTGAATATGACCGTATATTTTGGACTAAAAGGGCTGACATTACCGACATCGAGTGCATGTACTTCGGGTTCAATGGCAATTGGTCAGGCTTATGAAGCAATCAAGTATGGTAAACAGACCGTCATGTTTGCAGGTGGTGCCGAAGAATTGAGTGCGGCAAGTGCGGCTGTGTTTGATGTATTGTTGGCAACCAGTGGTATGAATGATCATCCTGAACGTTCTCCACGTCCTTTTGATCGTGATCGTGATGGATTGGTCGTTGGTGAGGGCGCAAGCTGTTTAATTTTAGAAGAATATGAACATGCGATAAATCGTGGTGCAAAGATTTATGCAGAAGTCATCGGCTATGGCAGTAATACCGATGGTCAGCACGTCACACGTCCAGACTCTGAAATGATGGGACGTTGCATGGCATTGGCATTAAAAGATGCGCAAATATCAGCAGATCAGATTGATTATGTTAATGCGCACGGAACAGCGACAGATCAAGGTGATATTGCTGAAACCCAAGCAACGGCAAGAATTTTAGGTCATAAACCAATTAGTTCATTGAAAAGTTATTTCGGTCATACTTTAGGTGCGTGTGGTGCGATTGAAGCATGGCTAAGTATTGAAATGATGCAGCGCAAGCAATTTGTTCCAACATTAAATCTAGAAAATATTGATCCATTATGTGGTGACTTGGATTATATTGTGGGACAAAATCGAGAAATAAATGCCAAAATTTTCATGAGTAATAATTTCGCCTTTGGGGGAATTAATACTTCTATTATTTTTAAAAAATTAGATCACTAACGAGGGTATAACATGTCTATTCAATCTATTAAAAAAATCGTGATTGCTTTAGCTCTATCAACAACTGGCATGGCTTCTGTACATGCAGCAGATACGATACATCAATTTAATTTCCAAGAAGCGGTTAACCGTGCTGTTGCAGATGGTTTTTTAGATGGCTCTGTTAAATTCTATTTGGCAGGGACGAAATCTGGCGGTAAAGTGATTGAAAAAGGCTTAGTGACTAATAAGAAAACCAATGGTTTTGCTAAATCTGCTGAATCTTCTTGTGATCATGTTTTGCGTTCTGCACTTATTCAATTCCAAAATACAGCGAAAGAGCGTGGTGCAAATGCTGTGACCAATCTTGTGAGTTTCTATAAGTCGAATGAAACACGTAGCACGACTACCTATGATTGTGCTAAAGGAACTGCGATTGCAGGTGTTGCTTTGAAAGGCGATATTGTAAAGTTCTAAGTTAGAACGCAGCGGTTAGGTTGAAATGAGTCAATGAAAATGAATGAAATAAAAATACATTTAATCGCATTGGCTCAAATTTTAGCTTTAGACCGAGATCAATTCAAAGATTTTCCTAGCTATAATCAATATAAGAAAAATCAAATTTATCAATATCGTAATCTAGTTTTATCAGATTTACTGCATGTTGAAATTAACGACCAATCCATTGCCAAAACTGAATATGGTAAACCCTATTTAACGGATTATGCTCGTGTTGCATTTAATCATTCTCATAGTCAAAAACATTATGCACTTGCCAATAGTTTGCGTGTGCAGGACGTCGGTATTGATGTAGAGGACTTAGATCGGGTTGTGCGTTTTGAAGCTTTAGCCAAACATGCTTTTCATCCTGATGAGTATCAAACTTGGCAGGATTTAGATTTTGATTTGGCTTATTGGTTTAAAGTCTGGACCACGAAAGAAGCAGTTTTAAAGGCTTCGGGTTTGGGGATTCGTTTAAGTCTGAATGAATTGAATACGCATGCGCATCCTATCAATGATGGTGGTATATGCACGCATCCACTCTTGGGTAGTTTTGCTTATCAAAATTTTAATTTAGGTCATGTGATGTTGACGGTATCTTGGCGTTCAGCGTTGTCTTGTAATGGTTTTGCATTTCCGAATATTCAAATTATTCAGCATTGATTGGTATAAGATTTAATAACCTTCAAAGCATAAAAAAGCCCATCCGAAGATGAGCTATTTTTATTTTAAAGCTGAAAATTAATGCGGAATATGTTCTTCATCTTCAAATTCAGGTTTAACTTGTACAATAAAGTCTTGACGGTTTAGACCACGCCATAATGCAAATGCTGTACCGATATAAATCGAAGAATAAGTACCGACAAATACACCAATAAACATAGCAACAGAGAACCAATGTAGACCATCACCACCTAAGAACATCATTGCCAGTACAACCAGTAATAATGTCATAGAAGTGTGAATAGTACGTTTTAAGGTTTCTGTCAAAGCAATGTTGACGATTTCTAAAGGCGAAGCACCACGAATCTTACGGAAGTTCTCACGAATACGATCTGATACAACGATGTTATCGTTCAATGAGAAACCGATTAATGCCAAGACTGCTGCTAAAACAGTTAAGTCGAATGGCCATTGCATCATTGCGAAGATACCAATGGTCACGATCACGTCATGCAGTAATGAAAGTACTGCACCGACTGCCAGTTTAAATTCAAAACGAATGGTGACGTAGATCAGCATGAGGAGCATTGCTAAGGCTACAGCACCCGCAGAACGTAAATACAGCTCGTTACCTACTTGACCACCGACTGAGTCTACTTTATGTACGACAGCAGGGTTATTTGGTAATTGAACTGCTTTAGTCAATGCATTACTCAAGTCTTCAACATTGACCTCTTGCGGAGGCATACGCACGATGAGATCTTTGTTACTTCCCAAAGTTTGTACAACAGCATCTTTAAAGCCTGCTTTGTCTAAAGTCGCAATGACTTCAGCAGGTTTTGCTGCAGATTGATAATTCAATTCCGCAGAAACACCACCAGTAAAGTCTAAACCAAGGTTTAGTCCTTTAGTGACAATAAAGAAAATACTGGCAATGGTCAGGATGATTGAGATGATTGCCGCTGGTTTGGCAATCTTCATGAAATTAATTACATGCTCATCATCTGGGCGTCCGTATTTCTTTTTCGGTTGAGTCACATCAGTCATCATAGATCTCCTTATATGCTCAACTTATTCAAGTTACGCTTTTTGCCATAGATCAACTGGATGATTGCACGAGTTACGGTAATAGAAGTAAACATCGAACAAACAATACCAATCATCAATGTAACAGCAAAGCCTTTGATCGGGCCTGTACCAATAGCAAACAGGATAAACGCAACCAAGAACGTGGTTAAGTTTGAGTCGAGAATGGTGTTATATGCTCGATCATAACCTGCGATAATGGCCTGTTTGGGTGAGGCACCCCAGCGCATTTCTTCTCGTATTCGCTCACAAATCAGTACGTTGGCATCGACGGCCATACCGATGGTGATCACGATACCTGCAATACCCGGAAGGGTAAGGGATGCACCAATCCACGACATAATCGTCAATAACATTGCCAAGTTTACAACCAGGGCAAAATCTGCAATTAAACCAAATAGACGGAAGAAAACCACCATCCACAGTGCAACAAGGGCAAAACCTACAATCGTAGATGTTACACCTTTATCAATATTTTCTTGACCAAGGCTCGGTCCAACCACACGTTCTTCTACAAAATACATTGGCGCAGCCAGTGCACCTGCACGTAGCATCAATGCAAGTTCGGCAGATTCTTGTGGAGAGTCTAAGCCCGTAATACGGAATGAAGAACCCAATACAGCTTGAATGGTTGCAGCATTAATCACTACAGATTCTGTATAAGGTGTACGTACTTCAGTCATTGCACCTGTTACAGGGTCTGCAACAGAAGTAATTTTCTGTTTATTTTCAATAAACAGTACCGCCATACGTTTACCAACAGCATTACGTGTTGCATCAGACAATAACTTACCACCAGCCGTGTCTAGGGTAATGTTTACCTCAGAACCACCAGTATCTTGGCTAAAGCCACTTGATGCATTTTGAACACGCTCACCTGTTAAGATGCGATTACGATTCAATAAAAGCTCTTTACCGCTGTCTAAAGATTCATAAGCAAAAACTTCAGTACCCGGCGGTAATGGTTGACCATTATATTTCCCCGTCATACGGTCAATATATTGATCATTTAAATCAGAAACCAAACGGAATTCTAAGTTCGCAGTACGACCTAAGACACGTTTTGCTTCAGCTGTATCTTGTACACCAGGAAGTTCAACCACAATACGGTTGCTACCTTGGCTTTGTACCAATGCTTCAGCGACGCCAAGTTCGTTAATACGATTACGTAAAGTCGTTAAGTTTTGGTTCAATGCATAAGATTGGATTTCTTGCTTAGTTGTATCGTTATACGTCAGTTTTAGCGTAGAACCTGTGTCAGTTGCTAAAGCTTGTTGGTTGTACTTATTACCTTCACGACGTAAAAAGTCCATGACAGTTGCACGGTCATCATTGTTCGCAAACTGAATCGTAATCGTGTTGTTATTTAAAGTTAAGCTATTGAACTTGACTTTATTTTCACGGAATTCACGACGTAAATCAGCTGCAGATGTTTCCATACGCTGTGCAATGGCTTTATCCATATCTACTTCAAGTAGGAAATGAACACCACCACGTAAGTCCAAACCAAGCTTCATTGGTTTAGCACCAATTTTTTGCAACCACTCAGGTGTAGTTGGCGCAAGGTTTAACGCAACAGTATAGTTTTCACCTAGGCCTTTGCTTAACGCATCTTTGGCTTTCAACTGCGCATCAGATGTACTTAAACGTAGAAGAGCAGCGTTGTTGGTGAAAGTATTATCATGACTGTTAATATTTTCGCTTTTTAAAATTTGCTCTGCTTTCTGTATCACAGTCTGATCAATTGTGGTACCTGCCTTGGCGCCAGAAATTTGAACAGCAGGCTCATCAGGATACAGACTTGGCAGTGCGTATAATGTACTGATTACTAAAACAACTAGAATCAATATATATTTCCATGCAGGGTAACGCATTCGCTTTCTTCTTAAAATGAAAAAGTCGTGCTCATGCACGACCGTTTTATGATTAAAGGTTATTTAATGTGCCTTCAGGTAATACTGAAATGACACTTGCACGTTGAACTTTTACTTCATTTCCTTTGCTTAATTCAACAACTGCAAAGTCACCATCAATTTTCAAAATGCGACCCATTAAGCCACCTGCAAATACAACTTCACTGCCAACACCTAAACTTTCGATTAAATTACGATGTTCTTTTGCACGTTTTGCTTGAGGACGCCAAATGAGGAAGTAGAAAATTGCGACAAATACTGCAATCATCAATAAGTTTGCCATCATACCAGGCCCTTGAGCGGGAGCGGCTGCAGCGTGAGCAGAAGAAATAAATAAGCTCATTTCAGTTTCCTAAAGTTAAAAAATTTTGTCATTTTCATGACTTTTAAATTGACTTGTTCAGCAATTTACCTTGTCTTGGAGTTCAGCGCAAATACTGTTGAATTAATCTTCAATGCAGACAGATATTGGGGCATTAGTTTTCAGGACAAGGAGGAACTTCTAAACCACGACGTTGATAAAAATCGACAACGTATTCATCAAAAGTTCCATTGTCTAATGCATCACGAATATCTTGAGTAAAACGTTGGTAATAGCGTAAGTTATGGATTGTGCCTAACATTGAAGCTAGCATTTCGCCACATTTTTCTAAATGGAATAAATAAGCACGGGTAAAGTTCGTACAGGTATAACAATCACAATGTGGGTCTAATGGACGCTGATCATGGCGATATTGACTATTACGAATACGCACTAAACCGTCAGTCACAAAATAATGTCCATTTCGTGCATTACGAGTAGGCATCACACAGTCAAACATGTCGACACCACGACGAATTGCTTCAACGATGTCTTCAGGTTTACCAACACCCATTAAATAACGTGGTTTGTCTTCTGGCATTTTGGCAGGTAAATAATCTAAAACTTTGATCATTTCCTCTTTAGGTTCACCAACCGATAAACCACCAATTGCAAAACCATCAAAATCAATTTCTTTTAGGCCGTTTAAAGACTCTTCACGAAGGTCTTCATACATACCGCCTTGAATGATTCCAAACAATGCATTTCTATTTTTCAATACATCGTGATGTTGAGTTTTGCATCGTTTCGCCCAACGCAATGAAAGCTGTAATGATTTTTGTGCTTCTTCATGAGTTGCAGGATAAGGCGTACATTCATCAAAAATCATCACGATATCTGAATTCAAGGTATGTTGAATATCCATTGAAATTTCAGGTGATAAAAAGACTTTAGAACCATCAATCGGCGAGCGGAAGGTCACACCTTCTTCTTTGATTTTACGCATTGCGCCCAAGCTAAATACTTGGAAACCGCCTGAGTCAGTTAAAATCGGTTTACCCCATTTCATAAACTCATGTAAGCCACCATGTTCACGAATGACGTCTAAACCGGGTCTTAAATAAAGATGGAAGGTATTCCCTAAAATAATTTGAGCTTTGATATCTTCGATATCACGAGGAAGCATACCTTTAACAGTACCGTAAGTACCCACAGGCATGAAAACAGGTGTTTCTATTACACCATGTTCTAAAGTTAAACGACCACGACGGGCACGCCCCGACTGACCTAATTTTTCAAACTTCATAAATGACCTAAATCTGGCGGAAAAACAGTCCGCTGATTGATAATTGCAAAAGGAGGCTATTTTCCCTGATTTTGTGGTCGAATACCAGTCATGTTGTTTTTCATTATGTTTAAATTTAAAAATGAGGATTTAGGAACATGATTGAGATTTTTAAAGACGATTTTAAAATATTGAACGGTTTTATCAGTTGATGATTTTTATGATCTAAAAAGAAAAAAGAGCAATAGCCCGTTGTTCCTATTTCTCAAACAGGGCATACGAAATTGGATAACGAATTTATTTGTAAGTTGGCGAAAAATCTCAAAAATCCGACATCTCATTTTAAGTCTTATAAAAATAATGAATTCTTTCAATGATGTCTTCTTTACTTAGTGCAAAGTCATGGTTATCTATGGTTGAGATATGACGAACTAAATTTTGAATATGAAGATTTGCTTCATTAAATTCAGGTTCAAATGTGAGTAAATAAGCTTGATGAGCGACAAATAAGGAGTCAAAAGGCTCAACCATTTCCACAATTTGAGCTAAATCAATCAGTATATCTTTATCTGCCTGATTGAGCTTAATGGGCAGGTGATTGATTGTATTCGACTGAATTTTAGAGTCTGCAATACATTCAAATAATAATGAAGAGGGCGGATTCAGCTCTTGGGCGGTTTCCATGATGATGTTTGGTTGGTTCTTGGCACTGATTAAAAATATAATCCGAGAACGATCTAGGCTATAAATTTTCGTTAAATATGAAATAGCTTGAGTAAAAATTTCTAAATAAAAATTTAACTTTTCTTGATGATCTTGTTGTGGGTAAATATCTTGAAATATTAGTGAAATAACTGAATCTTGTTCCGAGAAATTACTGTCTTTATTTAAGATGAGCTTGTTTTCTTCACTGATTTTATTTCGGTATTTCCATTTAGCAAGATTCCATTTGTCTTGTTCAAGCAAATATTGATGTTTATCTTCAAGATCACTAAAGATAGATGTTTCTGTAGAGACTAAAAAATTTTGGAGTGCAAAGCTTTCATCAATTTCAATGACAAAAGCATAAAGCCCTTGTTTTTTATAACGATAATAGAATTCCTGAAAAACATCGATAATCAATGTCTTCAACAGTACTTGCTGTTTTTCTACTAGGTTGTGCATCGTCATCTCTACATGCGCTAAACATTTTCATTTTTCTAAAAGAATCAATTTGTTATTGATCATTAATTTTTTATTCAAGCTATTTAGAAAGAGAAGCACTTTAAAAGTATATATGTTAATGACTTCTGTATTGCCTATCATTCTTTTTGACAATGGTGAATGTTCTTCATCTATTTATACATTGCATTTACGTCAATACAAAATCTAAAATTATTACCAAAATCAAATAGTTGAATTTCACATAACATATTTTCTTTATCATTCTTTTGCTTGTAGATTGAAAATGATCAGGCACCAGTCAAAAGCAATAAAGTAATAAGTTGTGATTTGGTTCTCATTTTATATTAATTTTGTTAAATAAAAAACAAAATTCTTAGGCATTTATTCAGTTTTACTTCAAAATTGAATATATTGATTTGCGCTAAGAATTTTGTTGAGGCATTCACATCTGCCTTATGCAGATATTTTTAGTATGTTTATTGAATGGCGAATAATTTAGAAATTTGGTTTGTAATCAAAATTTTGTGTTGCAATATTATCAGAAAATGGGCGAATTGATTTTTTCGCCAAGGTGATGGTATTGATCATATTGTTTGGAAAAATTTCAATCGTATTATTAAACTCTTCCACATTACGGTTAAAAATCGTGATTGCAGCGCCGACATTTTCATTCTGTTCTTGAATATCATCCATCATTTTTGCATACAAGGTATCGGCTTTGAGTTCAGGATAATTCTCAACCACAACATTTAAACTTTTCATCAAGTCTTTGTTTAGCTTTTCAATGTGTTGAAGTTGAGAAACATCAGTATTATTCAGATTTAAATTTAAAATTTGTTGACGTAGTTCAGTGACTTTTTCCAAGGTCGACTTTTCAAATTGAGTATATTGCGCCAAAGTTTGTTCTAAGCTTTCCAATGTTTTGACTTTTTGACGTTCAAAATTGGCTACCTCAGCCCAAGCACGTTTGGTTGCATTGAAATAACGGACAATATTATTTCGAATGAGAACGCCCCAAACAATGAGAATGATAAAAATCCCAATAAATACAATAAGCCCCATTTTGATTATTCCTTATGAATTATGAAATTAAGTTTAACATGCACCGTTTAAATTTCTCATATTCAGGCATGGTTAATGTTCTTAAATGTCCCCGAAGAAGCGAAATATCATTTAAATCTTGTTTTCTGCGTGAAAGATGAAAGAGATTTTGATCCCCCATATAACACAACATATTTTCCTCAAAATGATAAACAATATCACCTGAATAGTGTTGAAAAAAATCACTGAGTTTTAACGTAATACTCGGACTGATAGTTCGAGCGAGTTGATGTTGATCTAAACCAAAAATGTGTAAATTTTGATTAACCAAAATATCACTGGTTTTCCACCCTTGTGTATAAGGCGCAATGAATTCATTATGTTTATTACTGGCTGCAAAGCCAAGCGGAGGCATTTGAAAGAGAAAAGCGCCCCATTGATTTTTATGTGTTTCCCTAATTTTCTGTTTTTCACCTTGAGTGTTTGGTAGGTAAAATTCATCAACATAATGATAATGGAATAGCATAACTTGATGTTCTTGTTCACCTTCAAGCCATGTTGTAGAAGCAAATTGCTCTATTTCATTAGATACATTACCTTGAGAAAATAAAGGGAAAATTTGTTTGAGTTGACTGATTACCAATAAGCTATTGCTTGTTGATGGCATATAGTTGGGAGTTTTGTTGAAGTGTAATCCGTAGCGTAAAAACATAATGCGTTGCTCTAAAAAATAGATCACCTCGTCAATAGGGTTACGCTCTTCATAAATTAAATAAGCAACAAAACAGCACAATGCCCCAGCTAAAAGACTCAGAGGATAAGGAATAAAATGATGAATCAGCATTCCAAATAATGCGGTTAATATTCCACAAATAAATAAAAGTCGCGGAATAATATTATGAAAATACAGATCTTTAACCTCTCCCCACGGATGTAAACCATCCAGAATATCTTGAGCTGATTGAGCTTTCTGACCGATTTCCCAGAGGCGAGCAATATTTCGCATCACTTGTTGATTTCTTTTAGTTCGAATGTGAAGGAGTCGTTCAACAGTTTCTATTGGCATATACGAATCTAAAGACAGATTATTTTAATCATAATGATCAAAGATGAAGTTATATTTGAACATTAAATATAATTGGATTTAAATTATTTTAATGCATGCTAGATCAATGATTATGCAATAATTTTAAGAGGAAAAGAATCTAATTTTGAAGTTGTCGTGAAAGACTAGAATTTGAAATTTGGGATGATTTAAAAAGTTTAGAACAGGCGTCATATTTAGCTACAACGCCTGATAGCAAGGTCAATAAATTTTAATTGGCTTTCTCAATGAGCATGGCATCGCCATAACTAAAGAAGCGGTATTGACTCTCTACTGCGTGATTATAAGCATTTAAAATATAATCACGACTCGAAAGTGCAGAAACTAACATTAATAATGTGGATTCTGGTAAATGGAAGTTGGTAATCAAACGATCAACCACACAGAATTGATAACCTGGATAAATAAAGATTTGAGTATCTCCAGTCCATGCTCCAATTTTTCCACCACATGCTTGAGCTGCACTTTCTAAAGCACGAGTTGCTGTTGTACCGACTGCGATGACTTTATTGCCACGAGCCTTGGTTTCTTGAATAAGTTTTACTGTTTCTTCAGGCACATCACACCATTCACTATGCATGATGTGATTTTCAATATTGTCGGTACGTACAGGTAAAAATGTGCCTGCGCCAACATGTAAAGTAACAAAAGCTTTTTGAATATTCTTTTGCTCTAATTTCTCTAATAAAGTTTCATCAAAGTGTAAGCTTGCCGTTGGTGCAGCGACGCTTGCTAATTTTTCTGGATCATTAAATACAGTTTGATAGCGTTGCGTATCAATGTCTTCTGCTTCACGATTAAAGTAAGGTGGAATAGGTAACTGACCATATAAATCCAATACTTTTAGAATCGGTTGTGAGAACTCGACAATAAATAAATTTTCATGGCGACCTGTTACAGTCACTTTAATTTCATCTGGGCCAATAAAAAGCTCTGCGCCAGCTTTAGGAGAATTACTGGCCTTAATATGACAATGTGCAATGGTTTGATCGAAAATACGTTCAACCAAAACTTCAATTGCGCCACCTGAAGCTCGTTTACCTTTCAGTCGAGCTTTCATGACTTTGGTGTCATTCAAGATGATTAAATCACCTTCATCGAATAAATCTAGAATGTCGGTAAATTGGTGATCTTGGTAAGAACCATCGGCATTGAGATGTAATAGTCGAGATGCACTTCGTGTTTCAAGCGGGTAGCGTGCAATGAGTTCGTCAGGGAGGTCAAAATTAAAATCAGAGAGTTGCATCATGGAGAGAGTATTTGGCATTAAAAATTTAAAAACTTTGGCTAGTATAGTCTTTTTTCAAATTAATGGCTGAAATTGATGCTTTATAATCCAAAAAAACGCGATGTGATTTAAAATTAATCAAATATAATAACTTGTCGTTGACAAGAAAGTTAAACGCGTTATTATACGCACACAACCTCTCCCGAGGTGGTGAAATTGGTAGACGCGGTGGACTCAAAATCCACTGTCAGCGATGACGTGTCGGTTCGAGTCCGACCCTCGGGACCACTTATTAATCAATAAGTTATATTAAAATTAATTTTCTTAAGCCCATCAAATTTTGTAGACTTTTCTTAATCTGTAGCTCTTTTGTAGACAGTTGCTAATATTTCTATATCTATTCTATTATCGCCAAATGTTCTGAATTGTCAGTATTTGCATGGCTACTTATAAAATCACCAAATCTTTTGTCGATAAAATCGAGTTCGAAAAAACAGGTCAAAAAATCTATCGTGATGCTTCTTTGATAGGTTTTGCTCTTCGTGTTACACAGAAATCAAAAACATATATTGCAGAGCGTCGTAAGGAAGGGAAAAACTATCGAATTGCGATTGGTAAACATTTCGAAATAACAGCCACAGAAGCTAGGACTAAAGCTGAATCGATACTGACACAAATTGGTACTGGCGAAGATCCTCGTAAACCACAAAAAATTAAAAAGCATATTCCAACTTTAATTGTGGCTTATCAAGAGTACATAAATGAGCGTAGTCTTAAAGGTAAGACACTGATCTCCTATAATAAGCAAATTAAAAATTATCTTGCTGATTTTCAAGATGTTCGTTTAAGTGAGATTACTCGTCAGGATATTGTGGTCAAATTTAAGGAAATCACCAAGGTTAGCCCAGCACAGGCGAATGCATCTATGCGCTTATTAAGGGCTGTTTATACTTGGGCAGAATTTACTTATACCGACGAAAATGAGCAACCTCTACTTAAAGATAACCCCATAAAAATTCTTACTGCAAAAAAGCTTTGGAATAATATTAAAGCTAAAACATCTTATTTAGAGGAAGATGATGCTGGTAATTTTTTTAATGCGTTATTGAATTATCAGGATGAAACTCGCTGGCACAATAAGCCATATGCAAATAATGCACGCGATTTGTACCTACTAATCATGCTTACAGGTATCAGATTGGATGAGGGGCAATGTCTACAATGGGATAGAGATGTAGATATGAAAAAAGGGTTGTTAATTTTTCATGATCCAAAAAATGGTGATAATCATCAGTTACCGATGGGTGATTTTTTATTTGAAATATTCAAACTAAGATATGCACAAAAAAGAAGTGAATGGGTATTCCCATCTCGTCAGAATGAAGGACAGCATATAACGAATATGAGAGCTGGATTGGCTACCCTGAATCAAACGGCTGGAACAAATATTACAACGCATGATTTGAGAAGGACATATGCAACAATTGCTAACCATCTTGATTACAGTGTGGCAACGATTAAAAGATTGCTAAATCATCGAGATTCATCGCGTCAAAATGATGTGACATTACGTTATATTCAAATGTCTACAAAAAAGCTTAAGCAAGCAATGAATGATATTGAGCAGCAACTTTTTGAATACTCAAGTGTTACTTTGAGCGATGCTGTTAATAAACTCAAAGCCTCAAATTAAGAGGCTTTGTTTTGATATTGGCTAGTATTTTCATATTTCTGCTTAAAAAAATCTAATACGTCAGATTTTTGATAAAGGATGGTTCTGCCGATTTTTTTGAATTTTGGTCCACCACCGTTGCACCGCCATTGCTGTAGTAATGAAACTGAAATGCCATAATATATGGCGATCGTTTCTTGCTCAAATTCTGCCTGTTCTACTGCATTTGAAAAGGCATTTTTTAATGCAAGTTTTTGTTCAAAGGGTATTTCTGAAATTTTTGCTTTAGCCATAATAGTTCACCAATGATGCTAAATGATTGCTGATGCTAGAATGTTAGCGTGAGAGATAAGAGTATAAAAAGAGCAATACTTATATCTAAAAATATAGTAGTGTTATGCTATACAATTATCTGTATTTTAATAAATTATGATTGATAAAAAGTTATCGAATTTAGAGCTGCTAGAGCGCGATATATGGCTAAGCTTTTGTCATTACTATGATTGTGATTTAGTCGATCTGTCAATTAAAACTGAAAATTCATTATATCCAGTTCATGTTGAAAAAATCATAAAAAGAATGCAGCAGAATGATTTTTCAGTTAATGAGGAGAGAATTTCTTTTGCTGAAATGATGGGAAGTGATTTGAATATTCCCTTCAAACCATCTCAGCTCGCTGAGCTTTTAACACAGCTTAATGCATTAAGGGTTAAGGTGAATGACTTACCTACCAAAATTTTCCAAAGGCAATATTCAGATATTTTAATTGCTTATGTGCAAATGCTCGGTGGAGTGGAGTTTATTCAGAACCGTACACTTGCCAAAAGTGCAAAGTCAATCATTGCAGTCAAAGTTCGTTACGACAAGCATTTATATCCAAGACGGGAAATTATATATCGGATTTTACGTGATCAAGTGGCACGTCGTGGTAAATGGAAGAACCTGAATCAAGCAGTTAATTTTATTCTTAATGATTTACTCAAAGCCTTTGAGGTCTATGATATTCAGTGGCTTAAGGAAGAGCTTGCAGAGAAGCAAAAAATGCTCTGGTCGCTTGAGCAGGAATGGCAGTCAGCTAAACAAGCTTATGCTGATTCTAGTAGTGTGCGAAGAAAGCCAGCATCAATAACTAAAAAAATAGAAAAATTACAGATGGAACTGAAAAGCATCAATCAAATCCTCAAGTCAAAATATCCTTCTAGAGAGATGGAGAAATTCGGCTATAAAATGCCTTATAGTGGTGGCTACATCGCTGAGACCATTATCCATGAGTTGAGAACTCAGCCTGAGATATTGCAAGAAATTCTGCTTAAAGGTAATTGCTGATATTTTTTAGGAAAGCTGCGATTGATTTGGATGGTTTCGTCCAGTATATCCACCATACGTTTTGTTATGTATGTGCATTTGTAGGAATGTGATTTTTAGTGAACTGAGTCGAAAAGATATTTTTAGTTTTAGGGCAGAAGTAGAATCTTCTGCTTTTTTTGCGGCTTCTATTTATGAAATAATAAAATTGAGAATCACTTTATTGAAAATAATATAAAGGATTGTTATCTATAGACTATGAAATAATATTTTATAGATATATTTTTTTAACTTTCCTATACGCTATAATTCAAATAATACATGTAATAATACATTTTGAAATGATGAAAGAATCAATATATATAGGCATTCTAGATACTTTTAATTGGAATAATTTAGAAATTAATATTGCAGATATATTTCATATTTTGAAATTTAAAAAAATACTAATGACAGCTTCTTATGAGGACGATGCGAGTGGTTTTGATCATACTCAACAACTGATCGATGAGTTGGAAAAGTTGCAGTATTTGTGGTGTTTTGTTGAGCAAAACTCTTCTTTGACTTTGGATCAGTTTAAGCACAATTTAATGAACAGTATGACATCGTATTGGGTGCTTAAAAGACAAGAGATCGAAGCTTTAAGTTGTGACCCGAATGCGGTGGTATTGCCATATCTTAAAATTGGCGATGGACTTTATTTAATTTGGTGTATGCTGAATCTTCATAAACAATCATCATCAAATTTAAATAATCATCAGCATCACCTGTATTCACATTTAAATGGAAATGCGACTACAGAGTTTCCAACAAATGTAAGTAATGCAAAGCATCTTCAACCTCATTGGTATTTCGAGATTTTGTTTTGCTTGAAACAGTATTTAAGTACAACTAACTATCAGCCGAATTATGTAATTACTGCCCTAACACCTCTAGTCACGAGCGAGAAGCTTCTTGATGCTCTACTAGAAAGATATCAATCGCTTTATTGCCTGTCCTTAAATATTCAGATTCCTTTCAAGTTCAGTGGAATGGATGACTATCATTCGTTTATTCAAGATCGATTGATACGAATCCCACAGTTACAGCAGATTATGCAGGGGATTGCAGGATTATTGTTTATGATGACCAAGGTGGAACACGATCTTGTATCAGGATTAAATCTCAACGTTGTATTGATATTAAAAAATAAAAAAGAACAAGTAGCAGCCAAGATAGTTAAAAGACTTGAATCTGAGTTTAAAAAGGTTTTGATTGATCGGCCTTTTCATATTCATCATTGGGGGGAGCAACTTGTTCAAGGATTGAAAAAAGATGTTATCGATGGGGAAATTAAGTTAACGGATAAACGTAAAATAAAGGATTTTAAATATTGGATTTTGGGCTTTTTTAAGCATGTAGATAATGTTATCCAGTTTCTATATACCTCCAATAACCAAAATTACCCGATCAACCAAGTCTGGTATGCCTCTGAACTTTTAGATGAACGTAATTTTCCTGTCGATCTAACGATGATGGCGCGAAAATCTTTTCAGGATTTAGTACAATATCAGGATGATAAAATATGGGCTGTCCGCCATCTACCTATCATCGCAAAAAATAGATTGATGATTTCACAAATTTTCAATCGCGAGTTGGTAATTGAGTTAAGCGATTTTCCAAATTTTATAGGGCTCATTCAGAATATAGAAATATTTATGGCGACTGTGATGGATACCACAGTTGGTGCATTTGATCTACCTATTCGACTGGGGAATGTGGAGTTGACTGCTGAAGAAATTGAGCGTTCAATCACGCGTATTGGTCATCAA
>Ga0209023_10001872_pt1 | contig 27277 bp, 23 predicted proteins | sample LakOneMetagenome_FD_187468 | JGI IMG/M metagenome (GOLD analysis project Ga0209023, IMG submission 187468) | Freshwater and sediment microbial communities from Lake Erie, Canada (SPAdes) (version 2) | ecosystem: Environmental > Aquatic > Freshwater > Lentic | place: Lake Erie, Canada...
TTGCCCGGACAACGGAATTGGCGGACACGCCCACCCCTAACCCCTCCCGCAAGCGGGAGGGGGACTCACTCAACCCCGAATGGCTCGACATCGGCCCCGTCGACCAGCTTCCAGCGCTCGGCGCACGCACCCTGCCTGTACGCGGCGGTGAGGAGATCGCCATCTTCCATACCGCCAATGGCGGCGTCTATGCGCTCGCCAACAAATGCCCGCACAAGCAGGGGCCGCTGTCACAAGGCATTGTTCATGACACGACGGTCACTTGCCCGCTGCACAATTGGCGCATCTCGCTCGTCACTGGCAGGGCGCTTGGCGGGGATGAGGGCTGTGTGCCGGTGATCCCGGTCAAGATCGATGGCGGGCGCATCCTGATCGGCCGTGCGGCGGCGCTGGCGGGCGTCGATTGACCCCCATCAAAACCACCTGTGCCTATTGCGGGGTCGGATGCGGAATCGTCGCGACGCCGACCGGCGAGCGCACTGCCACGATCAAGGGCGATCCGGACCACCCAGCCAACCACGGCCGGCTGTGTTCAAAAGGCACGCACCTCGGTGAGACGATCGGTCTCGAGGGACGTTTGCTCAAGCCGCAGATCGGTTCGCGCACCGTGGGCTGGGACGAGGCGCTGGATCTCGTAGCTGGCAAATTCAAAAAGGCAATCGCCCAGCACGGACCGGAAAGTGTGGCCTTCTACGTTTCGGGCCAGTTGCTGACCGAGGACTATTACGTCGCCAACAAACTGATGAAGGGGTTCATCGGCTCGGCCAATATCGACACCAATTCCAGGCTTTGCATGTCAAGCGCGGTGGCGGCGCACGTGCGTGCCTTTGGCGAGGATATTGTTCCCTGTTCCTATTCGGACTTAGACGAGGCGGACCTGATCGTGCTGGTCGGCTCGAACACGGCCTGGTGCCATCCGGTCGTCTGGCAGCGGATCGAGCAAGCGCGCGACAGGCGCGGGACGAAGCTCGTCGTGATCGACCCACGGCGCACCGAGACCGCTGAGCGCGCCGATCTTCACCTGCCAATCGCGCCCGACAGCGATGTTGCGCTCTTCAATGGGTTGCTCGCCGAAATGCGGCGGAGCTGGCGGCTCGACGGCCGGTACCTTGCTCAGCATGTCGATGTGCCAGAGGGATTCTGGAATGTCGTTACAATGCAGGATGCGGCGCAAGCCTGCGATATTGCGCCTGCCTTGTTGCAGCAGTTCTACGATCTCTTTGCCAGCCGCCTGCGCACGGTGACCCTGTTCAGCCAAGGCGCTAACCAGTCCACCAGCGGCACCGACAAGGCCAATGCGATCATCAATCTCCACCTCGCCACCGGGCGGATCGGCAAGCCTGGTGCGGGCCCCTTCAGCATTACCGGCCAGCCCAATGCGATGGGCGGGCGCGAGGTGGGCGGCCTTGCCACGATGCTCGCCGCACATATGGGGTTCGGCGCGGAGGAACGCGACCGGGCGCAGCGCTTCTGGCAATCGCCAACGATCTGCCCCGGTCCGGGGCTGAAGGCCGTCGACATGTTCGACGCGATGGCAAAGGGAAAGATCAAGGCGGCGTGGATCATTGCGACCAACCCCGCTGTCAGTATGCCCGACGCGCGGATGGCCCGTGTGGCGCTTGCGAATTGCCCGTTTGTTGTCGTCTCCGATTGTATCGCCGAAACCGATACGGGGCGCTATGCGCAGGTGCGGCTTCCCGCCCTGGCTTGGGGCGAAAAGGACGGGACGGTTACCAACTCCGAACGCCGAATCTCCCGCCAGCGCGCCTTTCTTCCCGCACCCGGAGAGGCGAAGCCGGACTGGTGGATCATTGCCGAGGTTGCCAAGCGCATGGGCTGGCGCGAGGCCTTCGACTATCCGGACAGCGCGAGCATCTTCCGTGAGTTTGCCGCCCAGACCGGGTTCGAGAACGAAGGGCAGCGCCATCTCGACATTTCGAATTTCTCCGGCATCGGCAAGGCCGAATATGAGGCGTTCGTACCGTTCCAATGGGGAGGGGAATCTCCCTTCGCGAGCAGGCCATTTTCGACGCCCAACGGCAAGGCCAGGCTGGTGCCGATCAGGCATCCGCCACGCTCCGGCGGTTCGGGCGCGTTCCCGCTGCGACTGAACACGGGGCGCTATCGCGACCAGTGGCACACGATGACGCGGACGGGCCTTTCGCCCAAATTGTCGCAGCACCGGCGCGAGCCAATGGTTGAAGCACATCCGGATACGCTCAGGCGCTACGGGCTTGTCGATGGCGGGCTGGCGCGGGTCGAAACGGCGGCAGGCGCAAGCCTGTTTCGGGTCATGAGCAGCGAAGGCCAGCGGCGGCAGGAATTGTTCGTGCCGATCCACTGGACCGACCAGAACAGCAGCGCCGGGCGCGCCGGCCTCCTGCCGACACAGGAGCGCGATCCCATCTCCGGCCAGCCGGGATTCAAGAATACCCCGGCAAGGATCACGCCTTACCGCCCCGAATGGCGTGGTTTCGTTGTTTCGCGCGATCACCCGCGCGCCCCTGTATGCGCATATTGGACGCACGTCCGTACCGCACGCGGATGGCTGACGGAACTGGCGGGCGAAGGCGATCCGACTGCGCTGATGGCCCTGCTGCCCGAAGGCGAGCGCGTGGAAATGATCGATGCCCGTCGCGGCACTATCCGCTCTTCGGTGCTTGTCGACGGGCGTCTTCAGGCGGCGTTGCTCGTCGCGCGCGCCGGGGGACTGCCTGAACGCGAATGGTTGCTGGGCCAGCTTGGCGAGCCTGGCGCATCGCCTGTCGAGCTGCTTGCCGGTCGCTCGGTAGCGCCAACGCCGGATCGTGGGCCGATCATCTGCGCCTGCTTCGACATTGGCATGAAGACGATTGTCGAAGCCATCACATCGCAGGCGCTGACGAGCGTCGAAGCCGTTGGCAAAGCCATCAATGCCGGGACCAATTGCGGCTCGTGCCGCCCGGCGATTTCGCGACTTTTTGCGCTGGAGAAGGAGGCCGCTCGTGCCTGAACCCCTCATCGAGAGAGGCGAAGTCTGGCTTGTCGGCGCAGGCCCCGGTGACCCCGACCTGCTCACGCGCAAAGCTGAAAAGCTGATCGCCGCCGCAAGCATCATCTTCTATGATGCCCTTGTCGGGACGACTATTCTTGATCTCGCTGATCCGGGTGCGCGACTGATGCCGGTCGGCAAGCGCTCGGGGCGCCATTCCAGGGATCAGCGCACAATCAACGAGCTGCTGGTCGGTGCTGCATTGACAGGCGGGCGGGTCGTTCGGCTGAAGGGTGGGGACCCTTCGATCTTCGGACGGTCTGCTGAGGAAATAGAAGCCCTGCGCGCGCGCGGGATTCCGGTGCGCATCTGTCCCGGCATTACCGCCGCAAACGCCGCTGCGGCCTCGGCTGGCATCTCGTTGACCCTGCGCGGCCAATCGCGCAAACTTGTCTTAGTGACGGCTCATGCCCGTGCCGGCGAAATGCTTGATCTTGATTGGCGGGCCCTTGCCGATCCAGCGGCGACGCTTGCGATTTACATGGGCAAAGCGGCCTGCCGTCAGGTTTCGGATCGGCTCATCGCGGCGGGGCTGCCCGCGGCGACGCCCGCGATGGTTGTTGAAAATGCCAGCCTGCCGGATGAAAGGATCGTGCGTACGACATTGGCGTTGCTTGATATCGCCGTGGCCTCACGTATCACCGGCGGTCCGGCGCTGCTTCTGATCGGTGCGGCCGTCAATCCCGTCGATTTGTGCCTGACAGATGACAATATGCGAAACAGTCCAATGGCTATGCTCAGTACAATCGCGTAATGCCTTGATAACAATTGGCATGTATGGCCCATGACCCTGTCGGTCGGGCGATGTATCCGATTTTGCGTATTTCTTGTTCGCGCTGCGCCGATGATCTGGACAAGCTTGCCGCAATTGCACATTGTCGGAAACCAGTATGAGTAAAGGATAGGCCCATCATGGCACTCGAAGGCAATGACGCTGACACGCCTGCCGGCGCATCTCACCAACGTCTGGAAGAGCGCAAACGCGTCGATCTCGAAGGGCCAACGCTGCGTGTGGCAAGCGGCCTTACGGAAGCTGTGAAGTTGCATGACGTTTCTTCGCGGGGATTCCGCGTCGACTGGCCGCACAAGCTTGCTTCGGGCGATCAGGTTTGGCTGAAGCTGCCGGGGATGGACGCCCTGTCCGCCCGGGTTGCCTGGGAGCTGGACCTTATGATTGGCTGCCAGTTCGATGTTGCGCTGCGTCCGGCCGTCTTTGCCAAGATCGTCAATCGCACCCGCTGAATTGCGGCTGGCAACGACGGTATGGTGGCGATAAATGCGCCCTCGGGGCGAGCGCAAGGCCGTAAGGGGGGAAGCAATGGCCAGATCGTGCTGGCGCTGTGCCGAATCGATTGAAGATGACGCATCCCGCTGCACTTCGTGCGGGGCTCGTATTATTCCACTGGATGCAGAGTCCTCGCGGCCAGCGGCAAGGGCGAGAAAATTTCGTCTGGTTGGGCTGGCTGCGCTGGCCGTGTCTGCTGCCCTTCTGTTCACGCTCCTGTCGGCGGGATAGCCTGGTAATCGGTATGGGCCGTGTCAGCGCAGGACCAGCTGGACCAACGCATCGGCATGGGCCTCGATTGCCTCGGGGCTCGCCGGATCGATTCCCCATACCCGCTGGACTTCCGGCGCGAGCGTGTAAAATAGCTGTGCCGCCCCGACCAGGATATAGGCAAGCGCCGGCGTCGAGGCGCGTGGCACCAGCTCTTCGTTTTGTAGCCACTGGACGAATTGTTCGGATGCCTCGCTGACTGTCTTGATGAATGTATCGACCATCCAGCGGAAACGTTCCGTGTCCCGGCAGCTTTCCTGCACCATCAGCCGCGCATGTTCGGGGTGCCGTGCCCAATAATAGACACGCTGGCGTAGCATCTCGCGCGCATAATCGCGCTTGTCGGCAAATTGATCGGGCGATGGAGAGGCCGACAGCTCGGCCAGTTGCCGGTCAAAGAGAAAAGTGACGGCCGCCCGCCACAGCAGATCCTTGCTCTGGAAATGATATTTGATCAGCGCGTGGTGAACGCTGGCCTTGGCGGCAATGGCGCGCGTCGACGTTCCATCGAAGCCATGTGCCGAAAATTCCTGCAACGCGGCTTCGAGGATCATTCCGCGGGTGGCATCGCGTTGCCGCACTCGCATGTTCAAGGTGTCGCTCCCTCAATAGCCGGACCGGATGTTCGCCAGTTTGGACAACCAGATCGCCCCAGGCAATTCTTGACTTCATCATGCACTTGTATAACGAAAACAAAAAGGGGAGATGAATTGCGATGTCAAGCGACAGCCAGACCTTGCAGCCGGTAACGAGGGTGGCCGCTGGCAATGCTCCGGAAGGTCCAAATCCCCTGCGAAACTATGTTCCGTCCACGATTTCAACCGAAGCGGCAGCTGTCTATGAGGACTATCGCGCCTTCATCCTCGCGCCGCCGCCGCCGCCGCCGACCAATGCAGCCGAATTCGAGGCGCTCTATCAGGCGGGCGAACCTCGCGGGCTGGTGCGGGCTGCGGAAGTGGCCCGCATGTTCGGGCCCGCCATTGCCGATATCTCAATGGGGGGCAGCAAGGTCGTGGACGTTCGACCCGGCGGCTATCGCGATGACGGTACCGTCATTATCCATGTCCATGGCGGCGCCTTTGCGCTGGGAAGCGCCCATTCGAACCTGCCCGTGCCGATCATGCTTGCCGCTGCAACGGGCAGACGGATCCTTTCGGTGGATTACACAGTCGCGCCAAAAGGCCGGTGGCCGCTGGTCACAAATCAGGTTATCGCTGCCTATCGCGCGGTGCTGTCTCAAGGCACCAAGCCCGAAAGCATCGGGATGACGGGCGAATCTGCCGGGGGCAATATCGTTGTGGCTTCGATCCTGAAGGCCCGCGATCAGGGATTGCCGCTGCCCGCAGGCGCGATGTTGGTCTCTCCGCTCACCGATCTGGGCTGGGGCGGGGATACGAGGATCACGTTGGCGGAGGCGGATCCGGTCCTCAGGCCGCGCCAAATCGAGCCATGCCTTGAGGCTTATGCAGACCCTGCCGATTTCATGAATCCCTATGTCTCTCCGGTCTACGGCGATTTCGGGAAAGGGTTCCCGCCTCTTCTCATCCAGGGCGGGACCAAGGAATCGCTGCTGAGCGACATGGTGCGGCTTCACCGTGCCGTTCGCGCCGCGGGGGGGCATTCCCGTCTCGAGCTTTATGAAGGCATGCCGCATTGCTTCCAGGTTGCCATGGCCGAAGCCCCGGAGGGGAAAGAAGCGCTGGCCGAGCAGGTCGACTTTTGGAAGCTGCATCTGCAGCCCGGAAAGCCCTGATGGCGGGCCCCAATCTGGAGCTCCTCCTTGACCGGATGACGGTCGAGGAAAAGGTCGGCCAGCTCAATCTCGTTTCGGCCGATGTCGCGTGGACGGGCGCCAATACCATCAACCCGACGCTGCACTTCGAAACTCCGCAAGAGCATCTGGCCGATATCCGTGCCGGGCGCGTGACCGGTGTCTTCAACCTTGTCGGTGCGGAGCGGATAAGTGCCGTGCAGAAGATCGCCGTAGAAGAATCTCGGCTCCGAATCCCGCTGCTCTTCGGCGCGGATGTGATCCACGGCTTCCGGACGGTGTTTCCGGTTCCACTCGCCGAAGCGGCCGGTTTCGACCCCGCTCTTGCGGCCGAGGTCGCAAGCGCCGTGGCCGCCGAAGCGGCAGCCGAAGGCATACACTGGACCTTTGCCCCGGGGGCGGATCTGTGTCGCGATGCGCGCTGGGGCCGGGCGATGGAAAGCTGTGGGGAGGATGTGCTGCTCGCCAGCCGCATGGCCGCTGCGCGCGTCAACGGCTTTCAGGGAGAGGATCTTTCCGATCCCCGGCGCCTGATGGCAACGATCAAGCATTTTGTGGGCTACGGCGCGGCAGAGGCCGGAGTGGACTATAACACGGCGGAACTCTCCGCCACGACCCTGGCCGATAACTATCTACCGCCCTATCGAGCGGGGATCGAGGCCGGGGCGGGCGCTGTTATGACAGCGTTCAACGATATCGATGGCGTTCCTGCGTCGGCCAATCATGAGCTGTTGACCCGGCTGTTGCGCGAGCGCTGGGGTTTTCGCGGCTTCACTGTGTCTGACTATAATTCGGACGTGGAAACCATCGCGCACGGCTTTGCATCGGGCCGGCGTGAAGCGGCAAGGCTGTGCTTCAACGCCGGGCTGGACATGTGCATGGCGAGCGGCCTCTACCTCGAGCAACTGCCGGCTCTGCTTGCGGACGGGCTGATTGCGATGGATCGGCTCGATGCTTCGGTGATGCGGATATTACAGGCCAAGCAGGCGCTTGGGCTTTTCGACAATCCCTATCGCGGGCTGGGCACCGAGGCTCCTGTTTCGCGCGCCCTGGCGCGCGAAGCGGCGCGGCGCTGCCCTGTGCTGCTCAAGAATGCGGACGATGTTCTGCCGCTTGCGAGTGGAGCGACGGTTGCGCTCATCGGGCCCTTTGCGCGCGAACAATCCCATTTGAACGGTGCCTGGGCGATTTTTGGTGACAATAGCCAGTCGGTCGATCTCGCAACGGGGCTCGCCGAGGCGCTGGGGCACGATGCTGTCTCCATCGTGCAAGGATGCGAGATCGACCGCGAACTGAACGGTGGCGTCGATGCGGCCGTCGCTGCGGCGCGGGACGCCGATGTTGTCATTCTTGCGCTGGGCGAAGGGCAGCATATGTCGGGCGAGTCGCGCTCGCGTGCCGATATTGGCGTGCCGGAGCCTCAGCTTGCTCTTGCGCGATCAGTAAGCGCGGTTGCCAAGCGCGTTGTCATTCTCCTGCGTACGGGGCGGCCCCTGGTCATCGGAGAGCTTTCCGATCTGGCCGATGCGGTTCTGGTGACGTGGTTCCTGGGGACGGAAACCGGTCATGCCGTGGCCGACCTCCTGACCGGTAAGGCGGCACCGCGCGGCCGCCTGCCGATGAGCTTCCCCCGTCACGGCGGCCAAGTTCCGATCTACTATGCCAGGAAGTCGACGGGGCGCCCGGCCGCGCCTTCATCGCCAATCTTCACGGCGCGCTATATCGATGTCGAGAACGGGCCGCTTTATCCCTTTGGTTTTGGGCTGAGCTATGGCCGCGTCTCCTATGGCCCGACCGAGACCGATGCAGCGCATATGGCTTGGGACGGCGTGCTGACGGTGCGCTGTACCCTCACCGAAGACGCTGGCCGCGACGCCGACGAACTCGCGCAGCTCTATGTGCACGATATGGCGGCGCGACGTATCCGCCCGGTCAGGGAGTTGAAGGCGTTCCGCTGGCACAGGGTTCCCGCGAATGGCAGCCTTGTCGCCACCTTCGAGATCAAACGCGACGATCTCGCCTTTGACGACCTGCAAGGCGGCAGGCTCGCCGAGCCCGGAGCCTTCGACGTATGGATTGCACCCGACGCGCAATCGGGGCAACCGGCGCGTTTCATTCTCGACCCGCCGGAACAGTAATCGAGGCTAGTGTGCCGGTGCCTTTTTGCGCTCGACATGGGCGGCAAGGGCATCAAGTGCTGGGGACTCGCTGCTTCGGATGACCGCTCCCTCAGGCGAAAAGACAATCATGTCCGATTTTCCGGTGCCCAGCGTTGGCCAGGCGGGATGACCTGAGGGAGCTGGTCGACCGGTCTTGGCAAAGGCTACCCAATAATCACCGACTGTCTTGGCCATGGCAATATCGGCAGGGCTCGGCGGCGACTTCAGGGTCTCGAGCGTGCCGAAGACGAAGGCGACTTCATAGGCATGCGGGGCGCCCTTCATTGCCGCCCGTTCCGCTTCGGCGACATAATCGAACTTATAGAGATAAGCGCCGTTGACCCGCGCGGAGCGCGCAAGATTACGTGCCGGTTCGGCGAAGACAGCATCGTTCATCACTCCGGCCTCAAAAGCCTGCGCGGAGCCATAAGCGGCCTTGATTCCTTCAAGATCCGCGCCGAGCTGCGCGCTGAAAAATGCAGTTGCCGGCGCTCGCATGGGTGCGGGAAGAAAGCCGATCTCGTCGCTGTTCGAACCCGCCATATAGGGGACGGGCGCCTGGCGCCCTGTCGCGAAGGCGGTATCGATATCGCCCTGGATGACCTGACCGTCGAGGAACGGACCCATGAATGTGGCGGCATCGGATTCGAGCTGGGCGCCGCCGCGGACGACGGCTGCGGGAAGCGCGCGAAGAGCGGCCGGATCATCGGCGGTTACGCCAGCCTTGGCGGCAAAGGCCTTGCCTCTCGCTTCGGCTTCGGAAAGCGATTTTGCTTCCTCCCGCCCGCCGCCGGACTCGGAAATGGCGCGATGGAAAAGTCCGCGCGCGGCCGGCGACGCCATGAAGATATTGACCGATGAGCCGCCGGCGGATTCGCCAAAGATGGTAACGTTGTGCGGATTACCGCCGAACGCGCGGATATTGCGTTGCACCCATTGCAGCGCCGCGAGCTGATCCATCAGCCCGAAATTGCCGACGGGCTGGCCTGCAGCCTCGCGCGTCAGGGCGGGATGGGCAAAGAATCCGAAACGGCCAAGGCGATAGTTGATCGTCACGACTACGATGCCGCGCGCGGCCAGCTTCGCGCCGTCATAAACGGGTTGCGCCGAAGACCCGGCAGTAAAGCTGCCGCCGTGGATCCAGAACATGACCGGCGCCCCCTTGGCCGGGCTCTTCGAAGGGGCCCATATGTTGAGTGTCAGGCAATCCTCGCTCATCTGCGCGTCGGGCCGACCGACGTCCCAGCTGCGCCGCGTCTGTTCGCAATCATTGCCGAATTTCGTCGCGGGCCGAATGCCGGACCATGGCTTGGCCGTGACAGGCGGGCGCCAGCGCAAATCGCCGATGGGCGGCGCGGCATAGGGAATGCCCTTGAAAACCATCAACCCGCCCTCGCGGATACCTTGCAGGACGCCGCTGTCGATCTTGATAACCGGGTCCGGACTGCCGTTGGCTGGAGCAGCCTTTGCCAGCCCACCGGTCATGGAAGACAGGCTCAGGGCGGTAACGATGCCGATCAATCCTTGATGAAGCTGCATTCGACTTTCTCCTCCCATCGGCGGTTCCATATCTGTCCGCCTTCGCACCGGGCCTTCAGGGCGCGGTTGAATCGCTCGAAATTCCTGACAACGGCCGCTTCATCCCCGGCTCCGAACTGCGGCACACGCGAACCCGTAAAATGCTCGTAGTGCTTCAACCGGGTTTCGTCCGGCCCGGCGGCATCGAGCACGAACCAATGATCGCCTGCAAATTCGCTACGATCGGGCAACCCGCCCTGCCAGCGCATCGTGTAAGGAAATATCGATACGAGATCGATATTCTGCGCCAACGCAGGCTGCAGTTCCATACGCGCTGCGTGAACCGTAATGACGGTGCCGGCTTTGGCCTCGCCATCGATGCGGACGATATAGGGGTTCCATTGTCCATAGGCCGCGAAATCGACCAGAACTGCCCAGACATCCGCTATATCCCGCGCGATGAATATTTCGGTCGCGATGGTTCTGGCTGTAGGATCAACCGGATTCGCGCGGGCTGGTGTCACTGGGCCGTCTCGATGTCGCGGATCGCCTGCTCCAGTTTCACCGGATTGCCAAAGCTGAAGATATAGGCCCGGCGGCCCCGAGTTGACCGGTTGGGACCGGTATAGTGTGGCGTGGCATAACCATGCACCGTTGCCGATCCTGCCTTGAGGGGGCATTTCACGGCACTTGAAAGGTCTATGTGATGCTCGGGCTCATCGATGGCCAGAAGCCTCCCGTCATCGCTTGGATCGCCGCTTGCAACATGATGGGGCAGCATGGGATTATTCTGGGCTCCCGGGATATATTCCATGCATCCCATCTCTTCATCGACATCGTCGAGCGCGAGCCAGAATTGCGCGATCGTGTCGTTTGCCAAGCGGGTGCCGACGGGCGTGATGGGCATGCGTGCATAGGCCAGGTCCTGATGCCAAGGTGTTTCATGGGGATGGCCCGGTGGCTTGTAGATCAGCATCGAAAACACGAACTGCGGATCGTCAATGTTCATCAGGCTCTTGGCGATCTCTCTCGCGCGGTCGAGAACGGCATTCTTTTCGAACTTGGGATGATGCAGATGCGGTCGCATGATCTGGCGGGTCAGTCCGCCAAGTTCGCGATCGGTTCCGGGGCAGGGGACGGAGCCATCAAGCATGCCGTCATACAGTGAACGCAGTTCTTCGAGCGTTTCCGGGTCGGCAAGATCGTTCAATACCGCGAATCCGTCCTTTGTGAAGGATGCTGCGGTTGACGCATCCCTGTCATTCAACTCGATCATGTCCGCCTCTCCAGTGTTCTGAACGACTCGAACATATTAGTCGCTGACCAAATGGTCAAAATATTTTTGTCATGGGCTTGACCCAGAGCTTCGGAGGCTTAGCGTCGGCTCAATGAAAGCATCACATTCAAAGGCGAAACTCAACGTTCGCGATCAACGCCGCGAGGATTCGCGGCAGGCAGTGCTCGTTGCGGCGGCGGACCTGTTTTCCAAGAACGGATATAACGGGGTCGCTCTCGATGACATTGCGACCGCCTCGGGTGTGCGGAAGAACAACCTCATCTACCACTTCACCTCCAAGAAGCAGCTCTGGAAAGAGACGGTCGACTGGATATTTGCCCGGACCGACGCTTATTTTTCCGAAGCGCGCCGCGCGCCAACTGCCGATCCGTGGGAAGGCTTTGAGGACTACGCGCGCAGTTATTTCGAAGTGTGTCGGCGGTTCCCGCCCTATATGCTGATCCCCTTGCTGGAGGGGGTCAATCAGAGCTGGCGTTCGGACTATCTCGCCGAGCATCATCTGCGACGTAATATCAGCAATTTTGACCGATACGCTCGTGAGCTTGTGGCGGCCGGCGTCCTTCCGCCGATCGAATCCATCTATCTGCAGAATATCTTCACGGGCGGCGCCCAACTCTTTCTTGCGCTTGGGCCGCTTTGGCAGAAGGCGATCAACGTTGACACGCACGAACCGGAATTCATCGAAAACTACGTCAACACGCTGCTGCGCCTGCTGAAAGCCGCTCAGCCGAAAGGTCCATAGGTCCAGACCGCGAAACCCGGCGATCGCCCCTTTACAAAAAGGGCTTGCAATTCGCTGATCATTAGGTCAGTAAGTCACTGACCATATGGTCGGTAATTCTGACTGCAAGCAACGCTCCCGTCGAATGAGGAGCGAAGTGATGCATAGGGGAGAGCGATACGATGCGAGCGATTGCGAAGGCACTACTGGTTTCATCTGCGTTGACATGGGCAGGGGTTGGCTTTGCGCAGACCCCCGCAAAGCAGGGATCTCCCGAAAATACCGCGGAGGCCGATACGGCCGTTGGCGATATCGTCGTGACCGCCACGAAGCGCGAGGAGCGCCTGCTCAACGTGCCGGTCTCGGTTAACGTGGTCGGCGCAACACAGCTTGAGCGACAGAACATCACCAGCATCGCTGACCTGAGCCGCGCGGTTCCCGCGCTGGGGACGGGGAACTCGGTTCGCGGTATCTCGACGAATGGCTTTGCCCGCTCATCCGAAGCCGCGGTCTCGGTCGTGCTCGACGGGGTGGTTCTGGGACGTTCGGCGATAAACAATATTTTCGACATCGAGCGCGTTGAAGTGCTGAGCGGTCCGCAGGGCATGCTCTTTGGCAAGAACGCTTCGGCCGGCGTAGTCAACATCGTAACCAAGGCGCCGAACCCGGCAGCATTCGAAATGATCGCCCACGCCGATATCGGCAATTACAAATATATGCGCGATCGCGTCACGGTGAACGCGCCGCTCTCCAGCAATGCCGCCCTGCGCGTTGGCATGCACCTGGAGCAGCAGGGGGGCTACGTCACCAATACGCGCACCGGTCGTGAAAACCGGGCCTATTCCTATGGCGCGCGTGCGCGACTGCTATGGGAGCCAAGCGACAATCTGTCGATCAACCTGATCGGCGATGTCGACAAGGGAAGCGACAATGGCGTCGGCACACGAACTTTTGCGGTTGTCGGGACGCCGCTCCTTGCGTCGCGGCTTGCGGCTTGCGGGATCGTCGCAAGGCTCGACAATGATCGGCATTGTTCCGAAGGCGAAACGCCGATCACGGCCCGAACCTTGGCTTATGGTCTTTCGGCGCAGCTGGATTACCGCTTGCCCGGCGATTACGTCCTGACCTCGATCACTGCCAAGCGGTGGCGCGAAACTGGCGATTTCGACTATAAGGGGCTTGGCGGCGATACCGATGCCCTCAATATCGACATTCTGAGCACCAATCTGGCGCCAAGCTACGTCAAGACGTTCAGCCAGGAACTTCGCCTGGCATCGCCGGTCGACCAGACCATCTCCTTCGTGACTGGCCTTTATGCATCGCGCACCCGGACGCGCGACCAGATTTTCCAGGCGGGCACGCTTGGCCTGGTGCCGTCGCCCCTCCGGGTCGGGCGCGTGAGCCAGATCAGCATATACCAGCGTAGCTATGCCGCATTCGGACAGGCCACAATCCACGCGACCGACAAATTGTCGCTTATCGCCGGCGGCCGCTACACGGATGAAGTGGTTGAGGATAACGGCATGAGCCTGACGCCCACTACTACGCCGTCGCTCAGTTCGTTCGGTGTCATTTTCGTGCCGGCACTGCTGATCGCGAATGTGAACCAGCGGGTGAAAACGAACAATTTTTCCTGGCGGCTTGGCGCTCAATATCAATGGACGCCCAGCCTCATGACCTATTTCACCGCCGCGCGCGGCTACAAGGGGCCGGCGGTCAACGATTCGGCTTCGCCGCCGCTCGTCCAGCCAATCATCCGGCCGGAAATCCCGATGAACTACGAACTGGGACTGAAAGGCAGCTTCTTCGACGGGAAGATGGCCGTCACCCTTTCGCTCTTCAACAACAAGGTGAAGGATTTCCAGACGGCGGTATTCGTTGCGCCTAGCGCTGCGAATCCTGTTCCGGGTTTTGCCCAGGGCAATGCGCCCTATATCCGCACGCGCGGTTTCGATCTGAACCTGTTCGGCCGCCCGGCGCCTGGCCTTTCGATCAACATCGGGGCAATCTACAACCGTGCAGTCTATTCGCCGACTTTCCTTGTGTCCTGCAATACGCAGCAGGTGCGCGGTGTCGGCACCTGTTCCGCGCAAGGCACAACCCAGCCTGTCAGCCAGCTTGCGAACACGCCCAAGCTCAGGATCCTGGTCAATGGCGAATATGCGACCGACCTGAACCCGAAACTTTCGGGCTTCATCCAGTCCGACCTCGTCTTCGAGACGCACCAGTTCCTTTCGGCAACGCCCGATCCCAATCTGGAAACCGGGAACCATTGGCTGCTGGGAGGGCGGATCGGGGTCAGGAGCAAGGACGGTGGCTGGGGAGTCAGCATCTTTGGCCGCAATCTGCTCGACAAGACTTATCCGCTAGTCTTCGCCGACGCCATTACCTCGTTCAATGGCGGTGGCGGCAAATCCTACGGGACTAGCCCTTCGATCGACTGGCACCGGTCATTTGGCGCGACGTTCGACCTGCGTTTCTGAGGGTTGATCCCCACCTCGGGCACCAAGTGCGACGCATTTTGAATGCGGCTGGATGGCTTTCGAAAGGGCCGGTTATGCGTGATTTGGCTTTGACGATCGATGGCACCAGCTTCCGGGACAGGGCGGGCCGCGCAGTCATGCTGCGCGGCCTGAATCTCGGCGGGGATTGCAAGGTGCCGTTCACGCCGAACGGTCACACTTATTTTCCGTCGGATTTTTCCGATCACCGGGTTGTGAGTTTCGTCGGACGGCCAGCGCCGCTCGAGGAGATCGACAATCATCTGGCCCGCATTGCGCATTGGGGATTCAACTGCCTCCGATTGCTCACGACCTGGGAAGCCGTCGAACATGCGGGGCCGGGCGAGCATGACGAAGCCTATCTCGACTATTATGCAGAGGTCTGCCGCCGCGCCGGCAATCATGGGCTGCGTGTCTTCGTCGATTTTCATCAGGACGTCTGGAGCCGGATGACAGGCGGGGACGGGGCCCCCGGGTGGACGTTCGAGGCTGCGGGGCTCGATTTCACCAAATTCCATGTGGCGGGCGCGGCGCACGTCATGCAATACGCCTATGATCACCGGCTGGGCGGGCGGCAGGATGCCTATTCGGTGATGAGCTGGGGGGGGAATTTCCGCCGGCCGGCCAACGGCATCATCTGGACGCTGTTCTTCGCCGGCAAGGATTTTGCGCCCGATTGCACGGTCGACGGCATCAATATCCAGGACTTCCTCCAGGATCATTATCTCGGCAGCATGCGCGCTGTTGCGGAGCGGATCGCGCATCTCGACAATGTCATCGGGTTCGATACGCTGAACGAGCCTGGAACCGGCTATATCGGCCGCCCGCTCGAAGCGCCGATGACACGCTATCGCGGCGAGGCCTGGACGCCGCTCGACGGCCTGGCTGTTGCCTCGGGGATTAGCCGGAATGTTCCGGTGCTGACGCTCGGTGGGCACGGCACCGACGGGCACCTAACGATGAACGCCGATCGCGTGCCGATCTGGCTGCCCGGGCGCACCGATCCGTTCCGCAGCGCGGGGGCTTGGGATGTCGGCAAGAATGGCAACCCTGTTGCACTCAAGCCCGACTATTTTGCCGTTTTCGAAGGGCGGACGGTATCGGTGGAACAGGACTATATGATGCCCTTCTTCAATCGCGTTGCCGATGCGGTGCGGGAGATCAGGCCCAGCTGGCTGATATTTGCCGAGATCGATCCGCTCAGCGCACTCGACGGGCATGGCTTTCCGGATGGCTGCCCGGAGCGATCGGTCAATGCCAGCCACTGGTACGACGTTACCGCGCTTGTCACCAAGGAATTCTCCGAGGATCGCTCCGTCAATATCATATCGGGTGCGGCGCGCGAAGGGCGGCAGGGCATCGAGAATGGCTATGTCGAAGAACTTGGCCTTCTGAAGGCCGCGGGCGACACGCTAAACGGCGGTGCGCCGACTCTCATCGGCGAATGTGGCATCCAGTATGACATGAATGGAGCCGAAGCCTATGCGCGCTGGGCGGAGGGTGAGCGATCGCCGGACATCTGGTCCGCACAAACGGCCGCCCTGGATTTGATGTACAACGCCCTCGACAGGCTGCTTCTCTCATCGACACAATGGAACTACACCGTCTCCAACCGCAACGACCCGATGATTGGCGATGGCTGGAACCAGGAAGATCTTTCCGTCTGGTCGGCGGATCAGGCAACGACGCTTGACGACCCGGATTCCGGCGCTCGCGCTTTGCCCGGCTTTTGCCGGCCCTTTGCCCGCGCCATCCAGGGTACGCCTGTGAGCCAGCGCTTCGATAGCGCCAGCGGGCATTTCGAGCTGGTTTTCGATGCCGATGGATCGCTTGCAGAGCCGACGGAGATTTACGCGCCGCGGATACACTATCCTGGTGGCTGCGAGGTGACCATCAATGGCCAGCCGGCCGATATAGCGTGGGACGACCAGATCGTTCGCCTGCCGAAGGCAGAAGGTCGAACCGGCGTGCAGATCCGGCGCGCGCAATGACGCAAAGGCCCCGCCTGCCATGGAGGCGCAAGGCCGGATATGCCGTCGGTGATTTCGGCCTGAACCTGTTCTTTACCTTCTGCACGCTCTTCCTCCTCTACTATTACACCGACGTGCTTGGGCTTTCGCCAAGCGTTGCGGGCATGATCATCATGGCGGCGCTGGTTCTCGAAGGCGTTTTCGATCCGCTGATGGGGGTGATCGCCAACCGGACCCGCAGCCGGTTCGGGCGCTATCGCCCATACCTGCTCTATGGCGCGCTGCCGCTGTGCCTCTCTTTCGTCTCGATGTTCGTCCCCACCGGTCTGACGGGCACTGCGCTTGCGGCTTATGCCCTGGTTAGCCATTTGCTCTTTCGGGCGGTCTATACCGTGGTCGGCATACCTTTCATTGCCCTGTCTGCCGAAATGACGAACGACAGCCGGGAACGATCCGAGATTGCCGGCGCACGAATGCTGTTCTCTCTGGCCTGCGGGATGATCCTCGCGACGATGACCTTGCCGTTGAGCACGTGGCTCGGCGGCGGGCAGGCGGGTTTCTTCAAGCTCAGCCTCATCTATGCGGCGCTTGGCTTTCTGATATTGCTGCTCTGTTTCTCGCAGACCAGCGAGGGTTCGGACGCGCCGCCCGAAGCGCCGTCGATCCGGGACATGATGGCCATGCTGCGTGCCAACACGCCATTGCAGGTGTTGCTCGTTGCAACGGTCCTGGCCTCGATCGGAAGCACGATGGCAAGCAAGACGCTGCTTTATTACCTCAAATATGATGTGGGCTCGGAAGCAGCGCTAACGCCAGCGCTGACGATCATTACGGCAAGCGCTGCCGTATCGATACCGTTCTGGATCGCTATCACTGCCCGCACGAGCAAGCGTGTCGCATGGCTTTCAGGCGTGGCACTAGCGGTCTGCAACTGGCTTGTTTTCTATGCGGTGGCGCCAAGGCTCGGGCCCATGCTCTGGACGATCCTGGGTGTCAGCGGGTTCGCCAACGGTGCGGTCTATCTCACTTTCTGGTCGATGATCCCGGATACGGTCGAATATGGCGAATGGAAGACGGGCGCACGGGCCGAGGGGGCGATCTACGGCTTGGTCTCGCTCACCCAGAAGGTGGCGCTTGGCCTTGGTGTCGGCCTGCTCGGCGTATTGCTCGACGGCGTGGGGTATCGGCCCAACCTTGTCCAGACAGAGGCAACGCTCAGCGGAATGCGGATATTGCTGACCCTGGCCCCTGCCGCGATGGCGATGATGGTCGGGACGCTGATCTGGTTCTATCCGCTCGATCACAAGCTGCATGGCCGCCTTACGCGGGCGATTGACCGGCGGCGCAACCGGCCGAGCCGTGATGGTGACCCCTACGGGAATCGAACCCGTGTTTCAGCCGTGAGAGGGCCGCGTCCTAACCGCTAGACGAAGGGGCCGTTGAGGCGGGGCGGCCTTATGCCCCGCGACGCCGGGCGTCAAGCTCGGCCGCTGTCCTGCACCCCCGTCACAAGGCCGTCATGCAGCCACTGGCCGAGGAATTTGCCGGCGCGGTTGACGCCTTGATCGGCACCCCAGTGCTCAACTTGCGCAAGACAGAGTTCGCCGAACGTCGCGCCGGACAGCATCAGGGCCAAAGCCTGTCGTTCGTTCTCATCGATCGTACGGAAGCTGGGCGTATAGTCTTGCCGCCAGACGAGCAGGGCCGCCGGGGAGGGGAGCATTTCGGCAGTGGGCGGTGTCTCTCCGGCAGACAAGGCCGACCAGATGGCCCCGACATTGGTTGCAGCCTCACCTATCTGCAAGGTCGGCACAAAATCGAGCCGGGCCCGATCCCACTCGACTGCCGGAAGGCCACTCGCAGCAAGCGGTGTGGCGTCGGCCCCGGCAAAGGCCGTTGATAGCGCCCATTCGAGCCAGGCCAGTTCCGCTACATCAGGATCACTGGGATAGAGCCTGGCGAGCGTGGCATCGAACCCTTCGCCATAGACGCCAAGCGTCCAGCCGTGCGGAGGGCATTCGGCAATATGGGCCAGCGCGGCAAGAGTGAAGGCCTCACTTCCAAGCCAGGCGTCCAGCCGTTCGAATGTTTCGCGAAGGCAGTCCACAAGCTGCACGCGATAGGCGTTATGGTAGACCGCAAGACCTGTCGCCGCGCTCGCATCTCCGAAATGGGTGGCGACATCTTCAAGATCGCCGGTCAGGGCCGCTTGGAAGCTTCGCTGCGTTGCAAGAAGGCTCATGCGGCCACCTGTGTACGCGCACCGGCAAGGTCGCGTGCTATGGACAGTTCTGCCAGCAAGTCTTCAAGAGGAGGGATATTGTCGTCGCGCTCTATCATTGTCGCCACTGGCCCGATGAGGCCGCAGGCGGCTTCATAAAGCGACCACACTTCCGCGCAAACGGCTTGGTCATGGGTGTCGATCAGCAGGTCGCGCCCTTGGCTATGCCCGGCCAGGTGGATCTGGCGCACGCGATCGGCGGGAATACCTTCAAGATAAGCAAGCGGGTCGAACCCGTGATTTGTGGCGCTGACATAGATGTTGTTCACATCGAGCAAGAGAAAACAGCCGGTGCGCGCCGACATTTCGGACAGGAATTCCCATTCGCGCATCTCGGATTCAGCAAAATCGAGATAGGATGATGGGTTTTCGATCAACATCGCCCGCCCGAGCGCGTCCTGCGCCTGCATGATATGAGTGCAGACGAGATCGAGCGCTTCGCCCGTATAGGGCAGGGGCAGCAGATCATGCGAATTGAAGCCTTCGATCCGGGTCCAGCAGAGATGGTCCGAGACGACCGCCGGCTCGATCCGGTCGACCAACAGGCGGAGCCTGCGGAGATAGTTGCGGTTAAGGCCATCCGCGGAGCCGACCGACATGGAAACCCCGTGAAGCGCCACGGGGTGGATTGCCCTTACGCGCTCCAGAATCTCGAGCGGGCGCCCGCCGTCGAGCATGAAGTTTTCGGAAATGACTTCGACAAAATCGATCGGAACGCCGCCGCTGAGGAACTCTTCATAATGCGGCGGTCTCAGTCCGAGGCCGAAGCCTCTCAGGCCGGGTGCTGTCATGTCACGCCTGTCGGCAAGCGGGGGAGGGGAGGCCCGGCCGCCTGACGGCCGGGCCCAAGCGATCAGTTCGGCGCCGTGAGGCTGCCACCGGCCGCCGTGCACTGCTTGGCCGTCATTTCCTTGAAGCCCTGGCCCTTGCATTCGTTCTGGCCCTTGCATTCGTTGTGTGCGGTCTTGCAGTCCGACGTTCCCTTGCAGGTGTTTACGCCATAGCAGTGGACGACCTTGGCGCCCTTCGCAGCGACGGCGGGGGTAGTGACGGCGGCAGCCGAAACGGCAATCAATGCTGCGGTTGCTGCAAAGCTTGCGGTATTTCGAACAGTAATCATGTACATTCTCCTGACTCATGAGGGTTGCGCCTACAAGGCCTCAATATTTCGCCAAAGCTGCCGGGATCGTTACAGGCAATATTTTGATCCAGCGAATATGTCTTGAGAGATTTTGTAACCTTGCGCCGCCACCCGCCGAAACGGTGACGTGGTCCTGCTTTTCGTATCGGACCTCCGGGCGGTGGAGTCATCCCCCCGTGACCGCCGCCCGCCTCCCCCTTTATTGTCAGGAGAATCTTGATGTTATCCAGTAATGCTGCCCTTGCCGCCGCGCTTGCCGTCGCCATTGCCACGGGGAGCGCGCATGCTGCGCCCCAGCCGATGGAAAAATGCTACGGCGTTTCGCTCGCCGGTAAGAATGACTGCAAGGCAGGCGCCGGCACGAGCTGTGCCGGGACCTCGAAGATCAACTATCAGGGCAATGCGTGGAAGCTTGTTGCCGCCGGCACCTGCACCAGGATCAAGACGCCCAAAGGCTTCGGCTCGCTGACGCCCAAGGCCTGAACGTTCCCTGCCGTGTTGACCCGAGCCGGAGACTGACATGAAGAAATTTTCCCGATATTATGCCAATGCTGGCCAGCGGCTTGCCGCGATCATGCCGGATACATTTCTTCTGTTGGTCGCCCGGCTCGGCGTTGCCGCGATCTTCTTCCTGTCCGGAAGAACCAAGGTCGAAGGGCTGATCGATATCACGCCGGCGACCTATGAATTGTTCCGGACGGAGTATGCGCTGCCGCTCGTGCCGCCCGAAATCGCGGCGCACGCGGCAACCTATTCCGAGCATTTCTTTCCGATTTTGCTTGTCCTCGGACTGTTCACCCGCCCGGCCGCCGCAGCACTGCTTGGCATGACGCTGACGATCCAGATCTTCGTCTATCCAGACGCCTGGCCGACACACCTCAGCTGGGCCGCGATCCTGCTGCCGTTGATTGCGCGCGGCGGCGGTCGCTTGTCGCTCGACCAGGCCTTAGGGCTTGAAAAAGCCTGATCCTTCAGGCCGCTGCCTTGCGGTCCGATATTTCCTGGTTGAGCATTTCGGCCAGCAGGAAAGCCAGTTCGAGTGACTGGCCGGCGTTGAGCCGCGGGTCGCAATGGGTGTGGTACCGGTCCGACAGGCTCTGCTCGGAGACATCCATCGCGCCGCCCGTGCATTCAGTGACGTTCTGGCCGGTCATTTCGATATGGATGCCGCCGCCATGCGTGCCTTCGGCCCGATGCACCGCAAAGAAGCCGCGCACTTCGGCCAGGATACGGTCGAACGGGCGGGTCTTGTAGCCATTGGCTGCCTTCACCACGTTGCCGTGCATCGGATCGCATGACCAGACGACGGGATGGCCTTCCGCCTTTACCGCGCGGACGAGCGCCGGGAGATGGGCCTCGATCTTGTCATGCCCGTAGCGCGTGATCAGCGTCATCCGGCCGGGGACGCGCGTCGGGTTAAGCGTGTCCAGCATCCGCAGCAGCGCATCCGGCTCAAGACTCGGCCCGCATTTCATGCCGATAGGGTTCCCGATTCCGCGCAGGAACTCGACATGCGCCGACCCTTCGAAGCGCGTCCGATCCCCGATCCACAGCATGTGTGCCGATGTGTCGTACCATTGGCCGGTCAACGAATCCTGGCGGGTCAATGCCTGCTCATAAGGAAGGAGCAACGCTTCGTGGCTCGTGTAGAACTCGGTGCCCTTGAGCTGCGGCACAGTTTCGGGGTTGATTCCGCAGGCTTCCATGAAATCGAGCGCTTCGCTGATCCGGTCCGCAACGTCCTTGAACTTCTTGGTCCAGGGCGAGCGGCCCATGAAATCGTGCGTCCAGGCATGGACCTGGAGGAGGTTGGCATATCCGCCCCCGGCAAAGGCCCTGAGCAGGTTGAGCGTAGATGCCGCCTGCGAATAGGCCTTGATCATCCGCTCGGGATCGGGCGTGCGCCCGGCCGCCTCGAACGCGATATCATTGACGATGTCGCCACGATAGGAGGGCAGCGAGACGCCATCGATCTCTTCGGTGTCGGCCGAACGCGGTTTTGCAAACTGGCCCGCCATCCGGCCGAGTTTGATCGTCGGCAGCTTCGACGCAAATGTCAGGACGACGGCCATCTGGAGCAGAACGCGGAAGGTGTCGCGGATATTGTTGGGATGGAATTCGGCGAAAGATTCAGCGCAATCCCCGCCTTGAAGAAGGAAAGCCTTGCCTTCGACCGCTTTTGCCAGGTCAGCCGTCAGGTTGCGCGCTTCGCCCGCAAAGACCAGAGGCGGATAATTGCCAAGCGTCGCCGTCGCCCGGTCGAGTGCGGCCGGATCGGGATAAACAGGCATCTGGCGGGCTTCATGCCGCTTCCAGCTCTCGGGAGTCCATTTCTGCTTCATATGCGCTGCGCCTTGGGGAAAGTTGCGCAAAAAGGCAAGGATTTCGCACCTTCGTCGCGCCGGCGTGTGCATTCCATAACAGGCATGGTTAAATAATGTGTCAAGCCGGGAATTTAACCACAAAATGGGGAAATTTCGTGTCTTTGTGGCCGATGCCGTCCTTGCTATACATCCCATCTGATCTGAAGCGTCGGCTGGAAAACGGCCGGAACATGGGTTGGTTACTAGCTCCGGAATGTCGCGCCGGAATATTTCCTTTGGTTTGTGAGGTAGTGATATGTCTATTTCGAAGAAATTTCTCGCCGCGATGGCCTTGGGCACGGCCATGTCGGCTGCGCCAGCGCAGGCAGCGATCAAACTTCCGCTTCCGGTTGTCATCCCAAGCTGCGCTGTAAGCGGCCTTGATGATATTGTTCCCAATGCCCAGGCGTGCAACGGCTATTATCAGGGCAATTTGCTCAACAACGCCAGTCTGGTCCAGCAGACGCTCGGGCTGGCTGGTCTCGGGCTGATCTGGAACGGTGTGACGATCGAGAAGCTCGATCCGGGTGCTGCCACGCTCAATTTCAACACTGTTCTCAACGGCCTCACCTGGATCGGCATCCACTATGGCAAGGGCCAAGGCCCAGTCGATGTTGAAGGGGGCGTGACTGCATTTTACCGCTTCGATGCCGGGGTCAATCGGGATACGTTCAACATCGCGCCGGGCTCGATTTCGGGCGTTTCGCTCTACGCGACCAGCCCCGGCACAGTGCCGGAGCCTGCCGCATGGGCCTTGATGATTGTCGGTTTCGGCTTTGCCGGTACAGCCATGCGCCGCCGTACAAGGGTCGCATTCGCCTAATCTGCTGACAAGCATAGTCAAAAATGTGACGCCGCTGGCCGATGGGCCGGCGGCGTTTTTTATGCTCGTCCCGCTGCAACGCCCGCCGCAGAATTCCGTGAATTTGGCGCAATTCTGCGCTTTGTAGCATGATGGCCGTTCATAAATGGGCAACCATCAATCTCTCCGCGCGGTTAGGAAGTGATTAATTAATTTTGCGCAGGCTCATCCAAACATTTGACACAAGGGTAGCTGTGGTCATGAGCCATACAAAATTCAAAACCGGGTCGTCCAAACGCGCGGTCGCCGCGATGATCGCACTTGCCATTGCCTCCGGCACACTGGTTGCCGGCGCGAGGAGGATTCGCCATCTTCCTCCCGCCCCGGCTCCAGCGCCCGCACCTGCGCCAGCGCCCGCCCCGGCTCCAGCGCCTGCACCTGCTCCAGCGCCCGCCCCGGCGCCGTCGGGTTCCTACGATCCGATGACGGTGCAGCTCGCGGATATCGCGAGCAACTTCGATGTGAACAGCGAACTCGTTCCTGCATGGGGTACGGGCGCAGTCCCGGCTAGTGCGTTGCCCGACGTTGTCGGCGCCTTCCGCTTCATCTGCAACGCCAGCCATTTGTCCTATGACGATCCGATCGTCTATCCCGGGCAGCCGGGCAAATCGCACTTGCACCAGTTCTTCGGAAACACCGGAACCAATGCCTATTCGACCTATACCAGCCTCAGAACGACCGGCAGCTCGACCTGCAACAGCCCACTGAATCGCTCGGCCTATTGGATGCCAGCGATGATGAACGACAAGGCACAGGTCATAAAGCCGGATTATATCAGCATATACTATAAGCGTCGGCCCAAGACGGATCCGCTCTGCGCAAAGATCGGAATTGCCTGCGTGGATTTGCCGCGCGGCCTGCGTTTCGTCTTCGGGTATAACATGCTCAATCCCGCTGCGACGCCAACCGGATCGGCCTATTTCAACTGCCAGGGAACAGGAGCGATTTCGGGCCACTACAATACGCTGTCAACAGCACAGAAAAACTGCCCGGTCACCGCGCAGGTGGGCGCGATCATTTCGGCCCCGGAATGCTGGGACGGCAAGAATCTGGATAGTGCCGATCACCGCTCGCACGTCGCCTATTCGGCCTATATCGGGCAGAGCTACGCTCAATGCCCGGCGACGCATCCCTATGTGATCCCGACATTCACGCTCGGCGCCTGGTACAGCCAGGGGACGACGTGGGAGGCGTGGCACCTGTCTTCGGACGTGATGGCCGATGGCACCATGATGACACCTGGCATGACCTTGCACGCGGACTGGTTCGGCGGATGGGACAGTTCCGTCATGAACATGTGGGCCGGCAATTGCGTCAACCTGCTGCTCAATTGTTCGGGCGGCGATCTCGGCAATGGCAAACAATTGAAGATGTATTCCGGCTTTACGTGGACCGCCAACCCGCGTGTTGTGGCTCCCCCTCCCGCCGTCTGATCAAGCTTTTGGGGTGGCGTTCAGGACGCCACCCAGTTTCCGTGGAATCCCGGCGGGATCCGGTGCGGGATGTGCACCACCGCTTGTGGCGCGCCGGTGAAATTCGCGGCATCGAGAATGACCAGATCGGTCGTTTCCAGCGCGGTATTGACCACATAACCCATCAGCCAGCCATCGTCTTCGGCGGAGCCATTCGCCTTGGGGACGAACACAAATTCGCCCGGAACGTGGCCCGGGCCAAATTCATGCGTCTCGCGTTTGCCCGTTTCGAGATCATGCTTGTAGAGCTGGGTATTGGCGATGAAGGCCGGATCGCCGCCATTCGGGAACGCCATGGCATAAGCATAGCGGTAAGGCTTGCCGATCAGCATCTCGTTCGGGCGGGGAAATTCCTGGCTGTCGGCATCGATTACGGTGCGTGTCACGCGATGCGTGGCGGGGTCGACCGTCCAGCGTTCGAACGGAGTCTTCTGTGAATCCGGTCCATGCGCTTCGGTCGCAAACATGTTGGTGTGCGCGCAGACATCCAGCACGACCTTGCCGTCCGGCGTCTCATAGGCATTGCAGGGGTGGAACACATAGGCCGGGTTTACATCGCACCAGATCGTATCCTCGCCCTTGCCCTCACGCGGGAGCAGGCCCACCCGGGCCTTGTGGCCCGGATTCCAGCGATAGGGGAAGTTATGCCCCGCAAGCAGGGTCTTCATCGAGAAAGTGACTGGCAAGTCGAGGATGATCACATATTTGCTGGTGATCATGCAGTCATGAATGGACGGCCCATCCTGGACGGCGATCGGCTCCTCGCGGCGCACGCGACCGTCAGCGCCGACGACGACATGGTGGATGGTGCGCTGGTCGGTCGCTTCATAACAGATGGCATGCATCTCCCCGGTCTCTGGGTCGAGATGCGGATGCGCCGAAAAACTGCCCTTGAGCGAACTGCCGAAGGGGTCATGCGCGATCGTATTCAGTTCCTGGTCGATGCGAACTGGATAGCCGCCGGCTTCGACCAAGGCCCAGGTGGCACCGGCATGACCGAGGACATTGGTATTGACGGTATCGTTCCCGTTGCGCGGGCCGGGGGCAGGGGCCTCGCCCAGCGCCGCGCTGACGGCGTTGGAGCGAATCCAGCGGTTGCGATACCAGAGCGCCTTGCCGCCCTTCAGCCGCACGCCATGGACCATGCCGTCGCCCGTAAACCAGTGATAGGCGGCCGGGTTCGGCGGCGTCGCCGGGTTTGGCCCGATGCGGATGTAACGGCCATCGAGTTCGGGCGGAATGGTGCCCGTGACGCCAAGGTCGGTGATCGTCCGCTCATCGTGCATTGGCGTGTGGATGCCGATCAGGAACGGGTTTGGCGCATCTTCTTTCAATCGTTCGCGATTGAATTCGGAGATTTTTTCGACGCCCTTGGTAACGGTCCTGCGGATGAGGGTTTCGACTGCGCTTGCCATTGCAAAGCTCCTCTGGCTTGAAAGCGACTCAATTATGTTTACACTGACAACATGAGCGCCGAAGATAACAGTGTCAACATTATAGACGAACGGGGCCGCTATCATCATGGCGACCTGCGTGCAGCACTCGTCGCCGAAGGGATGCGCCAACTAGCCGGTTCGGATGCAGATCATCTCAGCCTCAGGGAGATTGCCCGCAAGGTCGGGGTCAGTGCAACGGCCGTCTACCGCCATTTTCCCGACAAGCACGCATTGCTGACCGCACTTGCACATGCTGGTGGCGCACAATTGGCGCAACGCCAGATGGCCGCGCAGGAGGCCGCGGGCGGAGGCCGCGCCGGATTTGATGCAACCGGTCGCGCCTATGTCCGTTTTGCGCTCGACAATCCGGCGCTATTCCGGCTGATGACGGCGAGCGCTCGCGAACCGGGAGTGGTCGACCCGGCAACAGGAGAGATCACCGGTCTTGGCCTGCTCCGCCGAAACGTGGCGGCGCTTGCGGCTCCCGGGACCAGTGAGCACACCCAGCGCATCCGGGCAATCCAATCATGGGCAATGGTACATGGGCTGGCAATGCTCATGCTGGATGGCCAGGTGCCTCACGACGATTCGCTGATCGACTGCGCCGTGGACACCGCACCAATCCTTGACAGGGAGTGAGCCGGGTTCACACGGGCAACGGCCAATGGCATAGGGGGCAAATGCCAGGGGGAATCGAAGCAGCCGGAGATGCCATAGCGGGCGGTCTGATTGCGCGCGCGATCGAACCGGGCGCAGGCGAAAATGCGGTCGATTCAGAGGCCGAGTGCCTCAATTGTGGCGCGCTGGTCGTTGGACGATATTGTCATAATTGCGGGCAATCGCTCCACGTCCACCGCACATTGACGGCCTTCTGGCATGACTTCACCCATTCGATCCTTCATTTCGAAGGGAAGATATGGCGCACCTTGCCACTGCTCTTCTTCAAGCCCGGACAGTTGACCCGTCGCTACGTCCATGGCGAGCGGGCTCGCTTCGTCTCCCCGCTGGCATTGTTTCTGTTCTCTGTGTTCCTGATGTTTGCAACGTTCAGCTGGGTGGGAATGCCGGTCGGATCGGGTGGCACAGGCAATACGAACATAGCTGCAGCAGGCAAGGCGGATATGGCGGCCGAGCTGGCCAAAACCAAAGCCAAGCTCGCGCAGCTGCAAAAATCCGGCGCATCCAAAGAGAAAATCGCG
>Ga0209023_10001873_pt1 | contig 27262 bp, 27 predicted proteins | sample LakOneMetagenome_FD_187468 | JGI IMG/M metagenome (GOLD analysis project Ga0209023, IMG submission 187468) | Freshwater and sediment microbial communities from Lake Erie, Canada (SPAdes) (version 2) | ecosystem: Environmental > Aquatic > Freshwater > Lentic | place: Lake Erie, Canada...
AAAAAATACTGCTAATTTGCACAAAAACCGGCCGTGGACGCCCTGAAAAGCGAGATCGAATCTTGGGCGCGATCGCGTCGCCAAAAAACCTTTGACACGCTCAAATCGTCAATTGATCAGCGCTTCCTTAAGACTCAAGACACCAGTAAATTCAAAGCATAACGCCAAGAGTAAGGCCCTAAAAAGTCAGGTTGTACAGGCCTGAGTTACTACGACAACCTACTAGTTTGGCATTCTACAGCGCGCCCTCGAAGCAGAAGGGATATAGGATGCGGAGAAGCGTCAGGCACTGCAGCAACACAATAGCACGAACCTGGTGATCATATTTACTATCTCATAGTTGGGACGCACGCAAATATTTAAAAGTCGTTAATGTGGCGCCGCATTTATTTCAAAATCAAGGATTATCCTTCCCGTCATTTTCGTCATCAACAGGACCTTTTTCGCGAGTTTTTCCTTCGTTTAATTTTTCGGAAGCTAATTTATCATAACGGGCGATCTGAGCCACATTTAAGATCTCGTCCCAATTATTTTTTTTCCAGAGATGTGAATGAAAATAAGTCGAATAAGGTTCGATGTGATCTTTGTCACAATTTAGCAGCCAATGTGAGATCTTATTTTTTTCTTTAGTATCTTCCGCGGATAAAAGAAGCCAGATTAGTGATGAGGTAGCACTTGCGGCTGCATTTTCTGAAACTAGAGCAATCTCCTCACTTGGTACTTGGACTTGCGGAAGTTTATTGATGGCTTCGCAAAGCTTCTCTTTCAGCTCTGATGTCAGTTCTTTCACTCTTGTGTAATCAGATTTAACGACCAAAGCATTGTGAGCGATACGGCAGCGGAGCTCATAGAGCTCCATCCAACGTTTTTGAAGGAATGTATCATCGCAATTTACAAGATTCGAAAAATATCGAGACCAGTTCGACTCGGGCAGCATTCTCTTTAATTGCACGACGTCCTCGGGAGTGGTGCTCTTTTTAATTTTATTCTGTAGCTCTTCGCCGGAGACAGATGAATAAGGCTTTAAAAGAAAATCCGCAAGATCTTTAAAGTCTATATTGTGGAGAGCATTGAGGTCTTTTCTTTTCGATTTGCCGAGGATAGCTTTAATTTCGGCGGGAGAAGCCTGATCCACCCAATCAACACCTACCGTAATGAGCATAAAGTTAGAGATCAACTTCCGCATCAAGTTCTCTATCTCATGAATTAGCGGGTAGGAAGAGTTGCAGTAAAAATATGAGATATCATCCCATAATGTAGTTGGCTGGCTGTCGAGTTTCGCAAGAACTGCCCGGATGGCCTTAAGGAATTCTGCAAATTTGTCCAAATTGTCTGAAAATTCATTTTTGGTAGAAAAGTGCAGGTGAAAATATCTTTGTTCCTTCCCTTGAATTTCCCCGGATGTTATTTTGTAATCGCATTCAAAATCGTTTTTATAAGCTATCTTGTGAGCTTTAAAAGCTATCGAGGAATCAACCTGAAGGAGTCGATTGAATGAATTTACCGAGTCACAGAAGCTATTAGACTTCTGGACAATTGCAAGGTATTCCACGGTCGCCATATTTAATTTTCTTTGCTGGTCACATTGGGTATAGCTTGCATGGATAGCACGCGTTCGTCAACGCATTTGGAACTATTAAAGTACATCTTGCGTTTGCTGGATCGAAGCGCTGGCCCGCTACATTGCCGACGAACTGCAGGACTTCTACCGTCTGCAGGGCGTGAAGATCTACGACAAGCACATCGAAGTGATTGTTTGTCAGATGCTGCGCCGCGTGCAGATCGTGGAAGCCAGCGACACCGACTACATCGTCGGCGAGCAGGTAGAGCGTTCGGAGCTGCTGGAAGAGAACGACCGTATGGATGCGGCAGGCAAACTGCCGGCGACCTACGAAAACGTGCTGCTGGATATCACCAAGGCATCGCTGTCGATAGATTCGTTCATCTCGGCCGCATCGTTCCAGGAAACCACCCACGTGCTGACCGAAGCGGCGATCATGGGCAAGCGCGACGGTCTGCGCGGCCTGAAGGAAAACGTCATCGTCGGCCGCCTGATCTGGCGGTACCGGTCTGGCATTCCACCGCGCCCGCAAAGAGAAGGAAGTGTGGGAAGCGGAAGAGCGTCAGGCGCTGTTGCAGCAGGAGAAGGCCAATATGGCTGCCGAACTGCAGGCGATGGAAGATCAGGCGCAGGCGCAGACCACGGAGCATCACGGCGACGCGGAGTAATCGATTCGATTGCTGCGTGAGCTAGCGAAAACGGCACCCCGAGGGGTGCCGTTTTTTTTTGCTTCCAGCGGATTCAGGAAGCTCGTTTATGCCAGACATATCCGATGACGAGTCCGCACAATACCCCACCGAATGCCGTATAAGCCTGCCAATAATAGGCAGTCCCTTGTTCCTTCAAGAGAGAAGGGCCGACATCCGCAGAGTGCATCTCCAGGAATAAACTAGTGAACCAGAGCGCAGCCGGAGCAAAGAAAACAATCCCGAGCCAGGGCTTGATGCGCATACCAAACAAGCACAACAACGCTGCCATAATTCCGACTGTCCACAACTGATCGACGGGCGGTTCCTTGTCGCTCACCTCGGCAAGCACGCTGCCAGGAAACATGAAAAAGGCGAATGACACGCGCGCTAATACTGCACGGTGAGCCGGATAGCATTCGGGCAGTCCTCTAAGTTCCTGTTCAAGATGAGCGACAAACTTGTCCATGTGTGCCACCAGGTCGATACAGCCGGCGCTGCCTGGGGCGGTTCCGCCCATGAATAAGGAAATCACCTCGCCTATGCGTAAAGGTAGCCTGTACGGGGAGATTGTGAGTCTGACGTTTATTTACGCATCCGTGCAGAGTGCGTCATAAGGATGCTGAGTAATCAAATGATGCTATAAGCCAAAAATAAAGACGGCACCCTGCCGGGCGCCGTCTTTAAACTTTACATCAGCAGCTTCCTCCCGAAATGCTTTCCCCAGTCCTGAGGTTAAAGCCCAGAAAGCACCGGTACCCGCCATTCGGCGAATATGCGCACCAGACCCGCCCCTTCCTGCGCAGCCGTTCTCCCTTCTCGTCGCTGCAGCTTACGCCCTGCACGTCCGGATAAAGCGAATCGAAAATCTCTTTCGCGGCTTTGCCCGTTACCTCGATAGCAAGCTTGCGGTCGTCCTTGGTCGGCGCCTGTTCATCACCAAGACTGCCAGCATAGATCGTGTACTCAGCACTGAGAGGCTTCGCGGGTGCAGGGTAGACAGCCTTTTCCTGCGCACTGACCGTAGCAAAGGCGACAGTGCTCGCACATGCCAGTAATAGACGTATGCTCATTTTGTCGCCGCCATCATGTTGACGTGGAAGTGGTCGTCGTGGCCTTCCCAAGGCTTCACGCCAGGTATCCCGGTATCGTTAAACAGAATCGATGTGACCGATGGATGAGAGCGGAAGATGGCGATCAATCTGGCTGTCGCATCCTGATCATAAAGGTCGCGCTGGAAAATCGTCACGCCAGCCTGGGCACCATCCCGTCGCAATGCGCGGACATCGACCTGCAACCCATTCCTGTGACTCTGGTGTTTACTGTAAGCCTTGCCGTCAGCCAGGCTGATATTGCCGATCCCAACCTTGCGATGGTCAATGGCTTGCCATTCACGCTCGACAAAGAAGAGCAGGGACAGCATGGCCGGATGAGAATATTGGCCAGCGCCATCGGGCGGTGTTCCATACACGTAGTAGCCTACGCCTTCTGGCCTCTGGGGCAACATGAAAAAGCCGCGTGCATCCTTGGGCTGGAATCCTGTCATGGCAAACTCGCTCATGCACAACGATTGGTTGCCAGATCCCAGCCGCCTGACGTATTACCGCTAGCGCCGCCACCGATTTTTTGCTGTGTGTACTTCCATTTCACTTTCGAGAATCGCAGACCGATGGCGTCGTGCAGGATCGTCCCCTCGTGCACTGCCTGGTCCATGCTTGCAATAAGGACGTTTTCAAGTTCCACTTCGTAGTACTTGACCGGTTTGCCGTCGCTGTCGGCGCGCATGAATTCAAGCTTTGCCTTCGGGATTGTCTTACCCATGGAGCAGGTCTGCATCAGGATTGGCGAAGCCAGATCGGCGAGTTTGGTAATCGCCAGACTACGGTGCTCACAGCGCTCCGCCGTGTGACCACCGGCAGTCGATGCCGTAGCACTCCTGGGTTGGATGACACCCCAGCTTGCTGAAGTAATTTCGATCCAGCCCTGGTGATTGGAGTCGGCGGATTCACCTTTGATACCGTCGATCTGCAAATAAACATCGATTGCCATGGTCATTACTCCCTTTGAGGTACGCACAAATGTCGATTCTCTCGTGCAGGCTCGGTCCGTGATTTGGCAGAGCGCAACTGATTGAAAAAGATCATTTCTTCCCAGTCATAGACGTGTTCGAAGGGATGAAGCTAAAGCAGGCATAATTGACGAGTGTTCATTCCTGACCGCCGTCCACCATGACACCCCAACGCATCATTCGCCCCGCACGCGCAGCCGATGCCGACGCGATTTGCGCGATCTATAACCACTACGTCGCCACCACCACGATCAGCTTCGAGGAAGCACCCGTGACCGGCGCCGAGATGGCGCAGCGTATTGCCGCGGTGGTTGATGCCGGCCTGCCCTGGCTGGTGATGCTCGAAGCGGGAACGCTGGTCGGCTATGCCTACGCTACCAAATGGCGGGTCCGTGCGGCTTACCGTTTTTCGGTCGAGAGTTCGATCTATGTGGCGCCGCAAAGCGCCGGGCAGGGCGCGGGCCGGGTATTGTACGAAGCGCTGCTGGCGGAGCTGCGTGAGCGCGACCTGCACCTGGTCATCGGTGGCATTGCGCAGCCGAACGAAGCCAGCGTGCGCCTGCACGAGCGGATGGGCTTCGAGAAGGTGGCGCATTTCAGCGAGGTCGGGTTGAAGTTCGGCCGCTGGATCGATGTCGGCTACTGGCAGCTGAAACTGACCTAATTACCCAAGGCCCGGCATGAACAACACGCTTCCCTGTCTCATCATCATCGATATGCAAAAGGGCATGGCCGATCCTTCTGCAGGGGAGCGTAACAATCCTCATGCGGAAGACAATATCGCGCGGCTGCTCGCTGCCTGGCGCACCGCCGGTGCGTACGTCGTGCATGTGCGCCATATCTCGCGCTCGCCCATTTCGCCATTCGCGCTGGGCCAGTCCGGCGTGCTATTCCAGGAAGCCTTGCAGCCGTTGGCGCATGAGCATGTCGTCGAGAAGAACGTGCCCGATGCCTTCATCAACACGGCGCTCGAGCGCTGGTTGCGGATGCGCGCGGTGAACGACATCGTGGTCATTGGCGTGAGCACCAACAATTCGGTGGAGGCCAGTGCGCGCACGGCCGGCAATCTCGGCTTCAAAACCACCGTCGTTTCCGACGCCTGCTTTACCTTTGCCAAGCGCGACTATGCCGGCGTGCGGCGCAGTGCGGACGAGGTGCATGCGATGTCGCTGGCGAATCTCGACGGTGAATACGCGGCGATCCTCGATACGCAAGCTGTGCTCCAGTTCGTCGCTGCGGCCGCCTGAAACACGCCGCATCCGTGCAATGCCCGTAATAACGCAAGCGCCAAAACGCCTCTCTTCCAACTATTTATCCACGAATATGCATGGCACGTGAATTTTATTTATTCTGCATGTATTCGTCAATACAAAATGCGATAAGGGTATAAATAGTTTTTGCCATATAAAAAATGCAGTGATAGGATTAGTTGCCGTCATTTACATGGCGCAGGTAATCGGAAGTACTTCGCAAATTCTATTCGTATCAATGTTCTACCTTTATGGAGACGCACGATGAATAAATTGAAGAAAGCTGTCTTTGCTGCCGCAGTCGCAAGCGGTGTCATGATCTCGTCGATGGCACCAGCCTGGGCACTGCCATCGTATGAGACCTGCCTGGCCATGCAAGAAGAGTGCTATGCAGGCGGCAGCTGCACCACCTTCTATCGCCTGTGCCACGTGTACGGCCTGGGTTGATATCGCCTGACATGATTCGGACTTCCCGGCCGAATCGTCTGTTTCGCAGCATCCGCATCAAGCACTGAGCATTCGTGGACCAGCCCTGCTGGTCCATTTTTTTATCCGTCCTGTTTGATTGGCGGCCCCGGGCGCTATCTAGCCGAACGGCCCTGTTGGAGCGGATGTTCTACACTCATGCGCGTTGTCTCCTTCACATACTGTCCAGGAAAGGGAACTGCCATGAAAGCTCAATGGATTGTCGCAGCGCTGCTGTGCTCCACCTACGTTGGCGCGGCCGTGCATGCCGCCGAGATGCGCGCGACGATGAATGCGGTGTCGGATGCCGGCGTCGGAAAATCGACCGGCATGGTCACCATCAGCGAAACCAAATACGGGCTGGTGTTCACGCCGAAGCTGGAAGGACTGCCGCCGGGCGTGCATGGCTTCCACGTTCACGAGAACAAGAGCTGCGACACGAACCAGAAGGATGGCAAGCCGGTGCCGGCAGGCGCGGCAGGCGGACACCTGGATACGACAGGCAGCAAGAAGCACGGGCTGCCGTGGGGTGATGGGCACGTGGGCGACTTGCCGGCGCTGTATGTCGAGAGTTCGGGGGCGGCCATGAATCCGGTGCTGGCGCCGCGGCTGAAGCTCGCCGACGTCAAGGGCAAGGCGCTGATGGTGCATGCGGGTGGGGATAATCATGCGGATCATCCGGCGCCGCTGGGTGGTGGCGGGGCGCGGATTGTGTGCGGGATTATCGAGTGATGGCGATGGCACGGGTTTGAGCGTGCCATGTGCATGTGCCGTAACGCGTGGGCACAGGGGCGCCCACCCTACGGTGCAACGGCCGTCGATTATCGGTGACGTGACGATGTGAGCCAATAAAAAAGCCCGGTCAGTGATGACCGGGCTTTTGCGTTATGACGCGGCGATTACTTCGCGGCGGCGCGGATCTTGCCGAAGGCGTCGCCGGCTTTCCAGGCCGGCATCTTCGGGCTGTCGGCGATCATGCGGCCCAGGTTCAGCGTGAACTGCGCCTGCTGCACCATGCCCGACAGGTCCCAGCTCGGGTCGTACTCGTCGTTCACCTGGTGGTAGCGCGCGCGGTAGGCTTTCGCCTTTTCGTTGTTCGCTTCCACGTTCGAGACCCAGGCATGGCCGCCGCCCACCGAGAAGGCGGGAATGCCGGCTTTCGCGAAGCTGAAGTGGTCGCTGCGGAAGTAGCCGCCGGCGAGGTCCGGCTTGGCCGGAGCGACCGTCAAGCCCATGGCTTTTGCGGTGGCGGCGGCCATCGCGCCCAGTTCGGTACGCTCGCTGCCCTGCACGCCGATGTCTTTCGCCGCGCCGACGAAATTCAGGCTGTCGAGGTTCAGGTTGGCGGCGGTTTTATCCGCTGGCCACAGCGGCTTGGCGGCGTAGGCGGCGCTGCCCAGCAGGCCTTGTTCTTCGGCCGCCACCCACAGGAACATCTGCGAACGCTTGGCCGGGTTGCGCACGGCTTCCTGCGCCATCGCCAGCAGGCCGGCGGTGCCCGACGCGTTGTCGACGGCGCCGTTGAAGATGGTGTCGCCCTCGGTCCCTTGCTTGCCCATGTGGTCCCAGTGGGCGCTGTAGATGACGACTTCGTCCTTCAGTTTCGGATCGGTGCCGGGCACGACGCCGGCCACGTTGTATTCGTTCAGCGTGCGCACGGCGGCGCGGGTTTCGCCTTTCACGCGCGCGTTCAGGGTGACCGGCTTGAACGACTTGTCTTCGGCGGCGGCGCGCAGCTTATCCAGGTCCTGGCCGGCGGCGGCAAACAGTTTACGGGCGGCGGCATCGGTCATCCAGCCCTGCATGCCGGTGCCGAGGTCGGCGTCGGCCAGCTGGAAGCGCTCGGCGGCGGCCCAGCTGTTCTGCACCACGCTCCAGCCGTAGGAGGCCGAGGCATCGGTGTGGATCAGGATCACGCCGGCCGCGCCCTGGCGCGCCGCTTCTGCCAGTTTATAGGTCCAACGGCCGTAGTAGGTGAGGCCGGCGCCGTTGAAGCGGTTCGGTTCGGCGGCGGTCGGGGCCGGGTCGTTGACCATCATGACCAGCACCTTGCCCTTGGCGTCCAGGCCCTTGAAGTCGTCCCAGCCTTCTTCCGGTGCGGTGATGCCGTAACCGACGAAGACCAGTTCCGCATCCATGTTGTGGTCGGGCTTGGCGTCGCCCGGCGCCCACACCCAGTCCGCGCCAAAGGCCAGCGGCAGCGCCTTGCCGCCGGCGACCACGCCGACATTGCTCTTTTCCGGCAGCGGACGCACACCTGCGATCTTCACTTCCTGGCGGTAGCTGTTGCCGTTGGCCGGCTTCAGGCCCACGGCCAGCGCCTGGGTCTCGAGGTAGGTGACGGTCAGCTCGCCGCCGCGCTGGCCGGTGCCGCGGCCTTCGACAGCGTCGGAAGCGAGGAAGGCCAGGTGCGCGCGCAGCGGCGCTTCCTTGACGGTGGCGGCTGGCGCCTTGTTGGCCGCGTGGGCGGGGAAGGCGAGCGCCAGGCTGCTGGCGAGGGCGGTAACGACAACGGAGGAGACGATCTTGTGCATGGAATCCTGCTGCGATAGTTAATGGAAGCGCACCGTAAAGTGCGCGTCACATTGTAGAGCAGGCGCTAATAAAACCACAGCATGTCCGCCGCGATCGATGTGCCGCTCAGCGGAATCAGCGGCACCCCGTCCGCAGGCCGCGGCGGCAGCAGGTCCTCCGGCAACCCGGGCACGACTTCCTCGACCTTCACGCCGAAGATCGGGTCCGACAGCACATCGATGCGAAAGTGCAGCGTCGCGTCCTCCATGCCGTACACGACGATCTTCAGGGTCTTGGCTTCCTTGTCGAGCAAGGTGAGTCCGTTCATGGTGGCGCGGATGGCGCGGGCGTTGATCACGTCGAGCCGGATCTCGGGCGCGCGGTTCTTCGAGGCCAGCGTGAAGTCGGCATGCCGGTCCGGCGCCTTGCCGTTCCTGAGCACGCGAATAAAAGGGAACGCGAGCCCCTGGCGCGGCGCCCAGGCGTACCACTGCTTCGGCTGGCTCCAGCCGAACACGTTCACGAAATAATGCGGCTGCGTGAGGTTCGCGAACAGCGTGCGCTCCCATGGGTCGAGCGGGCCGGCGGGCTTGAGCCAGTAGGCGTCCCAGCTCGGCATGTCCTTGTAATACACGAGCTGGTTGATGCGTGCAGCGGGCGCTTCGTGCACGTCGTCGGCGCTGCCGGCCAGCGCCAGGCCGCCCAGGCCGCACAGCAGCAGCGCGCGCGCCACGTAGCGCCGCGCATGCGCCGCCAGCAGCAGCGTCGATACGCCAAGCAGCAGGGCCAGCATCGCTACCGGCACGTTCATGCGCTGCGGCGAGAGCACCAGGAAGCTGTCGCGCAGCGCCGGCGGCACCAGCACAACGGCCGGCGCTACGCCCAGCACCAGCAGCGCCAGGCGCGCGGTCGGCGGCCAGGCCGCCACGCGGCGCATGTGCAGCGCGGCCAGACAGGCCAGGCTTGCGAGCAGCGGCCAGGCGGCCAGGTAGCTGGCGCCCGGCGCCAGCCAGCTTGCCAGCAGCAGCACCAGGACCAGGGCGCCCAGTGCGGCCAGCGCCGCCGCCGTGGCGCCGGTATGACGCTGCAGCCAGCGCTGGGCCACGAGATGGAGGGCCGCCGCCAGTGCACACACGCCCAGCAGGTAGGCCAGCGCATGGCGGGGCGCGTCCGGGTTCCAGGCGCGGTGCAGCGCCGGCACCTGCATCCACAGCTGCCAGGCGCCGATGCCCAGCACCACCGCAAGCGCGGGGACGACAAAGGCCGCTTGCAGGAAGGGCGTGTAGCGCATGCCGGCGCGCTGCCAGGCGAGACGGCTCACGCCCCCCAGCAGCAGGCAGCTAAAAAAAGCGAGCGGCCAGACCAGGGCACTGCTGTAGTGGACGGTGGCGCCGAAGGGCAGCTCGAAATACACCTGGCCGCCGCCGCTGCGCGGGTCGAGCGGCGCCTGGCCGAAGTGGCGCGCCAGCCGCAGCATGGCGCTGCCCATGTGCTGCAGCGTGGCCGGCTGCAGGCGCGCGACGGTGTCGCGTTCGCCGGCGCGGTCGAGCGGCAAGCCGGTGTTTGCGAACTGCAGCACCGGTACCTGCAACCGGTCGAGGGCGCCGATGCGCAGCGCGCCCGGCGCCAGCTGGTGGATCTCGTGCATCAAGGAGGAGCCGCCCACGTCGGGCACGGCGCGGCGCCAGCCGGCGATGACCGCGCTGTTGGCGCCGCGTGTGTTGTACAGGATCAGCGGGCCACCGCTGCCGCCGCCATCGAAGCGCAGCGCCAGGCCGACCTCGTGCGCCCACGGATGCTGCTCGGCGAAGGCCTGCATGCCCAGGCTGCCGGCCCGTTCGCCGTCGGCGAACAGCACCAGCAGATCGTTCGCGGGTGGTGCGCCGCTGCGCAGGGCGCGCAGCATTTCGAGGGCGGCCGCCACCGGCATGGCGTCGCGCGCCGCGCCCAGGGTGGTGCGCTCGCTGTCGTAGTGCACCGCCAGCAACAGGGCGGGGCGGCGCTGGCGCTCCGATCCGCCGGCGCTGCCCGGCACGCGCACCAGTACGTTGTGCACCACGCCGACGATGGTCTCGTAGTTGGCGTTGTAGTCGACGTAGTTCTTCTGCACGACGGCGCGCTGCACCTGCGGCGCGTAGCCGAGCGCGCGCAGCCTGTCGACGATGTGTTCGCGCGCGCGGCGGTTGGCGTCGCTGGCGATCGGCCGCGGCGCCTGTGCGATCGTCTCCAGTTGTTCGAGTGCGCGCCCGGCCGAGAAGCGGGCAGCCGGCGCATCGCGCGGCAGCGGCTGCGGTGCCGGCGCGCCGCCGTCGCGCAATGCGAGCCAGGCCAGCAATGCAAGGAACAGGAAGGCGGCAAGACCGGCCAGGGTGCCGGGCCTGTGCGCGTGTTCAGGAGTCATGGATGATCCAAAAAAAGCCCGCCAGGCTGAGGATGGCGGGCAAAGAGGGGGACGAAGGGAAACGCGTGGTCAGTTCTGCAGCGTCCAGACAAAGGCCAGCTGGCCCCAGCCGGCTTCCGGCACGCCGTTGTTCATGCCGGGCTTGAACTGGCACATGCTCAGGGCGTTCAGCGCCGCCTTGTCGAGGTCGCGCGAGCCGCTGCTCTTCTGGACGCGGGCGTTGGCAACGCGGCCGTCGGTGCCGATCAGCAGGGCCAGAACCACGGTGCCGCTGTCGCCGTTGCGGGCGGCGCGCGCCGGGTACTCGGGCGTGGCGCAGCCGCTGGCTTCGGCCAGGGCGATGCTGCGCACCGCGCCGCTACCTGTGCCGTTGCCCGATGCCGGTGTGCCTGGGGGCTGGGCCGTGGCCTGGGGCTGCGCGGGTTGCGGCGGAACGGGGTCGGCCGCATGCGTGGTCCGCACCGTGTTCTCGATTGGCGGCGGCGTGATCTCGATCTCGATCTTCGGCACCACGATGTCGGGCGGCGCGACCCGTTGCACGGGCTGGGGCGGTTCGGGCGGGACCAGCGGCGGTTCCACCGGCTCGGGCGTCATGAACACCGTCAGGTTCTTCGGCAGCTCCGGCAGCGCGAGCGTCTTGTTGTTCATCATGTTGACGACGCCGACTGCGATCAGCGCGTGCAACCCGGCAACGAGTGCGAACTTGCCGGCCTTATTGCCGTTGGCCTGGTGTGCGTACGAGAAATGCATGGCGATCTCCTTAAGGAAAGAACATCGTTATTCCAATGTGTAGAACTAATATATGCCAACAGATAGCAATGCGTAAAGCGATTTATTGGCAATCGTGCGTCCAGGCCAAACCAGGGCCGGGGGCTGGCGTCGGCGGTCTCTCGCCTCGCCCGGCGTTGTATGGAATAATCAGGCGGCAGAGCAGCGATGTGCTGTTTGTTCGCAGGCGCCGCTACCAGGGTCTGGCAAGCGGCCACCCCAACAATGAGGGAGATACACGGTGAAAACCAAAGCAATCCGCGTCATGCTGGCCGATGACCACCCGATCGTGATGACCGGCTTTGCCATGTCGCTGGCGGCCGAAGGCATGGAGGTGGTGGGGCAGGCGCGCACGCCGGACGAAGCGGCGGCCCTGTACGCCGAGTGCAAGCCGGACGTCGTGATCCTCGACATCCGCTTCGGCACCGAACTCACCGGGCTCGACGCGGCCCAGCACATCCTGAAAAGCGACCCGCACGCGAAGGTCGTCTTCCTCAGCCAGTTCGACCAGGACAGCCTGATCAAGGAAACCTACCGCATCGGCGCCCATGCCTTTGTCACCAAGGATTGCGACCCGGCCGATCTGGCCGCCGCGGTACGCCAGGCGCATGCCGGCAAGCTCTACTTCCCGCCGCAGATCGCCGAGCGCCTGGCCAGCATCGCGGTGCGCGGCGACGTGTCGCCGCAGTCGCAGCTCGACGAACGCGGTCTTGAAATCTTCAAGATGATGGCCGAGGGCCTGACCAACGCCGAGATCGCCGAGCGCCTGAATTTGTCGACCAAGACCATCAGCAATACCAGCCAGGCGATCAAGGAAAAGCTGGGCGTGGAGCGACAAGCCCACATCACCCGCCTGGCCGTGAAGTACGGCCTGATCGAGCCGTAACAGGCGATGCGCCGCGCCGCGCAATTCCTGTGCAGGCTGGCAGGAAGCCTGGCCCTGGGCCTGGCTGCCTGCGCTGTCACGGCCACGGCCACGGCTGCACAGCAGGACAAGGCCCAGGGCTACCGCTTCGAGATCGTCACCGGCGACGACAGCGCCGTCACCGCGCGCATCGCCGACGATTTGTATAAACGCCTGGTGCCGACCTTTGCCGCCTTCCGCACCGAGCTGGCGCAGAAGCGCCGCATGGTCACCATCGCCATCGGGCCGGACGCCTTGCGCCAGGCCGCCGCGCGGCGCTGCGACTGCGTCGTGATCGCTGCCTTTACGTCGAGCCAGGTATGGCGCGCGATCACGGTCGCGCTGCCGCCGGCGCGCATGTCGTCCATGACGGCGGTGTACGCCGAGCCGGCGCCGCTCGACCAGCTGCAGCTGGCCAGCCTGCTGTACCGCCGTCCGGTACGCGTGGCGGCCATCGTCGGCCCGGATGCGGACGTGTTCGTCCACAGCCTGCAGGGCAAGGCCGACCTGGTGCGCGCCAGGCCCGAGGACGACATCGGCGAGCTGCTGGGGCGCGTCGGCCGCAGCGAAGCGCTGCTGGCGCTGCCCGACTCCGCCGTCTTCACGCCCGAGAACGTGCGCAGCATCCTGCTCGCGACCTACCGCCGCAAGCAGGCCGTGATCGGCTTCTCGAGCGACATGGTGAAGGTGGGCGCGCTCGCCACCACCTATTCCGACATCGAGGACATCAACGCCCAGGTGGCCGAAGTGGCGGCAGCCTTTGTCGCCAGCGGCGAACTGCCGGCGCCGCAGTTTCCGCGCTACTTCCACACCGTGGTCAACGAGGGCGTGGCCAGTTCGCTCGACATCGTGGTCGGCAAGGACGCACGCAACTTCGCCAGGCCGCGGCCATGAGGTTCACGCGCATCGTCCAGCCTTGGCGCAGCTGGAGCATCGGCCTGCGCATGGCCTTCATCACCATGCTGCCGGTGGCCTTCCTGTTCACCTCCTTTGTCTGGTATTCCTGGTATGCGCACCGCGCCCAGGTGGCCGAGGAGCTGGCCGAACGCGGCCGCATCCTGGCGCGCGCGCTGGCCGAGACCAGCGAATACAACGTCATCTCCGGCAACCTCACCGACCTGCGCCTGACCATCAACGGCCTGGTGCAGTCCGATAAAAGCATCTACCGCATCGACGTGGTCGACGCCACGGGCAAGCGCGCCGTGCGCGTGACCTCCGAGAGCGCGCTTGACGCCGAACCGCACTACTACGAAGCGGCGATCCGCAAGCAGGTGGTGTGGATCAACCTGTTCACCGACAACGGCATTCCGCACGTCTCGGCCTCGAGCGACACGCGTCCGCCGACGCTCACCACCGAAGTCGTGGGCGCGGTGCGCGTGACCATGTCGCCGGCGAACATGCTGGCCAAGCAGGCGCGCCGCTTCCGGGTCGAGGTGGCGATGGCGGCGTTGGCGCTGGCGGCCAGCGGCGTGCTGGCCTGGGTGCTGGCGCGCTCGCTGATCCTGCCGCTGCGCGACGCGATTGGCGCGCTGCGCGCGATCCGCGGCGGGAACTACCGCATCGACCTGCCGGTGACTACCGGCGGCGAGGTCGGCGAGCTGCAGGCGTCGATCGGCGAGATGTCGGTGGCGCTCGACCAGTCGAAGCAGGACCTGGAGAACAAGGTAGCGGCGCGCACGCAAGACCTGCTCGAATCGCGCAACGAGGCGCTGCGCGCCGACGCCGACAAGCGCAAACTCATCCAGAAGGTGAACAGCATCATCGAGGACGAGCGCAAGAGCATCGCGGTGGAGATTCACGACGAACTGAATGCCTCGCTGATCGCGGTGCGCCTGGAAGCGCAGAGCATCGCCACACTGGCGGGGAGGGCGCCGGCTGGCGTTGAGGTCGAGGAGATCCGCGGCAAGGCGCAAGCCATCACCAAGCTGGCGCTCGACTTGTACGCCAACGGCCGGCGCCTGGTGCGGCGCCTGCGCCCGGAAGTGCTGGACATGCTGGGCCTGCACGGCGCGGTGGAAGAAATGCTGCGCCACTACGACAGCGGTTCCGGCTGCCGCTTCGCCTTCCATTCCGAGGGCGACTTTTCGCGCCTGGGGAACGAGCTGGCGATTTCCGCCTACCGCATCGTGCAGGAAGCGCTGTCGAACGTGATGAAGCACGCCGGCGCCAGCTTTGCCCAGGTCAGCCTGGTGCTGGACGAAGACCACGATGTGCTGCGCATCGCGGTCGAGGATGATGGCCAGGGCTTCGAGCCGGCCCTCAGTTCCGAGGGCATCGGCATCATCGGCATGCGCGAACGCGTGTACGCGCTGCGCGGCGCGATCGACGTGCGCTCGGCGCCGCAGCGCGGCACGACGGTGGCGATCACGCTGCCACTCTCGGGCCCAACTGCTGTATCGTAGCAACCTGCTTAAACCTCCTGTCGGATCTCCCATGTCGAACGAACTCAAGACGCCCTACGAACTGGGCAACCAGAACCAGACCACCACCTGGAGCGACTGCGTCGCCTGGTACGAAGAACTGGCGCGCCGTTACCCGAGCGTGCTGCGCTTCGGCGTGATCGGCACGTCCGACGCCGGCCTGCCGATCCACGCCGGCGTGGTCAGTGCCGACGGCGTGTTCGGGCGCGAGCAGATCAAGGCCAGCGGCCGTCCGGTCTTCTTCAACAACAACGGCATCCACCCAGGCGAACCCGAAGGCGTGGACGGCTGCATGGCGCTGGTGCGCGACTTCTGCACCCAGCCGGCGCGCCTGGCCGCGCTCGGCGAGACCGTGTTCATCTTCATCCCGCTGTACAACGTCGACGGCAGCATCAACCGCGCGAACACCTCGCGCGTGAACCAGGACGGCCCCGAGCAGTTCGGCTTCCGCGGCAACAGCCGCCACCTCGACCTGAACCGCGACTTCGTCAAGTGCGACACGCTGACCGCACAGGTCTTCAACCGCTTCTTCACGTCCTGGGACCCGGACGTGATGGTCGACACCCACACCTCGAACGGCGCCGACTACAGCTACACCATGACCCTGATCCACACCCAGCCCGACAAGCTGGGCGGAGAGCTCGGCGGCTTCCTGCGCGACACCATGCTGCCGGCCATGTACGCACAAATGGCAGCGCGCGGCTGGCCGACCTGCCCCTACGTGAATCCGGTCAAGGACAGCCCGGACCACGGCATCGCCGACTTCCTGGAAACCGCGCGCTTCTCGACCGGCTACGCGGCCCTGCACCACACCATCGGTTTCATGCCCGAGACCCACATGCTGAAGCCCTTCAAGGACCGCTACGACTCGATGCGCGCCCTGGTGGAAACCGCGCTCGACTTCACGGTGCAGAACGCCGCCCGGATCCAGCAATTGCGCCGCGCCGCCAAGGCCGCCGGCCGCACCCGCGCCGAGTGGCCGATCCACTGGGTCATGGACGAAGCCAACCCGGGCAGCTTCCGCTTCAAGGGCTACGAAGCGAAGTACAAACCGAGCCTCCTGGGCGGCTACACGCGCCTGCACTACGACCGCAACAGCCCCTGGGAACGCGACATCGCCTGGTACAACCGCTTCGACGCTGACATCACCGTGCCCGCACCGGAGGCCTACGTGATCCCGCAAGCCTGGCGCGAAGCCATCGAGCGCCTGCAGCTGAACGGCGTGCAGCTGGAGCGCGTGGACGCCGACCGCATGCAAACGGTCGACTACTACCACATCGTCTCGGTCTCCTCGCGCCCGAACGCCTACGAAGGCCACATGTTCCACGACGACGTGCAGCTGGAAAAGCGCCGCGCCGACGTCCTGCTGCGCGCCGGCGACTATCTCGTCCCGCTAGCCCAGGACGCGGCCCGCTATGTCGTCGAAACCCTGGAACCGCTGGCCCACGACAGCTTCTTCCGCTGGGGCTTCTTCAACAGCGTGCTGGAAAAGAAGGAAGCCTATTCCGACTACGTGTTCGAAGACGAAGCCGAACAGCTGCTGCTGAACGAACCCGAGCTGGCATCGAAGTTCACCGAATGGAAGTCCGCGAATCCAGGTTTGCTGTCCAACCAGGAAGCCGTCCTCGACTTCATCTTCGCCAACTGCGCCAAGTACCGCGAACCCGAATGGCGCCGCTACCCGGTCTTCATGCTGAACTAGGCCGCAAACGGAAGCGTCGCGCAATTCACCCGCGACGCATCCCGTACGGTGGGCACTCCGTGCCCACGCGGACCAAACCCACCACGAACGGCACAGGCAACAGCCCCATTAACGCTTGCACGCCGAATCTAAAATCGAAAACAACACCATGAGACACCTCACCATCGCCGCCTTTGGCCTGACCGTGGCCACCCTGGCCCAAGCCGCCCCATCCCCCGGCCAAACCTACTTCACCCAGAACTGCGCCAGCTGCCACACCGTCGACAACAAGCTCTCCGCGCTGGCCGGCCCCGGCCTCTACAACGTCATCAACCGCAAGGCCGCCGCCGTCCCCAACTACAACTACACCGACGCATTAGCCAAGGCCGGCGCCGCCGGCAAGACCTGGACCCGCGAAGAACTCGACGTCTTCCTGCGCGACCCGAACAAGGACGTCCCTGGCACCGCGATGCCGATCGGGATCGCCGACGCCAAGCAGCGCGCCGCCGTCATCGCCTACCTCGCCACCCAGACCGGCAAGGCCGTCACGCCCGCTACCGCAGCCGTCAACGCCAAGCCGAGCGACAAAGCCGGCGCCTGGCACGACGACAAACCCGGCGACCTGCACCACATCAAGCCGAATGAGCTCATCCAACCCTACGCCAGCGACAGCGCCGGCAACGGCCCGAAACTCGCCGCCAGGCCAAGCGGCGCCATGCCCGCCGTCCCACCCGGCTTCAAGATCGGCATCTACGCCGAAGGCCTCGGCAAGTCGCGCCTGCCGCTGCGCGCCCCGAACGGCGACATCTTCCTGTCCGAAGCCGCGAAAGGCCAGATCACGGTCCTGCGTTCGAAGGACGGCGAGAAAGCCGATACCGTCAGCGTCTACGCCACCGGCCTGTCGCGCCCCTATGGCATGGCCCTGTGGCCGGCCGACAAACCGCAGTACCTGTACGTCGCCAACGTCAACTCGGTGGTGCGCTACCCCTACAGCACCGGCGACCTGAAGGCCAAGGGCGAACCCGAAACCGTGATCGAGAAGATCAGCGATACCAGCGGCGGCCACGTCACGCGCACCATCGCCTTTTCGAAAGACGGCAAGACACTGTTCCTGTCGGTCGGCTCGGCCACCAACGTGGGCGCCGGCATCGGCGCCCAGCCGCCGCAACCGCTGGCGCAGTGGGAAGCGACATATGGCGTCGGCGCCGCCTGGGGCGAAGAGACCGAGCGCGCCGCCGTGCTGGCCTTCGACGCCGACGGCAAGAACCGCCGCGCCTATGCCAACGGCCTGCGCAACTGCGTCGGCATGATCGTGCATCCAACGACGGATGAGCTGTTCTGCAGCGTGAACGAGCGCGACGAACTGGGCGACAACCTGCCGCCCGACTACATCACGCGCGTCAAGGCGGGCGGCTTCTATGGCTGGCCGTGGTACTACATCGGCGCCAACGAAGACCCGCGCCTGAAGGGCATCCGCCCCGACCTGAAGAACAAGACCATCGTGCCCGACACCCTGATCCAGTCGCACTCGGCGCCGCTGGGCATGATCGTCTACAAAGCGCCGCAGGGCGCACAGCACGCCTTCCCGAAGGAGTACGAGGGCGACATCTTCCTGGCCCTGCACGGTTCGTGGAACCGCGGCACGCGCACCGGCTACAAGGTCGTGCGCGTGTTCATGAAGAACGGCGTGCCGACCGGGCAGTACCAGGACTTCATGACCGGTATGGTGCTGAGCGACCGCGACGTGTGGGGGCGTCCGGCGGCGGTCGAGGTGGCGGCGGACGGCGCGCTGCTGGTGGTCGACGACGGCGGCGGCGTGGTGTGGCGGATCGTGCCGGCGCGCGCACACTGATTGGTATGTAAAGTTTCCATGTGGAAATGGTAAAATGATGCGATAGACATCTGACCGTCGGACCGATGCGCGCAGCAGCCCATGGCTGCGACTGCATCGGTCTTCGCGTCATCGCATCATTCGGCATCCGGATGCCACAAGATTCACCTGGAACGTAACATGTCAGTATCCCGAAGCGATTCCACCACCAAATCGCGTTTTAACTTCATCCTGTGCCTCGACCTCGCCGTCCTGGTTTCCATTCTCGTCATCGCCGGCCGTCCCGAAGCACTGGCGATCACGGTCAGCGCGATCATCATCTGTGCGGTCGCGCTGATCTACCGCGGCACCCTCGGCGTCAAGGCCTATGTGGCGAACGCCTCGGCCAAGGCAAAGGCGGCGCGCCGCGACGCCGGCCAGGTGGCCCGGCCCACGCCCGCTGCTACCGCAACCGTGGCAGCCAAGTCAGCCGGCAAGTCCTGGCTGCGCGACTCCGAGTAGCGGGCGGCGAGGCCGCGCCACCGGCTGCGCATACACTTCCCGGTACAGCGCGTGCATCTCGTCCGCCAGTTCTGGGCCGCAGGTTTCGGCATCGCACACGCAGCGTCCCTCGCCATACGCGTACGCGCCCGGTTCGTGTAGCCGCACCGGCGCCAGGCGCGCCGTTCCCACGCGGTGGACATGGGCCAGCAGCGCGGCCTCGTTGTCCGGCTCCGCATCGCCCGCGGCGCAGACCGCGACAAACAGGATGCGCACCTCCGGATTGAGCGCGCGCGCCGCGTTCAGGCGCCTGGCCAGCGTGTACTGGCCTACCAGGTCGACTTCGCCGCCGCGCGCCGGCACCACGATCACCCGCGCCGCGCCCAGCACGCGGCGGCATTCCTCGGTATCGCGCGCGCCTGCATCGACGACGATGTCGTTGAACAGCCGGCGCAGCCCGGCCAGCCTGTCGCCGACGGCACGCGTGCCGAGGCTGCGCACGTCGAGCCAGGGCCGGATGCGCGCCGCGCTGCGCGCCTCGCCCCAAAGGTAGCCGCCGTGCCACAGCCCGGTCATGGCCAGGCACACCTTGCGTCCGCTGCGCGCGCGCAGCACCGCGAGATTGCGCGCCACGATGCTGCGGTCGGCGTTGCCGTGCTGGTTGACGATGGCGACGATCATGCTGGCCTCTTCGGGAAGAAATCGGATGCAGGCCAGCTTAGCGGGAATGCGGTAAAAAGACCGAAAAAGGCGAGGGCGCCGGCGTAAAAGCGGCGTCAACAAGGTGCATGCGGACAGGCTGGAATCGGCCAGCCGCTGCGGTATTTGATCGCATGCTCTCCGGCCGCGCTTGCCGATGCAGGCAGCGGCATGACCGTCACCGCCGGCGCTGCCCTGCGGTGACAATGCGTGAGTTTTCCAGGAGGCATGACAGGGCATAATGCGCCATCTTGCGCATGTTGCACTGCGGGACCGACAACAACCACGCTTCGATCGGTGTTCTCCGGCATCCCGTCCTTTCCATTGGAGAACATCATCAAACCGCCCATCCGCCTCGCACATCTGCCGCACACCTTGGTCCTGACCGCCGCCTTGCTTGCTGCCGGCTGCGCCGTGCAACCGAACGACCGCGGCGGCCTGATGATTGGTGTCGACACCGCGGAGCTCTTCGGCAAGCAACTGGGCGGCTTCCGCCTGGCCGACGGCACGCCGGGCTCGCTGCGTCACGATCCGTCCACCGGCGCCTTCTCGGTCAAGATCGGCAGCTACCGCGTGGTGCCGATCCCGAATGCGGTGTCGGCGCGCATTGCCATGGTGGCGCAGGTGGAATCGCGTCTGGTGGTGATCGTCGAGACCCAGGAACGCAACTGCAACTACAAGTACACGCTGATGGCCATCGAAGGCACCGACGTGCTGCAGTGGGGTTTCGGGAATTGCCGCGACCGGCCCCAGGCGACGCTGGACGAAGATGGCCGCGCGATCTATATCGACTTCCCCGAATACAACAGCCTGAAGCGCTACAGCTACATGGACCAGCGCCTGTACTCGGGCGTGGCGCCGGCGCCGGCGGGCGTGAACCTGGCGGCGCGCCCCTTCGCCGACGAGAACCTGCGGCCCGCGTATCCGCTGCCTCCGGCACGCGGCGATGCGCGCCCGGGCCCCGGCAATGTCCCGGGCCGTCCGAACCTCGCCGGCAGCGCAGGGCGCGTGATTCCGGCGCCGCCGCAACGGGCCACTGCCGTAGCCGGCAACAAGCCGGCGCCACGCGACACGCCGGCTCCGCGTGATGCAGCGCGCGATACGGCACGCGACACCACGTCCCAGCGCAAGCGCAACGACGAGCTGCCGCGCGCCCGCCTGACCATCCCGGACGAGGAAGTCAAGCCGGTCCGCATCGATTTGCGGAAGTGACCACGATGCGTGCCCTCAAACTCAAGCAGCTGGTCTTCCTGATCCTGCTGACCCTGGTCTACCTGTGTTTCGAACTGGGCTTCAATGCCCGCCTGCTCGACGTGGTGGGCGGTAATGCCAGCCCGGCCGATGTCGAGCATCTGGAAGTGTACGGCCGCACCCTGTCCGGCGTGGCCGCCGCACTGGTGTTGCTGCAGCTGATGCTGAATCGGCGCCTGCGCAGCCAGGTCAGGCGGCCGACACTGGTGCGTATCGCCGTCGGCTGCCTGCTGCTGGCCGCCGCCGTCTTCATCACGATCAAGATCTTCGTCGACGTGCTGGTGGCGACGCGCGATGCCGAATTCCGCCGCGTCGCCTACAACACCATCCTGCTGCAGCGCTCCCTCGTCAACGGCCAGGCCGAACTCGATGGCCTGGTCGACGACAAGCTGCTGTTCGCACAGCCCGAGGGCAAGGCCTTCCTGGCGCTGTTTCCTTTCCTGGCCCTGTCCAACCAGACGCTCGATGAGCGCATGAAGGACACCAAGGACCAGGTCATCGGGAATATCGTGCGTACCGCGAAGACGGGCCAGCAGTACTACGACGACTACCTCGAGGCGATGAAGCGCACCCATACCAACTGGCAGAAGTACGCGCGCATTCCGTCGGCCTCGAACGACGACCTGCAGCGCGAGCAGGACAAGGCCTGGAACGACTACGTCGACTCGCTGCGCAAGCACAACTGGACGCCATACACGGTGCCCGGCTACCGCCGCGCGGCGGTGGTGAAGAAGGTGCGCCAGAAAGTGCCGGTGAGTACACGCTGGGATCCATCCGACGAAGTCGCCTTCCGCGACGCCGTCGAGCAGCGCTATCGCAGGTCGACCAGCGGCATTACGGTCGGACGCGACCGCATTCCGCCCGGCCTGTCGTTCGCGCAATTTGTGGCCCGTCCCGGCGTGCAGGGGGAGTTGCGCGAGGCGCTGGCGCTGCCGTCCGGCGTCACGGTGGCGCACGACTACGGCAGCGCGGCCGAGTTCAAGCGCCTGTACGAGGCGATGGTCGGCAAGTCGGTGCGCGACAAGCGCGCCAGCTACGACTCGGACGCCGCGCAGTTCGAGTACAACGCGCGCCTGTTCAAGGACGGCAACGACGCCGCGCGCGCCGCCATCGTGCCGCCGGTGGCGCTGGCCTTTTCGCTGCTGGGTGCGATCGGCCACTTCTCCAAGTTGCTCTATCTGATCGCCACGCTGGTATTGCTGCTGCGCGCACCCGGCCAGGACACGCTCAGCCGCCGCTCGGCATGGCTGGCCACGTCGGTGCTGCTGGCCGTGTTTGCCGGCGTCTGGCTGCTCTTGTCGTTGGCCGAGAACCGCGTCACGCGCAGCGAACTGTTCACCCAGATGCTGGAGCAGTCGCGCGCGCCGGAAGAGGGCGACACGGGCTGGACCCGCGCGCGCAAGGCCATCGTCGCCAACGTCACCCATGTGGTGGCAGTCGGCCAGGGCTACAGCTATCCCGTCAACGAAGCGATCCGCGTCCACCTTTTGCAGGACCTGAACTATGGCTATGAACCACAACCGTAAGTCCGTGCTGGGCGCGGCATTGTCGATCGCACTGCTTGCCGCCGGCCCCGCCCACGCGGCCTGCTTCGGCATGCAGATCCATTCGCACCGCGGCAATGGCCAGGCACCGGAGAATTCGCTGGGCGCGCTGCGTGCGGCCTACCAGGGCGGCTTCGACGGCGTCGAGACCGATTTGCAGATGCTGGGCGACCGCGAATGGGTGGTGCACCACGACCAGACCACCGGCCGCGTGGTACGGACCGCGGCGCTGGCGCCGGTGAACAGCCTGCGCAGCGCCGACTGGCGTGCGGCGCGCATGAGCTTGCGCGGCGTGGCGACCGGGGAAGCGCCGCCCTTCGCCAGCGACCTGGCCAGCCTGGCGTCGAGCTATCCGCAGGGCACGCTGAATGCCGAGATCAAGACGGTGGCGGCATGCCAGGACGTCGGTGCGCTGGTGCAGCAGTTGCGCGGCGAAGTCGGACACGGCAACTGGTTCCTTACCTCGCCGGTGGAAGGCAACCTGCGCTGCGCGCGCCAGGCCGACCGCGAGGGTTACCTGGGGCTGATCGTGCTCGATCCGCGCAACGCCCAGGCCTTGGGGAATTCGCGTGCGACGCGTTTTGTCGCCACCCATGCGCAGGCGCCGCGCCTGGACCGCAACTGGCTCAGCAACCTGCAGGGACGCGTCGGTGCGCCGGTGGGCGTGCACGTCGATGCACGCACGCTCGACGCCAACCGCAAGCTGCTGGCCGATGCGGCGGCGCTGGCCATGCCGGTGTTCGTGTATGCGGTGGAGGGGGATAGTGCGCTGGCGTCCGCCTTGCAAAAGGCGCGGCGGGCCACGGGCATGTGGCCGAGCGGGGCGATTATCGATGGCGGCGCCGAGGCGTTCTGTGCGAAGCTGAGGTAGGGTGGACGGCTTCGCCGTCCACGCGTTCGGCCAAAGCATGCATGACCACAGGGCCGGCTGTGTTGAACGCGTGGATGGCATAGCCGACTTGCGCGGCCCGGTCCACCCTAGGCATTACATTTCAGCCAGCACCGTACCGCGCGCATCCAGCAGCCGCACCTTCATCACCTGCAGCTTGATGCGGCGGTTGCTCGGATCGGCGTCCTGGGCATACGCATAGGTCTCCATGCGCAGCGGCTTGTACGCGCTCAGGTAACCCTCGATCTCGCGCGCCCTGGCTTCATCGGTCACCTTGAAGGCCGAGAAGTCGGCCGCGTTGGTGGTGGCCAGCGTGTACTGGCTGTTGTCGTTGAAGAAGGTGTAGCGGTCGTCCGAGAAGTCGTTGATGGCAAACGACTTCTTCTCGAAATCGTAGCGCTGCAGCAGGCGGCTGTCCTGCTGGTCGACCACGACGTAGCGGCCGTTCTTCGCGCCGGCGATTTCGTCGTCGATGCGCGGCTGCAGCGCCTTCAGGATGTCGCGCTGCTTGAAGCTGTCGCTGGTGCGGCGGTATTCGTCGGAATAGGTCTTGGCGATCTCGTCGTAGGGCGCCGGCATGTTCGACAGCGCGTAGTACATGAACATGACCTGGTGGCCGCTGTCGATCTTGCGGTAGGCACTCAGGGGCGTGGCCGGGTCGCCCTTCGGCAGCGTGGCGGCAACCGCCTTGTTGACGGCTTCCGGGTTTTGCAGGTCGGCCAAGCTGGGCGCGGCGGTGGCTGCTGCGGGCGCACCGGCCGGTGTTTCTTCCTGCTTCTTCGAGCAGGCGGCGAGGCTGAAGGCGAGGGCGATCTGGACGGCGAGAATAGTGGTGTTTTTCATGGGTGTGCTCACAAGTTGGGGGTGGATTAACGTTGACGGAGTGCGCGCAGGCCGATCCAGGCCAGGTAGAGGGCGGCGGCCAGCGACACATACACGCCGAAGCCAACCGAGACGGCCTGCATCACTTGTTTCATCATGGCGCCGACGATGTCGCCCATGCCGCTGCCGCCGAGGCCGCGCATCTGTTCGGTGGCGGCGCTGGCCATGGCGTTCATCTTCATGTAGATGACCAGGCCGACGGCGGCCAGGAAAGCGAGCGGGGCGAAGTAGCCGAGCGGCGCCAGGCGGTGCTTCCACAGGGCGGGCAGGGCGGGCGCGGCCATCGCCAGGATGCACAGCAGGCCATACAGGCCGGCGCTGCCGCCGCGGCCGAAGTCTTGCAGGCTGGCGCCGGCGTTCACCATGCGCAGCACGTCGAACATGGTGGCGCTTTGCGCCATGCCGGCCATGATCTGCACGGTCACGGCCGGCAGCCAGATCCAGCTGATGGCGACGATGGCCATGGCCACCAGCACCGGCGTGCCGATCTTCTGCACCGACGCGCGCAGCACCGGCGCGCCCTTGCCGAGGGCCTGGCGCGCCAGCTCGCCGGCGATCTCGAGTTCTTCCTTGCCGACGCCGACCGGGTGCACGCTGCGCAGCTGGCCGCCTTCGTCGAAGCCGATGTCGACGCTGCCGCCGGTCTGGGGCGGCGTGCTGCCGCTCCAGTGGTCTTCGAGCGTGAAGGGGATCTTGTTGCCGTCGACCGCCAGCAGGCCGGGGCCGGCCTGGGTGTCGCGCAGGATTTTCCCGCGCACGGTGCGGGTGGACGTGGTCAGGGTATTCATGGGTGGTAGCTCCTCGGGTCAGGGTGGGTCGGTGTTAGCATCTGTGCCCGTGTATCGCTGCCGGGTTGGAACCGGTTCAATCTTTTTTCAGATTTTTTTTGACGAACATGCGAAACCTTCCCCGCCATGAAGTGCGGATGCTGTTGAACCAGATCGCGCGCGGCGACGATACAGCGTTGGCCAGGCTGTACGCGGCCTACCAGCCCCTCGTGTATGGCTACGTGCGCGCGCAGGTGTGGGACGACCCGCATGCGGTCGAGGAGATCGTCAGCGACACGCTGCTGGTGGCCTTCCGCAAGACCGATGCGTATACCGGCGTGTCGGAGTTCTCGACCTGGCTGTGCGGCATCGCGCGCAACAAGGTGGCCGACTGGCGGCGCCGCAAGGGACGGATCGAGGAAGTGTTCGTCGACGATCCCGACGCCATCGACAACGCCGCCGCGCCGGGTTGGGGCGTGCTGGAACTGATCGAGGAGCGCGAGCGCGGCGCGGCGCTGGTCGAATGCATGGACCGGCTGCCGGACAGCCAGCGCGAGACGCTGTACTGGAGCGCGGTGGAAGAGTGCGGCCTGGACGAAGTGGCGGCGCGCACCGGCGTGCCGGAAGGGACCGTGAAATCGCGCCTGTTCCATGCGCGGCGCCGTGTGCGCGAATGCCTGGAACGGGCCTTTGGTGGCGACTTCGGAGGAGAACGGAATGGATGACAAGGCACAGGCACGCGCCAGCTTCCGGGCGGCGCTGCCCTTTTATATCAACGGCACGCTGGCGGCGAACGAGCGCGCCGAGGTCGAGGCTTTCCTGGCGCTGGACGCCGAAGCGCGCGAAGAACTCGCGTTCGCCCAGGCGCTCGCCGGCGCGGCGCGCCGGCATGTGGAGGAGCGCGATCCGATGGCCGGCTTCGCGCAGTTCCGGCAGCGCCTGGCCGCCGCGCGCGCTGACGAACAAAAGCCGCCGCGGCGCGGCTGGCGCGAGTGGGCAAGGAGCTGGGGCTTCTCGCCGGCGCTGGGCTTCGTCATCGCCCTGTTGGGAGTGCAGACGGTGATGAACCTGGGCGTGCTGCCGCGTGCGGTCGACGAACCCGTGACCCGTTCGCTGGCCACGGCCCAGCGCGCGGCCAACCTGAAGATCGTGGTGCGTGCATCGACGAACATGGCGCAGCTGGCCGAGCTGCTGCAGGCGCAGCGCTGCCAGATCGTGTGGGGGCCGGGCAGCGGCGGCGAGTTCTGGCTCGTGGTCGACGACCGCAAGCGCATCGAGGCCGTGCGCAATGCCCTGCTGGGTTCGAACCTGGTGGACGACGTGCTGGTGCTGGAGGCGCCATGATGCTGCGTCTTCTTGGCGTGTTCTTGCTGGTGCTGGCGTGGACGCCGGCCCAGGCGCAGGTGAAGACGCAAGCGCCGGCATCCATCACCAACCGCTACGCGCTGGTGATCGGGAATGGCGATTACGGCGCCAACAGCCTGCCGAACACGCGGCCCGACGCCAGGCTGATTGCCGACAGCCTGCGCCAGGCCGGCTTCGACGTCACCCTGAAGACCGACCTCACGCGCAGCGGCATGTTCGACGCCACGCGCGGCTTCGCCGAGCGGCTGCCGGCCGGCGCCTCGGCCGTGGTCTATTACGCCGGCCATGGCATGCAGATCAAGGGCGAGAACTACCTGCTGCCGGTCGACATGGTCGTCACCGGCGAAGAGGGCGTGAAACAGCGTGCCTTTCCGCTGCAGGCGTTGCACGAAAGGCTGGCGCTGTCGAAATCGGCGGTCAACGTGATGATCCTCGACGCCTGCCGCAACAACCCCTTCCAGCCGGTGAAGCCGGTCAAGCTGCGCAGCTACGAGAACCTGGGCCTGGCGCCGTCCAGCGCGGCGCGCGGCACCCTGGTGGCCTACTCCACCGCGCCTGGCCAACTGGCCGAGGACGGCAGCGGGCGCCGCCACAGCATCTATACCGAGACCCTGGCCAGGCTGCTGGCCCAGCGCGGGCTGCCGGCCGAGACGCTGTTCCGCACCTTGTCCGACCAGGTGCGGCGCCAGACCCGCGAAGACCAGCAGCCCTGGTTCGAGTCTTCGCTGGCCGGCGATTTCTATTTCCTGCCGCCGCCGGGCTGGCGTCCGGGGGCGCCGCCGCTGACGGCCCGTTCGAGCGCCGCCGCCGGCCGTTCGCGCGGCATCGGCTCGATC
>Ga0209023_10001874_pt1 | contig 27256 bp, 21 predicted proteins | sample LakOneMetagenome_FD_187468 | JGI IMG/M metagenome (GOLD analysis project Ga0209023, IMG submission 187468) | Freshwater and sediment microbial communities from Lake Erie, Canada (SPAdes) (version 2) | ecosystem: Environmental > Aquatic > Freshwater > Lentic | place: Lake Erie, Canada...
CCGATCTGGTGTCGTGCTGGTCGGACCCGTCTCGCGCATCGAGGCGCAGGTCGAGCGCCGCGCCGGAGTGGATCCGTCGCGCGTGCGTCTCGTCGAGGCGGGTGCGGTCATCGACATGGCCGAGTCGCCTACGGCAGCGCTGCGGCGCAAGCCGAACGCCTCGATCAAGGTGGCGGCCGAACTGGTGGCGCGCGGCGAAGCCGCCGCGCTGTTCAGTGCCGGTCACACGGGTGCATCGGTCATGGCGGCGCACGGCGCGTTCGGGATGATTCCCGGTGCCGATCGTCCGGCTCTGGCCGCGACCATCCCCACGAGAAGCAAGCCAGCCATCCTCCTCGATGTGGGCGCCAGCGTGGAGTGCCGTCCGGCACACCTGCTGCAGTTCGCGGCCATGGGGAGTGTCTACGCGCACGTGGCCTTCGGAACGGAGCGTCCGCGCGTTGGCCTGCTATCCATTGGTGAGGAAGAGACCAAGGGGAACGACCTGACGCGCGAAGCGCATCGCTTGCTCAAGGGCACGTCGCTGAACTTCATCGGCAACATCGAGGCGCGCGACGTCTATAGCGGCGAGGCCGATGTCATCGTCTGTGACGGCTTCACGGGCAACGTGGCGCTGAAGATCAGCGAGGGCATGGTGGAGAACATGGAGGGCCTGCTGCGCGAAGAGTTGTCGAGCACGATCACCATGCGTGTGGGCTCGCTCCTGACGCAGCGTGCAATGCGGCACTTCATGCGCCGCGTGGACTACTCCGAGTACGGCGGGGCGCCGCTGCTCGGCGTGGCCGGCATCACCATCGTCGGACACGGGCGCTCGAGCGCCAAGGCCGTGCGCAATGCCGTGGCGATGGCGTACAGGTTCGCGGCCGGCAATTTCATTCAGCGCGTCGAGCAGGAGATTGCCGCCGCGACGGTGTCACTCCAGTGATTGCATTTCTCTTTCCGGGACAGGGCTCGCAGAAGGTCGGCATGGGCAAGGCGCTGGCCGACGCGCATGCGATCTGTCGCGAGACGTTTGCCGAGGCCGATGCGGCGCTCGGCTTTTCCCTGAGCCAGCTTTGTTTCGACGGTCCCGAGGACCAGCTGACGCTCACTGAGCATCAGCAGCCAGCCATCCTGACGGTCAGCGTGGCCGCCTACCGTCTCGTCGCGCAGAGCGGCCTGCGGGCGTCCTTCGTTGCAGGCCACAGCCTCGGCGAGTACTCAGCCAACGTCGCGGCCGGCACGCTCTCGTTTGCCGACGCGGTGCGCGCGGTTCGCAACCGTGGACGCTACATGCAGGAAGCCGTGCCGGTCGGCACCGGTGCCATGTCGGCAATCATCGGCCTCGAAGCCGCGGTGGTCGCCCAGGCCTGCGCTGAAGCGGCCAACGGCGACATCGTGACGCCGGCCAACATGAACGGCGCCGGCCAGGTGGTCATTGCGGGTTCGAAGGATGCGGTTGCGAGGGCGGGTGAGCGGGCGAAAGCCCTCGGTGCGCGCCGCGTGGTGCCGCTGGCGGTGAGCGCCCCCTTCCACTGTCAGCTGATGAAGCCTGCCGAAGAACGGCTCGCGCCCGAACTGCGTGCGCTGACCGTGCATGACCCGAATCCGCCGGTCGTGGCCAACGTCGATGCCACGCCGAAGCGCACGGGTGCCGAGGCTGTCGAGGCACTCGTCGCACAGGTCTGTTCGCCAGTGCGGTGGGAGGATGTCGTGCGTCGCCTTGCGTCAGAGGGCGTCACCACGTATGTTGAGATTGGTCCCGGCACGGTATTGAGCGGCATGGTGCGTCGAATCGTCAAGGACGCCACTGTTGCCAATGTCGGCACGCCTGACGACCTGGCATCCCTCGAGGCCCTGCGTGTTTGATCTCACTGGAAAAGTTGCGTTGGTGACGGGTGCCTCGCGAGGCATCGGGCGCGCGATTGCGTGCACGCTGGCCAGGCAGGGCGCGCTCGTCCTGGCGGCCGCACGTGGCGAGAACGCGACTGATACGGTGACGGCAATTACCGAAGCGGGCGGACGCGCGGAACGCGTCACCCTCGACGTGACCGATTCTGCGGCCCTGACTGCGCTGCCGGCTGACATCGTCGCAAAGCACGGGCGGCTCGACATCCTGGTGAGCAACGCCGGCATCACCAAGGACAACCTCGTGCTGCGCATGAAGCGCGCCGAGTGGGACGATGTCATCAGCACGAATCTGACGGCGAGCTTCACGCTGACGCAGGCCGCGCTGCGGCCCATGCTGAAACAGCGCGCCGGACGCATCATCGCGGTCAGTTCCGTCGTCGGGCAGATGGGAAACGCGGGCCAGGCCAATTACGCCGCATCGAAGGCGGGGTTGATTGGTTTCGCCAAGTCCGTCGCTCGCGAAGTGGCGTCGCGCGGCATCACGGTCAACGTGATCGCTCCGGGCATGATCGACACCGACATGACTCGCGCGATTACCGATACGGCACAGGTGGACTGGGCTTCGCAGATTCCACTGGGGCGACTCGGCTCAGGCGATGACATCGCCGCGGCCGCCGCCTTCCTTGCATCAGACGAGGCAGCGTATATTACAGGGCACGTCCTGGCTGTGAATGGCGGCATGTACACGTAAGCCGGCAGCAACAGCACAGGCAGGAACCGCCACGCAAGAGTCGCCCGCAGCGGGCGAGCTTCGGAGTCGCGCGCTGGTGGGAGTTGGGTTTCGGACAGGAGGATTGAATGGCGGTCGCCGATAAGGTCAAGAGCATCATCGTGGAACAGCTGGGTGTGGACGAAGAAGAAGTAACTCCGGATGCGTCGTTTGTCGACGATCTGGGTGCTGACTCTCTCGACACGGTCGAACTCGTCATGGCGTTCGAAGAAGAGTTCGGTATCGAGATTCCTGACGAGGACGCCGAGAAGATTACGCGCGTCAAGGAAGCGGTCGAGTACATCGAGTCCCACAGCAAGAAGAAGTAAGACCGCTGACGCGCCGGAAGCTTCCGGCGAACGTCCAATAGGGGAGGATCGTGAGCAATCGGCGAGTCGTAGTCACGGGCATTGGCCTGGTGTCGTCTCTCGGGATCGGCACTGACGCCAACTGGCACAACCTGATTGCCGGTACTCCCGGTATCACGCGAATCTCCAAGTTCGACGTGACCGGGTACGCGGCGCAAATTGCTGCGGAAGTCCGCGGATTCGACCCGCTCAACTGGATCGAGAAAAAAGAGGTCAAGAAGATGGACCTCTTCATCCAGTACGCCGTCGCCGCCTCTCAGATGGCGATGGACGATTCGAAGCTGCAGATCACCGAAGAGAACGCGCCGGAGATCGGGGCGTTCATCGGCTCGGGTATCGGTGGCTTCATCACGATCGAACGCGAGCACATTGCGTTGCTCGACGGCGGTCCCCGCAAGATTTCACCGTTCTTCATCCCCTCGGCCATCATCAACCTGGCGGCCGGCCAGGTCTCGATCAGGTTCGGCGCCAAGGGGCCGAACCTCGCGACCTGCACGGCGTGCTCGGCGTCGGCGCACTCGGTCGGCGAGTCGTTCGAAATCATCCGTCGTGGTGACGCGATTGCGATGATTGCCGGCGGCTCGGAAGCCGCGATCACGCCGATGAGCGTCGGCGGGTTCGCCGCGATGCGCGCGCTGTCGACGCGCAACGACGACCCGGCCCATGCATGCCGTCCCTTCGACAAGGAGCGCGACGGTTTCATCATCGGCGAGGGCGCCGGGGTCGTGATCCTCGAGGAACTCGAGCACGCCGTTCGTCGCGGCGCGCCGATCTACGCGGAGATGGTCGGGTACGGCCTCTCCGGCGACGCCCATCACATGACCACGCCGTCGGAAGATGGCGACGGCGGTCGTCGGGCGATGGAGATGGCCGTGCGCAAAGCCGGTATCCGCCCCAACGAGATGGACTACATCAACGCACACGGCACCTCGACGCCCTACAACGACAAGCTCGAGACGCTGGCGATCAAGCGTGCGTTCGGCGACCACGCCTACAAGATGGCGGTGTCGTCCACCAAGTCGATGACCGGGCACCTGCTCGGTGGCGCTGGTGGACTCGAAGCCGGCATCACGGCGCTGGCGGTGCACCATCAGATTGCACCGCCCACCATCAATCTGGACAACCCGGACCCCGAGTGCGATCTGGACTACGTCCCGCACACGAGCCGTCCGATGGCTATTCGCTACGCGCTGTCGAACTCGTTCGGGTTCGGCGGCACCAACGCGTCGCTGCTGTTCAAGAAGTACGAAGGCTAGGAACGCTGAGATTTCAGATTGAAGATTGAAGATTTGAAGATTGGCTCACGGGTGATTGGCCCACGGGCGCGAATCTGGTCTTCAATCTGAACTCGTCCGGCAGACGCGCTCACTTCTCTGGTTCCGAGATCGCGTCCCAATCTGACAGCCAATCTTCAATCTGAAATCTGAAATCTGATCTTCACTCTGACATCCCGAGGTTCCCATGAAGCTCGCTGTCTGTATCAAGCAGGTGCCGACGCGCGACTGGCAGCCGCGCCTGAACGACGAGCGTACGTGGATTCGCGAGCAGGACGCCACCTACGAGATGAACGAGCCCGACGCCTATGCGCTCGAAGAAGCGCTGCGGCTGAAGGAGCGTCTGGGCGGAGAGGTTGTGGTGTGCGCTGCCGGACCCGCCCGCGTCACGCAGGTGCTCCGCGAGGCGCTCGCCCGCGGCGCCGACCGCGCGATTCACGTCCACGACGATGCGCTGGCGTCTGCTGATGCGTTCTCTGTGTCGGCGGCGCTCGCCGACGCGATGAAGGCCGAAGCGTTCGACCTGGTTCTCACCGGCTTGCAGTCAGACGATCAGGGCTTTGCACAGACCGGTGTCGTGCTGGCTGAACGACTCGGTTTCTGCCACGCCACCATCATCATGGAAGTGCAGGCCGACGGCGGTCGCCTCCGCGTGAAGCGCGAACTCGAAGGCGGCTGGTTCCAGTGGGTCGGGCTGCCGACGCCCGCCGTGCTCACGATTCAGAGCGGCATCAACCAGCTCCGCTACGCGACGCTCAAGGGCATCATGGCCGCGAAGAAGAAAGAGATTCGCGTTGCCGCCCCGTCAGCCAGCCTGCCGGTCTCGCAGCAGGTGCTCAGCCTGTACGCTCCAGAGAAGTCGAAACAGACGCGCCTGCTCAGCGGATCCCCTGCCGATGCGGCCAAGACACTCGTCGCCCATCTGCGCGACGATGCGCGAGTGATCTGAGAGGGCATCATGATTCTGGTCATTGCCGAACAGCGCGACGGGAAACTGAACCGGGCATCCTGGGAATCCATTGCTGGCGCACAGCGGCTGTCCGTGGCCACCGGTGTTCCGGTCGTCGTCGCTGTCCCCGGGGCCGATGTCCAGGTGGCTGCACAAGAGCTCGCGGCTGCCGCGGTGTCCGAGGTCGTGGCCATTCAGTCGCCGGCACTCGCCACCTACACCGCAGACGGGTATACGGCGGCACTGCAGGCGGCGATTGGAACGCTGGCGCCCACGACCATCGTGTTGCCGCACACCTATCAGACACGCGACTTCGCCTCGAAGCTGGCGGCGCGGTTGGAGCGGTCCATCATCACTGACGTCACGTCGGTGAAGACCGACGCTGAGCGCGTGGTGTTCACGCGGCCGATGTTCCAGGGGAAGCTCACGGCGGACGTCGCGCCTGTTGGCCCGACGCCGCACTTCGTCACGTTCCAGATTGGCGCATTCAGGCCTGACGCCGCAGAGCGCGGAGCGTCGCCGGTGTCCATCCGGACGCTGCCCGTGGACGTGGACGCCGCCGCTATTCGCCAGGCGCCTGAAGCTCCGTTCCAGGAGGCGCGCCAGGCGGTTGACCTCACTCAGGCCGAGCGCATCGTCTCCGTTGGACGCGGCATCAAGGAGCAGGCGAACATCGCCCTTGCACAGCAACTCGCGGACGCGCTCCACGCCGAACTCGCGGCCTCTCGCCCCATCTGCGATGCGGGCTGGCTGCCGATGGAGCGCCAGGTTGGCAGTTCCGGCCAGACCGTCGCACCGAAGCTGTATCTCGCCCTCGGCATCTCCGGTGCGATTCAGCATCTGGTCGGCATGAAGGGCTCCAGCACTATCGTTGCCATCAACAAGGATGCGGACGCGCCCATCTTCGAGGTGGCCGACTACGGCATCGTGGGCGACCTGTTCGAGATCGTGCCCGCGCTCATCACCGCACTGAAGACGTAGGACACGCCCTCGCACCCGGAGTCGGGGCGGCAATGGAGCGAGGTCGTCGTCATGGTCGACAAGTGTCGCTATCGCGCCGAGCCAGCCCCAGCCGGCTCGATTCAGACGGCTTCTGACCCCGTCGCGCGAAGTCCTTTCACGCGACTCGTATAATTGGCGCTCATGGAGACGTTGCTGCTGTGGCTGCTGGTGCTGGCCTTCCTGGGCGTCTTCGCAGCCCAGCTCGCGACGCGTGTCCGGCTGATCGCTGGCGCTCCCGCCACATTCGCCACTGACGATCTCGCCTTTCGAGTCCGCCGCTTCCTCGTTGATGTTGTCCTGCAGCGGCGAACGATCGCCGAACGTCCGGTGCCGGGCCTGGCGCACGCGTGTGTCTTCTGGGGATTTGTCGCCTTCGGTGGCTACACGCTGTGTGAATTCCTGGCAGGGCTCGGGCTGATCGATCTGACGCACACGGCAGCCTTTCACGCCTACCGTGTGCTGCTCACACCGTTTGCCGTCGCGGTGCTCTGCGGCATCGTGCTGCTGATCGTCAGGCGCGGCATCGTGCGACCCGTCGCCCTTGGCACGCACGTCTCGGCCGAGTCGATTCTCATCGGCCTGTTCATCGCGACGCTCATGGTCACCTTTCTCCTCACCTGGCGACTGGACGACGGGTCAACCGCCGGGCGCGTGAACTGGTGGGTGCATGCCGTCGTCATCCTGGCGTTTCTGGCACTCATCCCGGCGTCGAAACATCTGCACCTGGTGCTGTCGCCGGTCACCGTCTTCCTCAAGTCGAAGGAGCTTGGCAATCTGCCGAACCTCGATTTCGAGAAGGAGCAGGTGGGGCTCGAAACGGTCAAGGACCTCGGCAGTAAGAGTGTTCTGGACGCCTTCACGTGCGTCGAGTGCGGACGCTGTCAGGTGAACTGTCCGGCGTGGGGCGCGGGGAAACCGCTCAACCCCAAGACCATCATCCTGCAGACGCAGGACGCGCTGCTGACCAAGCCTGGCGAGACGAAGCTGGTGGACCTGTACTCGGCCGAGTCACTCTGGCAGTGCACGACGTGTGGGGCGTGCGAGAACCAGTGTCCGGTTGGCATCGAGCATCTGCCCATCTTGATCGGTGCCAGGCGCGGCCTGGTGTCGAACGGCGAAGCGCCGGACTATCTCGGCGCGGTCTACAACAACCTCGAACGACGCTCGAATATCTGGGGGCTGTCCTACGACCAGCGACAGAAGTTCGTGGACGCGGCAGCGCTCGAGATCTTCGATCCACGCACGCACGACGTGCTCGTGTGGCTGGGGTGCGCGGGCGCCTTCGAGGCCGACTTCCAGAAGTCGCTGCGATCGCTCTTCGAGATTCTGCGGACCAAGGGTGTGTCGTTTGGCGTCCTGTCGAAGGAGCGATGCACGGGTGATGCGGCAAAGCGCACCGGCAACGAATACATGTATCAGGAGCTGGCGACTGCCAACATCGAAGACCTGAAGACGGCGGCGCCGAAGACGATCGTGGCGTCCTGCCCGCACTGTGTGAAAACCATTGGCGACGACTACCGCAAGTTCGGCTACACGGTGAACATCGTGCACTCGGCCACCTACGTCGAGCAGTTGACGCGGACCGACCGGGCAGGAGCGGGAAACGGACAGGAGCATGTGACCTATCACGACCCGTGCTACCTCGGACGCTACGCGAAGACGGTGGATGAACCGCGCGCCCTGCTCACCAGGTTTGGTGGTGAGATTCACGAGCCCGAGCGCAATCGCGAGAATCCGTACTGTTGCGGAGCCGGCGGCGGGCTGCTGTTTGCGGACAAGGACGAAGAGAAGGGCACACGCATCTCGGATGTCCGGTTCGCCCAGCTGCAGAAGACCGGTGCCAGCACCGTCGTCACCGCGTGCCCGTTCTGTTCGATCATGCTGAAGGGCGCGCAGTCGAGCGCACCCGACGCGCAGGTGCAGTTCGTCGACCTGATGACGTTCGTCAACGGACGGCTCGAGAAACGATCGGCTTCGTGAGCGAACAGCCGCAGGATTGGCGCGCATCGCGCCGCAAGCGACTCGAAGCGGCGGCGATTTCGGCGGTGGGCTACCGGCTGATTGCCGCACTCGGGTCAACGCTGCGCTGGAAGATCGAAGGGTTCGAGCACTTCGACCAGATTGCCCGTGCCGGGCACCAGCCGATCATGGCGTTCTGGCACGGACGCATCCTGCCGGCGACCTACTACTTTCGCAATCGCGGCATCGTGGTCATCACCAGCTCGAATTTCGACGGCGAGTGGATCGCCGGCATCATCGAGCGATTCGGATTCGGGACCTCGCGCGGCTCCACCTCGCGTGGTGGCGCCCGTGCGTTGCTGCAGCTGTCACGTGATCTCGAGGCTGGTCGTCCGGCCGGTTTCACCGTCGATGGTCCGCGTGGACCGGCACGCGTATCGCAACCTGGTGCGGTGTGGCTTGCGAAGGCGTCAGGACATCCTGTGCTGCCGTTCCATCTCGAGGCCGAGCGGCACTGGACGCTCGGCAGCTGGGACCGCACACAGATTCCCAGGCCGTGGTCGACGGTGGCGATCAGCATCGGCGAGCCATTCTATGTGCCGAGAGACGCGGATGCCGCCGCCGTGGAAGAGGCTCGCGTGCGCCTCGACCGGGCGCTCTTCGCCGCCGAGGCGAGAACGAAACACATGCTGGGCCTCGCCGAGTAGACGCCGGTGATGCCCCGGCTCGGCGCCGCATCGGCCTTCAGCCATGTGCGATCAGACTTTCCATCCCTCCGATTGCTAGACTGTCCGCTATGAGCCTCATCGTCGTCGCCACCGATCGGTTTGCTGAGCACGTCACGCCTCCTGGTCACCCGGAGTGTCCCGAACGAGCCGAGGTGATGGACGTCGTCGCGGCCGAGTGGCGGGCGCGCGGCGGGGAAGTGGTCGCACCTCGCATGGTTTCGCGCGAACAGCTCGCCCGCGTCCATTCCTCCGAGCACCTGCGACGCATGTCCGAAACCAACGGCGTTGCCGTAGCGCTCGATTCAGACACCTACACGTCGCCTGATACCTACGAGGTGGCACTGCTGTCGGCCGGTGCCGCTATCGAAGGCGTCGAGCGCGTGATGGGAGGCAAGCATTCGCGTGCGCTGATCATGTCGCGGCCTCCGGGGCACCACGCTGAACGCGACCGTGCGATGGGATTCTGCTTCTTCAACAACGTAGCGGTTGCCGCGGTTCACGCGCGCACGCTCGGCGCGAAGCGCGTCGCGATCATCGACTACGACGTGCATCACGGGAACGGGACGCAGGAGATCTTCGAAGACGACCCGCACGTGCTCTACATCTCGATGCACCAGTTTCCGTACTACCCGGGAACCGGGGCCGCGACGGAAATCGGTCGCGGCGAGGGTACCGGTCACATCGTCAATGTGCCGCTGGAGGTCGGGGCAACCGATGACGACTATCGCGTGACGTTCGAGCAGGTCGTGATGCCCGTGCTCCGACAGTATGCTCCGGACCTCGTGCTTGTATCAGCCGGTTTCGATGCGCACGAACGCGACCCGCTCGGCGGCATGCGTGTGTCCACGCAGGGCTTTGCCGCCATGACCACGACGCTGCGGCAATTCGCTGAGGCGTGCTGTGGCGGTCGGCTGGTCGTCATCACCGAAGGTGGATATGACCTGAAGGCGCTCGGCGACTGCCTGCGTACCGTGATCGACGGGCTCGCGTCGGAGACATGTCCGGCGGTGGCGTGGCCGTCAGGCTCCCCGGTATCCAGCCGCGGCATCGTCGCTGTGAACGCGGTTCGAGCCGCCCAGACGCGCTACTGGACCTTCTGATCACCCGGCAGTCGGCTCGTCGCACAGACACGGCGAAGCCGTCTCGGCGTGCAAGACCATCTCAACTGTCGTACTCCGCCAACACCGTTGGTACAATGTCCCCACCCCATGACCGAGTACAAGCCGCAGCAGCTCGATAAGAAGTGGCAGCAGCGCTGGACCGATGCGCGTGCGTTCGAGGTGTCGACCGACCCGGAGCGCCCGAAGTTCTACTGCCTGGAGATGTTCGCGTACCCGTCGGGACACGCGCACGTGGGCCACGTTCGCAACTACATCATCGGCGACATCTGCGCTCGCATGAAGCGCATGCGGGGCTTCAACGTGCTGCATCCCTTCGGATGGGATGCATTCGGGCTGCCGGCGGAGAACGCGGCCATCAAGACCGGCACGCACCCGGAGGTGTCGACCTTCGGCAACATCAGCCACATGAAGGGGCAGCTCCAGCGCCTGGGCATCAGCTACGCCTGGGAGCGCGAGATTGCCACGTGCACCGCCGACTACTACAAGTTCAACCAGTGGATCTTCCTGAAGATGTACGAGCGCGGCCTGGCCTACCGCAAGCGCTCGACCATCAACTGGTGTCCGACAGACAACACGGTGCTCGCCAACGAGCAGGTCATCGATGGGGCCTGCTGGCGATGCGGCACCGCTGTGGTGCAGCGCGATCTCGAGCAGTGGTTCTTCCGCATCACGGCTTACGCCGAGGAACTCCTGCAGGGGCTCGACACGCTCTCGGAGTGGCCCGAGAAGGTCGTCGTGATGCAGCGGAACTGGATCGGACGCTCCGACGGCGCCCGGCTCACGTTCCCCGTCGCGAAGACCGACTACGGTGTCGAGATCTTCACGACGCGTATCGATACGATTTTTGGCGCCACCTTCGTGCTGCTCGCCCCCGAGCACGTCCTCGTCGACCGCTTTGCCGTCGAGAGTCCGGATCCGGCGTCGTTCCGCGCGAAGGTGCAGCAGTTCCGCGCGCTCGACCGCGAGGCTCGCCTCACGGGCGCCATCGAGAAGGAAGGCTTCGACACCGGGCGAACGGCCATCAATCCCTTCACCGGGCAGGAAGTAGCCATCTGGGTGGCCAACTTCGTCCTCGCCGAGTACGGGACGGGCGCCATCATGGCGGTGCCCGCCCACGATCAGCGCGATTTCGAGTTCGCCCGCAAGTACTCGCTGCCTGTGCGCATCGTCGTGCGCGCCAACGATGACTCGCGCAGCGCGGACGATCTCACGGAAGCCGCGCCTGGCGCTGGCCGTCTCGTCGATTCGGGAGAGTTCTCTGGCGTCGAGACACCCGGCGTCATCGCGCAGATGATCGCGGCCGCCGAAGCGCGTGGCATCGGCAAGGGCGAAATCAACTACCGTCTGAAGGACTGGGGCATCTCGCGGCAGCGCTATTGGGGCACGCCGATCCCGATGATCTACTGCGAGAAGGACGGCATCGTGCCCGTGCCGTACGAGCAGTTGCCCGTGGAGCTGCCCCGCGTGGCGCAGTTCACCGGCCGCGGCGATTCACCGCTCGCGCAGGTCTCCGAGTTCGTCAACTGCACCTGTCCCACGTGCGGCGGACCGGCTCGTCGCGAGACCGACACGATGGACACGTTCGTCGATTCCTCGTGGTACTTCCTGCGGTTCTGCGATCCGACGAACACCGAGTTGCCCTTTGCGCCAGAGCACGCGAAGTACTGGATGCCCGTCGACTTCTACAGCGGCGGCGTCGAGCATGCGATTCTCCACCTGCTCTACTCGCGCTTCTTCACGCGCGTGCTGCGTGACGTGGGTCTTCTCACCTTCGACGAGCCGTTCAAGCGCCTGCTCACACAGGGCATGGTGCTGAAAGACGGCAACGTCATGTCGAAGTCGAAGGGCAACGTGGTCGATCCGGACACGATGCTCGAGAAGTACGGCTCTGACGCGCTGCGCCTGTACGTCATGTTCGTCGCGCCGCCGGAGAAGGAAGTGGAGTGGAGCGACGCCGGGCTCGAGGGCAGCTTCCGCTTCCTCGTTCGCGTGTGGCGCCTCGTGGATCACTGGTCGGCGAGCATTCGCACGGGTGCGCCTGCGTCGTTCACTGACCTCAACGAGGTCGAACGGGCCGTGCGCCGGAAGACGCACGACACGATTCGCCGCGCGACGATCGACATCGAAGAACGGATGAACCTGAACACCGCCATCTCGTCGCTGATGGAACTGGTGAACGAGCTCTACGCGTTCAGTGCGACGACGCCGCTCGGGCAGCCCTCGCGCGACGGCTCGACGGCGACGGTTGATCGTGCGCAGACCATCGTCGTCGTTCGCGAAGCCGTCGAGGCGCTCGTGGTGATCCTCTCGCCGTTTGCTCCGCACACCGCCGAGGAACTCTGGGAGATGCTCGGTCATGAGAAGGGGCTGACGCGCGCTCCGTGGCCGGTGTTCGATGCGGACGTTGCCAAGGCCGACGAGGTCGTGGTGCCCGTGCAGGTGAACGGCAAGGTGCGGGCGCGGCTCACGGTACCTGCCGACCTGGACGAAGCGTCGCTGCGCGAGCGTGTGCTCGCCGACGCGTCGGTCAAAGCGCATACCGACGGCAAGACTATTCGCAAGGTTGTCATCGCCAAGGGTCCGCTCGTCAGTGTGGTGGTAGGGTAGCCATAGTGCGAACACCGCGCCCACTCGGGCAGTCCCACAGCCGGCGCCGTGCGCTCGTGACGTTCTCCGCGCTGCTGGCGGCTGCGGTGGGCTTGCCCGGGTGCGGTTATTCGCTGGCGGGACGCGGCTCGTTCCTGCCCGAATACATCAAGGTGATTGGTGTACCCACCTTCGCCAATCGCACCACGCTGTTCAATCTCGAGACCCAGATGACCGAGAAGGTCCGCGGCGAGCTGATTGGTCGCGGCAAGTACAAGATCGTTCCCGAAACGCAGAACGTGGATGCCGTGCTGATAGGCGAGATTACTGGCGTCGCGGTTGCGCCGCTCACCTTCACCGGACAGCAGCTGGCTTCGCGCTACGCCATCACGATGTCGGCGCGTGTCTCGCTCCAGGACCAGCGGGAGAACAAGCTGCTCTGGGAAAACCCGAGTCTCGTCTTCCGTCAGGAGTACGACGCGCAGAGCGGACAGAACGCCACCGACCCTGCCGCGTTCTTCGGACAGGATCAGAACGCCTTGGACCGCATGACCACTGAATTCGCCCGCTCCATCGTCAGCGCGCTGCTCGAGGCGTTCTAGTCGATGGCCGCCGCAACCGCCGCATCGGTCCGCAAACAGATTCAGTCAGGCTCCGCGGATCCCATTTACCTCCTGCAGGGCGAAGACGAGGTCGAGAAGGCTGGCCTTGCTCACGAGTTCGAGGAACTCGTGGAAGAAGGCCTGCGCGCCTTCAACGTCGAGCGGATCCACGCGGGTGATGTCACCAACGGAGACAAGCTCGCGGCGACCGTGTCGTCGCTCGTCGCTGCGGTGCGGACGCTGCCGATGATGGCGCCGCGCCGCGTCGTGATTGCGCTGCAGGCGCAGGCACTGCTGGTGCCGAAGCGCGAGAGTGACGCCGCCACGCGCGCCCTCGAGGCCCTCGAAGACCTGCTCAAGAACCCTGAACCGCAGACGACGCTCGTTATCGTGGCCGGCGCGCTCGACAAGCGAAGCCGCATCTACAAGGTGCTCGCCAAGCAGGCGACGCTCGTCGAGTGCGGCGTGCTCGAGAATCTGGATGATGCGGCCAGGTGGGTCGGACACCGCGTGGCGGCAGCGTCCATGAAGCTCGACCCCGCTGGCGCGCGTCTGCTCGCCGAACGCTGCGGCACCGACGTCAAGCGGCTGCGCAACGACGTGGATCGCCTGCTGCTCTACGCCCTGGGCCAGAGCTCGATTTCAGTCGACGATGTGCGGGAGATTGTCGGACCGGCGTCGCTGCAGGACAACTGGGCGATGAGCAACGCGATCGAGGCCGGCGACGCGAAGACCGCGCTGCGCCAGCTGTCGCTGATGCTGGAAGCGGGAGCGGCGCCCGAGCAGGTGATGGGGCAGCTCGGATGGCTGGTGCGGACCAAGTTCCCGTTCCAGGCACCGGCCATGCTGCGGCCAGCCGTACATGCGTTATTTCGTACGGATCTCGACCTGAAGCGGTCGGCGGGCGAACCGCGTGTCCTGCTTGAACGACTGGTAGTGGAACTGTGCGCCCGCGGCGCCAACCGGCCATTGCCGGCCGGTGGAGCGAGGCGCACGTGAAGAGACGAGTGCGACGAACCGTCGCTCGTGCCGGGCGCTTACGCGCCGACGGCAGCGATGCGAGTCGTCAGCCGCGACTTGTAACGGCTGGCTGCGTTGCGGTGAATCACACCCTTGCTCGCCATCTTGTCGATCAACGAGATGGTCTGCTTGAGCGCGCCCTGAGCCGCAGGAGCGTCCTTGCCGTCAATCGCGGCGCGAATGCTCTTCAGCGCTCCGCGCAAACGAGAGCGGAACTGGCGATTGCGCTCCCGGTTATTTACACTCTGCCGATGCGCTTTCAGCGCCGATGCGTGCGTTGCCACGTAATCAGATACCTCCGGAACCTCCAATCCTAGCACAGTCATGGTGATTTCTGTCGACCGGCTCCATCGCACGTACGGAGAAGTCACCGCTGTGGACGACTTGTCGTTCACGGTAGAGGCGGGTGAGATCGTCGGTCTCATCGGTCCGAACGGGGCAGGCAAGACCACCACGTTGCGGTCCATGGCCGGCATCCTGCGACCGACGTCCGGGCGCGTGCTCGTGGCTGGCTGCGACATGGTGCAGGCGCCTGAGCAGGCCAAACGACAGCTGGCCTTCATGCCGGACGAGCCGCACCTGTTCGAGTACATGACGGTCGAAGAGCACCTTCGCCTGATCGGGCGGCTCTACGGTGTGCCCGACGTCATCGCTCGCGCCCAGCCGCTCATCGACGAACTCGAACTGCGGGGCAAGGAGCGGTCGCTGCCGAGCGAACTGTCGCGCGGCATGCGGCAGAAGGTGATCATTGCGTGCGGGTTGGTGCGCAGCCCCACCGTGCTGCTGTTCGACGAACCCCTGACCGGGCTCGACCCGATCGGCATGCGCCGTATGCGCGACACCATCACGCGCCGGGCTCGCGAGGGCGCCGCCATTCTGCTGTCGTCGCACCTGCTGCCGCTCGTGCAGGAGGTGTGCACGCGCGTCATCATCATGCACCGCGGTCGCAAGGTGGCCGACGGCAGCGTGAGCGACCTGGCGGCTCGCGCCAATCTGGTGAACGCGGGATCGTCGCTCGAAGACATCTTCCTGCACGTCACCGGTCACGAAACGTTCGGCCAGGACCGCTGACGTGCTCTCGACGCTCGACGTCACGCTGTATGTGATCTGGTGCACGGCGCGCAATCGCATGCGCGCCAGACTCCGTCGTCTCAAGGAACCCCGGTATCTGCTCGGCGCGATTGTCGGACTCGGCTATCTCGTCGTGACACTCGGCATTCGGCAACGCGTCTTCCTGCAGGGCGACGCGCCGCGTGTACCTGAGGCGTCTTCGAACCGGACACCGATCTTGACGGCCTTCCGCGCCCTTGCACCGGCGCTCGGTGGTGTCGGGCTCTCGGGGCTGTCGCTCCTCGCCTGGCTGCTTCCCTTCGGCAGCAACCTGCTCGCGTTCTCACCGACCGAGACCGCCATCCTGATGCCGGCACCGTTGACCCGCCGGCAACTTGTCATCTACCGCTTGCTGCGGTCGCAGGCCGCCGTGCTGGCCGGCGCCTTCGTCATGGCGCTCGCGTATCCCACCGGGTCGTTGTTCGGACGCCTGCGCGGTCTCGTCGGCATCTGGCTGCTCCTGACGACCGGGCACGTCTTCGGCACGATCATCAGCCTGGCTCGCGAGAAGATGCGCAAGGGCAGCCGTCTGCCGACCTTCGCGTGGCCGGCGCTGGTGCTCTCGCTCGGTGCCTTCGGCGGCATCACGTTCGCGGCCATTCGAAGTGCCGCGTTTGCGTCCGCTGAAGATCCGGCGGAAGCCATTCAGGCGGTGGCCGTGCTCGCGGCGCGCTACTGGCCGCGGCTGTTGCTCTGGCCGTTCACGACGCTCGTCCGTCCCTTCTTTGCCTCGAATCTGGCGGAGTTCACGGTCGCGTTCGCAGCCGCGCTGATGATGTGGGCCGCCTCTGTCGCGTGGCTCGTGTGGGCTGATGCCTGCTGCGCCGATGTGGCGGACGCCGCCGTCGAGCGGCAGTCGACCGCGCCGCGCAAGCGCGACGCGATCTATCGCAACCGCGCCACCATCGCGCACCTCGCGCCAACCGGCCGCACCGAGATGGTGTTTGTCTGGAAGGCCGCCCTCCGCACACTGCGCTCGGTGGACGGATCGACGGTGGTCCGCTCGCTCATCCTGCTGCTGTCGATGGGTGTGGCGATTCTCTTCGCCACGCGGGCCCGCGGTCTCATTTTTCTGCTCGGCTCGTTCTCCACGCTTGGTGCACTGTTCACCACGCTGATGGCGCCGCAGATCGTGCGCATGGATCTGCGTGAGGATCTCGCGCATCTCGAATGGTTGAAGGCGTGGCCCGTGAAGGGCGCTGAAGTACTGCGTGGAGAGATCCTGTGGCCAGCGGCCCTGGTCACGACCGCGGCGTGGATGTTCGGCGGTGTGGCGCTACTGCTCTCGGTCACGTCGCGCTCACTCATTCCCGTCGCGAGTCGCAGTGCGTTCTGGCTGGCGTTCCTGCTGCTTATTCCGGGAGTCGTGCTGGCGCAGTACACCGTGCACAACGCGATTGCCGTCATCTTCCCGGGATGGGTGCCGCTCGGGTCGTCGCGACCGCGTGGGGTGGACGCCGCCGGTCAGCGCGTCATCGTCCTCGCCGCGAGTTGGGGCGCGATGCTGCTCGCCCTCATTCCCGGTGTCGTCGTGACCGCGTTGCTGTTGTTCTTCCTGCGTCCGCTTGTCGGGTTGTGGGCGCTGTCAGTCGGCGCGCTGGTGACGACGATTGGGGTAGCGGGGGAGATGCTGCTCGTCACCGAGGCGCTCGGACCGGTGTACGAACGGCTCGACGTGACCAGTGCTGAACGTCCTGATTGATCGTCTGGCTCGCACCTGCCAGCCGCGAGGCCAGGCCGACGTGCGGGTCAGCGTGACGGCGGTGCCTGATCGCTGTAGCGCACGACCTCACGCCCGTCGATCACTTCCACAACCTTGAAGATTCTGGTCTGTGCCACGTCGGCAGCCGTCGTGGGAGCGGACACACGCGTGCCGGCGATGGTGCGAATGCGGGCGACGTAGTCGCGTGTTTCCTGGAACGGCGGAACCGTCTGGCCGAAACGGTCGACGTTTCCGGGTCCTGCGTTGTAAGCCGCCAGTGCCAGCCGCTCGTTGCCGCTGTACTTGTCGAGCAACTGACGCAGGTACGCGACCCCGCCCCTCACGTTCTCCGACGGATCGAAGGCGTTCCGCACGCCGAACTGCCGTGCGGTGGCAGGCATCAACTGCATCAGACCCATCGCGCCCTTGTTCGACATCGCCCGCGCGTTGAACGCGGACTCCACCTGAATCACCGCGCGCACGAGGTCCGTGCGGACGCCGTTTCTGCTGGCGTGTGTCTCGATGAGATCGTCGTACGAACGCGAGCGTGATGGTTCAACAGGTCTGGTTGCGCGAAGGCGCGGGGACGCGGGCACGTCGAAGGCGGCAATGCCAAGGTTCGTCCCCTGCGGGACGTTCGACAGCACCATCGAGCCGTTGGCGTCCACCCACGTGTAGATCTGCGCGCGTGCCGAACCCGGATGGACTCCGAGTATCGCGCACGCCACGGCAAGGCACTTCACCAGGCGCACGGCTGGACGATTCGAACGCAACACCACTCTGACGGACGTATCGGCGCGTTCCTGACTTCCGCGTAGAGCCCCTCCGCGCGTCCACGAATCTCCGTGTCACGGCGTGCAGCCTGCGCAGGGCACGCAACTCGAGGCTGCGCCGGGTCGGTCCACCACTTCTTGCTGCTCCGTCGCCACGCTTTCGGCGAAACCACCGCTATTTCGAGTGGGGGCATCCATCACGCGGCTCACCCAGATTGGCGGCCGCCGTGACGAAGTCGTGAATGGTCACCAGCTTAGGCGCGTGCGCCATGAATGCGCGTGGACTGGATCGCCACTTGCCTTTCAGAGGAGCAGAGGAGTCTACCCGCAGGCGGTTGCGCCGGAATCGATCGCGACACCTACGACGACACAGTGCTCTTATGACGACATCATCCCCGACGACCCCGAACGACCCGACGCAACCAGGCTCATGGAGACGTGGCGGCGGCGCGCTTGCCGTGCTCGTGCTGGGCGCGGCAACCTTGCTGGCGGTGGAGCAGCGTGCTCCCGAGCCATCCGCGAAGCTCGATCAGGCCGTGACCTCGTGGAACCGCAGTTCTCAGTCCGGCTCCATCCGAGTGCTCATTCGCACGCGTCCAGGCGCGGCACCGGACGTGCTGCAGCGGCTTCAGGGGCGCGTCGCATCCGTTCGGGTGTCGACATCTCCAGACCTACTGATGGCAGACCTCTCTCATGAGGCGCTCGCGTCCGTTGCCGGAGACCAGGACGTGCTGCGCGTGTCGAGTGACGCGCCGGTGCTCGGCAAGGCTGCTGAAGCGATTGGCACGGACCCCACGAACACGACGACCACCGCAGGCGCGACGGATTCCAACATGTCGCCGATGCTCGAGACGCGGGCGCTGCACACGTCCGCCGGCGCCGACCTCGCCCGCTAGGGACGACTGGAAACCACGATGACGACGACAGACTCGACCTCTACACGCAAGTCGGACTCGACCCACACGCACCCTGGCAGACGCGCCACGGTCGCGGGGTTGGTGGCTGGCTCGATCGCCCTCTGTTTCGCCGCGCTGCCAGCTGAGGCCGCCCGACGACCACGACACACGGAGAAGATCGATCGTTCGATCAGCGAGCACTTGAAACGAACGACAGGCACGGTTCGCGTCATCGTGCGTGTGGCGCCCGGGAAGACTGCCGACGTCAAGGCAGCGCTCGGTCGTCGCAACCGTACGATTGCCGCCGAACACGGCGTCATCGGTGCGCTCACCGCCGACGTCAGCGTCGATGACATCGCCGACCTCGCCGACGACGTGAACGTGACGTCGGTATCGGTGGACGCGCCGATCTCGGCCGACGGCCTGGTGCGGCCGCCGATGGGTGCGCCGTTGAACACGGACTACAGCCTGCGTTCCACGCTCGGCCTGACCGTGCAGGGAGCACCGCAGTCGAAGAGCTATCAGCAGGGTGTGTCGGGCTACGTGTCGACGGTAGACGCCGGCGTGACCAGCGCGTTCCCGGGGACTTCGCTCGGCGGTGCAGCGACGGTCAGGGTCGAAGCCAGCGCCCTCGCCTCACAGGGCATGCTGGTCCGCTTCGATGGCCTGTTCGGAACCGGCGCGAATCAGATCCCATATGGATCCACGATCACTGGCGTGAGCCTCAAGGTCTCGACGACGTCGACGGGCTCCACCAGTGGCCCGACGAACCTGCATCGCATGCGCGTCACCTGGGACAGCTCCGCCACGTGGAAAAGCATGGCCACATCCGGCGTCGGCATGCAGTTCGACAATGTCGAAGCCAGCACCGCCGCGGACGCGCAAGCCAGCGGATATGCCACCGGCAGCACGTTCACCTTTGCCGGTTCCGCGATGGCCGCGACGCTGCAAGCCTGGGCAAACGGAGAGCCGAATAACGGTTGGGTGCTCTGGCATCCATCGGGGACCGGGTGGACCGTTCGCACTGCCGAAGATGTGCTCGCATCTCGCCGTCCGCAACTGACGGTCTCGTATCGTCCGCCCGTGAGCGCGACGGCCATCTCCGGCCGCGGCATCACCGTCGCGGTCATCGACTCCGGGCTGGTGGCTGACGGTGGACCCGCAACGCGCGTGAAGACGTCACGCGACTTCACGACCGGGCTGGCGAACCCGCCAGCCTCGGCACCCGCCGACCCGTATGGTCACGGCACGCACGTCGCTGGTCTCATCGGCGACGCGCAGCCTGAGGCCGTGCTGCAGGGCATTGCACCGTCGGTGTCGTTCGTGAGCTTGAGGGTGCTCGATCAGACTGGCGCGGGATCAACGAGCAGTGTCATCAACGCGATTCAGTGGGCCATTGCCAACAAGGCCACCTACGGCATCGACATCATCAATCTCTCGCTCGGACATCCGATCTTCGAGCCCGCCGCCACCGACCCCCTGGTGCAGGCCGTCGAAGCCGCGGTTCGCGCCGGCATCGTTGTCGTGGCATCAGCCGGAAACGTCGGCGTCAACCCGTCGACGAACCAGGTCGGGTACGGCGGCATCACGTCGCCTGGCAACGCGCCCTCGGCGATTACCGTGGGTTCGGAGAAGACGTTCGACACGTCGTCGCGCGCCGATGACGTGATTGCCGACTACAGCTCGCGAGGTCCGTCGTGGTACGACGCCTTTGCCAAGCCAGACATCGTCGCACCTGGGCATCGTCTGCTCGGACCCGGCAGTTCGTCGGGTTACCTGTATTCGAACTATCCCTCGGTACGTGGGCCAGTCTTTGCGGACCGCGTAACCGTGAAGTTGAGCGGCACCAGCATGGCGGCTGGCGTGGTGAGCGGCGCGGTGGCGCTGCTGCTGGAGCAGGGGAAGACGGCCTTCGGCACCAAGCCGACACCGAACGCCGTGAAGGGCATGCTGATGGCGTCGGCGTTCGAGCTGACGGATGCGAACGGCTCGCCGTACGGTCGGCTTGTGCAGGGTGCCGGTGCCTTGAATACAGCTGGCGCGCTGGCCCTGGTCTCGGCTCTTGATCCCACGCGGCCTCTTGGCAGCAACTGGCTGGTGAGCGCCGTCACACAGTCCACCACGATCGATGGTCAGAACATCGTGTGGGGCGACAACATCGTGTGGGGCGACAACGTGGTCTGGGGCGACGCCATTCTCACGCGCAGCCGCGCCTGGGCCAGCAACGTGGTCTGGGGTGACAACGTCGTGTGGGGCGACAGCCTGCGGTCACTCACCACCGCCAGCAACGTGGTGTGGGGCGACAACGTGGTCTGGGGTGACAACGTTGTGTGGGGTGACAGCTTCGGTGTGCAGGGTCCGAATGCGCAGAACGTCGTGTGGGGCGACCTGTCGTTTGCGACGCTCGGTGCGACCAACGTGGTCTGGGGTGACGGCATCGGTACCGTCTCCCAGAAGTCGAGCGGTTCCGGACACAGCTCGCTGAGCACCGACAACACGACTTCTGGCGACACCGGGCTGGACGGGACGACCACGTCTCCAGCGTTCGGTGCGGGCGTGTTGACGAGCGCCGAATAGGCGTCCTCGACGCGAACGGGTCGAGACATCAGTCTCGTGCAGGCACGGCGATCGTTTCAGGTCGCCGTGCCGTTTTACCGTACGACCGTCGCTTCGAACCCGTTGAATAGCGGCGACGCGCAACGCGGCTGAATGCCGTGGCACGGGCCTTCTGTCGCGACCGGCGCGTTACAAACCTGTCATTGGCGTGACGACTTCGACACACGCGCACGCCGAAGACCGACACGTTCTCAGCCGCACACCCCCTGCATGTGCATCGCACTACACAGGCCCGCGCACGCCAGCGGCGGGCACGGGATTTGTTGTCCGGATCTCGGACACCTGTCGATGCTGTTACCCGACGACCAGAGATGAAATCGCGCGACGAGACGACTTCGGGGGCGACGTCTGCCCCGTACGCCGACAGCCTTCCACCGCCCGCTGACGACGCGTCGATAGCCTACGTACGTCCGCTCCGCGACGTCGAAGCAGAACACGTGCAGTTCGCGCTGCGCGCCTGCAACGGCAACAAGAAGCGCGCTGCCGAAGCCTTGGGCATCAGCCGCGACACGCTGTACCGCAAGCTGGCCGACCTCGAAGAGCGCCTCGTGCAGATGAGCGCGCACTCGGATCACGCCACTGAGAGGACGCCGTGACAACGGAACGCCGCGTCCCGGCGTCTGTCTACGGCTTCGTCGTTGCCATCACCGTCGCCGGCATCCTGGCGTTGGCACATGCGTGCTATGCCCTGACGACGACGCCGTCCGAGCTCGATTGGCTTGCTCTGGCGCTGCTGACGTTTGTCAGCGGCACCTTTGCCGTCAAGATTCCTGCGGCGTCCGCCACGATCTCCGTCTCGGAAGTGTTCGTGTTCTCGCTCGCCATCCTGCACGGTGGCCCGGCGGCCACCATCACGGTTGCCATCGACGGACTGATCACCTCGCTCTACCGCGGGAATCGCGCACCGCGACGACTGCTGTTCAACATCTTCGAACCGGCGGTGTCCATTTCGCTGGCGTCCGCGCTCTACTCCTGGGTGTCCGGCGTTCCGCCGCTCTCGGTGGCACCCGCGCCGCTGACGGTGCTCGTCATGCCGGTGTTCCTGCTGGCGTCGAGTTACCTGCTGCTCAACACGTGGTTGACCGCGTGGGTGATGGCGCTCGAGGCTCGCACGTCCCCGTTCGGGATCTGGCGTCAGCACATCGTCTGGCTGTCGGTGAACTTCCTCTCGGGCGCGTCCATTGCGCTGCTCCTGTCGGTCAACATGCGGCAGGTGAGCGTGCAGGGTCTGCTGCTGGTTCTGCCGCTGGTCTTCCTGTTGTATCTGGTGTTTCGCACGTGGACCGAACGCGTGCGCGACGCCGGCGTTCACGTCGACACGATCAACCGCCTGTACCTGTCCACCGTCGAAGCACTCGCGATCGCGATCGAGTCGAAGGATCAGGTCACGTCCACGCACGTGCGGCGCGTCCAGAATCTGTCGCTCGCGATTGCTCGGCACCTCGGTGTGCCAGCCGGCGAGCAGATGCGCGCCATCGAAGCGGGCGCCTTGCTGCATGACATCGGCAAGGTGGCGATTCCTGACTACGTGCTCAACAAGCCGGGACGGCTCACGCCGGACGAATACGAGATCATCAAACTGCACGCCCCGATCGGAGCAGAGATTCTCACGGCGGTCGATTTTCCCTACCCCGTCGTGCCCATCGTGCGGTCACACCACGAGAACTGGGACGGCACCGGCTATCCGGATGGTCTCGCCGGAGAAGCCATTCCGATCGGTGCCCGCATCATTTCTGTTGTCGACTGCTTCGATGCGCTGACGTCAGACCGGCCCTATCGACGCGCGTTGAGCGACGAAGCCGCACTCGAGATCATTCGCGAGCGCACCGGACGCATGTACGCGCCGGACGTCGTCGATGCCTTGATCGCGTGCTACGAGGGAGCGCGCGTGCCGTCGCCGGCCACGCTTCCGCACGCCGCGTCTGCACTGATCGCGCGAATCAACCAGAGCGCGCCCGGTTCGCGTCCCGCGTTGAACGCGACCGCAAGCGCCCAGCCGGTGGTCGAAGCCGACGCGGGGGCGCTCGACGAACTGTGGACGGCCGTCGAAGACGGGGGCACATCGGCGGACGCGCGCGCGCGTCTTGGCGTTCCTGCGCTGTCGGCGTTGCTGCGGACGCTGACGCCGGCCACCACTGTGTGCGTGTGCCGCGTCGAGAGTCGGACTCAGTCAGTCGTGGTCGAGCACGTCTTCGGACACGGCGAGCAGTTGTTGCGCCGTGCGCAGATTGCCCTTGGCGAGGGCCTCACGGGATGGGTGGCGGCGAACCGTACACCAATGGTCAATTCTGATCCGGCCCTGGATTGGCCGGCGCAGATCCGCGCGTTGACGCCGCCGTTGTCTGCGGCGCTGTCTGTGCCTATTGGCACCGTCGGTGTGTTGACGTTGTATGCCGAGCGCACGGGCGCCTTCGCACACGCGCACGTCCTGGCGGCCGAACGCGCCGCTACGCTTCTGGAGCGACTGCTGCACCCGCGCACGCCGGCGTCCCGCGACGCGGTGACGCCCGTTATTGCTGACACCACGTCAGACGCGAGTCAAGCGCTGCTCGCGCTCGTGCAGGGCGGTGGCGGCTCGGCTCCGTGCGGTGTGTTGAGCATCACCGGCACGAACCGCGACGCGCGCACTGTGGACGTCGTGTCGCTTGCCGCGCTCGTGATGCCGGCGGTGCGGCTCAACGACGGCGTCATGGTCAGTTCGAGCGAGGAAGTCGTCGCCATCCTGCCCGGATGCGAGCCCGACGCCGAGACGCCGATTGTCATGCGTCTGCAGGAAGCGCTGGACGCCTCACGCGATCTCGTCTGTGAGTTGCACGTCGGCTTCAGCATGGCGTCCAGACGAGAGGGGCCGGTCTTCGGCGATGCGCTCAGACACGCTCGTCAGACGAGACAGACGCTTCGTGTGCGTGTGGTCGCTCCGGCCTTCTCGGCACTCGAGTCGCCGACTCGGAGGGCAGAGTGACCACGCCTCTGACGCCAAAGCCGTCGAAAGGCGAGTCGCTCTTCGACCTGCCGTGGTCTGCCCAGTTCTTTCTGTGCGCAACCATCCTGATCGGCAGCGTGTGCTTCTTCGCGAGCCTGCCACGTCTCGATTTGAGTTCGCCCGCCTGGTTTGTCGGCTTGCTCATCGTCGGGCTGGCGACCGCGACCATCCACCTGCCGCTGCCGCTGGCGCAGAGCCGATCGTCGATGTCGGTTTCGCACGCGGTCGTGGTCATGGCGATGTTGAGCGTCGGCGTGCCCGCGGCAATCCTGCTGGTGGTGGCCACCGCGTTGGTGCAGTCGACCGTGCGCACGCGGCTAGCCAGTCGTCCGCACCGGACGCTCTTCAACAGCGGTTCGCTGGCGATCACCGTCACGCTCGCGGGCATCACCTACTCGTTGCTGCGATCCGAACACGGCGATTGGCTCGACCGCGTCGGTGGTCCGCTCGCATGCGCGGAGCTCGTGTACTTCGGCGTGAACACGGCGCTCGTGGCAACGGCCGTTGCGCTGTCGTCGAAGCAACCGCCGTTTCGCGTCTGGCGCTCCGATTTCATGTGGACGGGACCCGGTTACTTCGTGGGGGCCTTTGCCGCGGGTACCGCCTACTCGCTCTCGCAACAGAACGTCTACTGGTGGCTCGCCATTGCGGCGCCGTTGTATCTCACCATCGACGCCTACCGCACTTACATTGGCCGTCTCAAGACGAACCAGGAAAAGGCGCAACAAGCGCTCGAAGTGCAGTTCGGCATCGTGCAGGCGCTCGCGGCTGCCATCGAATCGAAAGACCGCACATCGCAGCGCGAACTGGACCGGTTCATGGTCTACGCCGAGTCGCTGGCGGCGGCCGTCGGACTCGATGAGAACGAGATTCTTGCCGTCCGTACGGCGGCCCTGCTGCACGACATCGGCAACCTGGCCGTGCCCGAGCACATTCTCGCCAAGCCTGGGCGCCTGACGTTCGACGAGTTCGAGCGGGTGAAGATCCACACGCGTGTGGGCGCCGAGATTCTGCGCAACATTCCGTTTCAGTCGCCCGTGGCGCCGCTCATCCTCGGTCACCACGAGCGCTGGGACGGCAGTGGCTATCCGGCGGGCCTCAAGGGCGACGCCATTCCCATTGGTGCGCGCATCCTGGCGATTGCCGACTGCTACACGGCGCTCCTGAGCGACCGGCCTCATCGTCCAGCGCTCACGACCTGGGAGGCGCTGGCGACCGTACGGCGCTGTGCAGGCTCGTCGCTCGACCCGGGTCTGGTCGAGCGCTTCGTTGACGTGTTGCCCCAGGCCGAGCTGCGGCTGGATGCCATTCACGCGACGGCGACCGGCCAGACGCTGGCTGCCGAGAGCAGCAGGCGAGTGGACGGTGCCTTCAAGGACATTGCCGTGGCTCGACACGAGGCGCGTGCCCTGTTCGAGATCGCACAGGCGCTCAGCTCCACGCAAAGCGTCTCTGAAGCGGTCGATGCCATCGTCCAGAAGCTTGCCGACCTCATTCCGATCGAAGCGGGTGTGCTGTTTGTGTGGGACAGCGCGACCGAGCGGTTCGCGTGCCGGTACGCGACGGGCCAGCGCCGCAGCGCGCTCGAACGCGTGGAAGGGGCAACGGTCGACGACCTGCAGGCGCGCGTCGAGGTCCTGACGGCGGCAGGGCAGGGTGCACAGACAGCGTCGCCCGCCGTTATGATTGCCAAACTCGAAATTGGCGATCGGTTGCTCGGTGCGCTGGCGCTGGTCGGCGTGGACCCGGGTGGGGCACGCCGCGACTTCCAGCGGTTGCTCGAACATGTGGCTCCACAAGTGGGCCTCGTGATTCACAACGCCATTTCCTTCGAGGAAACGCGTCAGCTGTCGGTGACCGATCCGCTGACCGAATTGCCGAATCGCCGGTATCTCGTGCAGCACCTCGGACTGGAGCTGGCACGAGCCGATCGGCATGGAAGCCCGCTTGCGATGCTCTTGATGGACGTCAACGACTTCAAGGAGATCAACGACACGCTCGGGCACAAGGCCGGCGATTACGTGCTTCGTGAAATCGGGCTCGTCGCGCGCTCGGTGCTGCGTCCCTACGATGTGTGCGCCCGCTTCGGTGGCGACGAGTTCGTCCTCGTGTTGTGGGACTGCGACGGCGTGCAGGCCGAACGACGACGTCAGCAACTCGAAGATCTCATCGGCGCTATCGAGGTCACCTCGCCCGGCGGTGCGTCGATGCGTGCGTCGGCCAGCATCGGCATTGCGGTGTATCCGGTGGATGGTCGCAGCACGGATCAGTTGCTCGCGGCAGCCGACGAGAAGATGTACGAGCGCAAGGCGTCGCTCAAAGCCGTGCGGCGCGCCGGACTCGAAAGCGGGGTGGCGGAGCGATGACGCCTGACATCGATCCGCGCCGCGACTGGGTCACCTCACTTCCGACGCTCGTCAGTCCACGACTGACGCTGCGCGAAGTGTCGTCGCCGGACGCCGAGCCGCTGTGCCGGCATCTGGCGACCGAGGAAGTGTCACGGCTGATGATGCAGCCGCCCGACGCACCCGAGGGCTTTCAGCGCTTCATTGCCTGGGCACGGCGCGAGCGCGTCGCCGGTCGGGGCTTCTGTTACGCGATTCATCCAGCCGGCGAGAGCGAGGCCATCGGACTCATCCAGGGTCGCGCCATGGAGGCCGGCTACGGCATCACGGAGTGGGGCTTCTGCATCGGCGCATCGCACTGGGGCACAGGCATCTTCGTCGAGGCCGCACGCCTGCTGGCCGACTTCCTGTTCCGGCGTGTGGGTGTCCGGCGTCTCGAAGCGCGTGTCGTCACGGAGAACCTTCGGGCCGGCGGTGCACTGCGCAAGCTGGGCGCCGACGCGGAGGGCGTGCTTCGTCGCGGCGTCGATCTGCGGGGCAATCGTATCGATCAGACGCTGTGGGCGATCAAGCGCATCGAATGGCTGTCCCGCGTGCCGGACCCCGTCGGCATCGAGCTTGCG
>Ga0209023_10001875_pt1 | contig 27247 bp, 22 predicted proteins | sample LakOneMetagenome_FD_187468 | JGI IMG/M metagenome (GOLD analysis project Ga0209023, IMG submission 187468) | Freshwater and sediment microbial communities from Lake Erie, Canada (SPAdes) (version 2) | ecosystem: Environmental > Aquatic > Freshwater > Lentic | place: Lake Erie, Canada...
TGAAGCCGCTGCCGCCGCCTTGCCGGCCGCGGCGTTCTGCCGCCACACCAGGTCAGCCAGGTCGTTGGCCGGCTTGTACTCGACGACGACGTCTTCGAGGATGACGCGCGCGCCCGCGACATCGCCCTCCTCGATCGCCTCGGCCAGGTCACGCAGGCGCAGCTGCACGAGGTCCCAAGGCGGGAAATGCTCCACCGCGCGCAGGATCATCGGATGACCCGTGCCGGTCACGTTCTTGCCGATCAGCAGTTCTTCGTGCAGCTTCTCGGCCGCACGCAACCCGGTGAAGCGGATCTCGATGTCGCCTTCCGGGTGCTCGGCATCGCGCACGGTCAATCCTGACAGTTCGATCATGCGCCGCGCGAGATCAGCGATGCGCACGGGCTTGCCCATCTCGAGCACCAGCACGTCGCCACCCATGCCCATCGAACCGGCCTGCAGCACGAGGTTGACGGCTTCCGGAATCGTCATGAAGTAGCGGCTCACCTCGGGGTGCGTCACCGTGACCGGGCCACCGCGACGGATCTGGTCGCGGAACAGCGGCACGACCGAACCCGACGAATCGAGCACGTTGCCGAATCGCACCATGCAAAAGCGCGTCTGCCGCGCGCTGTGCTGCAGCCCCTGCAGCACGATTTCGGCAAAGCGCTTGCTCGCACCCATGACGTTGGGCGGGTTCACCGCCTTGTCGCTCGAGATCAGCACGAAGGTCTCGACGCCGGCTTCGATGGCGGCCTCGGCCGTGTACCAGGTGCCGATGACGTTGTTGTTGATGCCCTCGAGCACGTTCTCCTCGACGATCGGCACGTGCTTGTACGCCGCCGCGTGGTAGACGGTGCGCACGCCATAGCTGCGCATGATCTTGCGCATGCGCAGCTTGCTGTTCACGGTGCCGAGCAGCGAGACGAGTTCGACCGGATGCTGTTCCGCCGCCGCCAGCATGCGCAGCTCGCGATCGATCTGGTACAAGGCATGCTCGGACAGTTCCACCAGCACCAGCCGCTGCGGCTTGCGGCTCAGGATCTGCCGGCACAACTCGGAGCCGATCGAGCCACCCGCACCGGTGACCATCACCGACTTGCCTCGGATGCAGGCATCCTGCAGGTCTTCGGAGTTGGGAATCGCATCGCGCCCGAGCAGGTCGCCAATCTGCACGTCGCGGATATCGTCGATCAAGGCCGCGCCGCTGACGATGTCGGACAGCTCCGGCACGGTCTGCACCGCGACGCCGAGCGGACGCAGTGATTCGAGGATCTCGCTGCGCCGCCGCCGCGTCGCGTTCGGCATCGCCAGCAGCACCAGCGACACGCCGCGATGGCGCACCAGCCTGTGCAGCTCGTCGGGCGACTCGACGCGCACGCCGCGCATCAGGACGCCCTGGCGCCTGGCGTCATCGTCGACGAATGCCACCAGCCGCAGCGTGCCGCTGGCGGCGAGCGCTTCGGCGAGGCGCCGGCCGGCCTCGCCGGCGCCATAGATGACGATCGCGCGCGCCGAGGCTGGCGTGCGATTCAGCAGGTCACGAGCGACGAGACGGCCGAAGCCGGCGAAAGCCATCAGCAGGAATCCAAATCGGAAGATCGCCGTCCACGGAATCTCCCACTGCAGCAATGCAATGTCGACCACGGCCAGCAGCAGGCACGACACGATCACCGACGCAGCCAGCATGTACGTCATGCGCGAGCCTACGGCCCGCAGCATCGAGCGGTACAAACCAAAAATCATGAATACAGGAATGCTGCACGCGAGCGAGATGAGCAGCAGCCGCTCGAGGACCGGATTCGGAGGGAGAGTGCCCGGTTCCGATGCGAGTGCGATGACGGCCGCGGTCACGACGCAACCACCATCGAACGCCAGGGCTATCAATCGCTTGATGCCACGCGGCCACTTTGGCACTGCGAGTCGAACGGTTTCCATGTCTAGGCCTTACTCAAACCACGCCGCGACCCTAAACTCAGCGCCGCCAGTAATCAAATGTCGCTGTTTCCAACAAAATCTCACTGGACGGCATTCTATAATTGAACTAGGAAAACGGCCTACCGTCACCGATGTTGACAGTCCATTTGCTGAATTGTGAATTCCGACCCTAATCCAAGGACAATCCTGCTCACTGGGGCAACGGGCTTCGTGGGTCCGGCAGTCGCTCACGCTCTGCTGGAGAGCGGCCACGCCGTGCATGCGGCAGGCCGTCGTGCACCGGATCACACTATTGGGTTTGCGGGTTGGTCCAACGTGCCCGACCAGACGGCGGCGACGGACTGGTCAGCAGCGCTGGATGGCGTCGACGTGGTCGTGCATCTGGCGGGGCGCGCCCATGTTCCGGGCCGTTCGGACGATGCGCGCGCGCAAATCTGGGCCACCAATGTGGACGGCACCCACAAGCTCGCCCAGCAGGCGGCCTCGGCCGGCGTGCGCCGGTTTGTGTTCCTGAGTTCGCTGAAAGTGCATGGCGATGAATCCGGTGAGCGTCCGCACATTGCCACCGATCCTTTTCGCCCCGCCGACGTCTATGGACAATCGAAATGCGAGGCGGAACTGCGGCTACGAGAAGTCGCCGCCATGAGCCGAATGCAGCTGGTCGTCATCCGGCCGCCCTTGATCGTCGGCCCTCGCGGCAAAGCCAACGTGGCGCGACTCATGCAACTGGTTCGCAGCGGCGCACCACTCCCCTTTGGCTCGGTGAAGAACCGTCGCGCCATCCTCGGTCTCGCGAATCTCGCCGATCTCGTCGCGCTGGCGGTCACGCACATGCGCGCCACCGAGCAGCCGCTGCTTGCGGCCGATGCCATCGCGCCGTCGACACCGCAGCTCATTCAGTGGACAGCGGAGGCGCTGCAGCGATCCGTCCGGCTGTTCCGTTGCCCGCCACGCTTGCTGGAATTCGCTGCGGCACCGCTTGGACTGGGGCCGATGATGCATCGACTCACGCGCTCGCAAGAACTCGATGCACGCCCGACCGCCGCGCTGGTGGGATGGCAGCCCCGGTTGACAACACTGCAATCGCTGCAGGCCATGTGCGCATCGCTGGACAAGACATGATCGTTGCCGTCATCGCCGCGTTTTCGCTGGCTGCCATCGGCACCTGGCTGATGATTCGGCTTGCGCCTGCCTTGGGATTGGTCGACAAGCCGAATGCGCGCAGCTCGCACAGTCAACCTACGCCTCGCGGCGGGGGGTTGGCGATTGTCGTTGCCTTGACAGCCAGCGGTCTCATGACGGCACAGGCTGACGCCGCCTTGTGCCTGCCACTATTGGCAGCGCTGCCAATCGCGGCCATTGGGCTGCTCGATGACCGTTTCGGCTTGTCCGCATTGCTGCGCCTCGCGGTGCAGCTGCTCGTCGCGTTCGGATGCGTCACCGCGATGGGTGGCACGATGATCGGGCTCCCGGAAATCTTGGTCGCCGCCGTGGCTATCGCGTGGGCCTCAAATCTCTTCAACTTCATGGACGGCATCGACGGCATCGCCGGCATGGAGGCCATGTTCATTTCCGTCGTGGCGGGCTGGTTCATCTGGCCGCACGACCCGCGCTTCGCCACGGCACTGTGGGTGGTGGCCGCGAGCTCAGCCGGGTTCGTGCTGTGGAACTGGTCTCCCGCCCGCATCTTCATGGGCGATGTGGGCAGCGCCTATCTCGGCTTCGTGCTCGCGGCCATTGCGTACCTGGCAATTCTCAACGGACTCATCGCGCTGCCGGTGTGGATCATGCTTTGGGCACTGTTCATCGCCGACACCGCCGTCACGCTGATTCGCCGCCTGCTCCGCGGTGAGCGGTGGTGGAGCGCACATCGCTCGCACGCCTACCAGCACCTGAGTGCGCGCGTGGGCAGTCACGCGCGAGTGACGCTCATCTACGCGGCGATGAACGTGGCAATCATCTTGCCGGGCGCGAGGTACGCGCTCGTTCATCCCGAGATGGAATGGCGGTTGTGCGCCGTGTTGATGGCGATCGTGCTGGCGCTTGTGTATTTCCTGGGTGCGGGCAAGCCGGCCTCAGGTTCCCACTCGAACCCCTAGGTCGCGATACGCCTGCAACGTCTGGTCGATCACATGCCGGATCGTAAACGCGGCGGCGACACGTTCGCGTCCTGCCTCGCCCATGCGCCTTCGCGCGGCCGGCTGTTCAACCAGGGTCGCAATAGCCAGCGTCAACGCCGCGGGGTCATGCGGAGGAACGAGCAGGCCCGTCAATTTGTCGAGCACGATTTCGCGGCACCCCGGCACATCCGTGGCGACAACCGCCCGTCCCGCCGCAGCGGCCTCGATCAGGACCTTGGGCAATCCCTCGCGATAGCTCGGCAAGGTGACCACATGGACGCTTGCCAACAACGGCGCGATGGGCGCGACATGGCCCAGCCACTTGATGTCGCCGGCGGCCTGCCACGCTTCGACCTGTGCGCGCGTGAAGCTGCCGGGATTCCCGTCGTCGACATCGCCAGCCAACAGGAACTCGGCAGCCACTCCCCTTGAATTCAACTCGCGTGCGGCCTGGATATATTCCGCGACCCCCTTCTCGCGCAGCAACCTGCTTGCAAGCAGGACACGCACGGGCGCTGGCGGCTCCGGCGCCGGCGGATAGCTGGAAAGGTCCACACCCGAGCCGCGGATCATTACGGTGCGCGCTGCCTGGACGACACCGGCTTCCACCATTGACCGCATGTCATCCGGGTTCTGGAATACAACACGGCTATTGCGATGATCCAGGGCGGAACGCATGAACCACTTGAGCAGGGCGCGACGGATACGTGCGCCGCGTCCATGAACCGTGAATGCGAACCCCAGCCCTGAGATCGCGTAGACGACTGCGGGCACGCCGGTCATGCGCGCCGCCCACCCGCCGAGCACGTTGGGCTTCATGGTCACATGGTGGACGAGGTCGGGACGCAGGCGGCGATACAGCGCCACGAGCTTGCAGAGCAATGCCAAGTTGCCCCAGGGCGCCAGGCTGCTGCGCGAGAGGGTCAGCTCGTGCAGCTGCACTCCGGCGTCGCATATTTTCCTCCTGTCGTCTTCGGAGTGGACCTGGGTGGCAACGTGCACATCGAATCCGGCCGCGCGCGCCGCGACTGCCAGCGCCAGCCGATGGGAGATGAAGAACCACGAGACGTTGACGACGAATAGCAGCCGTGGCGGGCGCACGGTACTTGTTCCTATCGGCATTGCAGCAATGTCGACCACCAGGTTTCATTCGCGAGGTACCAGTCCACCGTCGCGGCGAGGCCCGCTTCCAGCGTCCACTTCGGATCGAATCCCAGTTCAGACCGTATCTTGCGCGCATTGATCGCGTAACGCCGGTCGTGCCCCGGCCGATCCTTGACGAACTGGATTGCCGTTGCGGACTTCCTGCCCTGGGCCGCATTGGATTCCTGGAACCGCGTCGCCAGCGACGGTGACTCCGAAAATCGCACATCAATGACCTGGCAGAGGCGCTCGACCAGGTCACGATTGCCGCGTTCGCTATTGCCGCCGATGTTGTACGTCTCGCCGGGGCGGCCGCTACGGAGAATCATGTCGATCGCGCGACAGTGATCCTGCACGTGCAGCCAGTCCCGCACGTTGAGTCCATCGCCGTACACCGGCAAGGGTTTGCCCGTCAGTGCATGGATGATCATCAACGGGATTAGCTTCTCCGGAAACTGATAGGGACCATAGTTGTTCGAACAGTTGCTGATCGTGGTGCAAAGGCCATAGGTATGGTGGTACGCGCGCACCAGATGGTCGGACGCCGCCTTGCTCGCCGAGTAGGGCGAATTGGGTGCGTACGGCGTCGTCTCGCTGAAGGCTGCGTCGTTCGGGCCCAGCGATCCGTACACTTCGTCGGTCGACACATGATGGAACCGGTGTGGCGTCGCCGGGTCATTTTCCAGCCAACAGCGGCGCGCGGCCTTGAGCAACGAGTGTGTTCCAACGATATTCGTATCGATGAACGCGTCGGGCCCCGTAATGGATCGGTCGACGTGCGACTCCGCTGCGAAATTGACGATGGTGTCGATCTGGTGCGCGCGGATCAACGATTCGACCAACGCGACATCCCGAATGTCGCCCTGGACGAATGACAGGGCCGCGTGGTGCTTGACCGGATCGAGGTTTTGCCTGCATCCGGCATAGGTCAGTGCGTCGAGTACAACGACCGGTTCCGCCGGGCGATCCTTCACCCACTGCTGGACAAAATTCGCGCCGATGAATCCGGCGCCTCCGGTCACGAGAACCCTAGCCATTGCGCATGCTCCCGAGAACCTCCCGCAACCGAACGCGCCAGTGCCTGGGCAGGATTCCCAGCACATCCACGGTGGCGCGCTTGTCCAGCACGGAGTACGCGGGACGCACGGCCAGCGTCGGAAAATCTTCTGTCGCGATCGGTGTCACGTCCACATCGGCGGGCAACAGGCCAAGGTTCGCTCCCTCTTCAGCGATCGCCACGGCAAAATCGTACCAACTCGCCGCGCCCGCATCACTCCAATGGTAGACGCCCGCAATTTCACGACGGAGAGCGAACGCCCATATCACCTCTGCCAGCGCCGGCGTGGATGTCGGAGTGCCAACCTGGTCGGCGACCACGCGCACGGCTCCTTGCGCACGCATCAGCCGCAGCATGGTGTGAAGGAAGTTGCGCCCGTGCCCGCCGTACACCCAGGATGTGCGCAGCAAGACCGTGCGGCTGCCGAGCACCTCGACAACAGCGTGTTCGCCGGCCAATTTCGAGCGACCATAGGCGCCCAGCGGACTGGTTGGATCAAGCGGCTGCAGCGGACGGCCACCGGCAGCCCCGAACACGTAGTCGCTGGAGATGTGTATGAGGCGGCAACCTGCCATTTCGCGTGCCGCCTCGGCCAGCACTCGTGGCCCGAGGGCGTTCGCGAGCATCGCTTTCCCGGGCTCCTGCTCGGCCTTGTCCACGGCCGTATATCCGGCCGCATTGATGATGACCTGCGGAGATGCACTCGCGAGCGCCTTGCGGACTGCATCGCGGTCGCTGATATCCAGCTCCGTCCTGTCCATCGCGCTCACCCGCGCGTGCGGCGGCCGCCCGGCCATGAGCTGGAGCGCCACCTGCCCGCCGGCGCCCGTGATCAGGACGTTCACGGAAACGTTTCGGCGGCCGCGAGCAGCGGCGCCGCCTGGTCCTTCGGCGACAGGCTGGGCTGGACGCCTGCAGGCAGCGGCCATTGGACGGCTACCGTCGAATCGTCCCAGCGCAACGAGCGTTCGTGCGCCGGCGCGTAGTAGTCCGTGCATTTATAGAGGAAATCGACTGTGTCGCTGAGCGCCAGGTATCCGTGCGCGAACCCAGGTGGCACCCACAGCATCTGGCGATTGTCGGCGGTCAATTCGACGCCGATCCATTGTCCAAACCTGGGCGAATGGCGGCGCATGTCCACGGCGACGTCATAGGCTGCGCCCTGCACCACGCGCACGAGCTTGCCCTGCGGTTGGAGTATCTGGAAATGCAGGCCGCGAAGCGTATGGCGGCGGGAGTGGCTGTGGTTGTCCTGTACGAATCGCGCGTCAATGCCCGCGGCTGCGAATTTCTTTTCCTGCCAGGTCTCCATGAAATACCCACGGTCGTCCGGAAAGATCCGGGGCTTGACCAGGATGACTTCCGGCAGGCGAGTCGGCGCAAACTCCATGCAAGGCGCCCCTACTTCAACAAACCCAGCAGGTAGGCGCCGTAGTTGTTCCTGGCCAGTGGTCGTGCCAGGCGCTCCAACTGCGCAGCGTCAATGAAGCCTTCGCGGTACGCGATCTCCTCGGGCGCGCTGACCTTGAGCCCCTGGCGACTCTCGATCGCCTCGATGAACATCGAGGCCTGCAGCAACGACTCGTGCGTGCCGGTATCCAGCCAGGCGATGCCCCGTCCCATGAGCTCCACCTTCAGCCGTCGACGCTCGAGGTAGGCGCGATTGACGTCGGTGATCTCGAGCTCTCCTCGAGCTGAAGGACGCAGGCCCGCGGCGATGTCGAGCACGTCGTTGTCATAGAAATAGAGCCCCGTGACAGCGTAGTTCGATTTCGGTGCCTTGGGTTTCTCCTCGATTCCCAATGCGCGGCCTGACGCATCGAAGTGCACGACCCCGTAACGCTCGGGGTCCTTCACGTGGTATGCGAACACCGTGGCACCCGATGATTGTGCGGCGGCGGCCTTGAGCTGCTCCGGCAGGCCGTGTCCGTAGAAGATGTTGTCGCCCAGCACCAGCGCTGCACTGCCCGTCCCCACGAACGGCTTGCCGATGACGAACGCCTGGGCAAGGCCGTTGGGCTCCGGCTGTTCGGCGTATGTGAGTGCGATACCCCACTGGCTGCCGTCGCCCAGCAACCTTTGGTACGCCGGCAGGTCCGCCGGGGTCGAAATCACGAGGATGTCCCGGATGCCGGCGAGCATCAACGTGGACAGCGGGTAGTACACCATGGGCTTGTCATACACCGGCAACAGCTGTTTGCTGATGCCCAATGTGACGGGATGCAAGCGCGTGCCTGAACCGCCCGCAAGAATGATGCCTTTGCGGGATGCGATCATCTGGTCAAGGATCCTTCTCGGGCAAGGCACGGTACCTCAAGCAGAAGAATAGCAGCCGACCCGCGTTCGTGGCTCCCGATTGTCAACCGGAAGGCCTTAGGCAACGCCACGCAACAGTTCGACCAGGCGCGGTGCCGTGACCTGCAGGCAGTATTTCCGCTCCACGGTGGCCCGGCCAGCCGCACCCATGCGCGCCCTCAGATCGGCGTCCGACTTCAGCGTGGCAATTGCCTGTATCCATTCATCGTCGCTGCTGGCCAGGAATCCGTTGACGCCGTGTTGCACGATCTCCACGTTCACGCCCACCGGAGACGCCACCACGGGCAATCCGCAGGCCATGTACTGGATGAGCTTGTAGCCGCACTTTCCCCTTTCGAAGGGTTGGTCGACCAGCGGCATCACTCCGACATCCAGTTGACGGATTTCATCCACTTCGGACGATTCGGACCAGCGACGCATGTCGTGGCGGGCCCAGAGCGGCTTGTCGAATCGGGCACCGATGGTAACAAGCGTGTCGGTGTTTTCATCAAGGGCGCGCGCAAGCACCGGCGCAAGGCGCTCGATCATCGATTGCGTGGACGGACTGCCAATCCAGCCGACCGCGAACTTTTCACCCGGCACGCGTTGGATCGTCTCGTACCGGCGCAGGTCCACGACAGTGGGTACGATCTCGATTCTCTTCGCGCCGGCATCGTGTGCACGCTGCGCAAGGTAGGGATTGCCGGCAACGATCAGCGCCGCGCGGCGCATGACGTGCGCGATCTTGTCTCCCAGCATGCGCCTGACCACGCCAGATCTGGATTGGTCGTAGTAGTGGAATACGGCATCGTCGTAGTCGACCACGCACGGTGTATTCCGTCGCAGCAGGCCTGGATCAATCGGATTCGGAATCCAGGGCAGCGCTTCCTTCTCCAACCACACCAGGTCGAATCGAGCCGATTGGCCCATTGCCTGGAGTCGCCGGAGGTACGCCGCGACGATGCGTCGCGCGCTGCGACGACGACGCTCGTAGAGATCGACGAGATAGTCGTCGCCAAGAAAAGGACGCCAGGTGACATCGACACCGGCATCCGCCCACGCGGCTTCATACTGGTAGCTGCGCAGGCGACTGCTCGCGCCCATGCGCGAATACCGTGTCAGGCCCAGTACGCGCATCGCAGAATGCAACCGGCCCAGAGTGCGCCACGATACCTGGCAATCCGGGCCGGTCTATGGACATCTATCGGGTCAGTTTTGCCGCAAAGGCATCCCGGAGACGTTGAGGTTTTCGACGGCAATGCCATTCCACTTGTCTGCGAATCGGCCAGGTCCTTCGCTCCAGTATGCATACGGACTGTGCGGTCCGCCGTCCGACGCGGTCACGGTAACATTCCGCAGCACGGAATTGCCAAAACTTCCCTTGACCCTGTCGTACGGCCTGCGGCGGACGACAATCGCAGAGGCGACCGACGGATCCGTTCCGCCGCTGGCATTGCTCCCGGTGATGGTGACGTCGCTGACTTCAAATCGAATTCCGCCGACGTACGGGTCGACCAACCGGATGCCGGAGCCGGTTGCGTTCAGGCTGGTCGCATCCGAATACTGCACCAGGCCCTGGGCCGAGGAATTGCTTTCCAGCGATACGGTAATGCCATCGCCCTTGCTGTTGTGTCCGGTAACGACGATCGAGACGGGGGCACTGGATCCATCGAGCCGGTACAACTCGGCCCTGAAACCGCCGATCACATTCCTCAAGGTGTGCAGCTTGGCGATGTGGATGTCCTGCAGCACCGCCTGCGGATCGTTGGGTTCGACATCGACTCCGAATTCCGGTCGCGTGCCGTTGGAATTCGTAAACGTCGAATTGGTGAGGGTCAACGTCTTCGCCGAAGTGATGCTGAGCCCATTGCGCCGGTTGTTGTCGGCAATGACGTGATCGAGCACGATCGACTGGGACGGATTTCCGTGCGGGCCTCCGACATAGAACCCATCGCCACCCTGGTCACTGCATTCGAGTCCGACGATGGACACATTGTGCGCGCCCCAGATGAACAAACCGTGCCGGTGCTCGCCCGTGGTGTAGTCGCCCCGATTGGCGAGGACCTTCGCGCCAGTCCCGATGATGCGAACGTTTTCTCCCTTGATCGTCAGCATGGAGTCGGTTTCGCGCAATCTACCCGAGTCCCTGAGAATCACGCCCGGCGACAGGGTCAACGTGATGTTCGAAGGAATGTCGAGTTTGCCGGTGACATAGTCACCCGGCGGAATGACCAGCGAATCGGCGCCCGAGGCGAGCAATTCGGCCAGGCGTTCGGTGTTGTCGGTCCTGCCATCGCCGACCAGTCCCGACGCGGTCGTCTGCGCATGGGCCGGCAATGGGAAAATTACGGCGAGCAGCAAGCCGGCCGCAAGGCCTCCGGAAACTCGCACAAGGCAATCTCTGATGTTCATGGAAAACTCCAGCCACGGATCGGGGTGCGCGAAGTATGGACCGCAACCCCACCCGGAGCCTGCTTAAGTCCGTGTAATCTGCTCGTGTGAGTCGCTAGGCCCGCGGAAGTTTCCTGGAGGCGATGATCTCCGGGAGGGATGCGAACAGCATCCGGTATCCCGCCACCGTATTCCTGCAGCCTGCATACCCGTCTTTCAGCAACGCGAATCCAAGGCGCATCCAAGGCTCGAACAGGGTCGTCGAACACAGCAATGCCCACGCCTTCGGGCGCGAGAAATTCTTGAATCCATATTTCAAGCGGCTGCGCATCGAATAGAACAGCCGCGCGGCCTTGACCTGGCGCGTTGTGCCACCGCCGGCATGAAACAGCTGTGCATCCGCGATGTAGACGCTCCGCCAGCCTGCCTGGCGCGCCCGCAACGACAGGTCGACCTCTTCAAAGTAGACGAAAAAACGAGCGTCGAATCCGCCCAGGCTTGCGAACAGGTCCCGGCGCATGAAGAAGAATGCCCCAATGACCTGGTCCACGGTTTGCGTGCGCGCGTGGTCCCATTCCCGCATCGGGATACCGGCTCGCTTCAATGGCCCCAGTCGGTCGAGCCCCATCGCGCCGAGGACGAATCCGCGCAGCGTCGGAAACCGCGAACAACTGCCGGTCACGGCGCCCGACTCGTCCACCATCTGGATGCCGCAAATGCCGACGTCGGAGTTGCCCGGGCTTTGCATGAGCGTGTACGCACGATCGAGCGACTGCTCGTACAGACGCGTATCCGGATTCAGGAACAACAGGTAGGCGGCGTGACCGCCTTCGGCTCCCTGGTTGCATGCGGCTCCAAAACCACGATTGTGTCCGTTGCGAATGATCCTGAGCGGCAGGCCCAGGTTGCCCAGGGAGTCGGCTGATGAATCGGTGGAACCGTTGTCCACTACCGTGACCGAGGCCGTGAGGTGGGCGCCATGCCGCGCAATGGACACCAGGCAATCGTGGAGCTGGCGGCCGGCATTCCAATTCACGATGACTATGTCGATGGCCGGGATTGCACCGTGTACGCGTTGATGACCGCCACGGGCAGGAATAGTGTCCATAGGTAATCAAATTTCCCCAGGTAGGGATTCGTGGCGTTGCTGATGAGAAATCCTGTCAGTCCGACCAGCATCGGAATGAGCAACCCTGCCGCCTCGGGTTGCGCCCGCACGAGTTTCACGGCTGCGAAAAATATCCACAACACTGCGAGGGCATAGATGACGAACGCGAGCAGGCCGGCTTGATACAGCAGCGCGACGTAGCTGAGCTCGTAGGCCCACGGAGTCAGCGCGCTGCGGATGACATGTGGGGCGGGCATGCCTTGCCCGGCTCCGAACAACGGCTCGCGTTGCCAGCCGCCGATCAGGTCGACGAATTGGCTGGCGCGTAGCGAAGACTCGACGCTGCCGTGCCCGGAAAAATCGAATCCTGCAACAAAATCAGATACTAACGCTGATAACTTAAATTTCAACATGACAACAACAAGTATCGCGACGACGAGCAGTCCGCTGCAGGTGACGACGGCCCTGACGACCGTTTGTCGCGTCAAGGTGTTCGTCACCCACATGAAGAACACTGCCAGCAGTGGCGCGACCATGCCAATCAGCCAGAACGAGCGTCGTCCGGAAACCAGCATCGCCAGGCTGGTGGCAACCAATGCAATCCATGCTGCCCAACGCATGCCACGCGACAGCTTCGAGAGGTACCTCGGCATGAACAACAGGGCAATCAGGAAGGGCAGCGCATAGATCAGCGTACCCATGTTGAAGAGACGGTACGCGATGTACCCGTTGTGGAGCCCGACAGCGGCGCCCTGCCCCATCAGGAAATCCTTCGCGCCTGGAATGTGCAATCCAGCCGCATCCAGGAAAACCCAGAACCCCATGAGCGAAGCGATGCATGCGCCCGCGATGATGGTACGGCGGAACGGGTACAGCAGCTGCGGGCTTGTCGCCAAGCCGATGAATGACATGAACGCCAACGGCCACACCACATAGACCGACCCAACCGCGATCGCTCCCGGGGCATCGCCCAACAGGCCCCTGAGCATGCCGAACAGCGATACGCCGACGGTGAGCGCCGAGAGCACCACGATGTCGCGATTCGCAATCCACCGGCCCTGGGCGATCGCGATCGCGACGCCGGCCTCCAGGAGCAGCAGCAACGCGCCACGAGGCGCCTGGTACGTGGTCGGCACGGCCAGCATCAGCAGGAACGAGATTTGGAACAGCACCTGCACCGCTGCAATTCAACCCAGCTTCGACGCCACTTTGGCCCGCACCTTGGACAAGCCCGCTGCCACGGCTTTCCTGAGAATCCGGGATCGCACAGGCTCCAGACACTGACCGTACATCCGGGCGGCGCTCAAGCGCTTTCCGGTCACCTCATGCTGGAATGCAATTTCGCTGCGCATGGCGGCGACCAACCGGCTCCGGTTGAATTGCACGCCGGTGAGCGCAGCCACTTCGCGCATCATCCGGTGGGCAGACATCCGCCTGCTCGCCTTGCTCCATCGTTGGAAGTAAGGCGTTTCCTCGCTGATGAACTTCGAGACGACGCGGAATATCAACCACGCCGGATCGATGTCGTCCGGCCAAATCCATTCCTGGTCGATGGCTACCGGCTCTCCCGATTTCACCAGGATGTTTTGCCAATTCAGGTCCAGCGCGCGCCCGGCAAGCGATCCGCGCCCAGTCTCGTTGCCGGCCACGACGCTCCACCACAGCAACACCGGCTCACGCAGCCTGTCACGCAGCGCCAATGTGCCGCCGCGCATCATCGCGCGCGTGACCAGCGTATGCACCGACTCTCCATCGGACCAATGGGAGCCAACCGCGACATGCAGCACGCGGCTTGCGTCGGCGCAATGCTCGCGTCCGTCAAGGGGCGTCTTGGAGGTCGACACGGTGCCATCGGGCGCCAGCGTGACCCGGGTGCGCATCGCGAATCCAGGACGTCGCCGGATCGAATAGATGTCTCCCAACCAGTCCGCGCCCAATAGTGATGACGGCTGGTCACCGGCGATGAGGAACAGGGAATTCGAAAACTCTGCCAGCAGGCCGCTGCGTTGCAACTCGTGCCACGCGAGGCGCTCATGCATGCGCGGCACGACGCGCGATCCGAAATCATGGCGGGCCGTGTTTGCGTACAGCTCGGCGCAATTGACGCGTTCAAGCAGTTGGGTGCGAACCAATGCCGTGGGCAACTTGTAGTCCGGAAGCGGAACAAGGCCTTCAACCGATCGAAATGTTTCGCCGAGCATGCGGCGCAATTCGCTCGCCCCGAACGTGCGCGCTCCGCCGGGCCTCCTGGGGTATCCCTCGATGCCATCGAACATCACGTTTGTGTGTTCTTCCTTGCCACTCGAGAAGTAACGCAATCCCAGCTTGTTCTCGATGGCGACGACCAGCGAGCCGCGAGGTGCGACAAGGGCCGCGAGCTGGTTCAGCATATGCCGATGGGGCGCTGCGTGCTTGACAAACACGGACGCGTATTCGAATACGCCGTTGCAGACAACCAGGTCGAACTGATCCGCAAACTGCACATCCTCGAATGATCCGCACACGACCTTGACGGACTGGAGGTCCCGCACACGGGCCCGGGTGATCTCGGCTCGCCGCGGGCTGCCTTCCAGCGCCAGCACGGACGCCGAACGTTCGCCGAGCAGGCGCGTGATCGAACCACAACCGCATCCGACCTCAAGGATTCTCGTCGCCGGTCCAATGTCCAGCGAACGATAGGCCAGCGAGCGTTCGCGCGAGAGGTGGTACCGGCTCGACCAATCCTTTATGTGGCTTTCCAGTTCACGCGAGTCGCTGGAGACATCACGCGCATTGCGGACGACGTCCAGCACGTACTGCTCGGCGCGATTCCCCTCGTTGTAGGGAAACTGATGGTGATCCCGCAGGAACCACACGCCGTTCTTTTCGACAACTGGATTTCGAATCACCGTTGCAGCTTCCAATTGCAATGCCGTGTATGGGCCGGTTTGCTACGACGCCGCCCTGGCCGTCAGCAGGAGCTTCACGGGGTTCCCGAGTTTCCACGCGAATGCTCCCACAAAGATCGCAGCGATCGCAATCTTGGCCGGCAACGCATGGATGCCCGCCAGGCAGGCGAAACCAAGCCACAGCAATGGAATGCGCAACAAGCCGCGATTCGCGCGGGCCTTCAGGTCGGGCACCGAATACCCCGTCAACAACGAGAGGATGATGGCATCCGACACGCCCCTCAGGCACCACGCGAACGCCGCGCCACCGATTCCATAGTGGTGGGTCATCCACCAGACAATCGCGAGGAACGGAAACAACTCGCACAGATGCGCCTTGGCGAGCAGATCAGGTCGACCCGTGGCCTGCAGCACGGTCGAGTTGGTTCGTGCGATCAGCACGTGCAGCCATCCCAGCGTCAACCACCGCGTCACCGGCGCGGCCGCTTCGCTGAAGTCGGCGCCCACCCAGATTCGCAGCAGTTCCGGCGCGAACAGGAACAATGACGCCATCAGCGGCACCATGATCAGTTGCAGCACCTGTCCGGCCCGATCGTAGAGCGACCTGAATCGCTCCCTGTCACCGGCAAAGGCCGTGGCAAAAGCCGGGAACAGCACGCCCAACAATGAATTGGGTATCACCTGCACGCGCGACAGCACTTCGTAGGGCGTCGTGTAGTAGGCAACCGCGGTCATGCTGAGCAAGGCTCCAATCAGGAATCGGTCGGCGTACAGCATCACGGGACCCACGATCGTGCTGACAGTCAGCCATCCGCCAAAGCTCAGCAACGGCGACACATGCCTGGTGACCACGCCCTCAGGTCGCTTGAGCGCCGGTGCGATCCCCGCCGCGGTGGCGTAGTAGCTGGAGAAGGCCGCGATTCGCACGGCGACGAGTGTTGCCGTGGCCCACGTCAGGCTCGCCGAAAATTGCTGGCTCAGCACCGGACCGAGGAACGTCATGACGCCCAGCGGCACGCGAATCGCGGCGATCCTCGCGAAGCGTTGGTGCGCCTCGAGGATTCCAACGACCGCCGTCGTGGCAATCGTGAACGGCAGGCACAGCGCCAACAGCCGAAAGCTCGCGACACCTTCGGCGTGCAGCGCCAACGGCACGTTCAGGACGTGCATGATCAGCGGCCCGGAGATGAGGAACACGATGCACATGCCGACCAGGCCGAGGCCCGACACCAGCCAGAGCGCGGTCCAGATGACGCCGTGCAGGTCGGCGGTGTCGTTGCGCCCCAGGCGTTCCGCCACGAGCTTGGTCAGCGCGCGGCCGAAACCCATGTCAAACAGGCTGAAATAACCCACCCCCATCCAGATGATCGTCAAGAGGCCGAAGCGCTCCTTTCCCATCGCGTGGATGAGATACGGGATCGCCAGCAGCCCCACCAGCATGGGCGCCGCCTGTCCGACGAGATTCCAGATCGCGTTGCGGGCGATATAGCGGACTGGTGGTCTTGGCGCCTGTGGTGCCGGCGCCATGTCACGATTGGACAACGTCGGAACCGGCCGTGGACTTCATGTGGTCGCTCAGCAAGGCCCAGAAGGCAGCGACGAAAAAGCCCAGGAACAATGCCAGCAATACGACCAGCGGCCGGTTTGGATGCGATCGTTCTTCCGGGAACTGCGCTGCGTCGACGGTCATGAATGCGTATTCCTGGCGCACATTCGCCAACGCAAGGGTTTCGAGCTGCGTCTCCATCAGGCGAAAAATCGCGTCCCGGACACCGGTGGCAGTCGTCTCCTCCGCCTTCTTGTTCAGGTACGCATACGCATTGGTGGCGTCCCTGATCGCGCGGCCCCGGATGTCTTCGTTCGCCATCGCCACGTAGGCGGTGGCCCAACGCTGCGCGAGGGCGGGATTCCTGAATTCCATACCCACTGAAACCGTGCCGCTGGCCGAATCCTCGGTGACTGTCAGCATGTCATCGAATACATCGCTGGCTTCACCGTCGGTGGGAATCACGCCTTTCGGCCGCCATCCCCGGTCGCGCGATATATACGCGATGGCGCCCGAAATCGCCCTCGCGATTGTCGGCAGCACGGATTTCGTGTTGTCGATCCAGGTGCCGGTGCTGTCGTCCCAGCGCTTCGGGAAAAGCTGGGGTAACAAGTTGTTCGCCTTGATGAAGCGTTGTTCGAGTTCCCGCGAACGCAGGATCGCGAGGTATTCCTGCTGGTTGGAACCACCGCCATTCAGGTCTATGCCAGCAAGCGCCGCCGCACCGCCGAACTTGCTGGCCAGGGACGACAGCATGCCCCCACTGTCCGCGTCGACCGGCTGCACGACAACCGTTGCGGTATAGCGGGGCTGAGCCAGTACGGCGTACAGGATTCCGAGCAGCGTGACAGTCCCGGTCACGATCATGATCATTCTCTTGCGCCGCCGAAGCGTGGACAGTATGTCCGCGATTGACAGCAAGGATTTCTCAGCGCCGGGAACGGGGTCGGTCATGACTTGAATTGCGGGAGCAGGCGCTATTTGAACGAATGCAGCGCCGCGGCCGAAATTGCGATGTTGTACAGTATCTGCGTGACCGACTGCCACAACGGCAGTGCGGGCAAGCGCTCCGTATTGAATGGCACGACGATGGCATCGCCGGCGCGAATCGGCTCGCCGCCCGAACCCACCAGCCAGTGCCTGCCACCACTGACCACGCGGCCGTTTGCGCGTACGACGTAGGTCCTGCTCTTGTCGGCCTGGCGCGTGTAGCCGCCGCTTTGCGAGATGTAATCCTCGCGCGACAGGTCCGAGCTGAACAGCTGCGAGGCCGGGCTCTGCACTTCGCCGAGCACCATTACCTCCTGGCGGAGCCGCGGAACGACGAGCTCGTCGCCACTGCGCAGGGCGATATCGTCCGCGCTGCCGGGTGCCGCATCGATTGCGCTCCTGAGATCGATGACCAACCGGCCCACGGCTTTCGTCGCCTTGATCTGAGACAGCAGTGATTGCCCGACATTGAACTCGGTGTTGGCGCTGCCCTGGCCAGCCCGCGCCGCCATCAGCGCCATTGAAGTCACATCGCTCTTCAGCCGGTCGGACAGCCGATCGAGCTGTTCCTGTTCGCGCTCACGCAATTCCTTGCGCATGAATATCGCGCCGTCAGGAAATGCGAGATCGGTGAGTCCGCCCGCGCGGGCGATGACCGAGCGGAGCGTTTCGCCACGCTGGATGGCGTAGATGCCGGGGAATCTCACTTCGCCCTGCAGCGTGACCTGGTCTTGGTCCGTCCATCCCGAAATCTCTTTTACCGAAAGTTGATCGAACGGCTGCAGCTGCACATCCGCCGTTTCGTCACCACGCGCGATCGCGGCCAGGTCGACATTGATGATTTCGGTGCGCCGTTGCTGGCCGTCGCGCACCGTGAAACGCGACAGCTCCGCCTTGCCACCGAACGCGGAAGGCTCAAGGCTCCCGCCAGCGCGAATCAGATCGGAAACGCGCATGCCGCCCTCGAGCGGGTAGTCGCCCGGCACCTTGACCTTGCCGTCGATGTGAACGACTTGCGTCGGCTGCGCGAGGTTGCCCTGCAGCCCGAGTTCGAGCATGAGCGGCTCGATGATGCGATCGCGTACGGTTTGCAGGTCGAATACGGTCAGCGTGTCGCGCGGCTGCAGCGCGATGTTGGCCGGTGAGTTGGGTTCGCGCAGCGCCGCCGCAAGATCGGCCGACAGCACGGCGATGCGACGCTCGGGCATCAACACTCGCCGGATCAACACATAGTGCTGGTCGGCATTGGGCTTCAACTCATCGAGGCTCCCGATCACGTCGGTCAGCTTCAGACCCTCGTGCCACGCGAAGTTGCCGGGGCGGTACACATAGCCCTGCAGCAGCACGCCTGAGTCGACGATGGGCTTGAGCCGCGCGACGCGCAACGCGTCGCCGTTGCCGATCGTCTGCGATTGCTGCGCGGTAGCGCCGGGATTCACGTCGATGACGACGCGCTGCCGCTCGGTGTTCACATGCACGAGCGATGCGCTGGCCGGGTCCGCCTCGGGCGTCAGGCCGCCCGCCATTGCGATGAGGTCCGCAACCGTCGCCGGCCCTTTCAATTCGTAGATGGCCGGGCGCTGCACTTCGCCGTCAGCAGACGCGGTCGGTCCGACGGAAGGCACCATCACGACATCGCCCGGAAGCAGCGCCACATCGTTCGCAGAATCGCCCCGCATCAGCAGGTCGTACAAATCGAACTCGCGCACCAGCGCGCCCTGGCGCCGTACCTGGATGCGACGCAGCGAGCCCTGCGGCTTGACGCCGCCAGCGGCAAACAACGCGGTCGTCACGGTCGCAAGGCCGTTCACCGTGTACGAGCCCGGAAACATCGCCTCGCCGAGCACGAATACATTGACGGTGCGCGTATCGGCCATTGTGAGGTCAGCGCGCACGCCGATCATCTGCTTGGCGACGCGCGCCTCGATCTCGCGCTTCACTGCGCTGTAGCGCTGGCCGCCCACCCGGATGGGTCCGATCTGCGGAAAATTGACGATGCCGTCGCGACTGACGACGAGCTGCAGCGACATGTTCTGGCTGCCGTACAACTGCACATTGAGGTTGTCACCGGGGCCCACGACGTAGTCCGCGGCCACGGGAGCGCTGGTGACCGGTGACAGGCCCTGCTGGCCAGCCGCGAACAGGTCATAGCCGTAGGGCTTGAGTCCCTCGGGCCCACTGGGCGTGACGGCCAGCCGCACGACGCGAATCTCGAAATCCTGCAGTGCGGGTTCGGCCGCCAATCGCCGTGTCGCTTCAACCGGCGTGAGTCCGGCCAACGGAATGCTCCGGAATCCGGGCAGTTGCAGGTTACCGTCGCGGTCGAGCTGGTAGGGATTGCCCGCCGCCAGCACCTTGATCAGTGCATGGTCTGCATCGAGCACGCGCTGGTCGGTCGTCGGCTGGTTGCCGGCTGCCGCATCGGCGTTGCTGTTGCTGGAGCTGCCATTCGTGGAACTGGCATCCGCCGACGGTGCGAAACCAGTGGTCGACGTGGCCGGCAGCCCCATCGCCGTCTTCGCGGCCGCGTTGACCTGACGCTCGTACTCATCAGCCGTTTGCTGCGCAACGCTGCGTTCGCCGGGTAGGTTGATGTCGAGCAACACGACATCCATTCCCGCAAACACCGGAGGACCCAGCGGAACAGTCTGTTGCGTTTGTGGTAGCGCGCCCAGGCGATTGCCGTTCAGCCCGTTCAATCCGGCGCCGTTGGATTGCAGCTGTGCGCCGTTCGGCCCGAGCTGCGTGGTGGGCGACGATGCCGACTGGCCACCCAGCTTCTGCAGGATCGCCTGCTGCTCGTCCGGCGAGAGATTGCCGAATGCCTGCATGGCGCCCTGCAGGCCCGATTGCTGTTGCGCGATGGCGGGAACGCTGGCGCCCAGTATTGCGGTCGCAAACAGGCCGGCCAGGAAGACGGACGGAAATCGCACGATGGGCAAACCTTGGACGTCGGCTGCTAAGTGCGTGAATTGTACTGATGTTTCGCGGTGCCGTGCACCTAACCTAGGGCCGCGCCTCGAGCACCATGCTGAGCGGCGTTTCGAATACGCGACGGAGCCGCGTGAAGCCGCCCTCCTCGACCAGCACCTCTTCGAGGGCGCGAGCGCCGGCCTGGCCACCGATCGACACGCTGTCGGCCGCCAGCGCGTTGGGAACGCAGACCATCGCCGATGCCGCGTAGTACATGCGGCCGACCGGATTGAGGTTGTCCTCGACGCGATCGCCGGCGCGCGGCTCGACGATCAGCGCGTGGCCGTCGCGACGCAGCTGGTGGAAGCTGTGGCGCACGCAGGCGATCGGGTCGGCCATCGAGTGCAGGCTGTTGAGGAAGGCGATGAAGTCGAGCTCGCCCTCCTGGAAGCTGGCCGCGTCACCCACCACGAACCGCACGTTGCTCAGGCCGTGTTCGCGCGCCCGCAGTCGCGCCGCCTCGATCGCCGTCGGACTGGAGTCGATGCCGATGAACTCGCTGCCGGGAAAAGCCTGGGCCATCATCAGCGTGCTCGCGCCGAGGCCGCAGCCAATGTCAGCCGCGGTCGCGCCGGCCTTGAGCTTGTCGACGAGCCCATCGAGCGCCGGCAACCAGTCGGTGAGCAGATGGTTCCGATACGTCGCGCTGAGAAAACGCTCGGCGCCATCGAACAGGCTCGGTTGATGTTCATCCCATGGCAGACGGGCGCCGGTCCTGTAGGCCTCGAGCGCGCGCTGCTTCACGCGGAAGAAATCCTCGACGACGTGGTACGCGCCGGTCAGGTCGTACTGGCCGCCCGGACCCGTCAGGCAGGCGGCCTGCGCGGCATTTAAAGAGTAGCGGTCGAAAGCCGGGTGGAATTCCACGTAGCCGCCCGCCGCCTGGTTCGCCAGCCACTCGCGTACGCAACGCTCGGCGGTGCCGGTGCGCGCCGCCAGTTCGCGCGCGTTGAGCGGACCGTGCGCCAGTTCTCTGTAGAAACCCAGCTCGTCACCGATACACACCAGTACGGCGCTCATGGCGGCCCCGAGGTCGCCGATCGCCCGGTCGAGGAACGGATTGAGGTCTATATCACGAACTGACATGGCATAGTCCCTGTGCGATGCGGCCGTGACTGAATCTACCTACTAGTAGGTATGGACACAAGCATGCCCGCCACGATGAAGAATCCAAAATCGAAGCGCTCACCCACCACACCGGAGCGCATTGTCGACGTGGCGCAGCGGCTGATGCAGACGCGCGGCTACAACGGCTTCAGTTACGCGGACGTGGCCGCCGAGATCGGCATCAGCAAGGCGAGCCTCCACCACCATTTCCGCACCAAGGCGGCGCTGGGCGGCGCGATCGTCGAGCGCTACGCCCGCCAGGTGCGTGAATCGCTGGCCGGCATCGTCGCGGACAAGCATGTGGCGCCCGAACGCCTGGCCGCCTTCGCGCAGCTCTACGTGGATGTGCTCGCGGAAGACAGGCTGTGCCTGGGAGCGATGCTCGCCGCCGAGTTCGCGACGCTCCCGCAGCCGATGCAGAAGACCGTGCGGCAATTCTTCAGGGATAACCAGGCCTGGCTCGAGCACGTGATCGCCGCCGGACGCGCCGCGCGCACGCTCGCGCCGCAGGGAAGCGATGCCGACGCGGCGCGCGTCATGCTCGGCGGACTGGAGGGCGCAATGCTGATCGCGCGTCCGCTGAAGGACATCGACAGCTTCAATGTGACCGCGCGGGCGCTGCTGGCCGGCCTGCAGCGCCGGGCCTGATTCAGCCGCGCTGGCTCGCGACGTAATCGAGCGCGCCGCGCAGCGAGCTGGAAACCCCGCTCGCGGTCTCGGGCCGCTGCACCAGCGGCACGATCGAATCGCACAGCTTCTTGCCGAGCTCCACGCCCCACTGGTCGAAGGCGTTGATGCCCCAGACGACGCTCTGCACGAACACCTTGTGCTCGTAGAGCGCGATCAGCCGGCCGAGCGTCGCCGGGTCAAGGCGCGGAAACAGGATCAGCGTCGAGGGACGATTTCCCTCGTGCACCTTGTGCGGCACCAGTTCGGCGATGCGCGCAGGGCTGACGCCCTGCTTGCGCAAATCCGCTTCGACCTGCGCGGCGCTCTGGCCCAGCGCAAAGGCCTCCGCCTGCGCGAGGCAGTTGGCGATGGCCAGGTCCTGCTGCGGCTGGCTGTTGCAGGATGAATTCACCGGCAGCAGGAAATCGATCGCCGCGCGCGCGCTCCCCTGGTGCAGCAGCTGGAAGAACGAGTGCTGTGCATTGTTGCCCGGTTCGCCCCAGATCACCGGACAGGTAGCCTCCGTGACTTTGCTCCCATCGAGTCGCACGGACTTGCCGTTGCTCTCCATCTCGAGCTGCTGCAGGTAGGCGCTGAACCTCGCCAGGCGATCGTCGTACGGGAGCACGGCGAGCGTCGGCAGCTCGAGGAAATCGATGTTCCAGACGCCGAGCATCGCGGCAAGCACCGGCAGGTTCGCGCTCCACGGCGCGGACTGGAAGTGCTGGTCCATCTCGGCCGCGCCGCCGAGGAAGGCCTTGAAGTTCTCCGCGCCGATCGCGATCGCGAGCGAGAGCCCGATCGAGGACCAGATCGAGTAGCGACCGCCGACCCAGTCCCACATCGCAAAGCGGTAGTCGGGATGCACGCCGAATTCATCCATCGCCTTGGCATTGACCGACACGGCCGCGAAATGCGCCGGCACGGCTGCCGCACCCAGCTTCGCTTGCAGCCAGCCGCGCGCGGCCATCGCATTGCTGCGCGTCTCGAGCGTCGTGAAGGTTTTCGAACAGATGATGAACAGCGTGCGCGCCGGGTCTGCGTGTTCGAGCAGGTCGGCGAGGCGGCAGCCGTCGACGTTGGAGGCGAACGCGACTCGCGGGCCGCCCTCCTCGAACTGGCGCAAGGCCTCGACGGCCATCGCCGGCCCCAGGTCGGAGCCACCGATGCCGATGTTGATGACCAGCGAGTACGGCTGGTCCTGGCTCGAGCGGATCTTCCCGGCGCGCACCGCTTCGGCAAAAGCCAGCATGTGCGCGCGCTCGGCGCGCACCAGGGCGTCGACGTTCTCGCCGTGGACGACCAGCGGCGGCGCCGCGTTCGCCGGCCGTCGCAGCGCGGTGTGCAGCACCGCGCGGTTCTCGGTGATGTTGATCGCATCGCCGCGGAACATGGCCGCGATGCGTTCGCGCAACTTCAGCTGGTCGGCGAGTTCGGCGAAGATCGACAGCACCGGGGCATCGACGCGCTGGCGCGAGAAATCGAACAGCAGCCCTACCGCCCGCACCGAGCAACGCGCGAAACGCTGCGGGTCAACCGCGAACAGCTCGCGCGTGGCGCGCGCCCGCGCGGCCGGCGCGGCGGCGGCGAGCTTCGCCCAGGCGGGACAGTCGGATGCCGCTTTGGGCGTCATTTGACGCGATAGTAATCCAGGTACCAATCGACGAACTTGCGCACCCCGACCTCGATCGTCGTCGGCGGCTGGTAGCCGGTCGCCGCCTTGAGCGCCGACACATCCGCCCATGTGCCCGGCACGTCGCCCGGCTGGAGCGGGAGCAGGCGACGCTCGGCCTTGCGACCCAGGCACTGCTCCAGCACTTCGATGTAGCGCAACAGTTCGATCGGACGGTCACTGCCGATGTTGTAGATTCGAAACGGCGCGCGGCTCGTCGACGGATCGGGCTCGTTGCTGTTCCAGTCCGCGTTCGGCGTCGCGATCGTGTCGCAGGAGCGCACGATGCCCTCGACGATGTCATCGACGTAGGTGAAATCGCGCTGGTGGTGGCCGCCGTTGAACACATCGATCGGCGTTCCGGCCAGGATCGACTTCGTAAACAGGAACAGCGCCATGTCCGGCCGGCCCCACGGGCCATAGACGGTGAAGAACCGCAGCGCGGTCGTCGGCAGGTTGAACAGCGCCGAATAGCTGTGCGCCATGAGCTCGGTGCCGCGCTTCGTCGCCGCATAGAGCGACAGCGGGTGCGCCACCGGATCGTGCTCGGTGAAGGGCATCTTCGTGCCGGCGCCATACACCGAGCTGGTCGAGGCGTAGACCAGGTGCTCGACGCCGTTGTGGCGGCAGCCCTCGAGGATGTTCAGCGTACCAACGATGTTGCTCGAGGCGTAGCTGTGCGGGTCATTGAGCGAATGGCGCACGCCGGCCTGGGCGCCCAGGTGCACGACGCGCTGGAAGCGCTCGGCCTTGAACAGCGCGGCCATGCCGGCCTGGTCGGCCAGGTCGAGCTTCACGAAACGGAATGCGCTCTGCGACTGGAGGCGCGCGAGACGCGCCTGCTTCAGCGTGACATCGTAGTAGTCGTTGAGGTTGTCGAGGCCGATCACCTCGTCGCCACGCGCCAGGAAGCGCTGCGCCGCGTGCGAGCCGATGAAGCCGGCGGCGCCGGTGACCAGTACTTTCACTTGGGAAACCTCGATCCGGTTGCTGGGAATGTCACGGATTGCGCCACAGGCAGTGGCCGCGGCTTTCCTTGTGCAGCAGTTCCTGCATCTGTTCGTGCGCGAGGCGCTCCTCGTCCGTCGCGGCCACGACGACGAGCGGCGGACCGTCGCTGGCCGACGCGGCCACCAGCCGCACGCTGTCGCGGCGTGGCGAGTCATCGAGCGCCAGCGCGTTCTGCCCGCTGGTCATTGCGAGGTACACATCGGCCAGGATGCGCGCATCGAGCAGCGCGCCGTGCAGTTCGCGGTGCGAGTTGTCGATGCCGTAGCGCTTGCAGAGCGCGTCGAGGTTGTTGCGCTGGCCCGGATGCATTTCGCGGGCGAGCGAGAGCGTGTCGAGCACGGTGCACAGCGAGTCGACACGTGGCGTGGGTTCGCGCGCCAGGCGCTGGAATTCGGCGTCGAGGAAGCCGACATCGAACGAAGCGTTGTGGATGATCAGCTCGGCGCCATTGATGAAGTCGATCAACTCATCGACGATTTCGGCGAAACGCGGCCGCCCGGCGAGATCGGCCAGCGAGAGGCCGTGCACGGCGCGCGCACCCTCGTCGACCTCGCGTTCCGGATTCAGGTACGTGTGGTAATGACGCCCGCTGGCGCGACGGTTGACGAGTTCGACGCAACCGATTTCGATGATGCGGTGGCCGCGCGAGGTTTCGAGTCCGGTGGTTTCGGTATCGAGTACGACTTGACGCATGGGTTCTTAGTTTAGTCGAAGCAACTCGTCTATCGCCATGTTCGCGAGCACATCGCAACGCTCGTTGCCCGGCACGCCGGAATGGCCCTTGACCCAATGCCATTCGAGGTTATGTCCGGCTGCCAACACGTCGAGTTGCTCCCAGAGATCCTGGTTCTTGACGGGCTTTCGATCGGCGGTGCGCCAGCCGCGCGCCTTCCATCCGGCGAGCCATTCGGTGATGCCGAGCCGCACGTATTGCGAATCCGTGTACACGCGCGCGCTCACGCGTCGCTTCAGCGCGCGCAACGCATTGATGACGGCAAGCAGCTCCATGCGATTGTTCGTCGTCGCCGCTTCCGCGCCCCAGAGTTCGCGCTCGCGTCCGCCGCTCATCAACACGGCCGCCCATCCGCCGGGACCGGGATTGCCGCGGCAGGCGCCATCGGTGTAGATATCGACGACCTTGTCGTTCATGTGCGCGTCGACGGGTTGACGAGTCCGCCGAGCACCGGCGCGCGTTCACGCCGGCGCATGCGCAGTGGCGTCGGTGCATACACGCGCTTGCGCGCCTTCAGCAGGTATCCGCCCGGTGGCAACGGATTGAACAGGCCACGCCGGAGCATGCCGGGTGATTGCTGTGGATGCTCGCGCTGCTCGCTCGGCATCACGTAGAGATAGTGGCGCGCCGCAGTGACCTCGTAGCCCAGCAGCGCGAGCCAGTCGCGGAGGCGTCGCTCGGACAGCAGCCGGTTGATGCCGGGTGGATAGCCCATGCCACTCGCCGCGGCGCGCAGTCCCCACAGGCTCCACGGCCGGAACCCGAGCGCGATGAGTTGACCCTCTCCGACCAGCACGCGATCGGCCTCGCGCAGCACGGCGCCCGGGTCCGTCTCGATCTCCAGGCAATGCGGCAGCAGCACGGCATCGATCGACCCGCCCTGGATCGGCAATCCGGCCGGATGCGCCTCGATGTCGGGACTCACCGCCTCGCTCCTCGCCTCGGCGATCAGCGTCTGGCGGCGCACGCGGCTCGACTGGAGCAGCTCGCGATCCCGGCCCCAGGCGCCGAGCTGCAGCAGTTCGATGCCGAACACGTCGTCGCAAACCTCGGCGATCAGCTGTGTTTCGGCGGCGATGACCGCGCGCCCGAGCGCTCCCGACTGCCAGGCCAGCAACGCGGGTGAATTTCTCGCCATGAACTCCCAGGAGTGTGATTGGCCGCCCAAAAAGGGTAGCAATTATGTGAACTTACAGGTTAAATTACACTGCCGGATCACACCAGGATCGGGCACCCATACCGTAACATGTTATCGGCCCGGCACTGGGATGGAGCAAATTTGGCACAGCCGATTCGAGCCCCGCGCGCACAGCTGACCGGACTGCTGGCCCTGCTGATGCTGGCCGGATGCGCCAGCCACCCGAGCGCTCCCAACCGCACGCTGCCCACTGCCGTCGCGACACCGTCGGGCACACTGCCTGCCGATGCCAGCGCGCCCGTCGCTGCCGCCAAGGCCGCGCCGCCGGTCGCGAACGATCCGGCCGTGCAGGATATCGGGCCGCCGCAGCTCCCCGACCACTCCTTTGTATCGCCACTGGCGCCCGACCTGTTCGTGCGGTTGCGCTCCGGGTTCAAGCTCGAAGACGTCGATGAAGTGCAGGTCGATCGAGAGCTGAACTGGTACGCC
>Ga0209023_10001876_pt1 | contig 27245 bp, 23 predicted proteins | sample LakOneMetagenome_FD_187468 | JGI IMG/M metagenome (GOLD analysis project Ga0209023, IMG submission 187468) | Freshwater and sediment microbial communities from Lake Erie, Canada (SPAdes) (version 2) | ecosystem: Environmental > Aquatic > Freshwater > Lentic | place: Lake Erie, Canada...
GGCCAGTTCAACATCATCACCATGCCCCAGCGCGAGCAGCTGCGCCTGGTGTTCGAGGCGCTCGACGCCGACGAGCGCGTGCGCGTGATCGTGCTGCGCGCCGAGGGCCAGCACTTCTCCAGCGGCGGCGACATCCGCGGCTTCCTGGAAGCGAGCCCGGAACACGTGTCGAAGCTGGCCTGGAACATCGCGGCGCCGACCCGCTGCAGCAAGCCCGTGATCGCGGCGAACCGCGGTTTCTGCTTCGGCGTGGGCTTCGAGATCTCGCTGGCCTGCGACTTCCGCATCGTGACCGACACCACCTTCTACGCGCTGCCGGAACAAAAACTCGGCCAGATCCCGGGCTCGGGCGGCTCGGCGCGCCTGCAGAAGATGGTCGGCATCACCCGCACCAAGGACATCGTGATGCGTTCGCGCCGCATCCCCGGCCAGCAAGCCTACGACTGGGGCGTGGCCACCGAGATCGTGCCCGACGCCGAGCTGGAAGCGGCCACCGACCGCCTGGTCGACGAGCTGCGCTTCTTCTCGCCGCTGGCCCAGCGGACAGCAAAAAAGCTGCTGAACGACACCGAGGATTCGCCGCTGTCGGTGGCGATCGAGCTGGAAGGCCACTGCTACAGCCGCCTGCGTTCGTCGAACGACTTCCGCGAAGGCGTCGAGGCCTTCCACGCCAAGCGTCCGCCCGTCTTCAACGGCAGCTGATCCAAGGAGCCGGCCGACCATGAGCACTCTGAACGCCCTGAACTACATCGACGGCCAGTGGCAAGGCGCGGCCGGCGGGGCCACCGGCGAGAGCCGCAACCCCGCCGACGGCAGCGTTATCGGCGCCTATGCTGCCAGTGGCGTGGCCGAGGCCAGGCATGCCATCGCCGCTGCGCGCCAGGCCTTCGAGCATTCGCTGTGGGCGCATGACGCGCGCCTGCGCCAGATGGTCTTGCTGGCCTGGGCCGACCGCCTCGAGCGGCGCGCCGAACTGGCCGCCCTGCTGACCCAGGAAAACGGTAAAGTATTGGCGCAGTCGCGCGGCGAGATGGCCGGCGCGATTTCCGAGATCCGCTACTACGCGGGCCTCACGCGCCACATGCCGGGCCACTTCATGGAAGTCGAGCCAGGCGCCTATTCGGCCACGCTGCGCGAGGCGGCCGGCGTGGCGGGCCTGATCATTCCGTGGAATGCGCCGGTCGTGCTGCTGATCCGTTCGCTGGCGCCGGCCCTGGCCGCTGGCTGCACAGTGGTCATCAAACCGGCGCACCAGACCGCGCAGATCACGACCCAGGTGCTGCGCGAACTGGCGGCGGTCGAGTCGCTGCCGCGCGGGGTGCTGAACCTGGTGCTGGAAAACGGCAGCGAGGTGGCGCAGGAACTGGTGGCCTCGAACGAGGTCGACGTGCTCAGCTTCACCGGCTCGAACCTGACCGGCCAGCGCATCATGGCGGCCGCCGCGCCGACCATGAAGAAGCTGTCGCTGGAACTGGGCGGCAAGTCGAGCTGCCTGGTGTTTCCCGATGCGGACATCGGCAAGGTGGCGCAGCGGCTGGCGACGGCCGCCACCATCATCTCGGGCCAGCAGTGCACGGCCGCGCGCCGGGTGCTGGTGCATGCGTCGCGCTACGAGGAGATGAAAGTCGCCCTGAAGGCCGCCTTGTCATCCATCGTGGTGGCGCCGGGGGATACGCCGGGTGCGGGCATGGGACCGCTGATCGACGGCGAGTCGCTGGAGCGGGTGTCGCGCGACGTCGAGCGCGCGCTGGATAGCTGCGACGAGGTCGTGCTGCGCGGCGCGCGCGGTGCCGGAAAACTGGCGAACGGCCACTTCCTGACGCCGACGCTGGTAGCGCATGCGGATGCGAATGCCTTCTTTACCCAGGACGAGATCTTCGGGCCATTCGTGGTGCTGGAGCGCTTCGAGGACGAAAAGGAAGCGGTGGCGCGTGCCAACAATACCGTGTTCGGGCTGTCGGCCAGCGTGTGGACGGCGGACGGCGACCGCGGCATGCGCCTGGCGCGGGCGCTGCGCAACGGGACGGTGTGGATCAATGACCATAACCGCTTGTTTGCGGAGGCGGAAACCGGCGGCTACCGGCGCAGCGGGATCGGACGTTTGCATGGCTACGAGGGTCTGGCGGACTTCCTCGAGACCAAGCATATCTTCCGCAACGCCGGGTTGGTGTAAGGCCGACGAACCACGCATCCTTCGGTCATTCGCGCCGTCGACGTAACCGCAACCTCAACCGTACGGTGGGCACTCCGTGCCCACGCGGTACGCACGCTTCCGTAGTCCGCAGCAGCGAGGCATCGCTCGCACAAGCTGCAACGGCCACGAATTCGCATTACCTGGCCTGGCTCGGCGCTAGCGGGCGACAATTCACCGCACGTAGTTCAAGGACACGCACGTACCAGCGTGGGCACGGAGTGCCCACCGTACGAAATCATTCCGGTGGCCGTTCACCCGGTGCGCGCAGGCGCATATTCGCCGCCAGCATCGAGATAAACAGTTTCGTCGCGGGATTGAGCGGCCGGCGCGGATGCGACACGCTCACCACCCGCCGCACCAGCCGTGGCGACACGATCGGATACGCCCGCAGCGCCCCGCTGGCCAGCTGCCTGTGCACCGCCACGCGCGGCACGATGGTCGCCACCTGGTTGCGCTCGACCAGGTTCACCGTCGCCACCAGCGAATCGATCTCGAACTTCGGCACCAGCTCGATGTTCTCGGCTTCGGCAAAGCTGTCGATGTTACTGCGCAGGCCATGCCCGCGGCTGGGCAGCACCAGGTCCAGCCCGAGCGACGGCAACTGGCGCAAGGTCAGGTTCGCCGGCAGGCTGGCCGCGAACCCCGGCCCGGTGATCAGCACCATCTCTTCGTCGATGATGTGCTCGACATCCAGCGCCAGCGGGCGGCGCGGCTTGTTGACGATGGCCGCGTCCAGGCGTCCGCCGGCCACCCAGTCGGTCAGCGTGCTGGTATAGCCGTCGCTCACCGTCACGCCCACTTCCGGGTACTTGTTCGAAAACTCGCTCAGGGTATCGACCAGCACGCCCTCGGTGATCGAGGCGATCATGCCGATGTTCACATGACCGCGGATCTCGCCCTCGCTGCTCAGCATCTGCGCCTGCGCGTTCGAAAAGTCGCGCATGATGGGCAGGAACAGGCGGTACATCTGGCGCGCGGCGGCGGTCGGCACCATGCCCTGCTTGGTGCGCTCGAACAGCTTCTGGCCGAAGTGGTCTTCCAGCTTACTGATCTGCATGCTCAGGGCCGGCTGCACGATGTTCAGCCGGTGCGCGGCGCGCGTGACGGTGCCCTCTTCGTACAGGGAGATGAAGTAGTGAATCTGGCGAAATTCCATGCAGGGACGGGCAAGATGAGCGACGCGCCATCTTACCCGATGGCGAGGCAGGCAGCGATCGGCCGGCCCCGTTTCGTGCTTATTTACCCGGCTTCAGCACGACCTTGGTCCAGCCCTCGGCGCGCTTGTCGAACTGCTCGTAGGCCTTCGGCGCTTCGCCCAGCGACAGCTCGTGCGAAATGATGGTCGACGGCTTCGCCTTGCCGGCATGGATCAGCTTGGCCAGGTAGCGGTTGTAGTGCTTGACGTTGGCCTGGCCGGTGCCGATGCGCTGGCCCTTGAACCAGAAATTGCCGAAGTCAAAGGCGAGCTTGCCCTCCTTCGCCAGCGCGTCGTGGGCGCCCGGGTCCTGCGGCAGGAACACACCGACCACGCCGATGCCGCCGGTCGCCTTGACGGTCTGCACCAGGTTGTTCATGGTGAGGTTCGGCACTTCCTTGCCGTGCTTGTCGCAGCACTGGTAGCCGACGCACTCGCAGCCGCAATCGGCGCCTTTGCCGTCGGTCATGTCGAGGATCTGCTGCACGCCGCCGCCTTCGGTATCGTCGATCGGGATCGCGCCCAGCTTCTCGGCCAGGGCCAGCCGGTCCTTGTGGGTATCGACCACGAACACCTGGCTCGCGCCCTTGATGTTGGCCGACATCGCCGCCATCAGGCCGACCGGCCCGGCGCCATAGATGACCACCGACTCGCCCGGCTTGACGCCGGCCAGTTCGGTGGCGTGGTAGCCGGTCGGGAAAATATCCGACAGCATCACGTAATCGTTTTCCTTTTCCTTGGCGTCCGGCGGCAGCACCAGGCAGTTGTAGTCGCCGTAGGGCACGCGCAGCAGCTCGGCCTGGCCGCCGCTGTAGGGGCCCATGCCGGCAAAGCCATAGGCGCCGCCAGCGGTGCCGGGATTGACCGTCAGGCAAAAGCCGGACAGGCCGCGCTCGCAATTCTCGCAAAAGCCGCAGCCGATGTTGAACGGCAGGCAGACGATGTCGCCCACCTTCACGCGGTCGACGGCGTTGCCGACCTCGATCACTTCGCCCATGTTCTCATGGCCGAGGATGCGGCCGGTTTCCATGCTGGTGCGGCCTTCGTACATGTGCAGATCCGAACCGCAGATGTTGGTGGTGGTGATGCGCACCAGCACGTCTGTCGGCTTTTCGATCCGGGCGTCGGGCATGTCCTTCACCTGCACGTCGCAGGGACCGTTATAAACGAGCGCTTTCATGTATTTCCTTTCCTGGTGGATTGGCGTCAAACCCATTGGCGGTTCGATCCGCAAACGGGTTGACCAGTCTGCACGCGGAAACAGGACGACACTGTTAGTTACTTAACGAACCCGAGTATTTAACAGCCTTGGGAACGCATTCTCAGATGAACGGCCAGCTCAGGATGCGCTTGACGTGCAGCGTGACGCGAGTGGCGACATAGGCGATGGCGAAACCAAACGCGAGCAGGCTGTGGACGTCGTGCATGACGGCAAGCCAGACGCCGCCGACAGTGGCGGCAACGACGAGCAGCATCAGCCCCAGCTCGATGCTGAGAAAGAAGGTGGCGGCTTCGCGCCAGACGCGCAGCGTGAGTGCGGCGATGTCCTTGAAGTTGGGGGGATTTCGGCGGGTGGTCATGTCGGAAATCTTGTATCTGACCCGGAATGCAAAAATCGCCGGCGGGCGGCGATGTCAGTCTGGGGGAAAGTGGTGCGCGGTGCGCCTGTTCGGACGCCCGTTTTTCGCTGAGCCGGAAAGGATAGCAGCGCAGGCCGGAGGCCGCAAGCGCGAGATCAGCTCCAGCGCCGGCTGTCAATTTTTCGCTCAGGGGAACCTCGTCTGTCGCGTATCTTTTTTACTACATATCTTTCCAAATCTCCATTTTTTACCTGTCCAGCTGGCGTCGCATTAATATCGCGGATGAGCCAAAGTCTTAACCAAGGAAAAACAATGAAAACCAAGCTGAAAGCAGGCGCGCGCATCGTACGCGGCCTGCTGCTCACCGGCGCCTGGACGCTTGGCGGCACCCTGGCCGCACCGGCATTCGCGCAGGATGTGACCGCCACTGACGTTGCCACAACCGCGCGCGAGGTACCGCGCGTCGAAGTCACCGGTTCCGCCATCCGCCGCGTCGAATCCGAGACCGCGCTGCCGGTCCAGGTGCTGACGCGCGACGAGATCGAAAAAGCCGGCGTCACCACCGCCGCCGAACTGCTGGGCCGCGTGTCCGCCAACGTCAACGGCCTGACCGACGGCGCCAGCATCAACGTCGGCGGCGACCAGCGCGGCTTCAACAGCGCCAACCTGCGCGGCATCGGCACCTCGTCGACCCTGGTGCTGCTGAACGGCCGCCGCATGGCCAACTTCGCCTCCCCGGGCGACGACAGCGGCGTCGACCTGAACAACATCCCGGCCGCGGCACTGGAACGCGTCGAAGTGCTGCTCGACGGCGCCTCGGCCCTGTACGGCACCGACGCCATCGGCGGCGTGATCAACTTCATCACCCGCAAGGATTACCAGGGGGTGGAACTGAGCGGCTACGCCGGCAAGACCGACGAGGGCGGCGCCGGCAAGCGCACCCTGAGCCTCAGCGCCGGCTTCGGTGCGCTCGACACCGATGGCTACAACGTGTTCGCCGTGGCCGACTTCCAGCGCACGAACGCGCTGAGCACCGCGCAGCGTTCCTTCATCCCGAACCTGAAGGTCGAACAGCGCCTCGGCCACCTGCTCTCTGGCTACACCAGCCCGGCCAACATCCGCCTGACCTCGCTGCAGCGCGAGCGCCTGCAGGAACGCGGCTTCACCATCAACGGCCAGCCGATCACGAACCGCCTGATCAACTTGTCGGTGCCGAACTGCGACCCGCCGGCGAATGTCTACCTGCCGGCCGGTACCGGCGGCGTGGACGCCTGCACCTATAACTACATGGGCGACACCGAGCTGTATCCGAAATCGGAAAAGTCCAGCCTGCTGAGCCGCGGCGTGGTGAAGCTCGGCGGCGGCCACCAGGCCTATGCCGAGGTGGCGCTGAGCCGCGCCAAGACCTGGTACACCGGCTCGGCCGCGCGCGTGACCGGCTACATCGACTACAGCCTGGTGCCGCAACTGGCGGGCTACGGGCTGGAAGAACTCGAAGACGATTATCCGGGCGAACTGGAACTGCGCATGCGCCTGAACGAAGCCGGCCAGCGCACCAGCGAACTGACCAGCGAAGCCACGCGCTTCGTGGTCGGCATGACCGGCACCGTGGCCGGCTGGGACTACGACGCCGCCTTCAACCACAGCGTGAATACCGTCAAGGACAAGGACACCCACGGCTACGTGCTCTACAACGAGCTGATGGGAGGAATCCTCGATGGCCGCATCAATCCCTTCGGCCCGTCGAGCGCCGAAGGCCTGGCCCTGATCGACAGCATCCAGGTGAACGACGTGGTGCGCCGCGCGCGCGGCACGCTCGACTCCTTCGACTTCAAGTTCTCGCGCGCCCTCGGCAAGATGGACGGCGGCGATTTGGCCGTGGCGGTCGGCGGCGAGGCGCGGCGCGAACGGAATCGCTTCACGCCCTCGAAACTGCTCCTGAGCGACAACATCAACAACGACGCCGCGCCCGAAGGCGGCCGCGCCACCAGCGACAGCCGCAAGGTGGCCGCGCTGTACGGCGAGGTGCTGCTGCCGTTTGCCAGGCAGTGGGAAGCCCAACTGTCGGCGCGCTACGACCATTACGAGCAGGTCGGCGGCGCGGCCAGCCCGAAGATCGGCCTGAGCTACCGCCCGCAAGCCGGCGTGCTGCTGCGCGCCTCGGCCGGCCGCGGCTTCCGCGCACCGACCATGACGGAATTGCACCGCCCGACGGTCTACAGCAGCACGGCCACCCTGCCCGACCCGGTCTACTGCGCCACGGTCGACAACAATTACTCGGACTGCGCCGACAACTGGGACACGCGCCGCTACAGCAACGAGAACCTGAAGCCCGAGCGCAGCCGCCAGTTCTCGCTGGGTGCGGTGGCGGCCCTGGGCAGCCATGTGAATGCCTCGCTCGACTACTGGAACATCAAGCGCACCGACTTGATCAGCGAGATCGGCGACGACATCATCCTGGGTAACCTGGCCAAGTACGGCGACCTGGTCTACCGCGACGAGGATGGGCTGATCGACTACATCGAACTGCGCAAGGAAAACCGCGGCGCCCAGCTGGCGCGCGGGCTCGACCTGGCGGTAACGGTACGCGGCATCCACACCGCCTACGGCAACTTCGGCGGACGCCTGAACGGCACTTATGTGCTGTCCTCGAAAATCCAGAATGCGCCCGGGGATGCCTTCGTGAGTAACCTGAACCGCTTCGTCACCGACGGCGTGGTGCAGCGCTGGCGCCATACCCTGAGCCTGGACTGGGACCGGGGCCCGCTGTCGGCCAATTTGCAGAACACCTGGTCCAGCGGCTACGAAGACCAGAACACGGCGATCAACATCGACGACGGCAGCGTGGTCGCGGCGAACCGCGTGAAATCGTATTCGCTGTGGGACCTCTCCGGCGCGTATGAATTCAACCCGCAGCTGAAGCTGCGCCTCGGTGTGCAGAACCTGTTCAACCGCGCACCGCCGTACTCGAACCAGGCCTACTACTTCCTGTCGGGCTACGATCCGAGCTACACCGACCCGCGCGGCCGCCGCTTCTACGTGAGCGCGAACTACAGCTTCCGCTAAGCGTCGTACCGCAGCCGATGTGTCCTGTCCAGGGGCCATCGGCTGCGCCTTCTTTCAGGAGCGGACTAGATTGTCCGCTTCAGTTCCTGCAGCCCCTTCTCCTTGCGCCGGTACAGGTCGGGCGCGCGATGCTGGCCGCCCTTGCGGCGCTCGCCGGTCGGCTCGATCATGTCCTCGTCCAATACCTTCTTGCGGAAAGCCGCGATGTTCGTCGCCGAGCCGGTCACCTGCTCGTACACCGCATGCAGTTCGGGGATCGTGAATTCCGCCGGCAGCAGGAAGGTCAGCAGCGACGAATACGTCGACTTGCTGCGCAGGCGGCGGATGGCCATGGCGGCGATCTCGTTGTGGTCGAACGGCAGGTCGGGGATGCGATCGGCCGGCACGAACTCCAGCCCCTCGACCTGCGTCTGTTCCAGCACGCTTTGCGGCACCAGCGAGTAATACGCCACCGACAGCGACCAGCGGCGCGGATCGCGCAGCCGGCCGGAGAAGGTATAGAGCTGTTCCATATAGGGCGGATCGACACCGAGCTTGGTGCGCACGACGCGGCTGGCGGCGTCCTGCGCGTTCTCGTCGCTGTCGGTGTGAATCACGCCGCCAGGCAGCGCCAGCGCGCCGAAATACGGCTCGTCCCGGTTCTTGCGCGTGGCCAGCAATAGCGACAGCCGCCCCTCCTGGATGGTGAAGAGCGTGACATCGACCAACGCCAGCGGGTCTTCGTATTGTTTCATGATGATTGTCAGCTGCGATAAACGTGAAGATCATACGATACCGCGTTGGAGTTGCAATCAAGAATGAATATTCGCCTTGTTAGTTGTTAGTTGCGTTTTACGATAAACATGCTACTATCAACCCATCGAAGGAGCAAACCATGCACACCGATCTCTCAAGCTTGTCCGCGGCCAGCCTGCTGGCCATCCCCGAGCACAGCCCGGAACGCCTGTTCGGCGGCAGCGCCGATGACATCAAGAAGGCCTTTCGCCTGCTGGCGATGAAGTGGCATCCGGACCGCAGCAGCGAGGCCGGCGCGCAACGGGTTTTCCAGCACATCAAGGGCCTGTACGACAAGGCCGGGGAAAGGATTGCAGCGCGCCAGGGCGGGCAGCTGCAGCTTGCGGCGGTCGACGGCAAGGCCTATGAGATCAACTATCTGCGCTGCCACCGCTTCGAACTCGGCGCCATGTACGTGGCCGGTTCGGTGGTCGCCTTCGTCGTCGACCTCGCCCACGCCGACCTGGTGGAACGTGCCGAGCGTGCGCTGCAAGGCCTGGACTACGCCAGCGACAAGATGCGCCAGCAGATCGCGCCGCACCTGCCGGCCTGCCCTTTCGCCGGCGCCTTCCGCACCGCCGACGCCTGGGTGATCGTGATGCGCAAGACGCCCGACCTGCTCCTGCTGCGCGACGTGCTCGAGCATGTCGGCGGACGCCTGGATCCGCGCCACGTGGCCTGGGTGGTCAGCTCGCTGCTCAACCTGTGCTGCTATTTCGAGTACGCCGGCATCGCGCACAACGCCCTGTCGCTCGACACCTGTTTCCTGTCGCCGCCGGATCACAGCGTGGCCGTGCTGGGCGGCTGGTGGTATGCGGCGCGGCTCGGCGAGCGCATGGCCGCGGCGCCGGCCAGCACCCTCGCCTGGGCGCCGCACGGCCTGCTGGACAGGAAGCGCGCCGACATCCGTACCGACCTGGAACTGGTGCGCGCCATCGGCCGCGCACTGCTGGGCGACATCGGCGGCAGCCGCCTGGAACGCGACGGCGCCGCGCCGCAGGCCATGATCGACTGGCTGCGCCTGCCCGCATCAGGCAGCCCGATCGACGAATACCGGACCTGGCGCACCCAGGTCCTGCATGACAGCTTCGGCGCACGTCGCTTCGCCGAACTGCCCCTCACGCAAAGCGATATCTACGCAGTTGACCCGCGGTAGACCCGCAGTTGACAATTAAGGAGAACATCATGGGTGGAGCACGTTGGGACGAAGACGACTGGAAGCGCACCGCAAAGGCAACCGTCGGCAAACGCACCGAGGACATTTTCACGTCGTCGGGCATGCATCCGAAACTCAATCCGTACGGCGTGGTGCGCGAATCGCGCGACTCGCTGGTGAATCCGGATTCGAATGCCATCATCATCGGGCTGGACGTCACCGGCTCGATGGGCATGATCGCCGACGCCATGGCACGCGAAGGACTCGGCACCCTGGTCGAGGAAATCCTGAAGCGCAAACCGGTGTCGGACCCGCACATCCTGGCCTGCGGCATCGGCGACTCCTATCACGACGACGCGCCGCTGCAGATCACGCAGTTCGAAGCCGACATCCGCATCGCCGACCAGCTCAAAATGATCTGGCTCGAGAAAGGCGGCGGCGGCAACAGCCACGAAGGCTATCACCTGCCCTGGTACTTCGCCGCCCAGCACACGCAGATCGACTGCTTCGAAAAGCGCGGCAGGAAAGGCTACCTGTTCACGGTCGGCGACGAGGAACCGCCCGAGGAGCTGCTGGCCAGGCATGCAAAGGCGATCTTCGGCGACTCGCTGCAGCGCGATCTGTCGATGGCCGAGCTGCTGACCATGGTCTCGCGCATGTACCACGTCTTCCACGTCGTGGTCGAGGAAGGCAACTACGCGAAAAGCTACCTGCCCCGGGTGCTGAAGAAGTGGAAGGCACTGCTCGGCCAGCGCGTGCTGCGGCTGAAGGATTATCGCAGGCTGGCCGAGGTGGTGGTCTCGGCGATGGAAGTCAACGAGGGCCGCGACCGCGACACCGTGGCGAACAGCTGGTCGGGCGACACCTCGACCGTGGTGGCGCATGCGCTGGGCTCCCTGCCGGCCACGCGCATGGGTGCCCTGCGCGAGCTGGTGCGTTTCTAAGCGGACCGGGAGACATCATGCGGCACACCGCCAAGGCCGTCATCGGCGCCAACTACGGCGACGAAGGCAAGGGCCTAATGACCGACTACCACATCGCGCCCGCCGGCAAGGACGGCATCGTGGTCCGCTTCAACGGCGGCGCCCAGGCAGGCCACACCGTTGCCACGCCGGGCGGCCTGCGGCATGTGTTCTCCCATTTCGGCAGCGGCACCCTGGCCGGCGCGGCGACTTATCTGTCGCGCCACTTCGTCTGCCATCCCTCCCTGTTCCTGAAGGAGGCGGATATTCTGGCGGCGGCCGGCGTGGCGCTGCCGCCGGTCTTCGTCGACGAGCGGGCGCCGGTGTCGACCCTGTACGACATCCTGCTCAACCAGGTCGTCGAACGGCACCGTGGCGCCGGCCGCCATGGCAGCTGCGGGATGGGCTTCGGCGAGACGATCGAGCGCAATCTCGACCCCGCCTTTGCGCTGAGCGTGGGCGACCTGCGCCAGGGTTCCGCGTACCTGCTGAACCGGCTGGCGGCGATTCGCGCCGACTATGTGCCGCGCCGCCTGGCCGCGCTCGGGATTCCGATGCTGGACAGCCAGGCCGCCGAATGGCTCGCCAGCGACGAAGCGCTGCAGCGCTATGTTCACGCCGCGATGACGTTCCGCCGTGCGACGCAATGCGCGCGCCCCGAGGTGCTGAAAGACAGCGCGCAGGTCGTGTTCGAGGGCGCCCAAGGCCTGCTGCTGGACCATGACCGCGGCGCTTTTCCTTATGTGACCCGTTCGCATACGGGCATCCGCAATGCGCTCGATGTTGCGGGCGAAGCGGGAATCGAGACAGTGGATATCACTTATGTCACCCGCGCCTATCTCACGCGCCACGGCGCCGGGCCGCTGGCCGGGGAACTGCCGGGTGCACCGTATCCCGGTATCGAGGACCGGACCAACGTGCCGAACGAGTTCCAGGGCAGGCTGCGCTTCGCCCACCTCGACCTGGATGTGCTGGAGCGGACGATCCGCGCGGACTTCGCCGATGCGGCGGCCTGTCCCGGTATCGCCGCGACGCTGAGCCTGGCGGTCGGCTGCCTGGACCAGGTTGGCCCTGCGGTGACGTACGTCGAGGACGGAGAAGCGAAGACTGCGGCGCCGGCTGCGCTGGCGGACCGCCTGGCTGGCCGCCTGGATGCGCGCGCCTTGTACACGGCATGGGGACCGTGCCGCGAAACCGTCACGAAGTCGGTGTTGGCGTCGCCGGATCCTGCGATTGTCTGAATTGCATTGATACTCTACACTGGCTGCACGCTCCAACCCTCACCGGAAGCAGATGTTCCGGCACGGCCGGTTGCGCATCGCCCGTCTATTCACCGTCGATCAGGAACGCAGCCCATGAAGACGACCGATCTTCCTTCCTTTGCCGTGACCGGAGCGAAAACAAAGCTGGCCGTCGTCGTCTTCTTGCTGTCGCTTGTGCTGATCGGCGCGTACGCGGTCAAGCCTCCCCCCGACGTCGTGCTCGACAGCACCACGCGCATGCAGACAATCGATACCCTGGTTGCGGAACTGAACCAGCATTACGTGTTTCCCGAAAAAGCAAGGCAGATCGAAGCGCTGTTGCGACAGCGCCAGCAGGACGGCAAGTATGATGCCATCACCAACGGCATGCAATTCGCCTCACGGCTGACAAGCGATATCGCTTCCGTGGCCCACGACCGGCATATGAAGGTGAGGTTCAGCCCCTGGCTCCTGCGCGCCGACAGCAGGCCGGATGCGGGGGACAATGCGGCGCCAGAGCGCCGCATTGGCATCGAGAAGGTCGGCCGCCTGGAACCCGGCATCGGCTATCTGCGGATATCGGCATTTCCGCCTCCCTCGCTGGTCGCGGACAAATATGCAGCCGTGATGAATACCCTGTCCGATACCGACGCACTCATCATCGACGTGCGCAACCACCGCGGCGGCTCACCCCAGACCGTGGCGCTCCTGATCAGCTATTTCGTCGACGAGCGCACCCGCCTGAACGATATCTGGTCGCGCGACTCCGGCCAGACGACGCAGATGTGGACCGAAGACAGGCTCGGCGGCAAACGCTATGGCGGCACGAAGCCCGTCATGATATTGGCTGGTCCCGCCACCGGGTCTGCCGGCGAGGATTTCACCTATACGATGCAGGCCCTGAAGCGCGCCACCGTGATCGGCGAGCGGACCTGGGGCGGGGCCCACCCGGTCACCATGTATCGCCTCGGCAGCCACTTTGTTGCCGCCATTCCGAACCAACGCAGCATCAGCCCGATTACCCACACCAACTGGGAGGGCACGGGCGTCGAGCCCGATATCGCCGCGCCGGCAAACGATGCGCTTGCGCTGGCGAAGGAGCTGCTGCAACGGCAGCGCGCTGCCGATCTGGCGCTGCGTGCCCGGAACTGACCTCGAACGATCGCGGCCGCAACCCGATCCATCGTGTCGGGTTGCGGCCCCAAACATCCGTTACCGCAGAGGAGAGTCCACGCACTCAGGCGCGCCGCTTCAGCTCGATCAGCTGTTCGCCGCGGTATTGCGCCATCAGCTTCGGCCATTCGGCATCCAGCTTGTCCATGGCCGCCAGCTTGATGTGGCCATAGCCGCGCACCCCGTCCGGCAGCTGCGCCAGCTTCAGCGCGGCCTCGCGGTTGCCGGGATTCAGGCTGGTGGCAAGCATCTCCGCAAAGGCCAGGTAGCGTTCGCGCAGCCCCCGTTCGCGCTTGCGCTCCTCGGTGTAACCGAAGATGTCGAGCGGCCCGCCGCGCAGCGACTTGAACCTGGCCAGCCCGCCGAAGACCGGCATCATCCAGCTACCCAGCGTGATCTTGGCCGGCACATCGGAGCCCGGCTTGCGGCGCGCCAGCAGCGGCGGCGCCAGGTGGAAAGCGAGCTTGTAGTCGCCGTCGAACTGGGCGGCGATCCGGGCGCGGAAAGCCGGATCGGCATGCAGGCGCGCCACTTCGTACTCGTCCTTGTAGGCCATGACCTTGAACAGGTTGCGGGCCACCAGTTTGCTCAGCTTGCGCGAGCCAAGCGGGTCGATTTGCGCTTCACGCTGCTCGACGGCGGCGATGGCATCCGCGTAACGCCTGGCGTAGGCCGCATCCTGGTAATCCGCCAGGTAAGCGGAGCGCACGGCGACCGTCTCGGCCAGCGGCTTCGGTGCGCTGAACTGGATCACCTTGCGCTCGCTGCGATCCAGGCGTTCGAGCGCCCCCGCATCGGCCGCGGCCAGGCGGCCCAGCATGAAGGCGCGCTTGTTCATGTCGATGGCGACGCCGTTCAGTTCGATCGCGCGCAGCAGCGCCGGCAAGCCCACCGGCACCAGGCCCATCTGCCAGGCATAGCCCATCAAGAGGATGTTGCCGCCGATCGGGTCGCCCAGGAAGCGCGCCGCCGTCTCATGCGCATCGAGGCGCACCAGCTTGTCCATGCCGGCGGCCAGGCCCAGCTTCTCCAGCAGACCCTCCCTGTTGATCGAGGCATCGCGCTCGCGCGTGAAATCGGCGGTCGGAATCTCGCGGTCGTTGGCCACCACCCTGGTGTGCCCGGCGCGCATCACGGCCAGGCTGTCGGGCATGGCCGCGACCACCAGGTCGCAGGCGAACACGGCGTCGGCCTGGCGCAAATCGATGCGCACCTGGTTCAAACGCGCCGGCGAGGACGCCACGCGTACGTGCGACAGCACCGCGCCGCCCTTTTGCGCGAAGCCCATGAAGTCCAGGGTCGAGGCGCCCTTGCCTTCCAGGTGGGCGGCCATGGTAATCAGCGCGCCGACGGTGACGATGCCGGTGCCGCCCACACCCGCGACCAGGGTCTCGAAGGGTTTGTCCAGCGCAGGTGGCGCCGGTTCCGGATACCCAGCCAAGGCCTGCTGCAAATCGGCCAGCGACAGCGTGCTGACTTCCGGCTTGCGCAGCGAGCCGCCCAGCACCGAGACGAAGCTCGGGCAGAAGCCCTCGACGCAGGAGTAATCCTTGTTGCACGACGATTGCTCGATCTGGCGCTTGCGGCCGAATTCGGTTTCGAGCGGCAGGATCGACAGGCAGTTCGACTGCACGCCGCAGTCGCCGCAGCCTTCGCAGACGGCCGGGTTGATCACCATGCGGCGCGCCGGATCGGGGAAGACGGTCTTGCCCGGCTTGTTCTTCTTGCGGCGGCGGCGCTTCTCGGCGGCGCAGGTCTGGTCGTAGACCAGCACCGTCACGCCGGGAATGTCGCGCAAGTCGCGCTGGATGACATCGAGCTCGCTCCGGTGGTGCACGGTCACGCCGTCGGGCAGCTTCACCTCCGCATAGTTTTCCGGCTGGTCGGTGACGACCACGGTTTTGCGGGCGCCTTCGCTCACCACCTGCTGCACGATCTGCGGCACCGACAGGGTGCCGTCCACCGGCTGGCCGCCGGTCATCGCCACCGCGTCGTTGTACAGGATTTTATAGGTGATGTTGGTGCGCGCGGCCACGGCCTGGCGGATCGCCAGCGAACCGGAGTGATAAAAGGTGCCGTCGCCCAGGTTCTGGAACACGTGCGGCTCGCTCACGAAGCGCGAGGAGGCGACCCAGCTGACGCCTTCGCCGCCCATCTGCGACAGGTAATTCGTGTCGCGCTTCATCCAGGTGGCCATGAAGTGGCAGCCGATGCCGGCATAGGCGCGGCTGCCTTCCGGCACGCGGGTCGAGGTGTTGTGCGGGCAGCCGGAACAGAAGTATGGCGTGCGCTTGACGCCGTCGGCGCTGTTCGAAGGCAGCGCGGCGGCGCAGAAGTCCGGCAGCATGCGTCCCAGGTCGAGCGCGGGGAAGCGCGGCGCCAGCCAGTGCACCAGGGCCGGCGCGATGCGCGATGGACGCAGCTCGCCCAGTGCCGACAGCAGCGGCGCACCGTCACGGCCGGCCTTGCCGACCACGGCGGGACGGCTTTCCGTCGGCAGGTTGTAGAACAGGTTTTTTACCTGCTGCTCGATGACCGGACCCTTTTCTTCCACCACCAGGATTTCCTCGAGGCCGGCGGCAAAGGCGGCCATGCGGGTACGCTCCAGCGGGAAAGTCAGGCCGGGTTTATAGACGCGCACGCCGAGTTCTTCCAGGCGCGACAGCGGCAAGCCCAGGCGTTCGAGCGCTTCGACCAGGTCCAGATACGCCTTGCCGGCGCTGATGATGCCGATGCGCGCTTGCGGCGCGGCCACGACCAGGCGGTCGATCGAGTTGGCGCGGGCAAAGGCCTGCACCGCCTCCAGCTTGGCGTCGAGCCGCACTTCCAGCGCCAGGCCAGGCAGGTCGGGCCAGCGGTTGTGGAGGCCGTCGGGCGGCGCTACGTAATCCTGCGGCATGGTGAACGACGGCATGGCCGGCAGTTCGACCACGGCGCCGCCTTCCACCGTTTCCGAGATCGCCTTGAAGCCGCACAAGGCGCCCGAGAAGCGCGACAGGGCCCAACCGTACAGGCCGAACTCCAGGTATTCCTGGATATTCGCCGGATTAATTACCGGCATGCTCCAGGCGATCAGCGCCTGCTCGCTCTGGTGCGGCATCGACGACGACACGCAGCCGTGATCGTCGCCGAGGATGACCAGCACCCCGCCGTGCGGCGAGGAACCGTAGACGTGGCCATGCTTGAGGGCGTCGCCGGCGCGGTCGACGCCTGGGCCCTTGCCGTACCACATGCCGAAGACGCCGTCGACCTTGCGCGTCGGGTCGGCTTCGACCTGCTGCGAACCCATCACGGCGGTGGCGCCGAGTTCTTCGTTGATCGCTGGCAGGAAGTCGATGCTGCGCGCTTGCAGCAAGTCCTTGGCGCGCCAGAGTTCCTGGTCGACGGCGCCCAGCGGCGAGCCGCGGTAACCGCTGACAAAACCGGCCGTGTTCAGGCCCTGGCGTTCGTCGAAGACTTTTTGCATGCACAGCAGGCGCACCAGGGCCTGGGTGCCGGTGAGGAAGACACGGCCGCTTTCGCGGCGCAGGTTGTCGTCGAGGGCGTAGTCGGGGTCGGCCAGCAGCACTGGCGGGGTGGTCATGGAATTCATTGTCTCGTTATGCTTTTGTAAGCAGACAGGATATGCCGCACGATGAGAAAGATTTTTTCTATTTCTTTGCCATCAGCGAGTAGACTGGCAAGAATCTTTCTGAAACAGGGATAAAAAATGAAAAATACACCGCTCGACCATGCGTCGATTAAGATCCTTGCGGAACTACAAAAGAATGGCCGGGTGTCCTCGAACGAGCTGGCGGAAAAGATCGGCATGTCGGCCAGCCCCTGCTGGCGGCGCCAGAAGGAACTCGAGGAGAACGGTTACATCCTGCGCTACACCGCCCTGCTCGACCGTCGCAAGCTGGGGCTGGCGGTGGTGTGCCTGCTGCACGTGTCGCTGGCGCGCCATGCCGAGGGTGTGGTCGAGCAATTCGAGGAAGCGATGCGGCTCCGTCCGGAAGTGGTGGAGTGCTACGAGACGACCGGCAGCTCGGACTACATGGTGAAGGTGGTGGTGGCCGACATGGATGCCTACCACGACTTCCTGCACAACGTGCTGGTCAAGCTGAACGGCGTGGCGCAGGTGAATACCAGCGTGGCGCTGCGCGAGGTGAAGTACGAAACGACGCTGCCGCTGTAACGGGCGCAAAAAAATCGCCGGCATGGAAGCCGGCGATTCTTGTTTAACGTCGGGACGGAGGTCCCGGGTGCATCAGAAATTCAGGGTCACGCTGCGCGGGCAATGGTCGCTGGTATCGATGCGCTGGCCCGGCGCCTGCACGACGGCCGTCTTGCGCGAACCGATATCCGGCGCCTGGCGCGCTGCCAGTGCGCCGCTCAGCACGATGTGGTCGAGGCCGGTGAAGCCGCGGCAGCCTTCTTCGACACCGGTCAGCGGCACCTGCTTGAGGGAACGGGTGCCATCGTTCAGTTCCTGCCACAGGTAGCGCGTGGCGACCTTGCCAATGGCATCCTGAGGCGGCACGCCGGCGGGGCTGCTGCCATCAAGACGTACTTTCTCCGGAGGGATATTGGCGGCGGCTTCCTCGTCGATGCGGCGGTTGAAATCGCCCAGCAGCACGAAGTCGGGGCTGCGCTGGGCCACGCTGTCGAGCCAGCGTTCGATCGGCGCAACCTGGCGGTTCAGCACCTGGCAGGCGGGATTCGGATCGTCGAGCAGGCGCGCCTGGTAGATCGGGGTTGGCACGATGTTGGCGCAGCTGGACTTCAGGTGCACGTTCAGGAAGCTGAGGCGGCGACCCGGCCACTCCAGTTCGAGCGTCAGGCCCGGACGCACCTTGTGCGCATCCTTGGCGCCCGGGTTGTCGCTCACGGCCAGGTCTTCGTTCACGCTGCACCTGGCGCCGGTTTCACCCATGCTCTTGTCCCAGGCAAAAGCCGTGGTCTGGAAACCGTCGTGCGGCGCGTCGCAGGTGCCGAAACGGTCGGCATGCTTGCCGAGCAGGGTCTTGATCACCTCGGCCGAACGCACTTCCTGGAAGGCGATCACTTTCACGCCGCCCTTTTCGATCAAATCGGCGATGGTCGCCTGCAGGCCGGCCAGTTTGGCGGCGTAGTCGGCGCTCGTCGGCGGCGTGGCGTTGTCGCGGCCCAGGTAGGCGTTACATGGGACCATCATCGAGGCTTTCTCCGGGCCGCCGGCCAGGCGCGTGGTGTCGGCCACGCACTGGCGCGCCGCCTGCACTGCTTCGTCGGTCGGGCGCGACTGGCCTTTCTCGCGCTTCGGACGGGTATCGCACCAGTTCACGGCCGTGCAGACGGCTGCGTGACGGTCGAAATCCTGCTGCGAACCGGCCCAGGCCAGGTTGAAGGAGGCGACGCCGATTTGCGCCGGCGGTGCCGGCTGGGATGACGGCACCGGCTGGGCGGCGTGGACGGAGGCGCTGGCAAACAGCGTCATCAGGAAGGCAACGGGCGTGGAGGTAATCATGCGATACGAAGTTTCATCGGTGAGGACGCCGCAGGCAGTACGGCTGGCCGGCGCGATTGACGCGCTTGGAATCCCGGATAAGTGGAACCGTGGATTATCGCGGAGTTCGTTCGGCGCGGCAATGGCGCTGGGCCGCCGCCCGCCGCCAACGGGTCGGTGACGTGGCCTTACCCATACGGGTCGATCCACCGGCGTCAGGATTCGGGGCTGGGATCGGCGCGGCCCAGGTCCTTCCCCCCGTCCAGGACCACGGCGGCGCGCTCCATGCGCATGCTCTCCGATACCGACCGGCCATCTTCCTCGACGGTCTCGGGCGGATCGAGCATGTCGGCAAGCATGGCCTGCAGCTCCGGCGTATCCCACGGCAGGCCGCCGCGCTGCCTGGCATGGATGTAATGCCTGATCTCGCTTTCCTGCTCCGGGCTCAGCGGCAGCCCGCGAAACGTGTTCGCGAATTCGAATGTCATGATGCTTCCTCCTCGGCTCCGGCGAGCCACTACACCGAACCTACGCCCATTCGTCCTGCTCCGGCGCACGGCATATCGGAGCGAAAAGGCTGGTCTTTGTCGCTACTGCGCGTATGATGAATTGCACCAGCGCGCCGCGGACGCCGTCTCCGGCATGTGGCCCGGCATCCAGTCATGGAGGATCGATGCACAGTAACGAGCGCCAGCGGCGCAGCGACGAGCCGACAGCGAACGCCGTGGCGCGTGGCCTGAACATCCTGGCGGTGCGCGACGCCCACGTCGCCAGACGCTACATGCAGCACAAGCGTGTGCCGCGCGACGTGATTGCCCGCGTCCTCGCCCATCCGGCGCTGCGGCGCCGCGAAAGCGCCGGGCAATCGGTCTCGGAAGCGATCAGCCCGTCCACGGCAGACGATGCATGACACCCTGGCCGCTACCGCGGCCATCACAGCAAGTGGAGCCGACGATGACATGCAACACCGAATCCAGCACCGAAGCCGGACAACTACGGGCCTTGCTCACCATGTCGCGCGAACTGATGCAGGCCGACGAGCCGTTCGCCGCGCTGGTGCTGGCCGGCCGCGCGATGGCCGAACTCGCCCATGCCGGCCGCGCCCTGCTGCTGGTACGCGGAGAAGTAAACGCGTCCATCGGCTTCGACCGTGCAGGCAAGCCGCGCAAGGCCGGGGCCAGCCACGACTGGTACCGCGCCGCGCTGGCGCGGCTGGAAGGTGAGCCGGGCAGCGCAGGAGAAAGCGGCGGCGCGGCAGGCTCGCGCACGATCATGGTGAGCGTGCCGGCCCGGCACACCATGGCCGTGCTGGTCGCCGGCTGGACCGACGATGCCGCGCCGGAGTCCTGGGAAGGACGCCGCCGTCTTCTCGGCACGATCCTCGAACTGTGCACCGCGACGCTCGGCCGGATCTCGGACCGCAGTGCGCTCGAGGACCTGGTCTCGACGCAGTACCAGCAGATGGCGGGCGCGGCCCAGGCGCACGCTGACGAAATGGCGCGCCGTGACGCCTCCGAAGGCGCGATGCGCGCCCTGGCGCTGACCGACGTCCTGACCGGCCTGAACAACCGGCGCGGCTTCTTCATCCAGGCCGAGCACATGTTCAGGCTGGCCCGGCGCAGGCATGCCAGCTGTTCCGTGATCTATGCCGACATCGACGGCCTGAAGCTGGTGAACGACCAGCTCGGCCATGCCGCCGGCGACGAGCTGATACGGGACGCCGCCGCCGTGCTGCGCGAATCCCTGCGCGACAGCGACGTGCTGGCGCGCCTGGGCGGCGATGAATTCGCCGCTTTCGTCCTCAATGACGCCCATCCGCGCGTGATGCTGGGGAGGCTGCAGGACAACCTGCGCGCGTTCAACCTGATGCAGGAGCGTAGCTACCGTCTCGCGATCAGCGCCGGCGCGGTGCAGTGCGATCCCCATGGCAGTACGGCGCTGCTCGACTATGTCCAGTCGGCGGACCGGGAAATGTATCTGCACAAACGCAGCTGCCTACACTAACAACCTACCTCGGTAGACAGGTTCCAAAAGCCTGTGCGGAGTCGTTTTTTGTCAGGCAACCGGGAGCGACAGTCCTGGCTCACGGTACGCATAGTCCAGCGCGGCAGACAGCAAGTCATAGCGATATGCGCCATAGCGGTAGTAGCCGTATTCGAAGACGATACCGTGCTTGTCCATCTGAAGCCGCTCCTCGGGTGTGGGTCCGGCCCATTGCTTCCATTGACGCGGCACGGGCGCCTCGCCGGTAGCGGGCTTGGTCCGATCCAGCCTGCCATAACGCAGCGCGTCTGCGAGATGGTCATAACTGTACTCCCCGTAGTGGTAGGCACGTCCATCGAAGGAAATGCCGAGCGCTTCGGCCTCGGGCGGCAGAACGGGTAATGCATCCATGGTGTCCTCGCATTCGGCCAAATCGCAGGATGAACGGGCAGCGGCGATGACCCGCCATCGATCAGGCTGTGCTTGCCGGGGCTGCAGGCACTCCGCTCGAACATGGCTGGCGCACTGCCATTGTGTACCAATGACCGCGCGCACGGATCACATGGGCAGAAATATTCGCTTCTCAGGCCGGTGCTGTTTGCCGCACCACGGGAAGGACAAAGCGCAGACAGGTACCCTGCCCCCGCCCTGGACTGTCGGCCGACACCTGGCCGCCGTGCGCACGGGTCACGCTGCGTGCGATCGCGAGTCCGAGTCCGGCGCCCGAGACCACGCGGCCGGGATGCGGGGCAAACTTGCGGAAGGGATCGAACAGGAGCGGCAGTTCGTCCGACTCGACGCCGATACCACGGTCGACGACACGTATCTCCAGGAACACGCCGTCGACCGCGACCGCCAGCGAAATCCCGGCGCCATCGTCGGAATACTGGCTGGCATTGTGCAGGGCATTGCCGAGCGCCTGCCCGAGGCGTTGGGGATCGCACCAGAGGACGGCATCGCAGTCTTGCTCGCACATATCAATGTCTGTGTGCAGCTGCTGGCCGCGCTCGCGCAGCAGGCCATCGACCATGTCGCGCGCGCAGGCCAGTACCTCGTCCAGGCTGGCGGCGCGCATCGCTACCGGAATCTCGCAGGCATGGTCGATGCGGGCGCCGTCGAGCAAGTCGTCGATGAAGCGCCCCAGTTGCCGCGTCTGGCGCTCGATCACGCGCGCCATCCTCGCAATGCCAGGCTCGCCGGGCTGGCGCCGCAGGATCGCGGCGACGGCCATGACCGATGCCAGCGGGTTACGCAGCTCATGGCCCAGCATCCGCAGGAAGCCGGTCCGGCCATCACGCGCGAGGGCAAGCTCGTGCTCCAGGCGGCGCCGCACGCTGATGTCGGTCAGCGAGCACAGCACGCCCGCAGCGGCGTTGCCGTCCTGGCCAACCGGCCGTGCATGGACCACCAGGCAGCGCTTCTGGCCATCGGCCGACTCCGCGACCAGCTCGGTCGCGGCAACGGCGGCGCCGCTGCGCTGCGCGAGCGCGGCCGGCGCAGCCGACTTCTCGAGCGCGCTTCCATCGGCCCGGTACAGCGCCGCAAAGCCATCCCAGCGTGCGTCCTCGGCCGGTGAAGGGCACCCGCCCCCCGCCGCCGTGCCGCGCTGTTGCAATGCAGGACAGCACCGCCCGGCGAGCAGAACCAGGCCGGGCAGCCGATCTGCTCGATCAGCTGTCCATAGACATTGGGTGCGAGGTCGGTGCTTGGAGGCCATGTCCGCCGCCTTTCGTGTTTCCATGCCACAGCGGCTCCTGATAGTGATCTCTCGGTACATTATGAACGCCGCTTCCGGATCGGACGTAGGACGCTCGGCGGTGCGCATGTCGTCATCGCACCCATGCCGCACAGGATCAGCCAGAACGGGTGGCACGTGCGGACGACCGTCCGGCAATCACGGCAAGCTGCTCGCCTCTTACGCGGCGAACGGGATCAACGCTTGCCGTCGGCATGTGCCGCCGCATCCATGGCCGGGTCAGGACGCGCAGTGCCACCCCGAGCGCTATGCCGTTTCTCGCCAGTGCGTCGGCGGCGAGGCGTATGTTCTGCGTGCGGTAGTTGCGCACGATCGCATCGATCAGGATGGCGCTCAGGCGGTCGGTTCGTGTATGCATTGGCCAGTCCGGTATCCATTCGAGGGTAACATGCCACAGTCGCGGGCGATTGCCTGCATGGGGCGGCGCCCAGTCAATCTACGCGCCAAGCGGGACGCTGTAAACACGCGCATCCGGTAGCGTTGCGCCGGCGCCCACGCCGTTACTCACGCTGCCGGATGGGCAAGGAAGAAGCGCAGCATTTCCTCGCTGGCACTGGGACCGCGCGTATCCGTGTGGCTGCCATGCCGATTGCCGCCCGACCAGGCGTGGCCGGTGCCGTGCACGGTCCATTCCTCGGCCAGCACGGCGCCCGTGCCTTCACGATGACACTCCCGGGTGAACGGGCGGCCGCCGCTGCAGCCGGTTTCCGCCACCATCGCGACGCCGGCATCCGCCTGCCGCTGCGCCACGCGGCTGTCGAGCGACTGGCGTATCACGCTGCGGCTATTCATCCGGTGCACCGTCGTGTCGGCATCGCCATGGAAGACGATCACGGGGACGATCGACTCAGGGCGGGGCAGCGCGGGCACGGACGCATCGGAGCCGTTGCGCATCGCCAGCATCGCGGAGGCCTCGCAGGTCGCGCTGCCGTGCGCCAGTCCGGAATGGCTGCCGACCGCGCTGAACAGGTCAGGATAGGTACGCCCCAGGATGACGGCCATGGCGCCGCCTGCGGACAGGCCGGCGACCGCGACGCGCGCAGGATCCACGGCATGCTCGGCCATGATGCGCCGGGTGAGTCCCGCAAGCAGCGCCGGCTCGCCCGCACCGCGCTGGTGATGGCTGTGTTCGTACCAGTTCCAGCACCGGTTCCAGTGCGCGCTGGCGGACTGCTCCGGGTACAGGACCAGGCAGCCGTGCTCCTGGGCCAGTGCGTTCATGCCGGTGCCCGAAGCAAAATCGGAGGCATCCTGGCCGCAAGCATGCAACATCACGATCAGCGGCATGGGGCCGTCGCGTGCGCCGCCAGGGGTGAACAGGCGGTAGCGCAGCTTTCGCGCGCCGTCTTCATGGGTTCCGTAGCTGAAGCGGCTACCGGCAATGGACTGGGCCGGCAGGCCTTGCCACGGCGCGGTTAACGATGACCAGGCTTCGAACAGGGTGTTGAACATGTGTGGGTTCCTCGACGGCGTGATGAATGGTCTTTTGCAGACGGAAGCGGCGGCGAAAACCGGATGGTCTGCGCCGCCGCAAGGAATGCCCCGTCAGACGGGGGAGTGAGGACGATCAGCGCGGCGGCGGCGCTACCTTGTCGCGCGCCTGGCCATAGCTGCCCTGCATGCTGCCGGAAGCGCGAGGCGGGCCAGCCTGGCCGTCGGGCTTTGCGTTCGCGACATCGTCCTTCAGCTCATTGAGGAACTGCGCGCCAGCCTTGACGCCGCCCTCCGCGTTCTTGGTGAAGGCATCGCGCGTGTTCTTCATCGTGTCCTCCTGCTCGCGCAGGCGCTTGTCCGTTTCTTCGCTCGAAACGCGGGTGACTTCATCGGCCAGGGCGCGCGCGGTACGCGAGGTTTCCTGCACATGCTGCTCGCTGACCCGGGTCAGGTCGACCTGGGTGCTGGCGGCAAGCTGCGACAACTGCTGCTGATAAGAAAGAAATTTCTCGGTGGAGGGCTGGGCGCTCGATGCCGCCGCCGACAGCGCATCGGTGGGACGGCTGGTGGTCAGCATGCGCTGGGCAGTGCTGGTGGCCTCCTCGATCAGGCCCTGGCCCAGCTGCATGTTCAGCTGGAAGACCTGCTGGAAGGCGCGCGAGACGGTCTGCGACAGCTCGTTCATGAAGGCGGTCTGCGCGTCGACATGTGTACGCACGGCGGGATTGACGGATTGAGGGAACGGATACATGGAGTACCTTTCTGGGATGGAATGACCTGGAAATGCTTGCGCCGGACGCAATGCGTTGATGTGTCTGGCGAGAATGGCAGCACGGCGGATGCCGTCTGGGAGAGAACGATCGGTGAAGATCGCATGGGACCTGCACACTATGCGCTCTTTTTTGCATTTGTGCGGCCAATGCACACATCTATTTTCGTGGCGTGGCGCTCGGCAATATATTGCTTTGATCGGCACCTGGCCATCGGCACGCGCCGCCCCGCGCTCAGGCGACATGGCGCAGGACGGCGATGTAGTGGCACATGCTGCCGGCCAGGACAAACAGGTGCCAGATGCCGTGGCCGTGGCGCAGCTTGTGATCGGTGGCATAGAAGCCGATGCCGGCCGTATAGCACAGGCCGCCGGCCGCCAGCCAGGCGAAACCGGCGCGGCCGAGCGCATCGACCAGGACGCAGGCCCAGGCGACGGCGAGCCAGCCCATCGCCAGGTAGATGAGGAGCGAGACAATGCGCGCCCCCCTGGCGTAGCAGAGCTCCTGGACGATCCCGGCCACGCCGAGCGCCCATACGATGCCGAACATGGTCCAGCCGGCGGGCCCGCGCAGGGTCACGAGCGTGAACGGCGTATAGGTGCCGGCAATCAGGAGGTAGATGGCGCAATGGTCCATCTTGCGCAGCACATCCTTGGCCGCGCCGTGCATGCTGTGATACAGCGTGGACGTCAGGTACAGGGTCAGGAGCGTGGCAGCGTAGACGCTGCAGCCCGCGATCGTCCACGGGTCGCCGCCGCGGGCCGCCGTGACGACCAGGAACGCACCGCTGCCGGCCGCGAGCAGCGCGCCCACGGCATGGGAAATGCTGTTGAAGCGTTCACCGTGGAGCATGTGCGCCCTGTCTGGCCTGCGCGATCGCCAACGGCCGCGCAATGGCAGCCGGGACGTGCGCGCCCTGGTCTGCTAGCGCGCGTTGCGCTGGTGGTCGGCCAGCGCAGCCTGGATGAGCACCCTGGCCGGCTGCAAGCGCCAGTGCCGCGATGGATGCATGCCATGCTCCCCGCGCTTCCCGGATGAATCCTCCGTCTTGTCCCGGCCGATCAAGGCAAGCATCGCCGCGCCGGGCGGCGCCGGGTCCAGCTGCTCCCACCTGATTCGGAGACGGTCGACGATGGCGCAGATCTCCTCGCGCTTGACGCCGCGCTGTGACAGGTAAGGAACGATCTCTTGCGCAATCGCTCCCCACTGAGAAAATATCTTGGCAGGAAACTCAAGGACTTTATGCATTGCGTCTTTCGTAGGGTCGACACGGGTGCCGGATCCGTACCACTATGCGTCACGGCGCCTGCGTACGGAACAAGAAAGTTGTAAGTGTCTCTTTCGGTGGGAGCGCACCCGTCAAGCCGCCGTTCCCAGCAAGGCCTGCATCCGTGCGGCATCGACAGGTTTGCTGAAAAAATAGCCCTGTCCCTCGCCGCAGCCATGTAGCCTGAGGAAGTCGAGTTGCTGCGCATTTTCGATGCCTTCCGCGACCACGCGGTGGTGCAGGCTCCTTCCCATGCCGATCACGGCGCTCACGATGGCGCCATTGCTGTCCGGACTTCCATCGATGACCCGAACGAAGGACTGGTCGATCTTGAGCACGTCGATCGGAAATGCACTCAGGTAGCTCAAGCTGGAGTAGCCGGTCCCGAAATCATCCACGGCGATCTGCACGCCCTTCGCCTTGAACTGGGCCAGCAGGCGGGCACTGGTTGCGACGTCGCGCATCAGCACGCTCTCGGTCAGCTCCAGCTGCAGGCAAGCGGGGTCGGCCCCGGTCGCCTCGAAGATGGCCAGCGCCTGGTCGAAGAAATCGCGATGGCGGAACTCCATGGCGGATACATTCACCGCGATCGAGACCGGCGCCAGCCCGCTGTCGCGCCAGCGCACCGCCTGCGCACAGGCCTCACGCAATACCCAGCGTCCGAGCGGAACGACCAGGCCGCACTCCTCCGCGATGTGGATGAAGCGGTCCGGCAGCACCAGCCCCCACTCGGGGTGCTCCCAGCGCAGCAGGGCTTCGACGCCGGTGATGGCGCCGCTTTGCAGGTCCAGCTTGGGCTGGTAGTGCAGGGCGAACTCGGACCGTTCGAGCGCCAAACGCAAGCTGCTTTCAACCTGTTGACGCTCGACGGCCCGCACGTTCATGTCGTGGCGGAAGAACTGGTAGCCGTTGCGGCCGCGTTCCTTGGCATGGTACATCGCGGTATCCGCATGCTTGACCAGGGTGGCGGCGTCCGGACCGTCGAGCGGGAACACGCTGATGCCGATGCTCGTGGAGGTATGCAGCTGGCGACCATCGATCAGGAACGGCGTCGATATGGCGGCCAGGATCTTCTCCGCTGCCAGCGCCGCATCCTGCCCGCGCCGCTCATCCGCCAGCAGGACCACGAACTCGTCGCCGCCGTGGCGGCTGACCGTGTCGGACGTGCGCACGCAGTCGAGCAGCCGTGCGGCGACGGCTTGCAGCAAGTGGTCGCCGACGGCATGG
>Ga0209023_10001877_pt1 | contig 27222 bp, 27 predicted proteins | sample LakOneMetagenome_FD_187468 | JGI IMG/M metagenome (GOLD analysis project Ga0209023, IMG submission 187468) | Freshwater and sediment microbial communities from Lake Erie, Canada (SPAdes) (version 2) | ecosystem: Environmental > Aquatic > Freshwater > Lentic | place: Lake Erie, Canada...
AACTTTTTTGCCAAGCTCAAGCAGTATCGTGCTATTGCCACACGCTATGATAAATTGGCTCAAAACTTCTTATCAGCGATCTACTTAGCATCAACAATCATCTCCATTAATTGATGACACGCCCTAGTCAAATTCAAATTTTAGATGCCTTACTGAAGCTACGTCAGGTGTGCTGCCATCCTAGCTTACTAAAGCTGGATTCAGTGAAAACCGGGCAGGCACACTCTGCCAAACTTGAACAGTTGATGGATATGGTCGTTCCAATGGTGGAGGAGGGGCGAAAAATTCTTATCTTCTCTCAGTTTACCTCAATGTTGGAACTGATTGAGCAACACCTCCATCACGCAGAAATTGGCTATGTGAAGCTGACTGGAAAGACCAAAAAGCGAGATGAAGTCATTACAGCATTTCAGTCTGGACAAGTGCCGATATTTTTAATCAGTCTGAAAGCAGGAGGGGTCGGTCTGAACCTAACTGCCGCAGATACGGTCATTCACTATGATCCATGGTGGAACCCTGCTGCTGAAGATCAAGCTTCAGATCGTGCATGGCGGATTGGACAGGAAAAGCCAGTATTTGTGTATAAGCTGATTACCAATAAAAGCATAGAAGAAAAAATTCTTGCCTTACAGCAAAATAAAGCAGAACTGGCACAGTCTATTCTAAGTACCGATCATGAGGGCGAAGCGAAACTGACGGAAAATGACGTGATGAACTTGTTTGAGAAATTTTAGTTTGGTGAACTGTACCGGGTTTGTCGGAGACTTTTTTATTTAAGTTAGGCCACCTAGCTTAACGGGTTAGTCTTATCATAGTAGACCAATAAATAATCTCTTAGATAGGCTGTCTGATGTTTTTAAAATGCCATAACGCCCGGAGCTTTCTTTCCAAATTCGTTTAATTTATTCAGCATGATGCAAATCATGTAGATCTCGCTTTGTTTGATGTTCCCTTGCGAAGCGAAGCTTCCCATCAACTAGATCTAGGGGTAATACCCCCATTTTTAATTAAATTAATAGGTAGAAGCTGCGATCGGTACAATCTTACAATTCGCCTCAACGCCATATAGGTCTTTATTGTTATGGATGAAATCCAGCATTATTTGTGTGGGCGTTCGAGCTCCACCTGGGCGAAAAAAGTGGCTGCTTTACGGAGAATTTCATTCGCACGTTGCACTTCTTTATTTTCACGTTCGGGCTGTTTAATACGTTCTTGATATGGAAGTTGCTGTACTTTAATTGAATTTTGTTGATCTAAATATTTTTGATACCAAACTCGTAAAGTTTCAAGAGTGCAACCAATTTTAGGCACAATCGCAGCCCAATTCGATGGATAATCTTTTTCAAATTCAATCAATAATTGAACCGCTCTATCTCTGATTTCAGGGGTATATTTAGGTTTTTTCATCGGATCCTACGCTTCGCTACGTCTTGCGAAGCAATGCGTCTCATCTCAGAAAGTTTGGTCTCCGACAAACCCGGTACGGTTCATGTTATAAAAATCCAAATATTCAGCAATTGATTGTTTCGCTTGTTTAACCGTATCGTAAGCCTTCAAATAGACTTCCTCATGCTTCACGCTGCGCCATAAACGCTCAATCATTACATTATCCATCCATCGTCCTTTCCCATCTATACTGATACGGATATTTCGCAATTTTAACTCATTCAAAAATGCCTCGCTTGTGAATTGACTGCCTTGGTCTGTATTAAAGACTTCAGGACAACCATATTTCACAATTGCTTCTTGCAACGCATCTATGCAAAAGTCTGTTTCCATACTGCTCGATACACGATGAGCCAGTACTTTACGACTATGCCAATCTATAATTGCACACAGATAGACAAAGCCTTTAGCCATAGGAATATACGTTATATCTGTACACCAGACTTGATTAGAGTGATCTATGACCGTGTTTTTCAACAGATATGGGAAAATACGGTGTGCAAGATTAGGCTTACTGGTATTGGGTTTTGGATACAAGGCATGTATTCCCATCAAGCGCATTAAACGTCGGATTTTACGCCGACCTATTTGATGTCCTTGACGCTGTAGCATATCTCGTATCATTCGACTGCCCATAAATGGGTAGTCGAGATGAATTTCATCGATCAGACGTATCAAACTCAAATCAGTGGATGAAATCTCTTTGGGCTGGTAATACAACGTACTGCGATTGATTTGAATCAATTGCGATTGTTGTCGTACCGAAAGTTGATGGGTCTTATCGATCATTTTTTGCCGCTCAACTGCCCTATTTTTCTGAGCGCACCTTCTAAAAAATCAATTTGCAATGCCTGATGTCCTATCTTGGCATGTAAAGCTTTGAGGTCAATCTCTGGTTCTTGTTGTGCTGTTGGTCGTGAAAAAATATTGACTGATTGCTCAAGCAGTTGATTTTTCCAATCGATGATTTGGTTTTGATGTAAATCGAATTGAGTAGAAAGTTCAGCGAGTGTGTGGTCGCCTTTAATTGCTGCGAGAGCAACTTTAACTTTAAACTCTGCTGAATGATTACGACGTTTTCTTCGTGTCATGGTTGACTCCAAAAACAAGCATTTCCCATGCTTATTGGGGAGTAGATTATCACTTATAGGCGTGGTCTAAAATCCTAGAACCACATCATTATCTAGGAGAAAAAGGCTTAGTTATTAGTGACTGTTTAATAGTTATTCGATCAAAATCAAATGATTACTATTCAAATCTATTGCTTTTACTGAACATTAGATTATCAATTTTATTTAGTGCTAGTAGTAGTTTTATGATTGATGGATCAGGTGCCAGCTATATACCACTAGAAAAAATTAAAAACACTAAATTTATTAACTTTGAAGACTACTTATCTAGAGATGATATAGAAAATTATTCTCGTTTATTGTTAAATAAGGATGTGAATATTTTATTAAAATTCGAAGAAATATTAAAAAAAAATATATTAAAGAAAATTGATATTAAAGAATAAATCTAGACTCTTATTTATATTTATTTATTCAAATAACCATCTGGGATTTCCCTATTTTTTAAATTGATGGCAAAGGCTTTAGATTGTTTAATGTCATTGATGATTACAACCGTGAAGCCTTAACGGTTGAGATTGACTTCTCATTACCCGCTCAAAGAGTCATACGCAGTTTAAATCAGCTGATTGAATGTCGAGGTAAGCCTGTTCAAGTAAGATGTGATAATGGACCTGAATACATCAGCAACGCGCTCAAAGATTGGGCGTTAGATCAAGGTATTACAATCAGTTATATTGAGCCTGGTAATCCACAGCAGAATGCTTATGTTGAGCGCTACAATAGAGCCATGCGTTATGATTGGTTGAACCAAAAGTTGTTTGCTGATTTAGACCAAGTCAGAGAACAGGCTGAAGTTTGGTTATATCACTACAATCACGAGCACCCGAATATGGGCAATGGCGGCTTTACGCCAATACAAAAACTAAACCACGCAGCTTAATTCTATTTGATAAGTGTCTTATGGTTGGGAGGATTACCAAGAAAAGCAATTGCTTTGCAGAAGAGGATTGATTGAAACAGTGAATTATCAGTTAAAAAATTTGCAGCAAGTTGACCATTCATGGCATCGTTCAGTCAGTAATTTTATGGTGAATATTATGGCTGCAGTAGTCGCTTATTGCCTAAATTCTAAGAAACCAACTTTCCAAAATATGCTAAAAGGCTGAGCCGACTCCGTCGAACTCAGGTTACAGTTAAAAATTTAGTTCTCAATAGCCTTTGAAAGTTGGATTTATGTTTAAAAACCAGCTAAATTTTGAGTAAATCAAAAATATTTATTAAAAGTTTTATTTAAAATAACCTAACTTATTGTTTTTTAAAATTTAAAATTATTTAAATTTTAATTTTGTATAGTTAACCCTTTTAGATCATAAACAGTTCTGTTAAGTAGTTGGCGTAACCCTATATTCTTAATAAGTTTATAGGGTTTTTTGTTGTTCATTAGACTTCTTGCATAAATAATTTATACCCCTTTAAATCCCCCTTAAGAAGGGTGAGCGTAGCGCAAGAGGAGGTTATGCAAGAAGTCTATTGAGTTTTAAAAAATAGCTATGAGCGTAGCGTATTATTGAGGGATGGCTGGGTTAATTACCACTATTGATGAGTGCTAAATAAGATAAAAAACGATTTGGTTTAACGGTTGTTTGCACACTGAGCACCGACCTTGATTATTTGAAAACTAGGGTTGAAGATTGACCCATAAGGTGCTATTTTAAAATTATCAATCGAAAATGAGAATTATTATCAATTAATCCCATTCAGCATATTTTAAAGAATCATCTTATTTTTAAATATTGAACTGAAGATAAGATAACGAACGCCAAACCTTGTTAATTAAGGAGTTATCATGAGCCATTTAGTTATTCCAAGCCACTGGAAAATAAGACGTTCTACTCATTTTTTTACCAAAGATAATGTGCCAGCCGCGTTGTTGAGTCATCATAATACGGCGGAAGGTGTATTTGGCCAAATTTGTGTGATGCAGGGCACTGTGACGTTTTATGGCTTTGCTAATGAGGCGGCAACTGAGCCAGAAAAAGTGGTGATAATTAAAGCGGGACAATTTGCAACCAGCCCACCGCAATACTGGCACCGTGTCGAATTAAGCGATGATGCACAATTTAATATTAACTTTTGGGCAGACGGTGATACGGGTAGTCAATCAATGTTTAAGGCATCTACCATCCATAGCAAGCCGATTGAGAAGTTATTCGATCAGCCAACTGAGTAATCCTGACTGAACATTTACTTAAATTTGTTTCGTTTTAGGGAAACGCTTTCTAAAGAAAAAGTTTCCCTTCACGATAAGACTAAATTAACCATGTTCTACGATATCTGCAACCAATAGCCATCAACCTCTATCCTGTTAAATCATTGTAACTTAGTCAATTTTTAGTGTGGATATGGGCTTTATCACGACCAACCTGAATGGCTAATTATTTAGATACATGATTAACAGTCCAAACCGCTGCTTCGACCCGCGTACGCAATCCAGTTTTATTAAGAATATGCTTTACATGGACTTTAACTGTTGATTCGGTAATCGACAGTTTATGCGCAATCATTTTATTGCTGAGTCCTTCCGAGATCATTTGAATGACCTGCAACTCTCTACTGGTTAAGTTACTTGAGATATCTTCAATACTGGGAGTGCGTAATATTTGTGCCAAAATGGGTGCAAGGCTTGGGCTAATAACCAGTTCACCACGCAAAATTTTTCTGATGTCAGTATTAATTAATTCTGGTTCGATGTCTTTTAATAAATAGCCATCTACCCCGAGTTTTAAGGCCTCTTGGATATCTTCACCGCTATCAGAAACGGTAAATAAGATAGTTTTGGTATTAAAATTTCTCGCTTTGATTTCTTTTAAGGTTTCCATGCCAGTAAGTATGGGCATTTTATGGTCGAGTATGACTAAATCGACGTCATTTTTTGCTAAAAAATCTAAGGCTTCCTGCCCGTTGCTTGCTTGCCCAACCACGCTTAAGTCACTTTCAAGGCTTAATAATTCTGCCACAGCACGGCGAAGTAGTGGATGATCATCGACCAATAGCAGTCGGGCTGGAGAGGTTTCTGTATATACTTTAGTACTCATAACATACTCACAAATTCAACATGTAGCAAAAACGTCAAACGATTTAAAAATTTAACATTCACTCATAAAAATATGAATGGACTAAACAATAGATCAAGCTTATTAATCTTTATCTTCCTCAAAGAAATTAGGCACAAATTTAATAGTGACGATAGTGCCATGTGGCTCATAGTGAGCAAGGCTCAACTCACCGTTTAAGTTGTGAGCGCGCTCTTTCATAATCATTAATCCATGATGCTGTGTCTGATCGACTGTGTCTGGCATTCCTACGCCATCGTCGCTAATGGACATCACAATGTGTTTATCTTCATCATCAAAGGCCAAATTAATTTCTACATTTTTAGCCTGAGCATGCCGAGTAATATTTGACAGCGCTTCCCGTGCAATCTGGATCAAATTAATTTGTTCGGTGGCACTCAAATTGAGCGTCATGATTCGATTGTTTAGTTCAATATCAAATCTTCCTTTGTCGGCAAACTCCTTGGCAGCTTCATGCAAGGCTTGCTCAAAGTTATCGTTATCAATCGTCAGCCTAAAGGTAATTAATAAATCTCTAAGTTGCTGATAGGCAGAATTAAGCCCTTGTTTTATTTGAGCGATATGCTGACGAACAATGATTTCAATGTGGTCGTTACAGCCATTTTTAAGATTTCGTTCTAATACGCTGATTTGAATTTTAAGGTAGGACAACGATTGTGCCAATGAATCGTGTAGTTCTCTGGCGATTGTGGCGCGTTCTTCAAATAAAATAAGCTGATGTTCTTGTTGTTTTTGTTTGCGTAGCGATAACGCAGTACAAATGAGGCTGGTCAGTGCAACAATCAATTCATTGTTTTCATTGTCCAAATTAGGGTTATTGTTGGAAGTGGGATTGACAGCTATAGCTGTAAAACCAGCGTCGTTAGTCGAGGCAGGTGGTGGTATCTCGCTGAGCTGGATACTCTCAATCTCATTTTCTGGAGATGTTGTGGTATTCATCGCCAACACAGATTTTGGCCTGACGCGTAAATCTCCAAATTGTTCTTTTAAGTGGGCGATTGGATAAGACTTGCTATAGGTTGGGTCGTTGCTGATGCAGTTGTCGCAATTTAGCTTTTTACACAATTCTTTCATTTTGTCGCCATGCAAAATGATCGAGTTTTTACTGGTAATAAAATTATTATGAATACATAAAGTGAATTCAAGATGAGGCAGAATTTTACCAAAATCAGTGATGAGCTCATCAATTTTATATAAGCTGACTTGACTGCTAGATAGATATTTAGAAAAGTTATAAAACAATGATAATACTTGGTTAGCTTTTACCAAGTGCTGCGTTTTAATGTCAACTTCGCTCTCTAGGGAGTGCTGGTAAGTGGCAATGATACTGGCCATGTCATTGAAAGACCGAGCAAGTGCACTAAATTCGGCATAGCCCGTGACAGCTGCTCTGGCTTGGCGGTCACCTTGTTTAAATTTACTGTTGGCTTTAATCAGGTCTTGCACAGGTAGAAGTACATTCTCACGCAGCTTATACATGCCTATCAGCAAAATAGTAATAATTATAATGAGTGAGCCAATTTGAAGTACTTGCTGCCAAATCTGACGTTGTTCATTTCGATGCTGAAGCTCACTGACGAAACGATCTACTTTTTTAATATAATCGATTGAATCGATGTAAAATTTTTGTTTATCTTGCGACATTAAAGCAGGTTTTAAACTATCTAACCATTGAAGGTGTATTTGTGTTAGCTGACTATCAATTGCCTGACTGTCATTAGCGTTAGTTAGTTGGTAAGCATCTAGTTTTGCCAGTCTATTTTCCATGTCTTCAATAAGAATAGTTACTTTTTGAGACGTTGGTTGATTAATAGAGTTTGATTCACTGATCGCTTTATTTTGATGATTGGTAGCATCAGTGTTTAAGTCAAAAGGAAGATTAACTGCAAAATTGGTGGCGAGCTGAAAGTTGATCTGGTAAGCAGCCATGCGTATTGAGCCAGCTGTGTTAATGGCTTGGGCATCTGCTTCTGACACCCAAGCCAGCATGCCACCGCCTAATGCAGATAAACAGCATAAAATAGAGATGGTTAATGCGGCAGCCCAAGCATAAAGCGGCAAAGAATGTGGTCGTATTTTATTTATCATTGTGTCGGGTGCTACTTACCATGAATAAACTTTTGTATATCTAAAAATTTGAATGTATGAACAAATAAAATTTTAAAAAATCTGCCTGTAAGCTTAGCTCAAAAAGCTTAGATCAACACTTTTCATCGATTCATCTCGCTCCAATATACTCCTTTAAGCGATCAATGTACCACTATGTATTAATACTAATAACACTGATAACAAATTACCTTAAGTTAACATTTTTTGCTAACCCCGCTCTTTTTTGAGCTAACAAACAGGGAATCGTGACTAGGCGTGTAAATTATTTAGGCGTCTGTGTTGTGATACCTGTTGTTTATGCGGGTTTAGCGCTATAAGCGATTTTAAGTGAGGAACAGCATGGGCACGAATAGCGATTTTAAAGGCGGTAAGCTCATCACTGACTGGCGCCCTGAAGTACCAGAGTTTTGGGAGGAAAGCGGTAAAAAAGTTGCGCGTCGAAACTTATGGATTTCTATCCCTGCTTTGTTACTCGCCTTTGCAGTATGGATGGTGTGGAGCGCGGTGATTGTACGTCTTCCAGAAATTGGTTTTAAGTTTGATGGCGGGCAACTTTTTTGGTTAGCTGCATTGCCAGGTTTATCAGGTGCCACATTACGAATTTTTTATTCGTTTATGGTGCCTATTTTCGGTGGTCGTCGCTGGACTGCCATTTCAACGGCATCGCTCCTTATTCCTGCCTTATGGATGGGTTTTGCGGTTCAAAATCCTGATACACCGTTTATGATTTTCGCCATTATTGCCTTGCTGTGCGGCTTTGGTGGTGGCAATTTTGCTTCTTCCATGTCAAATATCTCTTTTTTCTACCCTAAATCGGAGCAAGGCACAGCACTTGGTTTAAATGCGGGTCTGGGTAATTTAGGTGTATCAGTCATGCAGTTCTTGGTGCCCGTAATTATTTTATTCGCAGTCTTTGGTAGCTTGGGCGGCGATGCGCAGATTGCAGAGTCGGGCAAGCACTTTTACCTACAAAATGCTGGCTTTATTTGGGTGCCGTTTATCATTTTATTCTCTGTACTTGCATGGTTTGGAATGAATGATATCGCGACTGCCAAAGCCTCGTTTAAAGATCAATCTATTATTTTTAAGCGTAAACACAATTGGATCATGTGTATTTTGTACATGGCAACCTTTGGTTCATTTATTGGTTTTTCTGCTGTTTTTCCAATGTTGATTAAAAATTCATTTCCAATGATCGATGCGTTAACGTTTGCCTTTTTAGGGCCATTGGTAGGTGCGCTTTTTCGTCCCGTTGGTGGTTGGGTGTCTGATAAGTTGGGCGGTGCAACAGTGACCTTTTGGAACTATATCGTGATGGTTCTGGCGGTACTCGGGGTAATGTATTTTTTACCCAGTGAAACCAGTGCAGGTAGTTTTGCAGGATACTTTCTGTGCTTTATGGTGTTATTTATCACCACTGGCATTGGTAATGGCTCTACGTTCACCATGATTCCTGTCATTTTTAGAACTTTTCATGAGCGCATGGAGCCAACTAAAATAGGCACCGAACCGTTGTTTATCGAAATTCGTAAAGAGTCCGCAGCAGTGGTTGGTTTTACCTCAGCCATTGCCGCTTACGGTGCCTTCTTTGTGCCCAAAATGTTTGGTTCAGGGCTTGGAATTGATGGCACGTTTATGGCGTTAATTGGCTTTTATATCATTTGCATTGTGCTGACGTGGTGGTATTACAAGCGTAAACATGCCGAGTACCCTTGCTAGTTTCTTGTTGCGCTTAGTGTATCTAAAATCAAAGTAGTGCATTCCTGCTTAGGCAGGCACTACCAGCATCAGTACAAGCTGTGTCAATCATGCTGCTTACTCAGGTAAGTGGCATTTTTTTGCAAAAGCAGTTCTGTTCTATTTGGTTTGGCCTGATTTAATTATTATTTTGCTTTTTGATGCAGCGACTTCAGTTATAGGGCTAATCAACCACTACCACTAAGGTGGTAGTGCTGTGCTCATGTTAGATAATAGTAAGATTGTTACGCCCCTCCTAAAATGATGATACGAAATAGTATTTACGGCTTATGTACATAGAGAAGCTCCCTTTGCGCTTCACTCTAAATAACACCATAGGCAACAACATCATAGAGGATAGCGAAATGAGCCATTTACTCGACCAATTCCGTTTTTTTAAACGTAAAAAGGGAGAATTCGCTGATGGACACGGCGAGATTCGTGATGAATCTCGGGATTGGGAAAATGTGTATCGTAGCCGTTGGCAATATGACAAAATCGTGCGCTCCACCCATGGTGTTAACTGCACAGGCTCATGCTCATGGAAGATTTATGTTAAAAATGGTCTGATCACATGGGAAACCCAGCAAACTGATTATCCAGAAACTCGTCCTGACTTACCAAATCATGAGCCACGCGGCTGTCCTCGTGGTGCCAGCTATAGCTGGTATATGTACTCAGCCAACCGCGTGAAATATCCGAAAGTACGTAGCCCTTTATTAAAATTATGGCGTGAAGCAAGAGCCCAGCATGCCGATCCAGTCGATGCGTGGGGAAGTATTGTTGAAGACCCATTAAAAGCTGAGCAGTATAAATCTAAACGTGGTTTAGGTGGCTTCATCCGTTCCACATGGGCGGAAGTGAACGAGATTATTGCGGCAAGTAATGTGTATACCGCCAAAGTATATGGTCCTGACCGTATTATTGGTTTTTCGCCAATTCCAGCGATGTCGATGGTTAGTTACGCGGCAGGTACTCGTTATTTGTCACTCATTGGCGGCGTTTGCCTGTCATTTTATGATTGGTATTGCGATCTTCCACCTGCCTCACCCATGGTGTGGGGTGAGCAAACTGACGTGCCTGAGTCTGCTGATTGGTATAACTCGGATTATATTATTGCGTGGGGTTCAAACGTCCCACAAACACGTACCCCTGATGCGCATTTCTTTACCGAAGTGCGTTATAAGGGCACCAAAACCGTTTCGATCACCCCTGACTATGCTGAAATATCCAAGCTGACCGATCTGTGGTTGAATCCAAAGCAAGGTACTGATGCTGCATTGGCGCAGGCATTTTGTCACGTCATTATCAAAGATTTTTATTTAAAGCAGCCGAGTGATTATTTTATAGATTACGCCAAGCGTTATACCGACTTGCCGATTCTAGTGATGTTGGAAGGCGATGAAGGTTCACGTCGCCCTGGCCGTTATTTGCGTGCGTCTGATTTGGTTGATAATTTAGGCCAAGAAAATAATCCCGAATGGAAAACCATTGGCTTAAACAATGATGGTGAGCTGGTGTCTCCGCAAGGTTCCATTGGCTATCGCTGGGGCGAAAAGGGCAAATGGAATATTGAACAAAAGAACGGAACAACAGGCGAAGACATTGACCTGACTTTAACCTTAAAAGACAGTCATGAAACCTGTGTCGTTGCTTTTGATTATTTCGGTCATGTTGAGCACCCACACTTTAACTCTGTGCCAGGTGATGCACTACAACAAAAAACCGTGCCATGTAAAACCATTACGCTTGCTGATGGCACAACTGCCATTGTTGCCACTGTATTTGATTTAACCGTTGCAAACCTTGGTGTGGATAATGGTGTTGGTGGTAACCATGTGACTGATGATTATGACAACGCCAATGTTCCTGGTACACCCGCATGGCAAGAAGTAATCACAGGTTTAAGCCGCGAAAAAGTTATTCAAGTGGCGCGTGAGTTTGCTGAAAATGCGCATAAAACGCATGGCAAGTCGATGATTATTATTGGCGCGGGTATGAACCACTGGTATCACCTCGATATGAACTATCGCGGTGTAATTAACATGCTGATGCTGTGTGGTTGTATTGGTAAATCAGGCGGTGGCTGGGCGCACTATGTGGGTCAGGAAAAACTGCGCCCTCAAACTGGTTGGTTACCATTGGCATTTGCGCTTGATTGGCATCGTCCACCACGTCAAATGGCAGGTACCAGTTTCTTTTATGAACACAGTTCGCAGTGGCGCCATGAAACCATTTCTGCCCATGAAATTCTGTCTCCCAATGCCAATAAGGCAGATTTCCCTGAGCACATGCTTGACTACAATATTCGGGCAGAGCGCGCAGGCTGGTTGCCATCCGCACCACAGCTCAACCGCAATCCTTTACTGATTGCTGAGCAGGCCAAAGCAAGCGGCAAAGGCATTGAAGAATATGTGGTGGATTCGCTTGAAGATGGCAGCTTACGTTTTTCTTGCGAAGCACCCGATAATCCAGTGAATTTTCCGCGCAATATGTTTATCTGGCGCTCAAACCTCTTGGGTTCATCAGGTAAAGGCCATGAATACATGCTCAAGTACTTCTTGGGTACCAAAAACGGCCTGATGAATGCAGAAAACCCTGCTGGCCATTTACAACCGAAAGAAGTCGATTGGGTAGAAAAAGGTCCAACTGGCAAATTAGATTTGGTGGTGACGCTCGATTTCCGCATGTCTTCCACGTGTTTGTATTCTGACATCGTGTTGCCAACGGCCACATGGTATGAAAAAGATGACATGAATACTTCTGACATGCATCCGTTTATTCATCCACTCACGGCGGCAACAGATCCTGCATGGGAATCCAAAACCGATTGGGAAATTTATAAAGGAATTTCTAAAGCATTTTCTATCATTTCAAAAGGTCATTTAGGCGTTGAAACTGACGTGGTGACCTATCCAATGCAACATGATACCCCAGGAGAATTGGCGCAGCCATTTGGTGGTACCGATTGGAAAACCGCAGGCGAAAAACCCGTTCCGGGTAAAAACTGCCCGATGATTAAAATCGTTGAGCGCGATTATCCAAACACTTATGCCAAATTTACGGCGGTAGGACCATTGTTAGAGCAATTGGGCAACGGTTCAAAAGGCTTAAACTGGGATATGAAAACCGAAGTGAAGCAGCTGGGTGATTTAAACCACCGTGTCACTGAGCTAAACATTGCGCAAGGTCAACCACGCCTGAACACGGCGGTGAATGCGTCAGAAATGATTTTGATGCTTGCGCCAGAAACCAATGGTCATGTGGCGGTTAAGGGCTGGAATGCACTGTCTGAATTCACAGGCCGCGATCATGCCCACCTTGCCAAATCAAGCGAGCATGAAAAAATTCGCTTTAAAGATATTGTTGCCCAACCGCGCAAAATTATCTCAAGCCCCACTTGGTCAGGTATTGAGTCCGATACGGTGAGTTATAACGCAGGCTATACCAACGTTCATGAGCTGATTCCTTGGCGCACGATTACTGGCCGTCAGCAGTTTTATCAAGATCATCCGTGGATGCAGGCTTTTGGTGAGCAAATGCAGCAATACCGACCACCAATCGATACTAAAACCACAGCGATGGTAAAAGATGCCAAACCAAACGGTAATAAAGAAATTGTACTGAACTTTTTAACACCGCACCAAAAGTGGGGTATTCACAGTACTTATTCTGAAAACTTACTGATGCTGACCTTGAGCCGCGGTGGTCCGTGTGTATGGCTATCCGAAGTCGATGCTGCAAAAGCGGGCATTGTCGATAATGACTGGATTGAATTATTCAATGCCAACGGTGCACTGACTGCGCGTGCCATTGTCAGCCAACGTGTGAAAGAAGGCATGACCATGATGTATCACGCGCAAGAAAAACTAGTCAATATTCCTGGTTCTGAACAAACTGGTACGCGTGGTGGTATTCATAACTCAATGACGCGAACCATTCTAAAACCAACGCATATGATTGGTAGTTATGCCCAGCAATCTTATGGATTTAACTATTATGGAACGGTGGGTTGTAACCGTGATGAGTTTGTTGTTATCCGTAAAATGTCAAAAATTGACTGGCTAGAAGACAAGCCAGATGATTCGTTACCGCGCCCATTGCCAACTCGCATTGAAGGTTAATGTAATTATTTTCTATCAATATTCGGATCACAATTATGAAAATTCGCTCGCAAGTCGGCATGGTGCTTAACCTTGACAAGTGTATCGGTTGTCACACCTGCTCAGTGACCTGTAAAAACGTGTGGACCAGCCGTGAAGGCATGGAATACGCGTGGTTTAACAACGTTGAGTCAAAACCAGGTATTGGCTATCCCAAAGAATGGGAAAACCAGACCAAATGGAATGGCGGCTGGATTCGTAACGCCAACGGTACGATTAATCCGCGCATCGGCGGTAAATTCAGAGTATTGGCCAATATTTTTGCCAACCCTGACTTACCAGAAATAGATGATTATTACGAACCGTATGATTTTGATTATCAGCATCTTCATACCGCACCAATAAGCAACCATCAGCCGATTGCTCGTCCGCGTTCTGCCATTACTGGCAAGCGCATGCAAAAAATTGAATGGGGTCCTAACTGGGAAGAAATTTTAAGTACGGAGTTTGAAAAACGCCGCAAAGACAAAAACTTTGACAATATCCAAGCCGATATTTATGGACAGTATGAAAATACCTTCATGATGTATTTGCCGCGTCTTTGTGAGCATTGCTTAAATCCAACTTGTGTGTCGGCATGCCCAAGTGGTGCGATCTACAAGCGCGAAGAAGATGGCATTGTGTTGATTGATCAAGAAAAATGTCGCGGCTGGCGCATGTGTATTTCTGGCTGCCCCTATAAAAAGATTTACTACAACTGGAAATCGGGTAAATCTGAAAAATGTATTTTCTGCTATCCACGAATTGAAGCAGGCATGCCAACGGTTTGTTCAGAGACCTGTGTCGGTCGTATCCGTTATTTGGGTGTCCTACTTTATGATGCGGACAAAATTGCTGAAGCCGCTAGTACACCAAATGAGAAAGACATTTATCCAGCCCAGCTCAATTTATTTTTAGACCCCAATGATCCAGCCGTGATTGCACAAGCCTTAAAAGATGGTGTGCCGCAGTCCGTGATTGATTCCGCACAGCGTTCACCCGTGTATAAGTTGGCAGTCGATTGGAAGCTGGCGTTGCCATTGCATCCAGAATATAGAACCTTGCCAATGGTGTGGTACGTACCACCGTTATCTCCAATCCAAAATGCAGCTGAAGCAGGCAAAGTGGGTATGGATGGTCTGATTCCAGATGTGGATAGCTTACGTATTCCGCTACGTTATTTAGCTAATTTGTTGACTGCTGGTGATGAAGCGCCTGTTCGTCTTGCATTGAAACGTCTACTGGCAATGCGCAGTTATAAACGGATGCAACTGGTTGAAAAACAGGAAGTGCAAAGCATCTTGGATGATGTAGGCCTAACCAAACTGCAAGTTGAAGAAATGTATCGCTATTTGGCAATTGCCAATTTTGAGGACCGTTTTGTGATTCCAACTGCGCATCGCGAAGAAGCCTTGAGTGATGCGTTTGCTGAGCGTGGCGGCTGTGGGTTTACTTTTGGTGAAGGTTGCTCAGGCTCTTCTGATACCAGTATGTTCGGTCAACGTAAAGCCAATCGTCGCGATTTTATCGACACTGTGCAAAAGTGGGAGTCATAAGATGCAACTTTCTGAAGTCTATAGCGCTGACGCAAGCACTACTTTTGACGCGCTTCCCGTGATTGCAAACTCTGAGCTTAAATTACTCAAAGTATTAAGTTTACTGATCGATTATCCAAGCACTGAGTTGTTTGAAGGCGAAGCATTTGCTCAATGTAAGCAGCTCGTTGTCACGTCAACGCTGATTAGCCCACAAGTACGTGGCCAAATCATTGGCTTAATTGATGAATTACTTGAATTGGGCTCTCTTGAAGCGCAATCCCGTTATGATGGTTTGTTTGAACGTGGCCGCTCATTATCCCTTTGGTTGTTTGAGCATGTGCATGGAGAGTCGCGTGATCGTGGACAAGCCATGGTTGATCTGATGGCGCAGTATGAAACGGCTGGCTTTGAAATTGGCGTGAAAGAGTTGCCAGATTATTTACCTATGTATTTGGAGTTCTTGGCTTATCAAGCCACTGTTATTGACGATGATATCCAGATACGCATGGATATTGCCGACGTCAGTCATATTATTGCGTTGCTGGCTGCCAGACTGGTAGAGCGCAATAGTCTTTATTCTGGTTGTTTTAATGCGTTATTACAAATTGCAGGCAAACCGCTTGATGTAGTAGACGAATACCTAGAAAAAATCAGTAACGAAAAGCGCGATGACAGCCTTGAGGCGATTGACAAAGACTGGGAAGAAGAAGTGGTCGACTTTTTGGGTGCGCAGCAAGAAGAGCGGTGTTCTTCACAAACAAGTACCAAAAATTTGGCTGCTCAAGCTGGCGTTAGACCTGCAAAGGCGGCCAACACCATCGGTGCGCCTGTACACTGGGTGGATTTTAAGCAAAATCCCTCGGTCAAACAATAATAAGGAGATTAGACATGAATATTGCAGATCCTAGTGTGAACTCTCTAGCCAATCTCAATTGGTTGCAGATATTCCTTTTTGGCGTTTATCCTTATATTGCGTTGACCATTGCAATTGTTGGTACGTGGGTACGGTTTGACTTGTCACAATACTCGTGGAAAACAGGTTCATCGCAAATGTTGCGCAAAAAGAATATGCGCTTGGCCAGCAATTTGTTCCATGTGGGAATTATTGTGGTGCTACTTGGGCATTTTGTAGGCATGTTAACGCCACATTTTATTTATGAGCCATTCATCAGCGCAGGCAATAAGCAAATTCTGGCAGTTGTTGTCGGCGGTATGGCAGGTGTTTTTTGCTGGATTGGCATGGTGATGTTGATCTGGCGTCGCTTTGCTGATGACCGAATTTCTCACACCTCATCTTTTTCGGACAAATTAGTACTCATCCTACTATTCATTCAGCTTAACCTTGGTTTAATTTCTATCTTTACTTCAATTAAGCATTTAGATGGATTAACCATGATGAACCTAGCTGGCTGGGCACAAGATATTACCATTTTAAGACCTTGGCAGGCAGCAGCGCGAATTGAGCAAGCTGATTTAATTTACCAGCTTCATATGGCACTCGGTATTACCTTAATTGCAATATTCCCGTTTACTCGGCTTATTCATATTATTAGTGCGCCGATTTGGTATTTGGGCCGTCGCTATCAAATTGTGAGACAAAAACGATCGCAATAAAGGTATCAAATCGGCATTACCTCTCAGGCTTCAATCCCAGTAATTGTGTGGTTGAAGCTGCATCTCATTTTGACGTTTTATTGAATAAATTTTTAGCGGAGCAAGCCATGACTGTCAGTATTTATAATCCAATTTCTAAAGTGAATAGTGATCGCGTCAATGGTCTTGAGAGTAAGAACGACGCCCGCAATGCATTAACCAACGCTACGCCAACACTCGCGAATGCTGCGCCAGCAACAAGTAATCCAGCAAACACTAATCCAGCAAGCAATAATGAAGACATCGTGCATTTGATGCCTTCATTAACCGACTTAAAAAAGCCACACGCTGACCAAGAATTTATTGACAGAGCACTAGCAGAAGAGCGTAGTAATCATAAAAATTTAATTGCTTCTAGTCGTGATGAGCTACCTTCTGTATTGGTCAACGGTGTCATGATCGACAGAACTGCTATTGCGCAAGAGGTGCAATACCATCCTGCTAAAAATAAAGAAGATGCGGTATTTTTAGCCACGCAGGCCTTGGTGGTGCGTGAGTTATTAAGACTAGCCATTGTGAGCGATAACGAGTTAGGTGAGTCTGCATGGGCAGAGGACGAAGAAAAAGCAATCTCTGCATTAATTGATAAAAATGTAAAAGCGACAATACCTGATGCTACAACCTGCGAGCGTTATTATGAGCAAAATATAGAAGATTTTATCACTGATCCTGTGATGTCAGTTCGTCATATTTTATTGGCCTGCCTGCCTGAAGATGGTGAAGAGAGGCTTAAACTTAAAAAGACAGCTTATGATTACATTGAGCAAATTCAGAGTGATAGTAATCCTGCTGCTGCATTTATCGAATTAGCGCGTCAGCACTCTGCTTGCCCTTCAAAAGAACAAGGCGGTGATTTGGGTGTCATTAGTAAAGGGCAGACTGTACCTGAGTTTGAGAAGGTTTTATTTAAGTTAGAAACAGGTCTAGCACCGAGCCCAATTGAAAGCAGATATGGTTTCCATGTAGTTGACGTGCTAAATAAACAGCAAGGTATTCAAATGACATATGAGCAGGTAAGCGCTGCCATCTCTAATAAGTTGAGCCAAAAAGCGTTTCATCAGTCGCTTTGCGATTACTTATTCACCTTGGCGGATGATGCCGAAATCGAAGGAATTGACATGGTGCTGTCCCAAGAAAACATATTTCGTGGCTAGTAACAGTATTGACTACAGTACTACTCGCACAAGCAGCAGTTTGTCAGCCAGTTTGATCAATAACCATCATTCACTTTTGTTCACTAAAACAATGATGTTTTGTTTTCAATAGACTTCTTGCATAACCCCCTCTTGCGCTACGCTCACCCTTGAGAATGGGGATTTAAAGAGGTATAAATTATTTATGCAAGAAGTCTAATTTCTATCATAATCATCATTATTCTTTTAAATCCCCTGAGAACACTCAAATCAGGGGATATGTATTAAATATCGTCTGATTTGAGTCTTTGATTAAGAAAAAGAGTATGTATCTATGATAACGCCCGCGCAATTACGAACTGCCATTGAGCAACGTATCGAAGTCTATAACAACAATGATTTTCCACTGAATAAAAGAAACGTAATTACCTGTGCACTGTTAGATAGCCTTAACAATGTGCTTGCTCAGCGCATTACATCACCGTTTGCCATACCCAGACAAAATATTTCCGCCATGGATGGTTATGCCATTGCACATCATAGTGATGTTTCAAAAGATAGCTGCATTACGATAATTGGCGAGTCACAAGCAGGTCGTGCTTACCTTGGTGAAATAAAAGCAGGGCAAGGCGTACGGATTTTTACGGGGGCAGTGGTACCAAGTGCTTGCGATACAGTGATCATGCAAGAGAATACCAATTTTGCAGAGATTAAAAACAGCATAGATAAATCAAAACCGTATTCTATTGTGTTATCCAAAACCGCAAACATCGATGCCAATATCCGTAAGCAAGGGGAAGAAATACAACAAGCGGAAGAGGTGTTATCTCTGGGTAAACGGATTAATCCTGCTGATATTAGTTTATTGGCCAATTTAGGCATTAGCCATGTACAGGTTTTTAAACCATTGACGGTTGGCTTACTGGCCACAGGCGATGAATTGGTGCCAGTGGGTGCTGAGCTGACCCATTTGGCGCAAATCTATAATTCCAACACGCCAACCCTTAAAAGTTTGCTTAGCGCATTGCCTATCACAATCAATGACTATGGCATTATTCCTGATGATTTAGCGCAAACTACCGCGTGTGTTGCAAAAGCCATGGGCGAGTGTGATGTGGTGGTTTCTACTGCTGGGGTTTCTGTGGGTGATTATGATTTTTTAACCACCGTGATTGAGCGCTTAGGGCAAATCAATCACTATAAAGTCGCCATGAAACCAGGCAAACCGTTTGTGTTTGGGGAGCTGTGCCAAGCTGGTAGTAAGCCCGTATTATTCTTTGGTTTACCGGGTAATCCATTGGCAACAGTAGTCGGTGCACTACAATTTATAATTCCTGTCTTATGGCAACTCTCAGGAGTATCTGTGTCACAACAGCCCATGCAACTGACACTGAAGGCAACAGCCAAAAATGATATTAGAAAGTCACCAGGTCGTACTGATTTTCAAAGAGGTCTGTTGTCACAAAATGAGTGTGGTGTGTATCAGGTAGAGTGCTTTTCTCAGCAAGACTCGCACAGAATAAAACAATTAAGCCTTGCCAACTGCTTTATTGTTTTAGACCAAGATAGTGCTCATGTTAACTCTGGCGATACGGTCACTGTGCAACCTTTTCCGTGGTTACACTGTTAATTAAAATTTTAGACGCTAATTGAATTAAAAAGTGGTTAGTGAAAATCTTTAGCCGTAAGACGCTTGCGATGTACTACTTAAGTAGTAGCTATTGAGGGGCTTAAGGTTAATTGTTATATGAATGCGTTCTGTCATACTTATTTTAAAATAGACCAGTATCCACTGATAACCTGAGGCAACGTCTACAGCAAACCATATTTGGCGGTAACGATATATGACTTATCACAGCCCTGTAAAAGGGGGTGCACAATGGTATTCTCCTGTTTTAACATCCGCTGCCATGGTCGGTGGTAGCGTATTGTCTTCTGCCACAATAAATCCAAAAACAATAGTTAATCATACTGAGATTGTCCCACCGCAACCGCTCACGGATAGCTTCTCACGTCGATTAACGTATTTACGTTTATCTATTACCGACTTTTGCAACTTTCGCTGTGAATACTGCTTGCCAAATGGCTATCAGGGCAAGCGTCCTGATAATGAATTAAGCGTGTCCGAAATTGCCACCTTAATTCGCGGCTTTGCGCAAGTGGGTACTCGAAAAGTAAGAATTACCGGTGGCGAGCCGTCTATTCGTCGTGATGTGGTCGAGATTATTCAAACGATTAAGCAAACACCCGGTATTGAAACCGTGGCAATGACCAGTAATGGCTATAAGCTCGGTAAGCATTTGGCCAATTGGCAATTGGCAGGGCTTAATCAAATTAATATCAGTATGGACAGCTTCGATGCGGCAACATTTCATCAGATGACGGGTTTTAATATCTTGCCGCAATTAATGGCTGATATGGATAGGTTATTGGAATCCACTGATATTAAACTCAAAATAAATAGTATTTTGATGTCGGAAACTGCTTTTGATAATTTAATAAATGCCATGAATTATATTAAGCATCGCCCAGTAACGTACCGCTTTATTGAATTTATGCAAACCAGTGACAACAGTGATTTATTTTTTGCGCAGCATGCGCAAGCCAGCAGTATTAGTGATTATTTGTTGAAAAACGGCTGGCGCACCAATCAACGTGGCAGCGCAGATGGGCCAGCCATTGAGTATAGTCATCCCAATTATTTAGGGCGTATTGGTATTATTGCTCCATATGCTGCTCATTTTTGTGATAGCTGTAACCGCTTACGTGTTAATAGCGTGGGTAAAGTTCACTTGTGTTTATTTGACCAAGCTAACCACGACATTCGCCAGCATCTAAGGCAACACGATGTCCGTGGGTTGGTTAACACCTTACGGTCTTTTATGCCGATTAAGCCAGAGCATCATCATTTGCATGATTCTAATAGTGGCATGATGAATAACTTATCCATGATCGGTGGTTAGTGATTTAAACGCCTCACGTTAAACCTTCATTGTGTATTAATTTTTGCTTTTGTTAAGGAATATCTATGTCCAAACCTGCTGCACAATTTATCCCAATCAATATTGCTGTTTTAACGGTTTCTGATTCGCGTACTTTAGCAGAAGATACATCGGGTCAATATTTAGCAGATCAAGTTGTTGCTGCCGGCCATCAACTGGCTGATCGTCAACTGATTACCGATGATATTTATCGTATTCGTGCCGTAATTAGTGGCTGGATTGCTGATCCAAATATTCATGCCATTATTACCACAGGCGGCACTGGATTTTATATTCGAGACAGCATGCCAGAAGCAGTCAGCGTTCTATTTGACAAATCGATTGATGGTTTTGGTGAGATGTTTCGTTTGATCTCTAAAGATGAGATTGGCATGTCAACCATACAGTCGCGTGCGGTGGCAGGCATGGCAAATGGCACAGGTATTTTTTGCTTGCCTGGCTCTTCAGGCGCTTGTCGCACGGGTTGGGAAGGCATTTTAAAAGACCAATTTGATAACCGCACCCGTCCTTGCAATTTTATACCGCACTTTATGCGTACCAATCCGACTCATGACTAACCATTTATGATTAATCCTATCGGCAACAGACCTTATTTAGCAGGTATTGTCATTTTGGCGGGCGGTGCGTCTAGTCGAATGGGCACACCCAAAGCCCAGCTCCTTTTGCCAACAGGTGAAAGCTTGCTGGACTATCATGTTCGGCAGGCGGCTGAGTTAAATGTCCCGATTATGGTCGCAGATAATGAGCGTGGTTTTCAGGTGTCAGCGGATTTGCTGTTAAAGCATGAAAATTTGCCGATCTTGTATATTCCTGACTACGGTTCTAAGTTAAACGCTGAAAATAGTGATAAACAAAAAGCCACGGGCGGTGCCTTAGTTGCCATTGCTTCCGCATTACAGACAATGTCTACGCTGAATGCCAATAAACAGGATACTTGGTTAATGGTAATGAGTTGCGATAGCTTGGTTCCTGCTATGCAACTCTGGCAAAAGCTACAATCTTCCATGACCCAGTCCATTCATAGCTCAGTGGTTTGCTTAACCGATGACACGCATTTATATCCACTTTTAGGACTTTATCGTTTAAGTCTTGAGCTTGATTTAGTGGATTATCTTGATCGTGGCGAGCGGCAAGTGATGAAGTTTATTCAGCATCAAGTTCAACCCATTGCCTTACCAAAAAACTGGCAGCATTTAACCAACTTTAATACGCCTGAGCAGTTTAAACAGGCATGTGCCGCTTTAAATGATTTATAAAGCATTTTTTTAAAACAAAGTAATTGTTAATCATGCGATTGTTAAAAGAGTAATACAACTATGCCGACACATTCCAATCCTCCTAGTGACCAGCATCCAACAACAGATCTAAACGTATCTGGTTTATCCCATTTAAACAGTAATGGCGATATCAATATGGTCGATGTGAGTGGTAAAACGGCAACGACCAGAGTAGCGCATGCTGCAGGACAAGTATGCTTTCCTACAGATATTTATGCGCAAATTAAAGCGGCTGATGGCATGACCAAAAAGGGTAGCATTACTCAAACCGCGCATATTGCCGGTATTATGGCGGCAAAACGCACGCATGATCTGATTCCGCTATGTCATCCCCTTCCTTTAGACAAAATTGGTCTGACGTTTGCTTATGATGACCGTGCCAACGCAATAACAGTCGCGGCAACGGTCAAAGTGACACACAAAACGGGCGTGGAAATGGAAGCATTAACTGCGGTGAGTGTGGCTTGTTTAACCATCTATGATATGACTAAAGCCTTATCGCATGACATTATGATTGAGGGTATTCATCTGATTCATAAGAGCGGTGGTAAATCGGACTATCAATATTCTTCAATAGAATAACGCGTTAAATTTTATGGCGAGCTTACAAGTGAGACCTTCATGACTAACATGACTACGAGTGAGATGACTAGGACTGACATGACTAAGACAGACAGCATGACTATTAGTATTTTGTACTTTGCCAGTTTGGCAGATGAAGCCAAGTGTCACGAAGAAAAAGTCACGGTGCAAAAATCAATATCACTACATGCGCTCTATGCCAATTTGAACCAAAAGCATTGCTTTAGTAAACCGCAATCGCAATTGCGTGTGGCCGTAAATGACTATTTTGTTGACTGGGATCAAGAGGTTTGTGATGGAGATAATGTGGTCTTTATGACCCCCGTCGCAGGCGGTTAATTGTAAGTTTTATTGCGAAATAACCCAATGAACTTAGAAAACCAACATGATAGAAGCAGAGGGTAGACATGGTGGACGGTGCAAACAATAACACGGCAAATACATTGCTAGCAGGGGATGAAAACGAGGTGCACCAGCGTTCAATGCGTATTAACCGTAGCGTTGATGAGGCCTATCTGCTTGCGCAGCGTGACGGCTTTTCTTTATTAGATGTGGCTATTGATGAAAGCAGACTTCGAAACATGCTCGATAACGACAGTTGCGGAGCCTTTGTCAGTTTTGAAGGACGCGTGCGTAATCATAACAATGCCACCAGCGTTGATCGACTGACTTATTATGGTTATGAAGCATTGGCCATTAATCAAGGCCGCCAAATTATTGCAGCGGCAAAGAATCAATTTGAAATTACACAGGCCATTGCAATCCACCGTATTGGCGCTTTAGAGATTGGCGATATTGCGGTGTGGATTGGGGTGGTGTCTGCGCACCGTTATCCAGCCTTTGATGCATGTCGTTGGATACTTGATGCCATTAAGGCGGACATTCCTGTTTGGAAGCAAGAATATTATCAAGATGAGTCATCTAAATGGCTGAGCAACAATGGTTAATGATAAGTGCTCAAAAACAGGAGCTAATGATTTATAGAGTGATGATTAATATTTTATTGCATCACGCTCACTTATACCAATTTGGAGTTTTATTTATGAAACGCGCCCATCAATTACAGCCATTATCACGCCAGCATCACCTTGGCTTAAATTTAGGTTATCACGCCAAAGAATGTGCAGATAACCCACAAGACATTGCAAAACACTGGCAGGCATTATCTGATTATATGCATAATATGCGCCATCATTTTAGTATTGAAGACAACTTAATCGTTAAGAGCTTAGCGCCGCATCAAACGACTGATCCGCAAGTTGCTGCTGTATTAACAACAATGGCGCAGCAACACCAAGCATTGAATCAATTGATGGCACAAATTCAAGCGGTGCAAGATGCTAACAGTAGCGCCATTACTGTGAGCCAAATTAAAGAATTTGCGAACCTGATATACGATCATGTTCGCTTTGAAGAGCGCGAACTATTTCCGATGGTTGAACAATATCTCACTGAAGATGAACTTAATGCCATCTATGAGGCCAGTCCCGATAACATTAAGCACTTAGATGAGCAGCGCTAATCCAAATTTAACTTTAAAATCAGTAATGATCGGTAAAAAATGCTTACTAATATTGCTTTAACCACATGGTTAGATTAAAACTCAAAGGATAAATAAATGAAAAATAAAATTATTTTAGTATTATGCTTAAGTATGTGTATGGTGACTGCACATGCGCAACCAATAAAAATTTATGCTGCTGCCAGTTTAACCAATGCGATTGGTGACATTGCTAAACGCTACGAAGCCAAATATCCCACTGTCAAAATTACGCCAGTATTCGGTTCCTCATCTATGCTTGCCAAGCAAATCGAACGAGGTGCTGAAGGAGATATCTTTTTTTCAGCCGATCAAGACTGGATGAATTATTTAATCCAAAAGAATTTAGCCGACCAAAGCAGTGTTGAACCCTTGCTCGCCAATCAACTTGTTTTAATCAGCCCGAAAAATAGTCAAGTTAAATTTAAACCACAGGCAAGTTTTAATTTTTCCAAATCATTTAAAGGCTATTTATGCACAGGCCAAATGGAGTCAGTGCCTGTTGGAAAGTATGCCAAGCAAAGTTTAGCAGCGCTCAATTGGCTTGATAGTTTAAAAGGTCGAATTGTGGGCACGGATGATGTGCGTTCAGCATTGGCTTTTGTTGAGCGTGGTGAGTGCCAAGTCGGTATTGTTTATAAAACCGATGCGCTTATTAGTCAAAAAGTGAAAATTGTGGGAACCTTTCCAGAGAACTCACATAAACCCATTGTTTACCCGATTGCAGTAACCACTAAAGGCCAGAACAATCCTGATGCGATTCAATTTGAAAAATTTGTGAAAGAAGACCCGCAAGCCAAAGCGATATTTGAGCATTATGGATTTTCTGTAAAACCACATAACTAAGGTTGATCCATGCTAAGCCAAGAAGAATACGATGTCTTGTATTTGTCTGCCAAAGTCGCAGTGTTTGCTACGCTGTTTTGCTTACCACTGGCAGTGACGTTGGCTTGGTATCTAGCACGCTATGATTTTAAGCTAAAATTTCTGGTCGAAGCGGTTTTACAATTACCCATTGTTCTGCCGCCAGTGGTATTGGGCTATTTGCTGCTTATTTCATTTGGTAGCCAAGGCTTTATTGGGCAGTATCTTGCTAAATTAGGTATTCATTTGGCGTTTAATTGGAAAGGTGCAGTGTTAGCCTCGATGGTGGTTGCGTTTCCACTCATTGTGCAGCCGATCCGATTATCATTTCAGTTGATTAATCGGCAACTTGAACAAGTGGCAGGATCGCTTGGTGCAAGCCCATTCAGAGTTTTTTATAGCATTAGTCTACCTTTGGCCTTACCTGGCATTATTATCGGCAGCATTTTGGGATTTAGTCGTAGTTTGGGGGAGTTTGGCGCCACCATTACCTTTGTTGGCAATATTCCTGATGAAACTAGGACCATTCCGATTGCCATTTACTCACTATTACAACAACCCGATGGTGATTCAGCAGCCATGCGATTAGTTGCATTGTCGATTTGCTTGGCCTTTTTTGCCCTGATGGCCAATTATTTTATTATGAAGAAATTTCAAAACAAGTTGGAAGCTTAATCATGCTGCGCTGCGATTTTGAATATAAAGCTGCTAACTTTCAACTCGCGATTCAATTAGACATGCAACATCAACTTATTGGTATTGTCGGTGCATCAGGCTCAGGGAAAACCACGCTACTCAAAAATATTGTTGGCTTGCTTCAACCGACACAAGGCCATATTCATTTTAATGACAGCATTATGGTAGATACGCAGCAGCATATTGTGATCCCCATGCATCAGCGCAAAATTGCATTAATATTTCAACAGGCACTGCTATTTCCCCATATGAGCGTAGCGCAAAATCTGAGATATGCAGAAAAATTTATACCATTTTATGATAGAAAGTTTCAATTTACGCAGGTCATTGAGCTGTTGGAATTAAAGCCACTCATCCAACGTAAATCTCATCAACTTTCTGGCGGTGAGGCGCAACGAGTGTCAATTGCACGCGCGTTATTATCATCACCTAATTTATTGTTATTGGATGAACCATTAACTGGATTGGATCAGCGCTTAAAACAGCAGATTTTACCTTTTTTAAAAATGCTAAAACAAGAAACTACGTTGCCGATGATTTATGTGACTCATCATATTGAGGAGCTTGAGTATTTGGATGCGCATGTGCTGACATTAGAGCAGGGAAGTCTGATTTAGCGACTCATCCTTTTTATCAATTACCTCTCTAATGGCGTTGAGTGTTTTAAGATCAGTCCCCACACGCATAAAGGCTGTGTTAAACACTGATTTATTAATATGGTCAACTGGTTATAAACGAGTCACATTAAGATATTTACTTAATAGACAATGTCCATTCACATTGGCTATTGTCCCATACACCTACTACTAATAATTCCAAGATTGGATTGTAGAGGTATATATTTTCTAATTAAATAGTGCTTTATTCATTAAACCATCTAATTTTGAAATTTCTCTGATCAATAATTTTAGATAGATTAGACCTCTTGCGAAAGTATAGAAGAAGTATATACTGTATTTATGAGATATGAGAATTTAAGCCGTTATACCAATGCTGAGTTTAAGCGTTTGGTCGGGGTTACTCGTGAGCTATTCGACCTGATGGTCGATATTTTGGCTTTGGCAGAACAGCAAAAAAAGAAGTCAGGTCGACCGCACAGTCTGAGTCTGGCGGATCAATTATTGTTAACGCTCAACTATTTAAGATGCTACAAGAGAGGTGGTCCCACTTGTTTGAACAACTAAAAGCTTATTTATAAGTGATACTCTGCTCTAGTTAAGCTACCTTATTTTGTTGTGGTAGCTGGTCATAGTAAAACTCATCTGGAGTCATTTTGTCCAGACTCGAATGAGGTCG
>Ga0209023_10001878_pt1 | contig 27221 bp, 15 predicted proteins | sample LakOneMetagenome_FD_187468 | JGI IMG/M metagenome (GOLD analysis project Ga0209023, IMG submission 187468) | Freshwater and sediment microbial communities from Lake Erie, Canada (SPAdes) (version 2) | ecosystem: Environmental > Aquatic > Freshwater > Lentic | place: Lake Erie, Canada...
GCTTGGTACCTTCACACCACCCGCCGCGTCGGTGGACATGAAGAACAGCGTCAGCACCGTCGGTGTGACGGAACGCGCGATCTGGAACGAGGCGTTCTTCACGGAGACCACCGTGGAAGCGCACCGCTACAGCACCGACGTCATGCCGCGCGGATCTTCGAACATGGAATTGCTGCCGGAAACCACGCTGGGCAGCTTCTTCAACCGCCAGCATCGCGAAGCCTCGACGCTGCAGTTCATCGAATCGGTGTCCGGGGCGTCGCGTGGACGCCGCGTCCTGAATCTGTATAAAGCCGGCGTCGACGTGCTCTACAACCGCTTCGAGGGCAGCAGCGCCAGCCGACCGGTGCTGATCAGACGCTCGGACGGCACGCTCGCGCGTCGGCTCGATTTTGTCGGCCTGCCGACGCATCAGTTCGACAGCAGCACTGACGTTGCCTTGTATGCGCAGGACCGCGTGCAACCCGGGGAGCGGTGGTACGCGGAAGTCGGCGCGAGGCTGGATCGCGACGGCGTGTTGCAGCGGTACAACGTCACACCACGCGTCGGGACGGCCTATCTGCTGCGCGCCGACGGCACCTCCACGATTCGCGGCGGCTACGGTCTCTTCTTCGAACGGACGCCGTCGGTCGCAGGCGTGTTCACCCAGTACGAGTCGTACGTCGACACGCGCTACGGCGCAGACGGAATGACTCCACTGGCGCCGCCCACGCCCGTGGCGCGCGCCATCGATCCGACGCTGCTCACCGCCCGCAGTTCAGCCTGGGACGTCGGCTTCGACCACAAGTTCAACCCCCGCTGGTCGGTGCATAGTGGCATCATCGGTCGCACTGGGCGCAACGAACTACTGCTGAAGACGGTGGCCACGCCCACTGGAATGGCCGTCAGGCTCGAGAGCAGCGGACGCTCGTCGTACCGCGAAGTCGAGGCGAATGTGCACTACACGCATGGCCAGCGCGTCGACCTGAACGTGTCGTACGTGCGGTCACTTGCACGCTCGAACCTGAACGCGCTCACGACGTTCTACGACAGCGTGCTCGCCCCCGTCGTGGGGCAGGACGCCTATGCACCGGCGAACGCTGACGTGCCACATCGTCTCCTTATGCGGTGGCGCACCACGCCCCTACAAAATTGGCTCTTTACCGGTACGCTCGACTGGCGCACCGGTTTACCGTACTCTGTAATGAATGAGTGGCTCGATTTCGTGGGCGCCCGCAACTCGCGTCGCTTTCCGACGTACTTGCGAGTGGATGCCGGTCTCGAGCATCGTTTCACCTTCGGCAAGCATCGTCCCTGGATTGGCGTGCGCGTCGACAACGCGCTCAGCTCATTCCTTCCCGCAGACGTGCAGGCGAACCTCGCGTCGCCCGCATTTGGCACTTTCTACAACTCCGAGTACCGACAGGCTCGAATCCAGGTTCGTTTCCAGCGGTAGACCGGACGCGACACCTTCACGTTGACCACACATCAGCCACAATCTCGCCTCGCTTTCCTTACGTTGGCCGCCCTCGGTGTCGTCTATGGCGACATCGGCACGAGTCCGCTGTACGCACTTCGCGAGTGCTTCGCGGGTTCGCACGCGATTCCCGTCTCGGAAGAGAACGTCATCGGCGTGCTGTCGCTGATTGTCTGGTGTCTCATTGTCACCGTGACCATCAAGTACTTGCTCTTCGTGATGCGCGCCGACAACGGAGGGGAAGGCGGCATCCTCGCCCTGGTCGCGCTGGTGCGCACGAAGGCGGGCAAGAGCGCACATGCGACGCTCGTCGCGATCGGCTTGTTCGGCGCCGCGCTGCTCTACGGCGACGGCATGATCACGCCGGCCATCTCGGTGCTGAGTGCGGTTGAAGGTCTCGAGGTCGCAACGCACGTCTTCCAGCCGTTTGTGGTGCCGATCACCGTGGTCATCCTCATCGGTGTCTTCGTTGTTCAACATCGTGGCACCGGCGGCATCGGAACGGTCTTCGGACCAATCATGATCGTCTGGTTCCTCACGCTCGCGCTGCTCGGCATCCCGAAGATCATGGGGAACCCCGGCATTCTGCGTGCGTTCGACCCGTTGCACGGGTTGTCATTCCTAGTGCATCAGGGCCACACGGCGTTCCTCACGATGGGGTCGGTGTTCCTGTCGGTGACTGGTGCCGAAGCGCTTTACGCCGACATGGGCCACTTCGGTCGCCGGCCAATTCGCATCGCCTGGTTCTCGCTCGTGTTGCCCGCCCTGCTGATGAACTACATGGGCCAGGGCGCGCTGATGCTGGCTGACCCGTCGACGGCCGCGCATCCCTTCTTCAACCTCGCGCCAGACTGGGCACTGTACCCGCTGGTCATCCTGTCGACCATCGCCACCGTGATCGCCTCGCAGGCGGTTATCTCCGGTGCGTTCTCGCTGACGCAGCAGGCCATTCAGCTCGGGTACTCGCCGCGTTTCGAGATTCACCACACCTCCGCCCACGAGAAGGGGCAGGTCTACATTCCGGAAATCAACTGGATGCTGATGGTGTGCACCGTCGGCCTGGTGTTCGGCTTCCGGACCTCGACGAACCTGGCCGCCGCCTACGGCATCGCGGTCACCACCACAATGGTCATCACCACGATGCTCGCCTTCGTCGTGGCGCGCGAACGTTGGGGATGGAGCATGGGGCTGGCCTCGGTGGTCGCCGGCGTCTTCATCGTCATCGACCTGGCGTTCTTCAGTGCCAACGTCGTCAAGATCGAATACGGCGGGTGGTTTCCGCTGCTCGTGGCCGCCATCGTCTACGGCGTGATGTCGACGTGGCACACCGGACGACTGCTCGTTGTGCGACGCATGGCCGAAACCGAAGTGCCATTGTCGAAGTTCTTCGACGATGTGCGTGCGAAGCCTCCGGTGCGGGTTTCAGGCACGGGCATCTTCATGACGGCACGGCCTGAAGGTGCGCCGCCGATTCTGGTGCACCATCTCACGCATAACAAGGTGCTGCACGAGCAGGTCATTCTGCTGACCGTCGCCATCGTCGATACGCCGATGGTTGACCCGGCAAACTCTATCGAAGTGGAAGAACTGCAGGACGGCTTCTGGCGCGTCGTCGCGCGCTTCGGGTTCATGGAGACGCCGAACGTGCCCAATGCGCTCGCCAAGGCGCGACAGTTCGGGCTGACGTGGGACGAGGCGGATACGACCTTCTACCTCGCGCATCTCACCCTCTTCGTGCATGTGCATGGGCGCCTCGGCATGGTGGAGTGGCGCGACAAGCTGTTCGTGTTCCTGTCGCGCAACGCGCGCCGTGCGACGAACTTCTTCCAGATTCCTCCGGACCGCGTCGTCGAAATCGGAATCCAGCTCTCGCTCTGAGCGCGAGCTTCATCACAGCAGGAGGCACCCTTGCCGGTGTCGCAGGCGCGTCGTTGGCGACTCGCACCCGGCGTCCTCCTGCTTGGCGTCGTGCTGCTGATGCGGGCGCCGGCGCTGATCTACCCCCATCCGATCGACGACGAGGCGGTCTACTCCGTCGTCGCAGAGGAGATGCTTCACGGCGGCCTGATGTATCGGGACGCCGTCGAGCGCAAGCCGCCACTCCTGTTCTGGACCTACGAAGCGATCTTCGACGCGACCACACCCTCGAACTGGACGGCCCTGCACATCACAGCCACTGTGTGGCTTGCGGCCACCATGGCGGGACTGCTCGTGCTCGGTCTTGTCATCGATTCACCCGAGGCTGGTGTCGTCGCTGCGCTGCTCTACGGCATCTACCAGGCGTGGGCAAGCTGGCGAAATCTGGCGTTCAACGGCGAGATGTTGATGAACCTGCCCATGGTGTGGGCGTGGGTCCTTGCGTGCGCTGGAGCCAGGGCGAGGAGCACGCTCGCATTCGCCGGCGCCGGCATGCTGATGGCGGTAGCCGGCTTGCTCAAGCAACCTGCGGCGATTGCCGTCGTTCCACTGCTCGTCTACCCGTGGCTGCCCGAGTTCCGCCGACAGTACAGCGCGACCCTGCGCGACGCCGCTCGACTGACGCTGTCGCTTGCCGCCGGTAGCCTGGCGGTCGTGGTGCTGGTTGCAGCCATCCTCTGGAGAGAGCACGTCCTCGGCGACGCCGTGTACTGGTCGATAGGCGACCACGACGTGCCGCACGTGTTCTGGGGACGTGCCGCGATGTTCTCAGCGGCGTTCTTTGCTGCTGTGCTGCCATTGGTCTACGGTTCGCTTGTCGCGATGCGAAGCGTGGCGGTGTGGACTGGCAAGCTCGCAGAGCGAACTGCCATTGGTGGATGGCTGGTGGTATCGGCGATTGGCGTCGCGGCGAGCGGACGGTTCTATCCGCACTACTACATCCAAATGCTGCCGCCGATGGCGGTACTGTCTGGCGTCGCCTACACAGCGCTGACCAATCGCCGCGTCGCGCGACCTCGCTGGTGTCCGTCGCCCGCGGCTTTGGCGCTGGTCACAACTGTGACCGCGCTGGGTTTCGCGGCGGTGGAGACGTGGGGACTCGAGAGGCAGCCGCAATCGTCTGCCGCAGGCGACTACCTTCGAGGGCACACGACCGCAGACGACCGGATCTTCGTCTGGGGACAATCACCCGGCGTGTACCTCGATGCTGATCGACGACCCGCCTCGCGCTTCATCACGACGTTTCCCCTGACGGGATACATCTTCGCGGGGCCGCTGCCCGGGGTTGATACGCGCAGCCGCATTCTTGCTGGTGCGTGGGACACATTGCAACGCGACCTCTCGGCGCATCCTCCCGCGTTCATCGTCGACACGGCAGACCACGTTGGTGCGGAGTATCCAACGAGCGACTTCCCGATCCTCGCCGCACTCTTGCGGTCGGACTACGACAGAGCAGTGGTGCTTGCGGACGCGACCGTCTACCAGCGTCGCGTCCGGCCGCCGAGTGACGCTGTCGACCGCCTGCGCTAGCGGACCGCCGTCGATTCAGGAAGTGCCCACGCCGTGAGCGTGGTGCCCGAGGGCACCAGCAGATGCTGACGTCCGTCCAGCATGTAGGTGACCGGCGAGGTGCCGTGCAGCGGCGATCCCATCTGATAGCGCCACAGTAACTTGCCGGAGCGCGAATCGAGCGCCAGCAGATTGCCGTCGCCGTCTCCGGAGAAGAGCAGGTTCGACGCCGTCGTGAGGATGCCGGCGCGCGAGGGGGTCGGCATCAGGAACTCCCACTTGCGGTCACCAGTGGTGGGATCGATCGCACGCAGGGCGCTGAACGGCTTCTCGTCGCGGTTGTTCACCAGTTGCTGGGCGCCACCGGTGAAGCGCTGACCAGGGACGAACTCCGACTTGTAGCCGTAGAAGGTCGCGCAGGCTTCACGTGCGTTGACGAAGAACAGGTGCGTGCGCGGGTCGTAGGACGGCGGCCAGAAGTTGGTGCCGCCGGTCAGATCGGGACACGTGCGTTCACCCTTCTCGTCGGGCATATGTCCCACTTCCATCATCGGCCGACCTTGCGCATCGACGGACTTCGCCCACGTGGTCACCACGAACGGCTTGGCGACGATCACCTTGCCGGTCACGCGGTCGAGCGTGTAGTAGAACCCGTTCCGGTTGGCGAACATCACGGTCTTGCGCGGCTGGCCGTTGATGGTCAGATCCGCCAGGATGGGAACCTCGGTCGAGTCGTAGTCGTGCACGTCGTGCGGCGTGAACTGGTAGTGCCACTTCAGTTGACCCGTATCGGCATCGAGCACGACGAGTGAACAGCTGTACAGGTTGTCGCCTTCACGGCTCGGACCGTGGTAGTCCGGTCCCGGGTTGCCGGTGCCGAAGAAGACCGCGTTGGTTTCGGGGTCGTAGGCGCCGGTGACCCAGACACCCGTTCCGCCGATCTTCCACGAGTCGCCTGCCCAGGAATTCGCGTTGGGCTCTCCGGGTGCGGGAATGGTGTAGAAGCGCCAGGAACGTTTGCCGGTCTGCGCGTCATACGCATCGATGAAGCCGCGAATACCGTACTCGCCGCCAGCCACCCCGACGATGACCTTGTCCTTGACGATGATGGGGGCGAGGGTGGAGGCGTAGCCGATCTTGTAGTCCTCGAGCGTTGCGTCCCAGACCACGTTGCCCGTCTTCATATCGAGCGCGAGCAGGTGCGCGTCGAGCGTCGTCATGAACAGCCGATCGCCAAGCGCCGCGAAGCCGCGATTCACGAGTCCACAGCACGCCGTGAGGTTGTCCGGCAATTCACGTCGATATCGCCAGATTTGTTTGCCGCTGCGCGCGTCGACGGCCCACGCGACGTTCTGCGGACCCGTGACGTACAGAACGTTGTCTCGAACCAGCGTGGTCGTTTCGAAGTTGCCGAGCGTGCCGGTCTGGAAACTCCACACCGGCTGCAGTCGGCCGACGTTCTCCGGCGTGATCTGGGTGAGCGGACTGAACCGGTGATTGGCGTAGTTGCCACCGAAGGTGAGCCAGTCCGCGCCGTCGGTGGTGAGACCGTCGAGAATGTGTTGATTGGTGACGGGACCCGGCACGTTCTGTTGCGCAACGACCGGCACGCCCGCGATGAGACCGAGCAGCACGGCGACCCGTGCGAATCGAGAGGATGTGCGACGCATGGTTCGAGATCTCCTTCGGAACTACTTCACTGAAGGGTCGAAACCCTTGAGCGTGGCGAGATAGGAAAGCAGGTCGTTGAGATCGGCTTCGTTCAGCCGTGCGGTGTCGAAGATCGGCATGGCCGATTGCTTGCCGTCAGTCACCTGGCGTACGTCGCTGGTGAGATAGCCCTGAATGCGCTCGCGGCCGTCCATGATCTGCACCGAGAACAGGTCGCCGTTCTTCCGCACGCCGCGGACGGTCTGCCCGTTCTTGAGCGTGATGATGACGGGCTCGTAACCGCTCAGAAAGTCTTCGGTCGCGCCGCGAATGCGATTGACCAGCGCGGCGCGTGCACGTGACACACCAATGCGGGAAAGGTCCGGACCCAGGCGTCCACCGGCACCGTTCACGCGATGACAGCCGGCGCACTGCGCTCGGAACACCTGTTCGCCGTGCGCTGAATTCCCGGCTACGACAGCGGTGCTGGTCGGTGCGGCAATGGTCTTGAGATACGCGAGGATCTTCCACACCTCGTCATCCGGCGTGCGCGGGCCGACAGACGGCATTTCCGTGCCTGGCACACCGCGCCTCAACGTGCGGAACAGGCCTGCGTCCGATCGGCCGGATGCCCACACCTGGGTCAGGTCGGGGCCTCGTACGCCGCGGGCGTCCATGCCGTGACAATCGGCGCAGCGCGAGCGGAACAAGCCCATACCCGACTGAATGGCGGCAGCATCGCCAGCCAGCGGATTGACCGCTGGTGGTTCCGACTGCGCGCGGGGCAGCGCGATCGACAGGCACCAGGCAACCGCGACAACGATCGACGAGGTGGTTCTCTGCATGCGAGCCTCCTGAAGTGGCGCGATTATACGGGCACAGGTGACGCGGCGGGGGCTGATTCGAACAATCGTGTCGGCGTAACCGCCGACGCGCGGGCGGAGTGCCACGTGAGCCGAGAATCGCGGTGTGAGAATCGGCTACGATCGCTCCTCCGTGCAGACCTCTTTTCGCGACCGTTCTCTCTCGCCCGACGTGATCGGCGGCGTCACGACGTTCGTCACCATGGCGTATATCGTCGTGGTCAATCCGTCGATTCTCTCGACGCCCGGGACTGGCATCCCGTTCTCCGGCGCGTTGACGGCGACGGTGGTGATTGCCGCCAGCATGACGCTGCTGATGGGGCTCTACGCGCGGCTGCCGTTTGCCGTGGCGCCCGGCATGGGGCTCAATGCCTTCTTCGCCTTCACCATCGTGCTGCAGGACCACGTGCCCTGGCAGACCGCGCTTGGCGTCGTGTTCTGGTCAGGTGTGCTGTTCCTGCTGGTGTCGGCGACGCCGCTGCGCGAACACGTCGCGCTCAGCATTCCTCCGGCGCTGCGCTCCGCTGCCGCCGCAGGCATCGGCCTGCTGCTGACATTCCTCGGCCTTCGCAACGCCGGCATTGTCGTGGCCGATCCGGTGACGCTCGTGCGGATGGGCAGCATCGACCACCGCGGTGTGCTGCTGCTGGTGGGACTGGTCATCGCGGTGTTCCTCAACCGGCGGAACAACCCCCTGGCATATCTCTCCGCGATCTTCGTCGTGACCGCGACGGCGTGGATCGGCGGCTACGCCACGCCTCCCGAGCACGTGTTCAGCGCGCCTGACTTTTCATCGACGTTCCTGGCGCTCGATATCCGTGGTGCGCTGTCGCTGAAGCTCGTCGCACCGATGCTGGCGATTCTTTTCACCGATCTCTTCGACTCGCTGTCGACCTTCATCGGCGTATCGAACGCCGCCGGCCTGACCGATGAGGACGGGCGCCCCATCAACCTGCGGCGCGGGCTCATCGTGGATGCCATTGCGACCTTGTGCTCCGGTCTTGCCGGCACATCGCCTGGCACGGCCTACGTCGAAAGCATTGCCGGCATCCGCATGGGTGCACGCAGTGGTCGCGCGTCGGTTGTCACTGCGATGTGCTTCGTCCCGTGCCTGTTCCTCGGGCCGCTGGCTGCCGCCATTCCGGGTTTTGCGACAGCGGCCGTTCTGATTGTGGTGGGACTGTCGATGTTTCAGACGGTTGGCGCGCTCAACTTCTCGTCCGTCGAGGACACCTTGCCCGCCTTCGTGACCATCGTGCTGATTCCGCTCACGATGTCGATCACGCAAGGAATCTTGTGGGGATTCCTGCTCCATGCGCTGTTGTACGCCGCGGTCGGACGCTGGCGCGAACTGGGTGGCACGCAGTGGCTGCTGTCAGGACTCTCAGCGGCGCTGCTGGCCTTCGGACACTAGCGCGTCGCGCCGGACAGCGCCTCACGCCTCGGACGGCAGCGCAATCCGGTACCGCAGCCCGCGCTTGTGGCCATACGCGCCCGGTGCCGTGAAGGCTTCGAGCAGCACGCCGCCGTTGGCTTCGATGACGCGCCGCGACGCCTGGTTGTGAGGTTCCACGGTCAGGTCGACCGACGTCAACCCTTCGGACCTGGCCTCGGGAAGCAGCAGTCGAAGCGCTGTCGTGGCATGGCCATGACCACGCATCCACGGCACGACGCTGTAGCCAATGTGACCGAGCACGTGAGGCGGGAGGGCGGCGGTGCCCGGCTGCCACCGGAATCCGATCGAGCCCACGAACTCGTCCGTCCACATCCACTTGCGGTAGCCAGGCAGCCGTGACCAGCGTGTGCCGTCAGGCAAGGTGATGGGCCCACCGGCCGCTTCGCGATCGACGAGTGCACGCAGGAACGCGTCAGGATTGGCGTCTATGGCGCGAAGTTCGTCGACCCGCGCCACATCGCCGCGAACATTGTCCGGCGACCAGCCTCGTTCGAGCGCCTGCCGGTAACTCTCCAGATACTCGGGCGCCGGCCAGACGAGCGCCAGCGGCGTCATTGGCCAGCGACGGGGTCGGTGGAGGGGGAGAGCAGTCCGTCGAGGCTGACTGCGTTGCGCGTGCGGCGGTATTCGACCATGCCGTCCTCGCCGCGGTTCTCAGCCCATCGCGGCAACTGGTCGCGCTGCGACTCGAAGCTGTAGCGCGGCACGCCGAACCCGCACGACGTCTGCACGGAGTCCACCTGCGCCACCACAATCTGCCGGATGCCGGCCACGGCAGGGAAGCGCGCGACGGCGTCCTCCCATTCAGGCATGAGCCTGGTCAGCACGCGGCCCCGGCAGTAGAGGCGCAGGATCTTGGGGTTGCCTTCGAAGGCGCAGAACATGATGGTCAGGCGACCGTTCTCGATGAGGTGCGCCGCCGTTTCGTTCCCGCTTCCCGTCAGATCCAGATACATCACCGTCTTCGCGTCGAGCACGCGGAAGGCGTCGAGGCCCTTGGGGGACAGGTTCACGTGGCCAAGCGGCGCCAGCGGGGCGCTGGCCACGAAGAAGATTGACTGCCGCTCGATGAAGGCCTGCTGCTCTGGCTCGATTGACTCGTACATCTTGCCCATGCCGCCATTTTGTCACAGCGGTGGCGCGGACTGTCCCACCGTCGTGGGGTTCGGGGGATGATGTGAATTGACATACGTAAGTGCTTACGTAAACTAGGCTGCAGTCATGGCCACCACCGCCCGGTCCTGCGTCGGCCCCCGGTTGGTTGCACCGAACGAAAGGACGTGAGGCATGGCGCGCGACGTTCGCGACCTGGCTGATTACGGCGGACTGCTCCTGGCGACCCGTCTGCGCCGATTGAGCGAGCTGCTGTTTACGGGCGTTGACCGCGTGTATCAGACGCGCGGGTTCGACGTGCAGGCACGGTGCGTGCCTCTGTTGCTGCTGCTGCGCGACAACGGCGCCACCAGCATCACCGATCTCGCACGGCAGCTTGGCCAGAGTCATCCGGCGGTCAGCCAGATGAGTCGTGGGCTCGCCGCATCAGGTCTCCTGGTGGATCGTCAGGACGCAGACGACGAGCGGAAGCGCCTGCTGGCCTTGTCGCCGGCGGCAGAGACGCTGATGGCGCAGATGGCCGACACGTGGACGGCCGTGGTCGGCGCGGTGGAGGATCTTGGTGCCGGTGTTTCTGCCGACGTGCCGGCGCTCGTCACGGCGCTCGAGACGGCCCTCGGCCGACGCGATTTCGCCACGCTCATCACCGACCGCATGCGTACCCAGCGAGGACGTATCGTCGACATCATTCCCTTCGAGCCGCGTTATCGTGCCGACTTCAAGCGGCTCAATGTGGAGTGGCTCGAGAAGTACTTCTACGTCGAGCCAATCGACGAAGAGGTGCTGTCCACTCCAGAAAGCTCCATCCTCAAGTCTGGCGGCCACATTCTGCTGGCCCGCCATCAGGGACAGATAGTGGGCACGTGTGCGCTGATTCGTGCCGGACGATCGAGAGTGGAGCTGTCCAAGATGGCGGTGACCTCGCGCCTGCAAGGACTCGGGATTGGCCGTCGGCTGTTGCTGGCGGCAATTGCGCAGTTCACGCGGATGAATGCGCGAACGCTGTTTCTGGAATCGAACAGCCGCCTCGCCCCGGCACTTGGCCTGTACGAGAGCGTGGGATTCCGGCATGCACCGCGTCCTCGGAATTCCTCGCACTATGCGCGTTCAGACGTCTACATGGAGTACGCGCCGGGCCCCGAGGTCGAACTGGCTGATCCTGCCCCTGTTCCCAAGACGCTTCGACGGGCTCGCGTGAAACGCGTTCAGAAGAAGGGGAAGGCGCGGTGAAGGCAGGAAGGCGCCGGGAAGGGCAGGCGGGGAGGGTCTTGAGCGGCGGGCGGGGCAGGCGGGCCGGGTAGGCGCGGCAGGTTGGGCGGGACGGTTGGGAAGGACCCGAACATCCGCGGGCGGCGCAGGTGCGCAGCGCCACGCGGATGTCCATTGAGAGCCCGGTGATCGTTCCTAGCGCGACTGCGCCTGCAGTTGCTTCGCGACAGCCTGCACGCGGTCCATCACGCGCAGCAGGTTGCCGCTCCAGATCTTGCCAATCTGTTCCTCGGTGTAGCCGCGGCGCACCAGTTCCAGCGTGACGTTGAACGTCTCGCTCGCGTCGCGCCAGTCGGCGAGGCCGCCGCCACCGTCGAAGTCGGACGAGATGCCGACGTGGTCGACGCCGATCAACTTCACGGCGTAGTCGATGTGGTTGACGAAGTCCTTCACCGTCGCGGGCGGATCGGCCGGGGTCCGTGTGTTGATCTCGGCGAGCTTGCGGTCGTACTCCTCGCGACGCGGCGCAGCCAGAGCGGCGAGGGCAGTCTCGAACGCGCGTGTGCTGCCGGGCGCGCCTGATGCCTGTGGCGGTGCCGGCGCCGGCAGGCTGAATTCAGTGCGCAGTGCGGCGAGGGCTGCGGCGCGATCCGGTGAATCCGGCTTTCGCGTCTTGATGTAGCTCGAGAAGCCGACCACCTGCACGACGCCGTCGGTCTTCGCCAGAGCCTTCAGCATCTCATCGTCCATGTTGCGCGGCACGTCGCAGAGCGCGCGCACCGCGGAGTGTGACGCGATGATTGGGGCCTTGGAGAGTTCCGCCGCCTTGAGCATCGAGCCTCGCGATGGGTGCGATACATCGACCATCATCCCGAGCCGGTTCATCTCCGCGATGACGCGTTCGCCCATCGGTGAGATGCCGTCTTTCCACGTGTAGCCGTCGCGTTCGCCGGTGTTCGAGTCGGACAACTGGTTGTTGCCGTTGTGCGCCAGCGACATGTAGCGTCCGCCGCGGTCGTAGAACTCCTTCACACGTCGCAGGTCTTCGCCAATCGCCCATGCGTTCTCCACGCCGATGAGCGCCACCTTTCGACCTGACGCGTTAATGCGCCGGACATCGTCGGCCGTGAGTGCCAGACCGATCTTGTCTGGTGCGATCTCTTCGGTCAGGCGGTGCACGGCGTCGAACTTCGCAATGGCCTGCTTGTAGGCGCGGTCGTAGCCGGCGGGCGACAGCGCATCGGGCTGCTGCTTCAGATTCGGCTGCCCCACGTAGACGATGAAGAAGGAGGCATCGAGACCGCCTTCGATCATCTTGGGAAGGTTCACCTGCGTGTCGAGACGCTGCGTGTAGTTCTTCCCGGGGACGAAGTTTTCGGGCTCGATGTCGTTGTGCGTGTCGAGCGCAATGACGCGGTCGTGAATGGCCCGGGCACGCCGAACGAGGTCGGCATCGCCGGTTGGCGCCTGTGCGCTCAGGATCGCAAGAGAGGAAGACAGGGCCAGAACCAGCAGCAGGTGAACTCTTCGCATGGTCGCGATTATAGGAGTCGGGAGACGTGAAGTCACCCGCGCCCGGCGGCGCACGCGAGACAGCGACAGGACTGTTAGGTCTTGCTTGCCGGTCGCGACATGCCCCTGATGAATCTGTCGGAGAGCGTGGCTGACGGTGTTATCGTGGCGTCAGGCCGGCGAGCGCTGGCCTTGTTCACGGTATCCGGCACGGCGTCCGGAAGGGAGTTCGTCAATGCAAGTGGTCCTGTCTTCATCTGCCGCTGTCCGCCTGTCAGCAGCGCGCCAGTTCCTCAGCGACGCGTCTCCGAGCGCAGACACGCTGATCGTCTCCGCCAGCCGCGGGGCGGCCGACGACTTCGCGCGCAGTTGTGCCCTGCAGCGCGGTTCCACCTTCGGCCTCTATCGTTTCAGCCTGACGCAACTTGCAGCCCGTCTTGCGGCGCCGTTGATGGCCGACGCGCAGGTGACGCCGAGCACGGCACTGGGCATCGAGGCGGTCGCGGCACGTGCCGTGTTCGACGCGGCGTCTGACAATGCCCTGCGCTACTTCACGCCGGTTGCCGATGCTCCAGGCTTTCCCAGAGCGCTCGCCCGAACGCTCGAGGAACTGTCGCTTGCCGGCGTGTCGGCATCGTCTTTGTTGACGGTCAGCCCGGGAGCTCGCGACCTGGCGGATCTGCTCGAGCGTTTCGACGCGCAGTTTGCCGCCGTGTCGACGCTTGATCGTGCGGCGTTTCTCGCGCTGGCCACCGAAGGTGCCGCATCGACGCGAAGCGCCTACGGCAGTTGCCGGCTTGTCCTGCTGGACGTGCCCATCGCGAACGCGTCCGAGGAGGCGTTTGTGGCGGCACTCGCGGCGCGGGCGCCAGCGTGCCTCGCAACCCTGCCCTCGGGTGACAGCGCGTCGCTTGCTGCGTTCAGTCGGCTTGGCGTCGTCGAGGAACGCGAGGCCAACGGCAGCGGACTCGATCGTGTGAGACGACATCTGTTCACATCCGGTGTCATCCCCGCCGGCGAACCGCTGGCCGACGTGGAACTCTTTTCGGCGCCAGGGGAGGGTCGCGAGGTCGTGGAGATTGCGCGTCGCGTGCTGCGCGAGGCGCGTCGCGGCGTACGGTTCGACGACATGGCGATTGTGCTGCGTTCTCCGCAGACCTACGCCGGCTTGCTGGAACACGCGCTGCAGCGGGCGGGAATCCCGGCGTACTTCGAGCGCGGCACCAGGCGTCCGCATCCAACCGGACGTGCCTTTCTGGCGCTGATCGCCTGCGCGCAGGAGAACCTCTCTGCACGACGGTTTGCCGAGTATCTGTCGCTTGCCCAGGTGCCGAAGGGCGCGACTGACTCCAGCGCGCCGTTTCCCGCGTCGCAAGACGAAGTCTTTGGCGCGCTGGCTGACAGATCGGGCGATCAGGCCTCTGATGACGAGGCTGTGGACCTCAGCGCCGACGCACCGGCGTTGGCGTTCCGCGCACCGTGGCGATGGGAGCGTCTGCTGGCGGAGTCGCGCGTGGTGGCGTCGAGCGATCGCTGGGAGCGACGGCTGAAGGGCCTGATGCGCGAGTGCGAGCTTCAACAGCGCGAACTGCGCCGCACAGACCCTGAGTCAGCCAGGCTCGGCCACCTCGATCGCAAGATCGAAGACCTGCGCTCGCTCGCCACCTTCGCGTTGCCCATCATGCGCGAACTCGATGGCTGGCCCAGCCTGGCGAAGTGGGCGGAGTGGCTCGACGTGTTCGAGGCACTGGCGCCCCGCGTGCTGGCTCGCCCTGAACGCGTGCTCCGCGTGCTCGCGGACCTGCGTCCCATGGGCGAGGTCGGCCCGGTCTCACTCGACGAGGCCGCACGCGTGCTGACCACGCGGCTCAGCACCATTGAATCGGAGCCGAAGTCGCGGCGATACGGTTGCGTGACGATCGCCAGTCCGGCGCACCTGCGCGGTCGGTCGTTCCGCGTGGTGTTCGTGCCCGCGCTCGCTGAACGCATGTTCCCGCAGAAGCCACGAGAAGATCCGCTGCTGCTCGACGATGCCCGGGCGGCGATCGACCCGGCGCTGACGACGCAGGATGGGCGAGCGGAGCTGGAACGACAGCAACTGCGGCTCGCCGTCGGTGCCGCCGACGAGCGACTGTATGTGTCGTTCCCAACCGTAGAGATCGGCGAAGGGCGCCCACGAGTGCCGTCGCTGTACGCGCTCGAAGTGTGGCGGGCGATGACGGGCCGGGTGCCGGGCGCCAGTGAACTGCAACAAGGCGCCGCTCGCGCCTCGAGGGCGACCCTCGCGTGGCCAGCTCCGCTCGACGCCCGCGACGCGGTCGACGCGCTCGAGCACGATCTCGCGACGCTGCGTTCGCTGGTGGACGTGCCCGACGCCACGGCGCGCGGACGAGCGCACTACCTGCTGCAGCTGAACGACTGCCTGCAGCGATCGGTGCGCGAACGGTTCATGCGAAGCCGGAAGCCGTGGACGCGGTGGGACGGCATCTCGCAGGTCAGCGAGCGCACGCAACCCATTCTCGCGGCGCATCGTCTCGGCGCGCGCGTCTACTCGCTGTCTGCACTGCAGCGATACGCCACGTGTCCCTATCAGTTCCTGCTCGGGGCCATCTACCGCATGCGTCCGGCTGAGGACCTCGAACCGCTGCAGCGCATGGACCCACTGACCAAGGGCAGTCTCTTCCACGCCGTGCAGACCGAGTTCTATCGCCGTATGCAGGCGGACGGACGGCTTCCCGTGACGCAGGACGGGCTGCTCGATGCGCTTGGTGTGCTGGACGAGTGCGTCCGAGAGGTGGCCGAGCAGCAGCACGATCAGCTGGCGCCCGCGATCGAGCGCGTATGGAGCGATGAGATCGGCGCCGTTCGCCGAGACCTGCGCCTGTGGGTGGACCAGATTGCGCACGCCTCTCCGGGCTGGGTGCCGATCCGATTCGAATGGGCGTTCGGCTTGAAGGGCAGCGCGCAGGACGAGGGACGCGACCCTGATAGTCGACCGGACCCGGTGCTCGTCGATGGCCGGTTCCTGTTGCACGGCTCCATCGACCTCATCGAAGAGCACGCGACCCTTGTCGGAGAACGGCCGGCGGCGTCGGTGTCTTCGGCCCCTGACGCGTCAGCGCCAGCACCGGCGCTGACGCCGGTCACGCCCGTTCGCGTCTTGCGGGTGACCGACCACAAGACGGGCCGGTATCGCGGCAAGGACCACATGGTCATCGGTGGCGGACGAACGCTGCAGCCGGTGTTGTATTCACTGGCGCTCGAAGCGGCGCTACAGCGTCCTGTTGTTCAGGGGCGTCTGTACTACGCGACGACTGACGGCGGTTTCAGGGACGTCATCATTCCCATCAACGATGTGACCAGGCGCGTGGGTCTCGAGGCGCTGGAGATCATCGACCGCGGTGTGGAAATCGGTTTTCTTGCGCCGGCGCCGGAAGAAGGCGCGTGCACCTGGTGCGACTTCCGCGCTGTCTGCGGGTCGGCGGCTGAACGCCGAAGCCGACGTAAGGCTCAGGACCCGATGGCCGATCTAACGGCGCTGCGGAGGAAGCCATGAGCGAAACAACGCCGCTGCGCGACCAGGCCGATCGCGAACTTATTCGCTTTGCGCTCGATGACACCGTGGTCGTCGAGGCCGCTGCCGGCACCGGCAAGACCACCGAGTTGGTTCAGCGCATCCTCCGCGTGTTGTCCAGTGGGCGTGCACGCATCGAACAAATCGTCGCCGTCACTTTCACCGAGAAGGCAGCGGGCGAGTTGAAGCTGCGTCTCAGGAAGGAACTGGAGAGCTTGCGGCAGCTGACCAGCGACGCGAGCGAACGGACGCATCTCACGGACGCGATTCAGCGGCTGGAAGAAGCGCACGTCTCGACGATTCACGGCTTCTGTGCGGACCTGCTGCGCGAGCGTCCCGTCGAAGCGGGCATCGATCCGGTCTTCGAGGTGCTGACCGAGCCTCGCGCCAATCGGCTGTTCGACGAGGCCTTCCAGTCATGGCTGCACGAAGTTCTCGAGGACCCACCAGAGGGACTGCGCCGTGCCTTGCGCCGCAGCGTCTGGTCGCGCGACGGCCGCGGAGACGACGATGGCCCGGTCGACCGCATTCGACGAGCGGCGCGCGAGCTGGCCGAATGGCGAGACTTCACGGGCGAGTGGCATCGGGATCCCTTCGACCGCGATGAGAGCCTGACGACCGTTCTGACGCGGCTGCGTGAGCTGGCCGCGTTGACCACTTCACCGCTGTCGACCCGCGATCCGCTGTATCAGGACACGGTGCCGGTTCGCGAACTCAGTCGCGACATCGAGACCGCCGAAAAGTTCGATGCCGTCGACCGGGACGGTTGGGAAGCGCGTGCGATCGATCTCGCGAACGACCGCAACTTTCGCCGTGCCCGCAAAGGACGCGACCGCATGTTCGGCCAGCATGCATCTCGCGAAGAGGTGTGGACGGCCTTCGAGGCGCTCGGTGTTGAACTGGATGGTTTCCAGCGTGCTGCCGATGCAGACCTGGCCGCGCTGCTGCACGTCGAGCTGCGCGAGGTCGTCGCGCGCTACGAACGCCTGAAGAAGCGAGCGGGAGCGCTCGACTTCGTCGACCTGCTGTTGCGCGCACGCGATCTGCTCGTGGGACATGAAAGCGTCCGGAGCGCGTTTCAGCGCCGGTTCGCTTGCCTCTTCGTAGACGAATTCCAGGACACCGATCCGCTCCAGGCGGAGATCATGCTGCTGCTCGCCAATAGCGACGCGTCGCAGAACGATTGGCGAAAGGTCACGCCGGTTCCCGGCAAGCTGTTCATCGTCGGCGATCCGAAACAGGCCATCTACCGCTTCAGACGTGCGGACGTCGAGACGTACCGCGAGGTGTGCGATCTGCTCGTCGAACGAGGGGCGAAGCGCGCCTATCTCCACACGAGTTTCCGCTCCACGCCGGCGATCCAACGCGTGGTGAACGCCAGTTTCTCCGCCGTGATGACCGGGGACCGCGACACGCTGCAAGCCGAGTACGTCGCGCTGTCGTCGCACCGACCAGATCCACCCGGACAGCCATCGGTCGTCGCGCTGCCTGTGCCGGAGCCCTACGGCAAACGGCAGATTGCCGGGTACGCCATCGAGAAGTCGCTGCCTGACGGGGTGGGCGCCTTCGTGTCCTGGCTCCTCAACGACAGCGGATGGACGATTACGGAGAAGACCACGCTGGACGAGTTGCCGATCGAAGTGCCCATTCAGGCGCGACACGTCTGCATACTGTTCCGCCGCTTCCTGCACTTCGGAGACGACGTGACACGACCGTATGTCGAAGCCCTCGAATCGCGCGGCATCGCGCATCTGCTCGTCGGCGGCAAGTCGTTCCATGGGCGCGAAGAGGTGGAGACCGTTCGCGCGGCGCTCGCTGCCATCGAGTGGCCAGACGATGAGCTCTCAGTGTTCGCGACGCTTCGCGGTGCCCTCTTCGCCATCGACGACGAAACACTTCTCGAATATCGCCATCGTCAGCGCGTCTTCCATCCGTTCCGTCGCCTGAAAGACGCGCCAGTGGAGCTACAGCCGGTGGTCGAGGCGCTCGAGCTGTTGCACACGCTGCACGCGCGGCGCAACTACCGACCTGTGGCCGACACGGTGACGGAGCTGCTCGCGGCAACAAGAGCACATGTCGGCTTCGTCTTGAGGCCCGCAGGTGAACAGGCGCTGGCGAACGTGCTGCACATCGCCGAACTCGCGCGGCAGTACGAAGTGAACGGCGGCATGTCGTTCCGCGGCTTCGTCGAGGAACTGCGCGACCAGGCCGATGGTGGACAGGCGGCAGAGGCACCGATCCTGGAAGAGGGGAGCGACGGCGTTCGTCTGATGACGGCACACAAGGCGAAGGGGCTCGAGTTCCCCGTGGTGATCCTTGCCGACATGACGGCGAAGCTGCGCAACGAGCGCGCCGACCGTCTGATCGACAAACACAAAAACGCCTGCTATCTGCGCCTCGGTCGCTGGACGCCAACCGAACTGGCCGCGAACGAAGCGCTCGAGGTGCTGCGCGACGAAGCCGAGGGAGTACGAGTGGCCTACGTCGCGGCAACTCGCGCACGCGATCTGCTGGTGTTGCCGGTGGTGGGCGACGCCGAGTACGACGGCGGCTGGACCAGTCCGATGAACCGCGCCGTGTATCCGCAAATGTTCGTGCGCCGAAGTCCCGTGCCCGATGCGAGCCTTCCTCCCTTCAAAAAGGACTCGGTGTTCAAGCGGCCGGACGACGACCCGTTCACGAGCGCAACGGTGCAACCTGGACTGCATCGCTTCGGCGAGGGCGAGGACGCCTACTCACTGGTGTGGTGGGACCCGCACGCGCTCGCGCTTGGCAGCGAGGCGTCGTTCGGCATTCGCCGTGAGTCGCTCATCATGAAGGACGTCGCGGACTCGGTCGTCGAAGAGGGACTGCGCGACTACCGGCAATGGGAGTCGAGTCGAGACAGTGCGGTGGCGGCCGGCGCGACGCCGTCGATGCGGGTGCGCACGGTGACGGAGTGGGCTGCTGACCCGACGTCGGACGCGAAGGGACTTCCAGACGGCCAGACATTGCCGTCGAGCCGAGACATGACTCCCGCCCGCAAGTCAGCGGCTGGTCCGGTGCAGCGTGGTCTGTTCGACGAGCCCGAAGTGGTAGCCCCGGCGCCCGCACCGGCGTCGGATGTTCGCGTGATCGATCTCCGCGCACAAAGCACGGTTGGCGGAGCGCGATACGGCGAGTTGCTGCATGCGGTCCTGGCGTCCGCGCCGCTTGGCGGCAGTGCCGACGACTTCCGTCGTGCGGCCGACATGCACGCGCGCATTCTCGGGGCGCCTGACCTGGAACGTGACGCCGCTGGCGAGGCGGCCACGCGTGTGGCGGCGCACGAGGTCATGCAACGCGCGGCTCGAGCGGGGGCGCACGGCGCGGTTCGCCGCGAGTGTCCTGTGACGCTCACGATGCCTGATGGCGAGTTGCTGGAAGGTGTGGTCGACCTCGCGTTCGAGGATGCCGGCGAGTGGGTCGTCGTCGACTTCAAGACCGACCGCGAGATCTCGCAGACCGGCCTCGACCGCTATTCACGGCAGGTCGCGGTCTATGCCGCGGCGATCAGGCGCGCGACGGGTGCGCCCGTGTCGGCGTTCCTGCTCCGCATGTGAGTCTTCCGGGACAGGGAAGGGCGCGCAAGAGTGTCGAGAGCCGACTATGCGGAGATGGCGGTTTAGCGGCGGTCTCCCCACGTCCGGTCACGAACGTGGGGAGCTGGAAGAAGATGCGCTCAGCGCGTCGCGGTTTCGGGAACCAGCGTGACGACGGTGTAGCGATCGAGCGGGAAGTACTTCTTGAACGCGTCCTGCACCAACGACGGCGTCACGGCGTCGATGCGTTGGGCGCGGGTCATGATGTCTGACGGGTTTCCGCCGAGCATGTGCACGGTCTGCAGACGGCGCAGCCAGTATTGATTCTGCTTGAGTGCTGTCTCGTAATCGCGCTTCGCGCCTTCCTTGGCCTTGGCGACCAGGTCCGGTGACGGACCGTCGGTCTGCATCTTCTGTACTTCTTTCAGCACACGGTCTGTCATACCCGCGATGTTGTCTGGCGCCGCGCCGAACTGCACCGCCACGTACCCGTCGCCCCGCTGCGGAGGCGCCTGTGCCAGACCAACGGACACCGTGTAGGTCTGGCCCAGGTCTTCGCGCAGCGCGTCGCGCATCACAGTTTCGAACACCGTGGTTGCGGCGATGACCCGTTCCTGTTCGACCGGATCGAAAGACGGATCGGCGAAGAAGCTGACGAGCGTCTGCGCCCGTGGCTCACGGCCCTTCTGGACTTCGACTTTCTGAGTGCCGGCCGGAAAGCGGACGCCGATGTCCTTGAACTGAGAGCTTCGTGTGCCGGTCGAGGGCAGGCCGCCCACCCATCGTGCCAGCTGCGGCAAGGCTGCATCGACGTTGAAGGCGCCGACCATGAAGAACGTGAAGTCGGCAGCGTTCGCAAACCGGGCCTTGTAGAACGACATCATGCGTTGCCGGTCGAGCGTCGCAATCTTCTCGGCGGTCAACGGTTCCGACGTGAAGTGGTTCGACGTGTTGACGGCCTCAACCCTCTCGCTGAAGGCCTGACCCGGGCTGCGACCCCGGTTGGCCACGGCCGCATCGAGTTGCCGCCGCATCAGTGCAAAAGCATCGGCATCGTCGCCTGGCGCCGTCATGTCGAGGAACATCAGCTGCAAGGCCGTGTCTAGATCGGCTGGAGCCGCGGACCCCGAGACGCCGTGCGTCGCCGAACCGATGAACGGGGATGCCGAGGCACGCTTGCCTGCCAGCATCTTGTCGAGGTCGAGCGCCTTGATGCCGCCGAGCCCCGAGAGCGCAACGAGGTTGGTGGCGAACGCCGCCTGCAGATAGTCGTCCTTCGAGGCCAGCGACGAACCGCCAGGCGCATACGCGGTGAAGAGCACCTGATCGTTCTTGAAATCTGTCGGCTTCAGCCAGGCTTCGACGCCGTTCGAGAAGGTGACCACTGTCACGCCGATGTCGGGCAGTTCGCGGCGCGATGCCACGCGACCCGGTTGCGGCGGACGTTCGACCAGCGCGCGGTTGGTCGTGGCATCCGCCCACGGCGTCACACCGACCCGGTCAGCGGCGGCCAGCGCGGTACGGATATCCGCTTCCTGCGGAACTCGCACCGAGTCCTTTTGCGGCGTCACGGCCAGCACCACTTCGCCCTCGCCGCCCAGACGCTGCTTTGCGAGCGTCGTGACATCGTTCAGCGTGATGCCTGGTAGTACCTGTTGCACCAGGCGGTACTCGTACGCGATGCCGGGGCTCGGCTCCTTGTTGAGGAAGTAGCTGAGATACTCCTGCGCGTACGACGAACTCTCGTTCTTGTCGCGTTCGTTGAAGGCGCGTTCGTAGGATGAGCGCAGTGACAGCTTGGCGCGGTCGAGTTCAGATGCGGCGAAGCCGTACTGCAGCACGCGCCGCGCTTCGATGCGCAGCGCGGTGAGGCCATCGGCAATGCCACCGTCCTGCACGCGAGCGTTCAGGCCGAACGTGTCGACCGTCGGACTGAGCGAACCACCGCCGCCGCCGGCACTCAGGAACTTCGCGTCCGGCTTGCGCGCCAGCTCCGTGAAGCGGTCGTTCAGCATGCGCGAGAAGAGACTCGCGACGATCGACCGTCGATAGTCGCCAACCGTGTCATCCGGCTCCGCGGCGCGCTTGTGCAGAATCTGGACGGAAGAGGACGTCACCTCGGAATCGGCGATCACGCTCACGAGCTTGTCGCTGTGCAGAGGAACGGTCCCGTCTGGCGGGGTGGCGACTGCGGCTCGCGCGCGCAGCGGACCGAAGGCGTCGCGAATGCCGGCTTCGATATCGTCTGCCTTCACGTCGCCGACGATGACGACGGCGATGCGTTCCGGTCGGTACCAGGTGTCGTAGAAGTCACGCAGGCGCTGCACTGGGGCGGCGCGCAGAATCTCCGGCTTGCCGATCGGCGACCTGTCGGCATACCTCGACTTGTAGAAAAGCACAGGTGCCTGCGCATCGCGCACGCGCGTCGACGCACCCAGTCGGCCGCGCCATTCCTCGACGACGACGCCGCGTTCCTTGTCGACTTCTTCCTGGCTGAGCGTCAGCCCACCGGCGAAGTCTGCGAGTGCCTGGAGTCCTTTCGACACGACCTCTTTCGAGTCGGTCGGCAGGTCGAGCATGTACACCGTTTCGTCGAAGCTGGTGTAGGCGTTGACGTGCGGACCGAGCCGCGCGCCGTGCGCCTCGAAGTACGACACCAGTTCGCCAGGTTTGAAGTGCGCACTGCCGTTGAACGCCATGTGCTCGATGAGGTGCGCCAGACCCTGCTGGTCGTCTGCCTCATAGAGCGAGCCGGCCTTCACGGCGAGCCGCAACGACACCCGGTTCGCCGGTCGCCCGTTCTCGCGGACGAAATACCGCAGTCCGTTCGGGAGCGTCCCCGTGCGAACGGCGGTGTCGAGCGGGATGGGATCCTGAAGTGCGAGTGGGGCCGCCGCTGGTTGCGGCGCCTGGGCGAAGAGGGGAGTGCCGAGAAGGCCAGCGACGACAAGCACGCTGGCAGCGCGAGTCAATGGCTGCATTGGGCCGGATTATACGCGGCACGAGAGGCGAGTCAGACCCCTGTCTCGCCTCTCGTCCCAGCTTGTCGGGCCGCTGTCAGCGGCGCCGAAGGTTGATATTGACCGGCGTGGTTTCGCCGGCCTGCACGTCGATGTCGGTCGTGAAGCGCTCGTATCCCTCGCGGTCGACTTCAATCACGTGATGGCCTTCGCTGACCTGCACGATGAGACGTTCGTCATTGGACGCCGGTCCGTCCCAGCGTTCACCGTCGATGCGGACGTCGGCGCCGGCGGGCTGCACGCGGATGGACAGCGACGCGTAGCGCGACGCGGACGGCTGTCGCGATTCGACCCGCGGACCGCGGCGTGGCGGCGGTGGTTCAGCCGGAGCGCGGCGCGTGACCGGCCCGCGCGCCGTGGGCGGACGGTAGCCGTCGTCTGGGCCGGACGCCCGATCGCGGTCCCGGTCCCGATCGCTTGGGGCCGGCTGCGGTTCATTTGGCGCACCAGCGGGGAGCTTGTCGAGCGATCCGTCGATGGTGCGTGACGAGTTCGGGCTCAGATACAAACGCTGGGTGAGCGACCGGAACCCTTCGAGGTAGATGGTGATTTCGTGTTCACCCGGTTCGACGCGAAGGCGCTGGAACGTGCCGTCGAAGTCGTCCACCTTCCCGGCGAAGTAGCCGTCCACATAGACCGAGGCGTCCTTCGGCTTGACGTTGATGCGAAGGCTGCTGTCCGGACCCGCGTAGCGATAGGCGGGGTAGAGCGGATAGAACGGTGGATAGCGCCACTGCGCTGCGGCAGTGCCGGGAACGGCACAAAGCACGAGAAAGATGAGCGGGGCTACAAATCGAAATGGTGTCCGCACGGGAAACTCCTGGTCAGGCTTGCGCACTGTCCTTCCAGCGCAACCTGCGTGCCAGCCCGGACACACGTGTTGTGCGGACATTCCTCCGCACGGTCGCCTGAATGTCACCACCACACCACAGGCCGTGTCGCGGTATGAGGACGAAGCCCGGCCTAATGAAGGACTTACGGCTTGACTTCATTCGGCTCGGTAATCCACAATCTCGGCCAGTGTCTTGTCATCTGACCCGCTGTCGTACCTGTTGCGCGTGTTGCTGCGCGTGTATCGGGCCGGCGACCGGCCAGTGAGAAGCCTCCTCCTCTAAGTTCCAGTTCTTCAGGCACTTCGCTTCTCCCCGGCCAGTCATCGGCTGACCACCGCATGTCACATCTCAGGGAAGAGGCGTATCGGCACCATGAATGAACAGATGATCTGGCTCGGAGCAATCACGCTCCTCGCAGCGACCGTGAACGGAGCCCTCGGCTACGGGTTTTCGTCGATCACGGTGCCGCTGGCGCTGCTGTTCCTGTCGAACCGGCTGCTGAACCCGGCGCTGATCATCATCGAGGTGCCGCTCAACGCCTACGTGCTCTGGGTGAACCGCGCCTCGCTCGGGCCGGTCTGGCGACGCATGATGCCCGTCATCGTCGGGCTCATCCCGGGTGTCATCGCCGGCACGTTCATGCTCTCGAGTCTCAGCCCGGACTGGCTCAAGCTCTGCACCTACGTGGTGCTGCTTCCGCTCATCCTGCTGCAGGCGGCTGGCTACCGGCGACCAATCAAGTCTGAACGCGCCGCCGGTCTGGTGTTCGGCACCGGGGTCGGCATTCTCTATTCGGTCACCACGATTTCGGGTCCGCCGCTGGCGATTGCTCTGAACAACCAGGGACTCGAGAAGCGCGAGTTTCGGGCGGCCCTGGGGCTTGTGCGACTGGCGGAGTCGAGCATGACGGCCGTGGCCTATACCTACGCCGGTCTGTTCACCGCGCCAAGCTTCGGGCTGGTGCCGTGGATCATTCCGAGTGTCGCCCTCGGCGTGCCGCTCGGTGCGCAAATCATCAAGCAGATGCGCCCGGAAACCTTCCGGCGGATCTGCATGAGTTTCGATGCCTGGGTTGTCGCCTTCGGCATGTCGAAGCTGGTGCATGACCTCAAGCTCGTGCCCTCCAACGCCGCCTACCTGCTGCTGGCTGGCGTGATTGTGCTCGATGCGGTGCTGCTGTACCGGTTCTTCGCCGTGAGTGAAACCGAGTACCCGCCGGCCGACGTGGTCGATCCGCCGCACTACGTCGGAGTGAGACCGGCGCAGGTCGAGTGACTGTCATCTCCGGGCTGACGTCCCGGGCTTCCGTCTTTCCTCTATTCTTCCGGTACCCATGTCCGCAGTTGTGAATCCAACGCCGAGCGGTTCCGACCACTCAACCGTATCTCCAAGCTACGACCATCTGGCGGCGCTCGAAGCCGAAGCCATTCACATCATGCGGGAGGTGGTCGCGGAGTTCGAGCGACCGGTGCTGCTGTTCTCTGGCGGCAAGGACTCCATCGTGATGTTGCGCGTCGCCGAAAAGGCCTTCTTCCCATCGAAGGTCCCGTTTCCGTTGATGCACGTCGACACGGGACACAACTTTCCCGAGGTCATGGATTATCGCGATCGTCGCGTCGCCGAACTCGGCGCGCGGCTGATCGTGGCGTCGGTCGAAGACGCGATCGCCAAAGGCCTGGTGACGGACCCGACAGGGCCGCGGGCGTCGCGCAACCAGATTCAGACCGTTCCGCTGCTCAACGCGATTCAGTCGTACAAGTTCGACGCCGTGTTCGGCGGCGCGCGTCGCGATGAGGAGAAGGCGCGGGCCAAGGAGCGCGTCTTCAGCTTCCGCGACGAGTTCGGCCAGTGGGACCCCAAGAATCAGCGTCCCGAGCTGTGGTCGCTCTTCAACGGACGCCATCGCCAGGGGCAGCACATTCGCGTGTTTCCTCTCTCGAACTGGACCGAGGTGGATGTCTGGCAATACATCGCACGCGAACAGGTGGAGCTGCCGTCCATCTACTACGCGCACGAACGTGACGTGTTCCGACGAGACGGCATGGTGATGGCCGTGACGCCGGTCACGCAGCCGCAGGACGGCGAAACCACGTTCAGAACGGTCGTCCGCTACCGCACCGTCGGCGACATGACCTGCACGGCGGCAGTGGAGTCCGACGCCGATACGCTGGACAAGATCATCGAGGAAGTCGCGACCAGCCGCATCACTGAGCGCGGCGCAACGCGCGCCGACGACCGCGCCTCGGAAGCCGCCATGGAAGATCGCAAGCGCGAGGGGTACTTCTGATGTCCGGACTCCTGCGCATCTGCACGGCTGGCTCCGTAGACGATGGGAAGAGCACGCTGATTGGGAGGCTGCTCTACGACTCGCGCTCGGTGTACGAAGATCAGCTGCACTCCATTCAGCGCGCGTCGAAGAATCGCTCGGCGGGTGCCATCGACTTCTCGCTCTTCACCGACGGCCTGCGCGCCGAGCGCGAGCAGGGCATCACGATCGACGTCGCCTATCGCTACTTCGCCACGGCGCGACGCAAGTTCATCCTCGCGGATACGCCGGGCCACGAACAGTACACGCGCAACATGGCCACTGGTGCGTCCACCGCGGACGTCGCCATCCTGCTCATCGACGCGCGCCACGGTGTGCGTCCGCAGTCGCGTCGGCACGCCCAGATTGCCCGGTTGCTCGGCATTCGCGACTACGTGCTCGCCGTGAACAAGATGGACCTGGTGGACTTCGACAGGAACGTGTTCAACACGATCGTCGACGAGTTCGATCAGATTCTTGCGGGTTCCAGGCTGCACCCCATTCCAATCAGCGCGCTGCACGGCGACAACGTGATTGGTCCAAGCGAGCGGACGCCCTGGTTCACCGGACAGTCGCTGCTCGAGTTCCTCGAGTCGGTGGAAGTCGAGAGCGACACGCGCTCGAAGCCCTTCCGCTTTCCGGTCCAGCTCGTGCTGCGTCCGACGCACGAGTTCCGCGGGTATGCGGGTCAGATTCTGTCGGGCACCGTGCGCAAGGGCGATGCGGTCACCATCTGGCCAACCGGCCGCACATCGCGCGTCAAAGCCATCGTCACCTTCGATGGCGAGCTCGAGGTGGCCTATGCCGGTCAGTCCGTCACGCTGACGCTCGAGGACGAGATCGACATCAGCCGCGGCGACATGATCACCATCGGCTCGATTGCGGCCGCGCAGCGCTTCCGTGCCGACGTGGTCTGGATGGACGAGCGTCCGCTGGATCCATCGCGCGTCTACGTGCTCAAGCACACCACCCGCACGGTGACGGCGGAAGTCGACCGCTCACTCGACCTGAATCACATCGGTTCAGTGACGGTCACTACGGCGCGCCCGATCATGATCGACGGCTACGTCGAGAACCGGGGCACCGGCAGCTTCATCCTCATCGACCCCGCCACGAACTTCACGGCCGGGGCCGGCATGATTGCTGAAGTGATGCCTGATCGGCCCGGTGCACGGCCGAGCCGTTCCGATGCGGCCGAGCGCCTGGTTCGACTTGCGCGCGCCGCCGACAACGAAGCCGACGCC